>OCZT010002644.1_pt1 | contig 18414 bp, 13 predicted proteins | sample 1539031 | NCBI WGS metagenome assembly OCZT01 (sample SAMEA3539308, study PRJEB22396) | soil metagenome | biome: tundra; feature: field; material: soil | place: USA | collected 2010-05 | depth 0.15 m | reverse complement strand
CACAGTCTTATCCCGGCCCGGGACCGGATTACACCAGACCCACCGCCGCCCCCGACCTCCCAAGCCCGAAGCCGGGAATTTATGCCCGCCAGTTTGCAGATAATTACCCTCTCCTGGCGCACAATTGTTTCAGAGTGTCTTTCACAGCCTATGCAGGCCGAAGCGAAATTGCCGGGGCAGGATAGAAGCTAGCAGCTAAAGGCTCCAAAACGCCCGTAACCCCTTTGCTGTCTAATCACTGCAAACAACTCTAGTAGAATCTATTCTTTACGGCGACACCCTCCTTGTATCTCGTTGAAAACAAGATGCTTCCTTGCAGAGACGGGGTGGGGGAGGGGGAGTGCCTGAATGTACAACAGATGCCGCCACGTCCTACCCGGCGGCACCCGATGCCACGCGCCGGCCCGGTTACCCCTTCGCTTGCTCGATCTGCTCATCGATCACGCGCTTTAAATCGGCCGGTGAATAAGTAGGGGACTTGATGACCTTGCCGTCCGGCCGCTTGTGAAGCTTCAGAATCAGGCTCCAATCGCCACCATGCGCGTTGGCGTCCTCCGGATGGACTAACTCCGCGCCGGTACCCCGTTCCAGAACTGCGTCGCAAATGCTGCAATGCGGCCACGATTTGCTCATGTTGCTGCGCTGCACTTCATCCCAGGCAGGCTGAGCCTTCACGCCGGCTGCGTTCAGCGCCCCATATGTCACCACAAGCTGGTCGATGCACCCGTCAACGTATTCAACAAAATCAGGTTTCCCGTCAGGGTCCGGCACCACACTGATCTCGTCAATCACCGCCGCCGCCTCTTCGCCATTCACCCCGGCAACGTTCATCGTCACCGTGCAGCCGCAGCCTCTCACAAACTCAAGAGCTTCTTCAAACACCAGCCGCGCCCTCAGCAGTCGCGTCTCCGCCTCGGGAAGCTCGGGAGACACCTTGATCTCCTGGTCGAACTGCATCATCAAGGTCACAATGTCTTCCTGCGGGCGATAAAACTTATCGGTCATTCATTCCCCTCAACGCGTCTGCCGGCAACGACGAGCAGAACCGGCGAGACACAGGCGCAATTCTAATCGACCCGTCCGTGTAACCGGCAATCCGGCGACTTTCCCGCCATCCTGCAATGCATCGCGCGTCTGCGATAAACTCCTTCCATGATTCACGACGGCAAGAGCCGCAAACTTCCCTTTGACCCCATTGAAGCAGTCGACCACCTCCTCGCTGCCGACCCCAAGCTCGCCGCCCTGATTGACCGCGCCGGTCCCTTCACTCTGCGCCTCGACCCCGCCCCTTCGCCCTTCGAATCCCTGCTGGAGTCCATCATCTATCAGCAGTTACATGGCAAAGCCGCAGCCACCATCCACCGCCGCGTCTGCGAGTGCTTCCACGGCGATCCAGCTCCGCAGCTCCTCCTCGATACCCCCGACGAAGTCCTGCGGGCGGCGGGTGTTTCCGGCAACAAGGCGCGGGCCTTGAAAGACCTGGCCGTCCGCACCCTCGACGGCACCGTCCCCACCCATGCGGCTATCAAGAAGATGTCCGACGAAGAGATCGTCAAGCGCCTCACAGCGGTGCGCGGCATCGGCCCCTGGACCGTAGAAATGCTGCTCATCTTCCGTATGGGCCGGCCGGACGTATTCCCGGTGACCGACTACGGTGTCCGCAAAGGCTTCGCTCTCACCTTTCAGCGCCTTCCCAAAACCCGCCCGCTTGAAGCCGCCGACCTGCCCAAGCCGGAAGTCCTTCTCAAAAGGGGAAAACGCTGGGCTCCATTCCGCTCCGTAGCCAGTTGGTACATGTGGCGCGCCTGCGACTTGGCCAAGGACAAGCCCCCCTCCGGCCGCTCCAACATACAATAAGCAGATGGTCCGGATAACCGGCCCCCGTCAAGAGAGTCCCATGGCCCCCAGCAAGCGCTTTGTCTGCATTCACGGTCACTTCTATCAGCCGCCGCGAGAGAACCCCTGGCTGGAGACCGTCGAGACGCAGGACACAGCCGCGCCCTACCACGACTGGAACGAGCGCATCTGCGCGGAGTGCTACGCCACCAACGGCGCCGCCCGCATCGTCAATAAGGAAAACCTCATTACGCGCATAGTCAACAACTACGCGCGCATCAGCTTCAACTTTGGCCCCACGCTGCTCAGTTGGCTCCGCGAGAACGCGCCGCGCACCTACCGCATGATTCTCGACGGCGAGGCGCGCAGCCGCAGGGCCTTCAAGGGCCACAGTTCGGCCATGGCGCAGGTCTACAACCACATCATTCTGCCCCTCGCCAGCCCCCGCGACCGCATCACGCAGATTCGCTGGGGCATCGCCGACTACGAGCACCACTACGGGGCGCCGCCAGAGGGCATGTGGCTCGCGGAAACCGCTGCCGACACCAAGTCGCTCGAGTTGATGGCCCAGCACGGCATAAAGTTCACCCTCCTGGCACCGCACCAGTGCAAACGCATTCGGGCATTAAAAGACGGCGCAAGCTGGTCCGACACTCCCAGCGCTTCCGTAGACACCACGCACCCCTACCTCGTCCGCTTCGAATCCGGAGTCTCCATCGCCGTCTTCTTCTATGATGGTCCAGCCTCACGCGCTATCGCTTTTGAGGGGCTGCTGAACAGTGGCGAAAACTTCGCCGCGCGCCTAAAGGCGGGCTTCAAAGACAACGCTCAGCCGCAACTTGTCCACGTGGCCACTGACGGCGAATCGTACGGCCACCACCACAAGCACGGCGAAATGGCGCTGGCCTACACGCTGCGCCTCCTTGAAGAAGATAAGAACGTCAAACTCTCGAACTACGCCTGCTTTCTTGACCAGTTTCCGCCCGAGTACGAGTGCGAAATCGTCGATAACACTTCGTGGAGTTGTGTTCACGGCGTGGAGCGCTGGCGGTCAAACTGCGGCTGCAACGGCGGCAAGCCCGGCTGGAACCAGACCTGGCGCGCGCCCCTTCGCCAGGCACTCGACGAATTACGGGACGCGGTGGCTTCGTTGACCGAACAAGAAGGCGCCCGCCTCTTCAAGGACGTCTGGGCCGCTCGCGACGGCTACATCCGCGTCATCCTCGACCGCTCTGACGAGTCGATCACTGCCTTCTTCACCGAATACCAGAGCCATCCGCTCACCGTCGACGAGTGCGTGCGCGCTCTTGAGCTAATGGAGATGCAGCGCCACACTCAGCTCATGTACACCAGTTGCGGCTGGTTCTTCGATGACATCTCGGGCATTGAGACTGTGCAGATCATTGCCTACGCTGCACGCGTGCTCCAGTTGGCGCAGGAGCTTTTTGGCGAACAGACCGCGCAGTTGGAACCTGCGTTTCTGGCCCGCCTTGCCGAGGCCCGCTCCAACAGGCCCGCCGCCGGCGACGGAGCCCGCATCTACCACGAACAGACTTCCAGACTTGAACTCGGCCTGAATCAGGTGGCAGCCCACTACGCTATCAGCAGCGTCTTCTCCTCCTTCGCCGAGGAAACGGATCTCTTCTGCTACCACGTCCGACGCCAGTCCTATGACATCTACACCTCCGGCCGTGGCCGCCTTGCGCTGGGCCGCGCGCACATTTCCAGCGCCATCACCGGCCAGCAGCAGAGCTTTTCTTTCGCTGTCCTTCACTTCGGCGACCAGAACATTACCGCCGCCGTAAAGGCCTACCGGGAGTCCGACGCCGCCGAGTTCGAAACCTTCGCCGGCCAGGCCGCTGAGTACGTGCAGCGCGCACTTTTCCCGGAAGTGATTCGCCTGCTCGATCGCTACTACGGCCATGTGGACTACTCGCTGACCTCGCTCTTTACCGACGAACAGCGCCGCATTGTGCAACTCATTCTTAACTCCACGCTCTGGGATATTGAGAATTCTCTGACGACAATCTACGAGGACCACGCCAGCCTTTTGCACTATCTCTCCCAGGCTGGGTTACCCAAGCCGCCCGCGCTTACCCTCGCCGCGGGTTTTGCCGTCAACGCCGGCCTCCGCCGGGCAATGGATGCCGACCCTATTGACCAGGCCCAGCTTCGCTCTTTCCTTGCGCTGGCCAAGGCCGATCAGGTGCCGCTGGAGACGGCCACCCTCTCTTACATTGCCGACCAACGCATGAAGCGCGCCATGATCGAGTTGGTGATGTCTTCGGGGTCGCTCGAATTGCTTGATCGCGCGCTCACTCTGGCCCGCATCCTGGTCGAGCTGCCATTCGAACTGAACCTCTGGCAGGCGCAGAACGTCTGGTATGAGATTCTGCGCACCTCAACCTATGCGCTTACCGCTCTTGCCGCAGACGACCGCACGCGCTGGGACAAGAGCTTCTGTGAACTCGGTAGTTGCCTCTCTATCGACTGCAGCGCCATCAATGCGCAGGACCCAACCGCGGTCACCACAGGCGACTAAAGCGAAATCAAGACAGGTGTACCCGGAGTCGAGACTTCAGAGCATTTCTTCAATTGATGTAGAGCGTTTTGAAAGGGCGCGGCTTTAGCCGCGCCGCAAGGTGGCGACAAAGAGAGTCGGGCTTTAGCCCCTGGGGGATTGCACCCTCTACACCATCAAGAGAGTTGCTCTTATGTGCCGATTTCCTTAAGAGATCAACACCCTGCACAATGCCTTTGATGGCACGGCAATCGTGGTTTCGCCTTAGGAACCGGTTTTATCGGATTGCACAGGCGAAGAGCCGACAATCCACACCAGCTGCTTCTCATTCAGTCCGGTCGGCAGCCGGTCCCGCCGCCAGTGCTTTTCGCATCCCGGATAATCCAGCGGCACGCATTGTGAGGGAATTCTGCGTGCGCGCATCTCGTAGCCGCCCGGCAGTATATTCAACAGGCAGGCCACTGCCACCACACCGGTATCCGGCTCGTGCTGCCAGCGCTCCAGCCAGCGGCTGAATCCGGAGGAGTGCGGCACCAGGTAGACAGTTGCTCCCTGGTCCCGCATCTGCCGCGTGATGCGGTTGATCGTGCATTCAGGATCGCACCCCGTGCATGCAATATCCACACCAATCACTTTTGCCTGGCAGGCGCTGATACTCTTGTTCCCCATGCACGCCGGCACCAGAACCAATTTCTTGCCCATTTGGTTAAATCGCTGCCGCAGCCCGCGGTTCATTACCTCGGTTGCAACCATCGCCAGGTGGTACTCCACCGGGGGCCGTCCGCAAAAGATCTGATCCTCGCGGATGCCGCGATGGACGAGTTCCTTTGAATGAAACTCCTCCACTCCGGCGGTATATTTCCCCAGTGCAAACGCTGCCTCGCGCTCAAACCAATCGAACAATTCAACAGAATTTTCCATCCAGCGGCGCGCATCTCCCTTTGTGAGCGTGCCCAGAAAACTCTTCCAGTTATTCAGCCGCCTGATCTCCTGCTCGAACTCGCCGGTGGCCTGCAGCCAGTCAAGCAGGCGCTGAAACTGGTCAAGGGATTTCGGCGCCGCTACCGGCTTGAGGCCAATCTTCGGCGCCAGGAAAAGCCGGCTGATGAATGCTCGCCCCAGGTCGGCCCAGGGTTTCGTCCATGGCGTTTCTCTCCGCAGCCAATAGAGTTCGCGCGCCAACACAACCACCCAGTCCGGCGTGCTTTCCGCGGCGCCCGTATATTGCCCCAAAGCAAGGCCGAGGATTAGAAGGTCCAGGTCATACTCGCCTCGGCTCCGGTCGGCTTCCCGCAACTCCACCCGCACGTAGCTCGCGTAACCATCCAGCCAGGATCCCATCCGCCTCTCGGTCTCAATCACAACTCGATCGGAAAACTGCGCCACGTCCCGGTAGAAACCGTCGGAGTTATCGCCTCCCAGCCGCAAGTCATACACCAGGTCATTCAATGCAACACAGTTTGGGGTCGATGCTTCAGGATTCGCACGAGCCGCTACCTCGGCCTCTTCGCGCCGTCCATTGGGTGATGCATCGGGTTGATTGAGCTCTTGCATTGGATAGCGTCTTCCGGAATTGAACGCGCTGCGCTCACTGTTATATGACATGACACGCGGTTCTGTTAAGAACTTGCAAATTTCGAGTTCTATGCATGTCGAGTCAGGATTGAATTCTAGTTTCTCAGCCTCCTGGTTAGCAGCCCGTGGTGAAAGTCGGGTTTTGAAAGGGCACGACTTCAGTCGTGCCGCAAATGCTTGATAAGAAATGACGGGCTTTAGCCCCCGAGGGATGTTTTTCAGCAATCTGGACTTTCACCACAGGCTGTTAGGTATCCTCCCTGTGCAACTTACCGTCCTTGAGTTCAAACCGTTCACCACGCCACACAATGGTATGCCCGGCCAACCCCGCTACCCATACGCCCATGGCCACAACATCGCGCAGCGGCAGCAGCCAAAGATTGGGCAACACCTGGTGGTCCCCCAGCATCTCAGCTCCCACCATCATGGCCAAAGTGAGCCGAAGAAAGAAGCTCATCCCCAGCAGCCAAATACTCAACGGGCTCAGCCCGCTGGCCAGTACGTTGAGCAGCGCCCAGCACAGCCCGTGCGTAAAAACCAGCCCGATGTAACCCCAGGGACTGGCGTCTCGAACCGTTCTCGCCCAGCGCAACTGGTGATCGGCAAAGCCGCGCCAGTTGTAGGCCGGTATGCTGGTCTCCACCACTTCAGCCGAAAGCGCCACGCCGTACCCGGCGCGTGCAACATGTGCTCCTAACTCGTAGTCATCGGCAAGATGGTCCACAAGCGTTAGAAAGCCGCCAATCCGGTCCAGAGCCTCGCGACTAACTGCCAAAGTAGACCCAAGCCCGTAGCTCAGCCCACCCTCAATCAGCCGGGAGAGCAGCACCCCGGCCATAAAGTCGGTAGCGATTCCCAGCGCCTCAAATCGCGAGGCCAGCGTTTCGTGCGCCCGCCCGCGATAAAGCGCCGTCACCAGCCCAACCGGCATTGCGGTCCTGCCGTGCGCGGCTTCACCTGTCAACTGCGAAGGAGCGAAACACCTCATCACCCGCTCCAGGTATCGCGGACCGACGGTAATGTCGGAGTCGTTTACCAGCAAATGATCGTATCGGGCCTGGGTCGCCAACTGCGCCAGTGTGCTCACCTTGCCGTTGGTTCCCAGGCGCGCCGGGCACTCGATAAGCCGAATCGCCCGCTCCGGGAACTCGGTCATAAGCTGCCTTACGGCCTCAAAGGCGGGATCTTCTAGCGAAGTGACGCCGAACAGCAGTTCATACTCGCCCGCATAGCTCTGGAGGCAATGACTGCGAAACGCATCCAGCATGCCGGGATCGAGGCCTTTGAGCGATTTGAGAATGCTCACGTCCGGAGCAAATGCCGACAGCCGCCTGCGCCGGATGGCCAGAAACACCCGCGCCGCCACCATGGACGCCAAAAAGTAGCCCATCCCGGCCACGGCAAGCACCGTGGTCAGAATCTCCACCGATTGCGCCAAAGTGTGCGGCATCATGGGGTTAGTTTAAAGGCAGGGAACAGGGAATAGGGAACAGAAAAGCAAGCCCAGCCACTCAAGTTCCGTGTCCCATCTGGGCATTTTCCGGGCACCGTCTCCTCTGCCGAAAAGATGGAAACCCACGGCTCCCGACGGGCTTTCTGTTCCCTGTTCCCTATTCCCTGCCTTACTCGTACCGCAGCGCCTCAATCGGGTCCAGATTCGCCGCTTTCCATGCCGGGTAGATCCCGAACAGCAGCCCGATGGCGCACGAAACCCCGAAGCCAATGATTACCCACACCATAGACAGAGCAGCGGGCAGGCCGATGGGCAGGAAGTAGACAATCCAGGTAAGCACCGCGCCCACCAGAACACCCACTATGCCGCCTACGGCGCACAAAGTCACTGCTTCCGTAGTGAACTGGGTGAGGATGGTCTTCCTCGTCGCGCCGATAGCCTTGCGAATGCCTATCTCACGGGTCCGCTCGGTGACTGAGACCAGCATGATGTTCATGACGCCAACCCCGCCCACCATCAGACCTACGCTCGAGACTGCAATCATGAAGGCAACCAGCCCCCCGGTCAACTGGCTCCACAGCTTGGTCAGCGAGTCTGGCCCGAAGATCTCAAAGTTGTCGTCTGCCTCCACCTTTACCTTGCGGCGCACCCGCAGCAGTTCGCGAAGCTCCTCTTCTACAAGACTCTTGTTCTTGGGGTCGTCGTACTTCACGCCGACGAACAGGTCTTTGATTCCCGGGTAAAGGCTATGGAACGATCCCATCGGAAAGTAAAGGCCATTGTCGCCGGGATTCTTGCCGGATCCGAAAGGCTGTTTGCGCTTCTCCATCACGCCAATCACTGTGTAAAGCCCGGTTGCGACGTTCACATCCTTGCCGATTGGTTCGGTATCGCCAAACAGTTCCTCCGCTGTATCGTGGCCCACCACGCAGACATGCGCGTGGCGCTTGTCTTCGTCGTCGGTCCAGAAACGGCCTGAATGCAGGGTGAGACCGGACACAAACTCAACATCCGCGTTGGACCCGGCCAGAAACGCTCCTGAGACCTTCTTGCCGTTGTATTTCACGCTCACGTCCCCCACGTGGAACTCCTGATTCACGTGCTGGAACGTGCCATTGGCGGCCAGAACATGGGGCAAGGCGCGTATGGCCAGAACGTCGTCCATGGTCAGCTTCTTGCGCGTGAGCATCTCTGAGGTTGGCCTGACGCCGATCATGGGCATGTGGAAGATCCAGAAGACATTCGATCCCATCTCGCTGACAAAGTCCGAAACCCGGTTGTTCAACCCGTTGATAACCGATGAGATCGTTATAACCGTGGTCACGCCGATGACGATGCCCAGGATCGTCAACCCCGAGCGAAGCTTGTTCGCCCGCAGGGTGTCCAGCGCCATCTTGATGGATTCGCGTGTCTGTCCTTTTGCCACGGAACGCCGCCCTTAGCCGAAATTCAGTGTTTCAACGGTATACCGAATTGACGGACATCGCGAGTCTTCAGTCTCAACCAAGGGACTCGGAAGCAATTCACTAATCACTAATCACTAATCCCTGCTCTATTCGTATCGAAGCGCCTCAATCGGGTCCAGGGTGGCAGCCTTCCATGCCGGGTAGATGCCGAACAACAGGCCGATGGCGCACGAAACGCCAAAGCCCGTGATCACCCAAACGCCAGACAGCGTGGCGGGCAGCCCGATGGGCAGGAAGTACACAATCCACGTAAGCACCGCGCCCACCATCACGCCCACAACTCCGCCCACGGCGCACAATGTCACCGCCTCGGTGGTGAACTGGGTCAGGATCGTCTTCTTCGTAGCTCCGATGGCCTTGCGAATGCCAATCTCGCGAGTCCGCTCCGTCACTGAAACCAGCATGATGTTCATCACGCCGACTCCGCCGACCATCAGGCCCACGCTCGAAACCGCAATCATGAAGGCCACGAGGCCCCCCGTCAGCTGTCCCCATAGCTTGGTCAGCGAATCCGGCCCAAAGATTTCGAAGTTGTCGTCGGCCTCCGTTTTCACATGGCGGCGCACGCGCAGCAACTCACGAATCTCTTCCTGCACCAGCGCCTTGTTTTTCGGATCGTCGTACTTCACGCTCACCCACATGTCCAGGTCTTCGGGGTGAAGGTTGTGGAAGGTGCCCAGCGGAAAATACACCTGGTTGTCCTGGGGGTTCTTGCCGCCGCCGAAGATCTGCTTCTGCTTGTCCAGCACGCCGATCACGATGTAGGCGCCGGATTCAACGGTGACTTCCTTGCCTATGGCAGACTCGTTACCGAAGAGATCTTCCCAGGTGTCGTGGCCTATTACGCAGACGTGTTCGTGGCGCTGGTCTTCATCGTCGGTAAACAGCCGGCCCTGGATGAGCTTCAGTTCGTAAACCTCCGCCACCTGCGCCGTCGCGCCTTGCAGAATGGTCCCAGCCACCTTTTTGCCGTTGTACCTCACGGCCACATCGCCTACTCGGAACATCGGCTTCACATGCTGATGCCCGCCATCGGCAGCCACCACGTGCGGCAACTGCCGCAGGGCAATCACGTCGTCGATGGTCAGCTTCTTGCGCGTCAACTGTTCCGTGGTGGGCCGCACGCCGATCACCGGCATATGGAACACCCAGATGATGTTCGACCCCATCGAACTCACAAAATCCGAGACCCGGTTATTCAGTCCGTTGATCACCGACGAGATGGTAATAACCGTAGTCACGCCAATAACAATGCCCAGGATAGTCAACCCCGAGCGCAGCTTATTAGCCTTCAAAGTATCGAGGGCCATCTTGATGGATTCGCGGGTTTGTCCTTGCGCCATAAATGCACCGAGGGGGTCAGGGGTTAGGGATTAGGGGTTAGGGCCGCCGGACTTGGCCCTTATCCTTGATCGCATTGAATATGCCTGAAATCATCTTCCCAACTTCGAACGACAGACCTTCCGCTTCATCAAGAAGCTCTGAATCTCCAAACCCAAGTGCGCGGGCAATTTCAAGCTGCGTTTGAAGCTCGAAGTTAGAACCCCGTGCAACGCCCAGAAACTGCCGGTACTCGCCGGTATTCAGCCGCCCGTGTCCTTCCGCGATATTGCTCGGAACCGAGACTGCGGCGCGTCTGATCTGGCTTGTCAATCCGTAAATCTCCTCACGCGGAAAATCTTTGGTTAGTCGATAAATAGCAACGGACATTTGAATTGCTCTCTGCCAGACAAGCAAATCCCGAAATGATCGAACCATGTTGAGGCCCCTAATCCCTAACCCCTAAACCCTAACCCCTGCTTCTCAGAGCTCCGCTCTGAGAGCCACAACCGGATCCAATTTCGCCGCCTTGCTGGCCGGATAAACGCCGAAGAAGATGCCTACGGCGGTGGCCATGAAGAGGCCCAGCAGCACGGCCCAGAGGGGTACCGTGGTGGGGAAACCGACCACCAGGGTGATCACCTTGCCTACGGTCACGCCGCACAGCACGCCGATGGCGCCGCCGAGTCCGGCCATCGTGCCGCTTTCAATCAAAAACTGCAGCAAAATGTCGCGCTGCTTGGCGCCCAGCGCTTTTCGTACGCCGATCTCGCGAGTTCGCTCCGTAACTGAAACCAGCATGATGTTCATAATCACAATGCCGCCCACCACCAGAGAGATCGAGGCGATCCCCAACACTACCCAGGCAAACAATCCGAGCAACTGGTTGGCAATGTCGAGAAACGTGTCGTTGGTGGCGATCTCAAAATCGTCGGGTGTGCCGGGGGCGTTGTGGCGGCGGGCTCGCATGATCACCCGCACCTCGTCCTCCGCCCGTTCCATTACCGCTGCGCCGCCGCTGGCACGGGCGTAGATGTCTACCGAGTCGTTGTAGCCATAAGTCTGCTGGTAAGTGGAAAGAGGAACAGCCACCCAGTTGTCCTGCGACTGCCCCAGCGTCTTGCCCTGCCGGTCGCCCACGCCCACAATCGTGTAAGGAATCCCGTCCACCCGGATCTCCTTGCCGATCGGATCTACGTCCCCCATCAAGTTGTCGATAATGTCGTAGCCCACAATTGCGTCATGCGTGCCGTGCTCATCGTCGGCGGGTGTAAAGCCCCGGCCGAGGGTAATATCGATGTTGTTCAGCGAAAGCATGTTCCAGGTGTAACCGCGCACCCCCGTATTGTTGCTGGAGTGCCCGTTGTAAACCACATTCGTGGACTTGTTCAGAAACGCGCCTACCTCGCTGCACTCGGTGCAGTTGTCCCGCACCGCTTCGTAGTCCTCAATGCGAATGATTTTGCGCTTCTGATACTTGAAGTATTCCTCGGCGGACAAAATAACAGACGCCATCCGGTTTACCGTAAACACGTCGGCGCCATAGCCCGAGAGCTTGGTGCTGACGTACTTCTTTGCACCCTGCACCAGCGTGATAACCATAATCACCGAAGCCACGCCCATCACCACGCCGATGAGCGTAAGCACCGTGCGCATCTTGTTAGCCCACAGAGATTGCAACGCGAGTTTAAAGGCCTCAGCGATTGGCATGGTTCCACTTTCCCTGGCGAATCTTCACAGAATAGAAGCCCGAAACGGCAGACCGGAGAACCGGCATCGGTTCCCGTGTCTCCAGTTTACGAAATCTCCGGTATTCCTATTGACGCAGCCCAAGCGCTCCAAGCCTCTTTTCTCCCCCTTGCACGGAGCGATTCCGCGCCTGATTCTCCGTTCTCTTATACGCAAACCATCGCGGGCAGGTTCCGGCAGCCCCTCTCCTGCATACGAATTCACACCCCGGCCTCGAATTTACGGAACCGTTTGCCCCTGTCCCGGCGTACCATACACTGGCAGGTTTCTTCCACGCTCGTTCTCAAACTGCACCCAAATCTCCCACCCCTCCGGAGGCACTTGTGACTCGCATCCGTTCTTTGCTTGGGCTCGGCTTTCTAGCGCTCTGCATAGTTCTGCCCACCCTCGCTTCAGCCCAAAGCTCCACCACCCAGGCGCCCCTTCTGCTCCGCAACCCCTCCCTGAGCCAGGACAAAATCGCCTTCCGCTATGCCGACGACGTATGGACGGTCAGCCGCCAGGGCGGCGATGCCGAGCGCCTCACTTCGAACGGCAAAGTCAACGCCGGTCCGTTCTATTCACCCGACGGCGCATGGATCGCCTACTCGGCCCCCCTGCACGGCAACAACGATGTCTATGTCATCCCCGCCTCAGGCGGTGTTCCCCGCCGCATCACCTGGCACCCCGCGGGCAGCACCGTAGTTGGTTGGTCGCCCGACGGCAAAGACGTGCTGTTAGTCAGTGGCGCCGCCAGCTACCGCCACTTCGACAAGCTCTTCCGCGTCCACGCCGACGGCTCCGGCGTTCCCGAGCCCCTCCCGCTACCCTCCGGTGTCGAAGGGTCATTCTCTCCCGACGGCCAGTCGATCGCCTATCAGCCCATCACCAAGTGGGAACCGGCCTGGAAGCACTACGTCGGCGGCCAGACCACTCCCATCTGGATCGTCAATCTCAAAACCCTCGATCTCGAAAAAGTCCCCCGCGACAACTCCAATGACTCCAGCCCCGTTTGGGTGGGTAACTCGGTCTACTTCCTCTCTGACCGCAACGGCCCCGTCTCCCTCTTCCGCTACGACACCGCCTCCAAGCAGGTCAGCCAGGCCGTTCCCAACACCACTTACGACCTGAAATCGGCCCAGGCCGGTCCCGGCGGGCTGGTCTACGAGCAGTTCGGCTCCATCCACCTCTTTGACACCGCCGCCAACTCCGGCCGCATCGTCTCCATCCAGATTCACGGCGAACTGTCCGACCTGACGCCTCACCGGACCAGCCTCCCTCCGGAAGAAATCCAGAACGCCAACCTCTCGCCCACCGGCGCGCGCGCCGTCTTTGAGGCCCATGGCGAAATCTTTACCGTCCCCGGCGAAAAGGGCGACACCCGCAACCTGACCCAGACCCCCGGCATCGCCGAGCGCGACCCTGCCTGGAGCCCCGACGGCAAAACCATCGCCTACTTCTCCGACGCATCAGGCGAGTACCAGCTCTATCTCCACGACCAGATCGCCTTCAAACCGCCCACGGTCATTGATCTCGGTCCCGACCCCAGCTACTTCTACGGCCCCACCTGGTCGCCCGACTCCAAACACATCGCCTATACCGACAAGCACCTCCGCATCTGGTACGTCGATGTGCCTACCGACAAAACTCCGGCAAGCAAACCGGTCCTTATCGACAAGGGTACCTACGGCAGCTTCGGCTCCAACTTCAACTCCGCCTGGTCGCCCGATTCCAAATGGCTCGCCTACCAGCGCGATCTCGACAACCAGTTGAACGCCATCTTCCTGTACTCCATGGAGACGCACAAATTCACCCAGGTAACCGATGGCATGAGCGACGCCACCAATCCGGCGTTTGACCTCAACGGTAAGTACCTCTACTTCATCGCATCCACCGACGATGGTCCCTCGCGCGCCGGAATTGATCTCTCCTCGTTGGACCGCGCCCAGACCACCGCCGCTTATGTAGTGGTGCTCGCCAAGGATGGCGCATCGCCCGTCCCTCCTGAGAGCGACGACGAAAAGATCAAGGACGCCGAAAAGAAGGACGAGCCCAAGAAGTCCGCCGACGACGAGAAGAAAGACGCCAAGTCCTCCGCCAAGGAAGACAAGAAGTCCGCCGAAAAAGAAAAGGAGAAGGAAAAGGACAAGGAGACCGGCAAAGATCCGGGCAAGGATGCCACTAAACCCGTCGAGGTCAAGGTCGATCTCGAAGGAATCGGAGACCGCATCCTTGCCCTGCCCATTCCGTCGCGCAACTACGCCGGGATCACCCCCGGCAAAACCGGCGTCCTTTATCTGGCCGAAAGCTCGCCCGTAGGCCGTTCCTCCAGCCGGGACGGTGGCCCAGGCATCCGCGCTTTGTGGAAGTTCACCCTTGAGAAGCGCAAGCCGGAAACGGTCCTCAGCGACATCGACAACTTCATCGTCTCCGCCGATGGCTCCAAGGTGATGTATGCCCGCAAGGGCGGCTGGACCATCGCCTCGGCCGACGACCTCAAGCCCGGCGACAATAGCCCCGGCAAGCCGCTCAACCTCGGCAGCCTTGAAACCGTCATCGATCCCCGCGCTGAATGGCGCCAGATCTACCACGAAACCTGGCGCATCCAGCGCGACTTCCTCTACGACCCCCACACCCACGGCCTCAGCATTCCCAAGATCGAAGCCAAGTACAAGCCCTACCTCGACGGCCTCGCCTCCCGCTCGGAGTTCACTTATCTCTCCACGGAAATGCTCGGCGAAGTCACCATCGGCCACATGTTTGTCGGCGGTCCGCGCCACCACGACCAAGGTCCGAAAGCCGGCCTGCTGGGCGCCGACTACAAGGTTGAGAACGGACGCTACCGCATCGCCAAAATCCTCGGCGGCCAGAACTGGACCCCCGGCCTCGCCTCGCCGCTCACCATGCCCGGCGTATACGTCAAGGAGGGCGACTACCTCCTCGCCGTCAACGGCCGCGAGCTGAAGGCCGGCGACAATCTGTACGAGTTCTTCGACGGCACCGCCGGCAAGCAGACGACGCTGCACGTCGCCTCCAACCCCGACGGTAAAGAAGCACGTGACGTGATAGTCGTCCCCATCGACGACGAAGACGGCCTCCGCAACCTCGACTGGATCGAGTCCAACCGGCGCAAGGTAGACAAGCTTTCGGGCGGCAAGGTGGCCTACGTCTACATGCCCAACACCGGCGGCTCCGGCTACACCAACTTCAACCGCTACTTCTACTCGCAGCTCGACAAGCAGGCTCTCGTCCTCGACGAGCGTTGGAACGAAAGCGGCTTCATTGCCGACTACGTGGTCGATGTGCTGAAGCGGTTCCCGCTCTCCGGCGCAATCGAGCGCGACGGCAAACCCATCCACGATCCCGTGGGCGCCATCTTCGGCCCCAAGGTCATGCTCATCAACCAGAACTCCGGCTCCGGCGGCGACGCCATGCCCTGGTACTTCCGCAAGGCCGGAATCGGCAAGCTGGTAGGCACGCGCACATGGGGCGGCCTGGTCGGCATCGGCGGCTATCCTCCGCTGCTCGATGGCGGCTACGTCATGGCCCCCCGCTACGCCATCTATGGCCTCAACGGCGATTGGGAAGTAGAGAACCGCGGCATCCCGCCAGACGTCGCGGTCGAAGACCTCCCCAAGGACGCCGCCGCCGGCCACGACCTCCAACTCGAGACCGGGGTCCAGATGGTCCTGGATGAGCTAAAAGCCCATCCCATCCCCGACATCCCCGTCCCCCCTACCCCAACTACCACAAAAACGACGGGTTAGGGAACAACTAATTCGTTAGGTTTCTGCCAGTTCCAGCACCATGTTCGGGTGCCCCATCCTTGGCGCAGCTTCACCGCGCCAAGGGTGGGATACCTCGAACCTAAGCTCTCCTCCCGGTCCAATTAACCCATTTTGTCCACGGAAGCTGGGTGCCCCAGGTCTCGCTTCTGAGACCTGGGGGCCCACAAACCTCAGTTCTCCCATTTGGCATTCCGGGCCTACTGAAACATGCGCGCATCGAAGACGAAAGGTTGCCCAGAGTCAACCTTCAGTTCGCCCATCCGGGAGTGAAGCGGGTTCACGAGAACGTTCCACTCCGCGCGAATGGGGACCGATGGAACCTTCAGCGCCAGCGAGGACAGTCCGCGTATCCAGCCGTCGCCCAGCTCTCGCGGCGTCCTAACTCCGGGTGCGGCCTGGTCGGTCCACCACGCGGGCGGCAGTTCCTCAATTTGAACGGTTTGCCCTGGCTCTCCCTCCGGCAACGCCGCGGATATGTAAACCAGATCGTCCGGTGCCTGGCCGGGTTCCAGATGCACAAACAATTCGATCGCAGCCAGCGCCAGAGAAGTGGACGCGTACACCATCGGCACACCTCGGGAGTTCCAGCGCCCACCGAAGCGGCGGGCTCCTTCTCCAGAGAACGCCTCGGCTGCGTGAGCCTCCCGGCAAATCCGCCAGATCTGCATCACAGCGGTTCTCCAGTCATTTCAAGTTGAAAGCAATGCGGCTGAGTGGCTTCTTCCTTAAGAAGAAGCCACCCTGCACAAGGCCAGAAACGCCACATAAACTGGAGAACCGCTCAGCTATAAACGCCGTACGCAATGCGGCCCAGTACATCTTCCACTTCACGCACGCCAGGATCGGTGTCCAACTGATCCAGCGGACGGCCGCCGCGCAAGGCGCGATTGGGCGTCTTGAGCCAGGCGGCCGCCTTCTCCTCGGTGCCCAGGGTCTCGGATGCCGTCGAAAACACCTGCGCCAGCCGCACCGCCCGGTCAGACTCCGCCGCCGTGAGACGGGAATGCTGCGCGAGCCGACGCGTGAGCGTGCGTTGAGGAATGCCGATCTTTTCCGAGATCTCCGCCTGACGAAGGTCAAGGCGCTTGGCCAACAGAAACACCGTCTGTGCGGGCAGCCCTTCGCGGACCAGTTCTGCCAGAGCGCCGCCTTTGCTCATCGGCCTGCCAAGAACAACCTCGCCGCCGAGCAATTCGTGTACGGAATGGGTCGCCATGGCGCACCTCTATTCACAGTATACGCCATTTGGCTAAAAAGAAGACGCCATTCGACGGATCCTAAGTCAGAATCACGAGCTTGGCCTTTTTCCCTAGGCGAATTCGCAATCTTATCTCGTTCCGATGGAGTCCGGGCGCAGCGGACGTGAAGTGATGCGGCTCTAAAGGCATAGTCGCCTTGCTCCAAACTTGGTCGTTGATCCGAACCGCGCCCTCCTTCAGCTTGCGTTGAGCCTCGGCGTTGGAGGCGGTAAACCCACATTCCGTTAGCAACTTCGCGACCTTCAAAAGAGAGAAGGCGCCGCCGGGGCCTCTAAAGTCTGTTGGTAGCAGTTCGCTGTGCATCTTTGCCATCTCGGTTTGGCTCTCTGGAGCAAAATCAGCACGGTTCCGTCGCACTTCCTCCGCGCTGTCTGAGAACGCCCCCTGCTGGAACATCCGAGCCCAATTCTCATCCGCGCTCGCCGCCGCAGCCTCTCCGTGGAACCCCCCGGTAATCGTCCGCGCCAGCCGCTTCTTCACTTCCATCGGGTGCACCGCGCCCGCCGCCACCTCAGCCTTGAGCGCCTCAACCTCCGAGAGCCTTAGGTCCGTCAGGAACACCCAGTACTTCCACATCAGCTCATCGGAAATGCTCATCAGCTTGCCGTACATCTCCGCCGGCGGCTCGTTGATGCCAATCGCATTGTTGAGTGATTTAGACATCTTCTGCACGCCATCCAGCCCCTCGAGAATCGGCGTCATCAGCACAATCTGCGGCTTCTGCCCGTAGTGGCGCTGCAACTCCCGCCCGCACCCCAGGTTGAATCGCTGGTCCGTCCCCCCCAGCTCCACGTCGCACTCCAGCATCACCGAGTCGTACCCCTGCATCACCGGGTACAGCAGCTCATGCAGGCTGATCGGCTGCTCCGCCTGGAAGCGTTTGTGGAACTCATCCCGCTCCAGCATCTGCGACACAGTAAAGTGCGCCGTCAGCCGCACAATATCCTCATATCCAAGCTTCCCCAGCCACTCGGAGTTGTACCTGACCTCCGTCACACTCTCGTCCAGAATCTTGAAGACCTGTTCCTTATAGGTCTCCGCATTCGCGTCAATCTGTTCCCGGGTCAGCGGTTTCCGTGTAACATTCCGCCCCGTCGGGTCGCCAATCAGCGAAGTAAAATCCCCCACCAGAAAGATGACCGTGTGCCCCAGCTGCTGAAAGTGCCGTAGCTTCCGCATCAGCACCGTGTGCCCCAGGTGCAGGTCCGGCGCCGTCGGGTCAAACCCCGCCTTCACGCGCAGCGGCCGCCCGGTTTTGCGGCTGTCTTCCAGCCGTTCGCGAAGGTCGCTGACGCGGATAATCTCCGCCGCCCCCTTCTCCAACAAATCCATCTGTTCGTCTACAGGCAAAAAAGTGCTCATATCATCTATGAGTATAAAGTCCAAAACTTGAAGGGTACGGGCTTCAGCGTGAAGGGTACGGGCTTTAGCCCGTACATCACCAGCCACAAAAGGAAAGTGGGCTTCA
>OCZT010002643.1_pt1 | contig 18425 bp, 15 predicted proteins | sample 1539031 | NCBI WGS metagenome assembly OCZT01 (sample SAMEA3539308, study PRJEB22396) | soil metagenome | biome: tundra; feature: field; material: soil | place: USA | collected 2010-05 | depth 0.15 m | reverse complement strand
GGGCCACGATCTGGTGCTCCAACGTACGACCCGCAGCACGCAGCCGACCGTCGAAAGTATCGAGTCGCCTGCGGTGCACGACCTGTTTCGGCCCGGTCGCCACGGTGAACCGTGCGGAGAGAACCTCGACAATCGACTCGAGTTCAAGCCGGCCCTGGTCGGCCGCCTGCAGTACTCGGATCGTGCTCATCATGGTGTCGCCATGCTAGCCACCCCGGGTGAACGCCAGCCCCTGACGAAGTCGACTTCTATTTGATCCTGCGTCATCTGTCGTTCACCCGTGCGACGGGCCGTGGCAGCCTGCACCGAATCTCCCGCCGCCTCATGCACGCGCCACACCGCAACCGGTGTCGAGGCTGGCCACAGGTCACCCGCAGGGCCCGGCCTTGACACCAGCGAGGATCGGCGGACCCTGACATCGGCGGGAACGGCGAATTCCCAGATCACATGCATAATCCCGCTGATGGGGCGCCCTATCGAGCCGATGGGGAGGGGGATCCGGAACCCATGAGGTTTGCCGATCTGCAGAGCCAACACCTCAATGACACGGGCAGATCCACCGTGCGGACCCGGCGCGGCGGTCGTGTTGGCGAACCCGTGTTAGTAAGCCGGAATCCTGAACGGGAATACCCCAGGCCAGAAAACCTCTGATGCCCTGGGGTTATTCGAGCCGCCCAACGGAATCGAACCGATGACCTATTCATTACGAGGGAGTTACATACACCGAAAGCACTCGACTGGCCGGCCTCCGCCGCGTCAACCAAGACAACTCAGCTGGGCCAGCCTGACCGGATCGAAGTCATGTATGCCCAAACTCCGCCCACGCCAGACCCGCTCGTCGTCTCAACGGAGGCCGTTCAAGGCGTGTGCCCACCATTCCTACATTTGTCGATGAGCACAGGCTGGCCCGACGAGCATCGCCAGGTCTTCATCCTTGACGACCCAGCGCATCGCAGTGCCGGACGGCGTGCACATGTCCACGTCGATAACATCCTGCTTCCGCGCTGGCTCACCGACAGCCCGGTCGTCGGCACGCACAGTCCGAGCTCCTCGACGAGGGTCAGAAGCGCTCTGCAACCTGCGCCGCTCCCTGCGCTTGTCGAGGCACTTTGAGGGCCACCCGTCACCCACCCGCATGACCCGCTTCCCCCACGACGATCGACGACCGCCTGAATTCGCCATCACCCGACACTGAGATTAGGGTTCCCGGTAGGCGGCCAAAATGGCCTTGGGGGCTGTGGGAAGGCGATCGGTTGACTGGCCATGGTGCAGGTGGACCGGACATGGCCGACGAACCGGCTCGCGAAAAGCTGACACGCCGGATCCGGGTCCTGCTGGTCGACGACCATCCGCTATTTCGCGCGGGCGTGGGGCAGCGGCTACACGAGCATGATCCGGATTTGGAAATTGTCGGGGAGGCCGGGAACTCACGGCAGGCGCAGGAGATGGTGGCACGGCTTGCTCCTGATGTGGTTCTTTTGGACATTGCCATGCCGGATGAGAACGGCATCGACGCGACTCGGGCGATCAAGGGACTAGCGCCAGCAGCGGCCGTCATCATCTTGAGCCTGTACGACGACGTGCAGTACATCGAGGCCGCCCTCGAGGCGGGGGCCGCTGGTTACTTCCTCAAGACTGTGAAGGGTTCCGACCTGGCGACAGCGGTGCGCAGCGCCCACCAGGGCGACACGGTCCTCGGCCCCGAGGTCGCCGACAAGGTCTTCGGCCGGCTCCAGCCCCGGTTGCGTGGTGCAGACCAACCGGCAGCATGGCAGCAACCAAGCCAGCGAGAAACTGAAGTCTTGACTTTGGTAGCGCGTGGCGCCGCGAACAAAGAGATCGCCAAGTCCATGGGCCTCAGCGTGCGAACGGTGGAGGCCCACCTGCGGAACATCTTCGCCAAGCTGCTGGTGGGTTCGCGCACCGAGGCGGTGGTTTTCGCCGTGAAGGCGGGGCTGCTGCGATTGGAGGAGGTCGAGTTCACTGGATGCAGTAACGATTGAGACATCCGGTCCGTCGTTTCGAGAGCGAATGCGCGATCGACGTTTCTGGATTGTTCAGGTGCTCGCTATCGGGATCAGCCTCATCGACACGATAATCGACACGGCTCGCGTTCTGCACCTCAATTCGGATCTCTACATGCTGCCGGAATCGGCGTATTTCCTGCCCGTTCTCTATGCCGCACTGAACTTCGGCGTCGAAGGTGCGCTTCCGACCAGCCTGTGGTGTGTGGTGCTGACGGTCCCCAACGTCCTCCTGTTCCACCATGGCGACGAGAGCATTGGCGTCGCGGTCCAACTCACGCTGCTGGTCATGCTCGGTGTGGTGGTGGCCCGTCGCGTCGACAAGGAACGGCGCGCGAAGCTGGCAGCGCAAAATGCCAACCGGCGATTGGCGGACATCCAGGTCTCGCTCAAGAGCTACATCAGGCTGGCGCTGCGCGCGCAGGAGGAGGAGCGGTTCCGTCTCTCCCGCGAACTGCACGATGAAACCGTCCAGGAACTCGTTGTCGCGAAGACAGCCCTCGAGGATGTCCCTGGAACCCGAGGCCAGCGCGACCGGCTCGACGCTGTCGACGTGGCGCTGCAACGGTGCATCGACGGCGTCCGGCGCTTCTGCCGGGCCCTACGCCCGTCTGTTCTGGACGATCTGGGGCTGGTGCCAGCGCTGGAATGGTTGGTCTCTGACCTGGCCGACCGCAGCGGGATTCGCACGGCGCTTGAAGAACAAGGCGATCGTCTGCGGCTGGACCCCGAGCAGGAGCTGGTCATCTTCCGAGTCGCGCAGGAAGCGCTTCACAACATCGAGCACCACGCGATGGCAAGTCGGGTCGTGGCCCGTCTTGCCTATGGCCACGGCCGACTCTGTCTCGAGGTCGTCGATGACGGCTGCGGATTCGATCCCCTGCACGTCCGGCAAGGCAGCCTTGGGCTGGCCGGGATGCAGGAACGCGCCAGCCTGATCGGCGCAGCGTTCGAGGTCTCCAGCCGTCCCGGCGCGACCTGCGTCAGGCTCGACCTCTCACTTGCGTCGGAGCAGCCATCCCAGGTCCGGATGATGCACGCGTAGCCCCTGTGCCACCCTTTTGGGCGAAATAGCGGATGTCCACGAGGAGCACGAGGATCCGGCACGGTCACCCATGGGCGACTTATTGGTCCACGCAGCGCCGCGCCCAGCCTGGCTTCAGCCGGAGGCCGTGCTCCTATTACGCGAAGCCGCACCTCGGGTAGGCGGAATCACCCAGCCGAGATCCGTACCACCGCTCATGCGGGGATCCGCAGTGTTCCAGGATCCTTGACTTAGCTAATCAACTGCATTAGCCATCGCTTGCAAGAAACAGGACTGTTGGCTCTCGTCGGCGTCGTGGCCCGCTGGATCTGGCGCACGGGGTCGGCACTGCTGAGACAGAGGGAAAGGAATTACATGAAACTCGTCACCCGGAAAGCGGTAGTCGCGTTCGCTGCGCTTGCCGTTGCATCCTTGGGCGTCACTGCGTGCGGCGGAGCCACGGGGGCGGCTGCACCCGCCCCTGCCGTCGCGCCTGCGGCCGGCAATACCAGTTCTTACGGCACTAACGCGATCACCCTGAACGTGATTCCGCACGCGATCACGATGTCAGGGATCGATTCAGCGACGCACGACGCGGTCCTGCCAAGCAGTTGGGTCGTCAAGAAAGGTCAGACCTTCACGTTGACCGCGATCAACTACGACGGCGGACCGCACACCATCACCGCGCCCACCCTCGGGTTGAGCTTCGTCATCGCTGCCGGCAAGGAGGATTCGGCGACCAAGAAGGTAACTCCGACAACTTCAACAACGACGTTCGTTGCCACCAAAACCGGTGCGTTCCATTGGTATTGTGCCTTTCCGTGTGACGGACCTTCGCATCTGGGCATGGAGATCAAAGGAAATGACGGCCGTGGATACGACATGATCATGGCCGGCACGATCGTCGTCCAGGCCTGAGCCTTCTCAAGCACCTTGCGGGGGTGATGCTCTGTCGTTGCCGACAGAGCATCACCCCTGCGGGCAGTTGCAGGAACGGCGCAACCAGCGAGGCTGCCGTGCGTCCTGCCGGTTCTGCCGCTCAGACACAGTCAGCGCATGGTGTACCGCCCGAGGGTCTATTCGGTACGTAGGCGAGATCAGCCCGCCTGCCGGACGCGGAGCAATCAGCATGTTCGTCTGCGACGTCTTCATCCAGCCAAACCGCACGGGCATCCCCGCGATCGCTTCCGTGGAGTCCATTTGTACGCCCACGGAGCCCGATCCTGGGTCGGATCGAGCCCCGTGATCGAGGACCTAAACCCTCGTTGACCTACGGTGATGCGGTGGAGCCGCCTATCGGAATCGAACCGAGGCCCCTATTCATTACGAGGGAGCTACACACACGAAAGCACTCAACTGGCCGCATCTGCCGCGTCAACCAAGGCAACTTAGCTAGGTCAGCACGACCAGATCGAGGTCATGTATGCCCAAAATGCGCCCACGCCAACGCTGCTCGCCGTCCCGACGTATGCCGTGCGGGCCGCGTTCGCCATCACCTTCGCCGACGGCATGCCAGCGGCCGAGGACCGATAACAATAGAAATGCCACTCACACCGTTAGTCGTCGGACACTCCCGTCGTACCGACAATCAATCAACTGTGGCGCTCCGGACCACCCACGTCGGCAGCACACGGCTGCGATGAAATCTCACTTGACGGCGCCTGAAAGTAGACCGTTGACGTAGTAGCGCTGCAGTAGGAGGTACAGGATGACGCACGGGATGACCGTCACTGCCACGCCTGCTTGCATGACGCCCCAGTTCAGGCCACCGAGGCTGTTCGCAGCCAGGATGTTGAGGGTCACTGGAAGGGTGAACTTACTTTCGTCGGTAAGCAAGATAAGGGCGGCGAAGAACTCGTTCCAACAGGTGAAGAAGGTGAACAGTGCTGTGGTGATCAGACCGGGGACGGCAACGGGGAGTAGTACGCGGTACATCGCCTTCAGGATGCCGCAGCCGTCGATGAGTGCCGCCTCTTCCAGGCTGTCCGGTAGAGCCGCGAAGGAGTTGCGCATCAGAAAGATCCCGAATGGCAGCTGGAACGTGGTGTAGACGAGGGCGAGTCCGAGCAGCGTGTTTTGGAGGCCGAGTGTGTGCAGGATCGAGTACAGGGGCGTGATGATCGCTTGGAACGGGATCATAAACGTTGCCAAGATGGCGAAGAAGACCACATTGCTACCAGGGAAGCGCAGCTTCGAGAAGCCGTATCCGGCTAGCGTCGCCAGCAGGACGGTCGCCAGTGTCGCACCGACGGCAACGACAACGCTGTTGGTGACGTGCTGCAGAAAGCTGACACTGCCGGTGTGTGACAGAGTCCGGTAGTTCTGAATGGACAGCCCGTGGGGGAACATCGTGGGAGGCACCTGCGCTGCCTCGGAAGGTTTCTTCAGTGACTGAGACACCATGACGTACAGGGGATAGAGAAACAGGACGGCGAGACAGGTCGACGCAGTCCACCATGCCCCTGTTGGCAGCGACCTGCGTATTGCACTCAGGTGAGACATCCGATCCCCTTGTCTTTCTCGCCTCAGAACGGTCGAGGTCAGTTGTGGTCAGAGTTGCGAAGCAGCAGCATCTGGAGGGCGCTGACAGCCGCGAGAACGATCATGAGCAGAGTGGATAACGACGCGCCGTACCCGAGATCGAAGTTGATGAACGACGTTCGGTAGATCTGGTAGACCGCTGTGATAGTCCCGTTCGACGGTCCCCCTGCGGTCATGATGTAGAACTGATCGAAGGCCAGAAGGGACCCCGCGACCGAGAAGACCAGTACGAGCGCGAGCGTGGGTCGTAGCAGCGGTAGGACAACGTGGCGAAATGACTGCCACCGGTTCGCGCCGTCGATACGCGCGGCTTCCTCAAGCTCAACCGGGATGGATTGCAGTCCCGAAAGCAGAAGCAGCATCTGCATGCCGGCGACCTTCCACGTCACCATCGCGGTGACAATGAGCAGCGCGCTTGTTGCCGTGGAGAACCAGTTGCTACCGCCGCTGCTCACGTGCAATTGTCGGGCGAGGTCGGTCAGCGGCCCCAAGCCGGGTTGGGCCAGGTAGAGGAACAGGTAGGCACCGGCGGCGAACCCGATGATGACGGGCAGAAAGAAGATCGACTGGAAGAACCGGGCAGCCGTGGTCCCTCGGCGAACCAAGAGCGCCAGACCAAGGCCGGCAACGAAGAGGACGGGAGTGGTAAGAGCGGTGTACTTCAGCGTGAACAAGGACGCGTCGCGCCAGTCCTGGTCGTGGAATGCCCGTGTGTAGTTGCCGAAGCCGATGAACTTGTGCTCCCCAAGAAGCGGCCAGTTGTTCAACGACATCCACAACATCAACACGAGCGGAACAAAGAAGAAGACACAGATGACGATGAAGGCCGGCGCAACAACGGCAACTCCCAGGATCTGACGTCGCCGCCGCATCGTGTAGCCCTGTCGGCGGAGAGGTGCGACCGCTGCGGTATCGGCCGGGTCCCGGCCAATGTCAGGGTGCACTTCACTGTTCTGCACGCGAGCCGACTTAACCGCCATCACGGCCTTCTTTCTGTTGGGCCGCCGCGACCGGGTTAGACCGCGGTGGCGGTTCCTGGGTTCAACCCCTGTCGAGGACCTGCTGGGCTGCCTGCTGCGCCTGAGCCTGCGCAGCTTGGGCGCTTCCGCCGAATACGGCCTGGTTGATCATCTTGGACCAGGCTCCATTGTTGTCATTGAAGACGGCGTTCTCCACGACGCTGTAGGGGGTGCGACCCTTGCTCAGAGCATCGCCTAGGACCTTGTACCGAGGGTCGAGTGGCACGTAGATCTTGCCCAACAGGTCGGTACGCACCGGGACGATGCCTGTCTTGGCGAGGATGGTCTGGGCCTCCTCACTGGTTGCCCACTTCACGAAGTCGGTGGCCGCTACCTTGTTCTGCGAGCCCTGGGTCACTGCGATCTCGTCGCCGCCCGCGAAGGAGGCGGTACCACCGGTCGCGCCGGGAATCGGAGCGACACCGAAGTTGACCTTCTTGTCGCCCAACAAAGTGCCGACGAAGAAGGCCCCGAGGTTGACCATGCCCACTTTGCCGCTCTGGAACGCGGCGGGTTGCGCCACGCCACTGTCCGTCTTCGCTGAAGGCGGGACGAGACCCTCACTCACCATCTGGTGGTAGAAGTTCAACGCGTCGGTCACCTGGGGCGAGTTGAGCATTGCCTTCTTGCCGTCCGCGCTGAGCACATCGCCGCCGCTGGCCCACACATGTGGCGCGAACTCGAAGATGTTGCAGCCGCCACATGAGCCGGCGAAGGTGAAGCCGTAGGTGTCCGGCCCGAGCTTGTGGATCGCTCGCGCAGCGGTGAGCATCTCGGCGTACGTTGTCGGCGGCTTGTTCGGGTTGAGCCCGGCCTGCTTGAACAAGTCCTTGTTATAGAACATGACCGAAGCCTCAGCCGTGAACGGAAGTGCATAGGTCTTGCCGTTGTACTTGGCCAGCTTGCGGTGCGCTTGGCTGAGACTGTCCTTGTACGGCAACGAGTTGGCCACCGTGGTGATGTCCTCCAGGACACCCTTCGACGCGAAGTACGGCAGGTACACCAGGTCGATCGACGCGACGTCCGGCCCGGAACCCGACGAGGTCGCGGTCCCGAACTTCTGTACGAAGTTGCCCGAGGGAACGATTGTCACCTTGACCTTCGCGCCGTGGTTCTTGTTGTAGGCGTCGGCGAGGACGTTGATGAATGCCTTTTCGCTGTCCCGAGCCCACAGGGTGATCGTGCCGGACGCTTTTCCGTTAGCGCCCGTCGTCGTCGTGCTGCCGCCACCTCCACCGCAGGCCGAGACGCCCAGAGTGAAGCAGATGAGCACGGCACCTGCGCGGACCTTCGTAGTTCTCATGGTGCACTTCTTCCTGCTCACTTGAGGGTGGGCATGTAAGGGGCCGACGCCATCGGCTCCGGGGTGTCTTCAGATCGTGGGAATCCAGACGCGCATCGCATTGGAGCCTCGGTTGGCCCAGCGGAAGTAGGGGATTGCGGTGATGGTGGTCTTGTGGGTGGCAGCCGCGTCCTCTTGTCTCGGGTCGCCGTAGAGGCCAGATGGCCAGGTGGCGAAGACGCGCCCTTCGCCGACAAGCTGAGTGACGACACCCGGCGACATACCGGGGGCCGGTTGTGGCAGTGAGGCCGGGTCGATCCGAATGTCCTCGAGGAGATCATCGTCCGGCTGATCCACTTGCTCAAGGCAGTAGACGAGCGGGCCGCGGGCGAGTGCGATGCACCCGCGTACTGCGTCGACTCGGGGGTGCGCACTGACCGCGCGCACTGGCATTGGAAGGTCGAGGCTGATGACGGTTGCCTCGCCTGCGGCGCATTCGACACGCACGTATCCGTCCGGTCCTGCGGGCACCCTGAGCGGGCTTCCATTGACCTTCGCCGACGGTTCGCTGCACCACGCGGGCACGCGCATGGCGAGCTCCCAGGAAGACACAGCCGCTGACACCTCCAGCCGGCAGGTCCCGTCCCAGGGATATTCGGTTTCCACGGTGATAGTCACCGTCGAACCATCGGGTGCGTTCGCGCGAACCGTGCCGGCGGCTAAGAGATGCAGCTGTACTCCCTGCGAGTTGCTGGTCGCCACATACCCCTGCAACGAAGCGATCAGTCGGGCAAGGTTCGGCGGGCAGCAAGCGCAGGAGTACCACCCGAGCCGTTCCGACGGCGCGTCCTCCGACGTGCCGTCATGACCAGTGCGCAGCTGCAACGGGTTGGAGTAGAAGAACTGCCTGCCGCTGCAGGAGGTCGACACGGCGATGCCGTTGTAGAGCGCCCGCTCCATCTCCTCGGCGTACTGGCCTTCACCCGTCGCCAGAAGCATCCGCCAGTTCCATTGGAACGCAGCGATGGCGGCGCACGTTTCAGCATATGCGCGGTCCGGTGGGAGCTCGTAAGGGTCCCCGTACGCCTCGTCGCGGTGTCGCGACCCGTGCGCTCCGGTGATGTACGTCTTGGTGGTGAACGCGCTGTCCCACAGACACTTCATCGCTTCGAGGAGCGACTCGTCGCCGGTTTCGAGGTAGACGTCGGTGACCCCGGCGGCGAGGTAAAGCTGGCGAACGGCATGCCCAATCGCCTCGGTCGCTTCACGCACCGGCGCGTGATCCTGGAAGTACTGCGCACCGAACCTTTCCCCGCTGAAGAGCCCTCGACCACGCAGCTCGACCTGGCGCTGGGCCAACTCCAGATACGGCGCGTGGCCGGTCTCCCGATACAGCTCCACAAGCGCAGTTTCCACCTCGGGGTGGCCGTCATACATGTCCCGTGCCCCCTCGCCGAACTCAGCGACGAGCAGGTCCGCCAGCTTCCGAGCAATGACCAGGAGACGCCGGTCGCCGCACCCGCGGCTCAGTGCCACCGCGGCCTGTATCAGATGTCCTGCGCAGTACATCTCGTGGCTAAACCGCAGGTCATCCCAGCGAGCCTGGCCCGGGCTGCCCTGGACCCACGAGTCCAGGTATCCGTCATCCTCCTGTACAGAGGCCAGCAGAGTGACCGCATCGTCGACGAAGTGTGCGACGCCGGGAGCGAGGCCGCGAGCGGACTCCCAGCCAACCGCTTCCAGCGTCTTGTGGAGATCGGAGTCGGCGAACCAGAGACCTCGGAAGGTCTGGTCGCTTGATCCGACTAGCCGGCGCAGGTTATCCAGGACGCCACTGGACTCAAGGTTCTCGATGCAGTGCGGAATTGTGGCGTCCCGGTTGAGCTGCTGCCACTCCCCCAAATGTCCTCCGGGTTCAAACGTGACCGCGTCCAACAGCAAGGGGATAAGCCGCGGCTGGCGTACCGGTGCTGCCAGGCCTCGCAAGCTCGCACCTGTTGGAGAGGGTTCAGTCGTTGGCGTTGAAGAGGGGGGGGTCTGGGTGTGCGTCATTTGCCAGCACCTTCGCGTAGTGAGCCGGTGTGAGATGAGACCCGCGGCAACACACCAGCGTCGACACAGGACCAGGACACCCGCTGAGCCAAGTGAACGGGCGGCCGGCTGAAGTGATTGGAAGCTCTTCGGAACATTAGGAAAACGATTGCTGCGATGTTAGCCAGGTCACATCATGGCGTCAAGGGTCCTCTGCGTGTAATCGTCATAGGCACGGCTGCACCCGCAAGCAGTGAGTCCTGTCTGTGCCGAACCGGCCCCCATGGCGGATGAATCTGTGCGCGGTTGACTGACAGCCCCTTGAGGAAGCCTCGGTGCTGCCACCAGACCGGAACCCATTGCCGGCTCCTGGTGCTCCGTCGTGGACTTGATTTGGCGGTTATAGGGCGGCGCGGCCCTGTCTGAAGTCCTCGATGACCTCGGCGGCGATCGCCTTGCAGACGAACGGTTTTCGGGTCCTTGTTCCAGTGAAGAGCCCAGGTCTGATCGCGTGTTCGACTTCGGGAACCTTCGAGAAGGTGCCACGGCGTAGGAGTCTGTTGGTGAGGTGCCACCGTCGGTGATCGCGGTGCGCCAGCCACTTGGTTGTCTCCGAGGCCTTGTGCGCCGATAGGTTGTCCAGCACGACATCGACCGCTAAGGTCCGGGGGACGGTGGGCGTCGATCAGCTTTAAGAACCGCAGGACGTCGCCGTAACGCGTCAGAGTCGACCTCGCAACGGCGAGCGATGTGCTGATTCGGCACACCGTCCGCTGCCCAAAACGGCGCCTTCGCCTGCATCAGGCACCAGCAACCCCCGCGCAGTCATCACAGGGGTGGCATCAGTACGGACTACCACGGTGTTACATGGACAGAGCACTAAGTACGGTGTCGTCAGCACCGTAGGAGGGAGCACCCAGCATGGCAACGATGAGGCGACGACCGGTCAACATCACAGACGTCGCCACCCACGCTGGTGTGTCAGTGGGGACGGCGTCCAAAGCACTGAACGGTCGCGGACAGCTTCGGGAAGAAACGCGCATTCGAGTCCGCGCTGCCGCTGAGGAGTTAAGCTTCGTGCCCAACGCGGCGGCACAGAGCCTGCACACTGGCCGGACTTTCACGGTAGGAGTCATCACGACCGACAGCTACGGACGGTTCAGCATTCCCGTCATGCGCGGCGCAGAGGACGCGCTGGGCATGGGTCAGATCGCAGCCTTTCTGTGCGACAGCCGCGATGACGTCATTCGCGAGCAGCATTACCTGGGAACCCTGCTGAGCCGGCGTGTCGACGGAATCATCGTGGCGGGCCGCCGGACCGACGCTCGGCCACCACTGGGACACAACATCCCCGTCCCCGTGGTGTACGCCTTCGCGCCTTCACAGGATCCTGCTGACTCCAGTGTCGTGAGCGACGAGGACCAGGGCGTGCGGGAGGCGATCAACCACCTAGTCATGACCGGACGTCGACGTATCGCTCACGTGACCGGGCCACGCGATCACGCGTCGGCGGAACACAGGGCAGAGAGTGCCCGCGCCGCCGCAGCCGCACACGGACTCGAGCTGTTAGGTGATGTTTGGTTCGGTGGCTGGAGCCAGGCTTGGGGGCGCTTCGCCGCCGCCGCCGTGCTCAAGGCCCACCCCGACGTCGACGCGATCTTCTGCGGCAGTGACGTGATTGCGGCGGGTGTTGCGGAAGGACTGCGGGAAGCAGGGTGCCGCGTGCCAGAAGAGACCGCGATCGTTGGTGTCGACAACTGGAAGATCGTCGCGGAAGCGACTCGGCCGCCACTCACCACGATCGACCTCAACTTAGAAGAGGTCGGTCGCAAGGCCGGCGAACTCTTACTCGCAGCCATCGACGGTAGAACCGCCCCTGGGATCCACTGGGTTCCGTGCTCTCTGGTTGTCCGCGAGTCGTCCGCACCCGCTTCGCCGTAACCGGCGCGAACCTGCGCTGCCCGGACCTGACCCAACGGCTCGCCACGTTCGCCCAAAGCCAAGATGGCCAACACCAACTCGCTTTCGACCCGTTCGTCGCGGGCGAGCAGATCGTGGGCTGAGCTATGCCCCCGTGCCGAGCCTTGGCTCGAGCCTGTTGACGTCTTCGGCGACCCAACAAGCCAATCGTTACCACCGAGCAGGTGTAGTGCCACGGGCTAGCCGGCGCCGTCGAGTCTCGTCGAGCGATTCCTGCGATTTGTGAGCGTTATTTATGACTGCGGGTCAGCGTGTCCGTCCCGCCTGCCAGAGAACTGCGTCTGCCCTCCGCGGCTCGCACAGAGTCAGCGCATGGTGTACCGCCCCAGGTCTATTCGGTACGTAGGAGGGGTCAGCCTGCCTGAGGGACGCGAAGGGCAACCAGCATGTTCGTCAGCGACGTCAACATCCAGCCCAACCGCACGGGCATTCCCGCGATCGCTTCCGTGGAGTCCATTTGTATGTCCACGGGGCCCGATCCTGGGTCGGATCGGGCCCCGTGAACGAGGACGTAGCCCCCCATTGACATGCGGTGATGCGGTGATGCGGTGGAGCCACCTATCGGAATCGAACCGATAACCTCTTCATTACGAGTAGAGGCCGGGGTGTCCAGCGCGTCCCAAGGTCGCTGCCGACAGTGTCTAGCATGGGCCAAGCGGTGCGGTGCTGTCCGATCGGATCCAGGTCGCGGTTGCCAAACTGCCAGCACGCGCCTGGGCCAGCGTCCAGCGGCATCCGACTCCACGACATCCCGTCACACCCGCGGCCTTGGCCCTTGACATGGGTGTCAATCCCAAGACACTCAGCGACCGCATTGGCCATGCTGACAGCCGTGTGTTGGCGACCGCATTGCCGCAGCACCGGGTCGTCGAAGGACTGCACGCCGCAGGACAGTTTCGTGCAGCCCAGATCCGAGAGCAGTTCGAGCTTGTCCACGGTGAACGTGCTGGGATCGCCTTCGAAGCGAGATCGTGGTGTCCGGGGTGAAAGCAAAGTTCTCCTGGTAGAAGGCGCGCAGTTGCCTGATCGCATCTGGTGGGAGCAACGACGGCGTCCCGCCGAACACGTTGAACTCGCCAATCGGCGCAGACGCGAGGTTCGGCACGTCTCGCAGCCAGAGCTTCGCCTCCCGGATGTTCCAGTCGACCCATCGGGTGGCCTTCTCGTCGACCACCCGCCGCGTCCCCCTGACCAGCACGACGGGGTACTGGCAGAACCGGCACCGGTAGGCACAGGTAGGGATGTAGGACCACAGGTGGATCGGGCCGGTGCCGGCCAGCTCTTCAACAGGCAGCCGTAGCAACTATCGACTCCAGCGTCACCACCCCATGTGTCATTCGGAGATAGGAGAATATCCACCTTGAAGAGGCGTGTTGATCACAGTCGCCGACGCCAACATTGGTTCGATCAGGGATGGCTTTCCCCCGTGGACCGGAGACGTGCTGCGGTCCATCGCCGGTAACCGTGACCCCGCGGTAACGCGGTGAGGTGTGGTCGGTTTCGTCGACCGCGCCGACGAGCTCGCAGAAAAGTTCCGAAAGTAGATTTGGAACCCTCGATTCCGGCCGCTCACCGAGGATCTGTGTCGCGGTGAGCCAGGGCCAGTGTGCCGTGGGCGAGGCCGAGGGTCGTCAGTTGCTGGGGGGAGAGAGTGAGTTGTCCCGCGATTTGAGGGATTGCGGCGGGTTCTTGTTTGAGGATGGCGGCGGCCGATTCGGGTGCGATGACGGCGAGGTAGCTGTCGGGCGCCATCCAGAGGTTGTCGGGGTTTATCAGTGCTATCGCTGCGCCAGAGACTCCTTGTCCGACGACGACGGAGAGGACAGGGACGGTGCATGCCGCGAGTCGTTGCAGGAGTTCGGCGATGGCGGTTCCGACACCGCTGAGTTCAGCCTCGGGACTGTTGTCTGCACCTGAGGTGTCGATGAAGGTGACGACGGGAAGGCACAGCCGGTCCGCGAGCGCCAGGACGCGGCTGGCGGTGCGGAATCCGCTGGCGTGGGCGGTGCCACCGAGTTGGCAGATGAAGGCGATCGTGCGCCCGTCGCGGCGTCCGAGCCCACAGCGTAGTTGCGGGTCAAGGCCGCCGGCTCGGTCACCTGACAGGGGTGCGGTTAAGTCGAAGTAGTCGCTGAGGTAGCGCTCGCTGCTGGTCCGCTGGGGGCTGCGGGCGGCTTGGACGCTGCCCCATCCGCTGGGGGGTGGGGCGGTCGGCTCCCGGGTCAGGGTGGGGATATCGGGTGGGGCGGTCTCTCCGCGCGTGAGGGGTGAGAGGAGGTGGAGATAGTTTGCCACGGTGTCCGCTAAGGCCGCATCTTCGGCGACGACGTCGATGAAGCCGGCCGCGTGTTTGCCTTCACCGCTTGATGGTGACTGTTTGTGCACGAGGCCCGGCCGTACCCGGTTGCCGGCGAAGGCCACTTGTGAGCCTGCGCGGGCGATGATCACGTCCGCTGCTGCGGTCAGGGCCGCCCAGATCCCGCCGGTGGTGGGGTCGTCCACGACCGCGATGTGTGGCGCTCCGGCGGCAGCCAGACGGACGAGCGCCCGGGCGATGTAGGCCATCTGGAACAAAGCGACGGTGCCTTCCTGCATGCGGGCGCCACCGGATCGGGCGACGGACACGAGGGGCCAGCGGTTGCGGGTTGCCTCCTCGATGGCCTGCACGATGAGGGTTCCTTCGACTTGGCCCATGGACCCGCCGAGGAAGTCGAAGCGGAACGCGATGGCCACGCACGGCTGGCCGTTGACGAACGCTGTGCCCGCGGTGACGGCCTGCGGACTGCCCGTTCGGTCCCGGGTCGCCTCCAGTTCTCCCGGATAGCCCGGCCACTGCAGCGGGTCTGCGCTGCATACCGGGTTAGGGAACGGCTCGAACCGGGTAAACAGCAAGGCACTGGCCGTCGGGGGCGTTGCCTGTGCGTCCTGGCCTAGATACTCCAGCTCTGGTTGGGCGCCCATCTGTCTCGTTTCACCTCATCGGTGTGTTCACCCAGCAGCGGCGGCGGCGTCGCGGGCGCCTGCTCGGAGCGGCTGAATCTCAGTGGGTTACCGGGAAGCCGGATGGCGCCCAGGGTGGGGTGCTGGACCTCAGTAATGAGACCCTCGGCCGCCAGGTGCGCGTCGTTATAAACCCGGTCCAGTGACTTGACTTCGCCGGCTGGGACACCAGCGGCGGCGAACACCGTCATCCAGTGTCCTACTGCGTCGGATTTGAGTTCGGTGTTGATCAGCTCCTCGAGCTCGCTGGAGTTGGCGAGCCGGGCCGCGTTGGTGCTGAAGCGTTCGTCGTCGGCGCCCAGGCGCATGAGGGGCGCGAAGCGCTGCCAGATGTCGTTGTTGCCGACGGCGACCACGATGGGGGCGTCTGCGGTCCAGAACATCCCATAGGGACAGACGGTGGGATGGTGGTTGCCCGACGGTTCCGGGATCTCTCCGGCGATGAGGTAGCGGGTGGCTTGGAAGGTCTGGATGCCGATCAGTCCTGCCAGCAGCGAGGTGTGGACGTGTTGGCCAAGCCCGCTGCGGGTGCGCTCCAGCAGCGCGGTCAGGACCCCGATCAGCCCGAACAGGCCCGCGGTGACGTCGGCTATCGGCACGCCGGCCTTGGTGGGTGTATCCAGCCCGGTCAGTCCCATCAGCCCTCCTTCGGCCTGCAGGATCTGGTCGTAGCCGACTCGGGCCCGGTCCGGGCCGAGCGAACCGAACCCGCTGATCGACAGACAGACAAGGGAGGGGTTGAGTTTGCGCAGAACGTCTGCGGACAGGCCGAGTCGATCCATCACGCCGGGGCGGAAGTTCTCGACCACCACATCGGCTCGCCGCAGCAGCGACTTCAGGGTGTCGAGGTCCTCGCTCGCTCGCAGGTCCAGAACGACGCTGCGTTTGTTGCGGTTGGTCGATAAGAAGTACGTGCTCTGCTCCTGCCCGGCGGGCCCCACGAACGGAGGCCCCCAGTGGCGCGTGTCGTCGCCACTGCCCGGTCTCTCGACCTTGATGACCTCAGCTCCGAGGTCTCCTAGCAGCATCGTGGCGAACGGGCCTGCCAACACCCGCGACAGGTCCACCACCTTCAGTCCCGCCAGCGGTGGACCCTGGGGCTGGCCCAGCTCGGGTCCGGGCACCGTGTCCGGGCCGGATCGTAGGGACGGTGCGTCGTGTTCGGACATCAGAAGGCTCCTCTCATCCAGCGGCCGGCGTCGGGGGTACACCGTGGCCGCCGACGTGTTGCACCGCCGGCGGCCACCCGGATCACGGCGTAGCGGCGGCGAGCGCCGAGGCGCTCATGTTGGCGACTTGCTGCTCATTGCCTTTGGCATCAGAGCTGAATGCTCCGTAGGAGCCGAAGGTGTTCCTGTACTGGTTGTAGTCGAGGCTGCCGCTGGCCCCCTCGTAGTTAATCTTCTTGCCGGCCTTGAGCAGGGTCACGCACGAGGGGTAGGTGTAGCAGGCTGTTCCGGGCGGGTTGGTCACCTGGGTCATGTCCTTGGCCACGATCGTACCGTCGGTGGTTTTGGCGAAGGTCTCGGCGAGAGCCAGGGAGATGACCGCGTCGTAGGCGTAGTTGGCGTTGGCCAGCGGCTGCTGTCCGGCATTGAGGGTGCCGAAGGCTTTGAGGAACGCATCGTTGCCCTGCCCGGTGACCGACGTGCCGTAGATGGAGACGAGGTGGTCGTGGGCCACCGGATAGGTGATCGCCTTGAGGTAGTCCGAGCCGGAGGTGACGTCGGTGCCCACCATCGGGATGGTCAGGTTGTTGGCCTGTTGGAGTTCGCGGAACAGCACCGCGGCCGTGGGCGCGTCGGTCTGGGTGAAGATGACGTCCGGGTGGGCCGAGATCGCGTCCTGCACCTGAGCCCGGTAGGAGGTCTGGCCCGGGGCGACGCTCACGGACTTCACGATATGGCCGCCGAGCTTCTCAAACGCGGCCTGGATGGGGGCGAGCAGGGTCTGCGCGGCGACGTCGTTGTAGAAGAGCAGTGCTGCGTTGGTGTAGCCCTTCTGGTGGGCGTAGAGCGCCATCGCCACACCAAGCTGGGAGTCTGAGGGGCTGTCCCGGAACAGGAACGGATCGGTCTGCTTGTCGCGGGAGGTGTCCCCGCCCTGGAACTCATCAACAAGCTTGCTGGCGTGCAGGATCGGTTCGACCGCGGCGATTTCCTGTGTCTCCGGGCCGATGATGCCCGCGACATTCTTGGACAGCAGGCTTTGCGTTGCGGGAACTGCGTCGGCGAGGTCGCAGCTGGTGTCGGCGTGGGCCAGATCCAGCTTCTTACCCAGCACTCCGCCTGCGTCGTTGACCACTTTCTGCGCAACCTCAGAGCCTTGCAGCATTGACTGCCCGAGGCTGGCCAGGCGTCCGGTGAAGCAGGACAGCACGCCGTAGCTCACCGTGGTACCGCCGGCGCTGCCGCTCGTTGAGGAACCGCCGCAGGCGGTCAACGCCAGGAGGACAACGGCTGCCCCCGCGACCGCGCCGGTACTGCGTTTTACTCGCACAATTGCACTCCCAATCAGTTGGTGGAACATCTTGCACGAGCCGCACCCGGATGGGTGAACGCGGAGAGCCCATCAGTTGAGTCGCCCGACATAGAGATTGACGACTTCGTCGTTGTCCAGGAGATCTTCGGCCGGTCCGTCGAGCCGGTTCCGGCCTAGTACCATGACGTATCCCCAGTCGGCGTATTTCAGGGTGCGCCGGGTGTTCTGTTCGACCACGCAAATGGCGACCCCTGTCTGTGCGACGCGTTGGATCTGTTCCCACAACGCTGTCTGGAGTATCGGCGCCAGTCCCGCGCTCGGCTCATCGAGCAGCATCACCACCGGATCGATCATCAGCCCTCGGGCCATGGCGAGCATGCTGCGCTGACCACCGCTGAGTGTGCCGGCCTTGCGTCCCAACGCCGGTCGCAGATCAGGGAACAGCTCACACATCTCCTCGATCCGCTCCCGGACACCGTGGTTGCGGGAGTAGCCCCCGATCTCGAGGTTCTCCTGCACCGTCATCCCAGCAAAGGTATTGGCGACCTGGGGAACGTAGGAGATGCCCAGGCGCGCCAGCTTTTCCGTTGGCGTTCCGGAAATATCCCTGCCGCCGACCTTCACGGTGCCACTGGACACTTTCACCAGCCCCGCCAGGCTCTTGAGCAGCGTCGACTTCCCTGCGCCGTTGGGGCCGACGATCGCGGTGATGTGACCAGCCGCCACCGTCAAGGACACGTCCTCGATCACCGGGGACCCGCCGTAACCGGCGGTGATGCCCTCCACCTGCAGGGCAATGGTTGACTCAGGCATGTTCCACGTCTCCGAGATAGGCCGTAACCACCTGGGGGTTGTCGCGCAGGGAGGCATAGGGTCCTTCGGCGATGACGGCACCCTGGGCCATGACCACGACGAGATCGCAGTAATCCTCGATAAATCTAAGGTTGTGCTCAACGACCACGACGCTGCTGCCCTGGCCGATCAGCGACCGGACGGCCTGGCCGATCCGTTCACCCAGCACCGGGTTCACCCCCCCCATGGGC
>OCZT010002642.1_pt1 | contig 18430 bp, 9 predicted proteins | sample 1539031 | NCBI WGS metagenome assembly OCZT01 (sample SAMEA3539308, study PRJEB22396) | soil metagenome | biome: tundra; feature: field; material: soil | place: USA | collected 2010-05 | depth 0.15 m | reverse complement strand
GGAGGAGCCGCCGCGCCGCGCCCACCGCCCGCGCCCGCGCCGCGCACCGGCGTCATGTTCTCGCCCGGCCGTTCCTGAAATCCGCCGCGCCCGGCGCCGAACCCGCCGCCACCGAACCCGCCTGGGAAGAGTCCCATGATTCCCTCGCCGCTCGCCATGACCGCGCGGATGCGGTCGACGGTCGATTTCGGCAGCGTGCCTTCCTTCTCCACCGAGTCGAGCAGCGTCGCGAGCTTGCGCGCGTTCGAGATCGAATCACGCACGCCGGCCGGCGAGAGCGCGATGGTCGGCGGCGCCTTGCCGCGGTAGTTCCAGACCACGCGCTGGATGCCGGCCCGGCCGGGACCGTTAAGCGTCGCGAGCGTATCGCCGCGCGCGTCCTGCACGACGACCTTCACCTGGCCCTGCACCGGCTGCGTCACGCGGTAGACGATCTCCGCGCCGTACGTGGGGCTCTGTGCCTCGAACAGCTTCTGGCCCACCGACTGGCCGTCGAACGCGCGCTCGCCCCACTGAAAGGCGGGCCTCGGCGCGAAGAGGTGCAGCGGCTTGTCGGCGATCTGCGCGGTCCACTGTTGCAGAGGCGCGATGTCCACGACCCAGAAACTCCTGCCGTGCGTGGCGGCAATGAGCTCGCCGTCACGGGGATGAATCTGCAGGTCCATGACGGGCGTTGTCGGAAGCCCGGTCATGAACTTCTGCCAGCTCTGGCCCTTGTTCATCGAGACGTACGCACCGACGTCCGTTCCCACGAAGAGCAGGTTCCGGTTCTTCAGGTCTTCACGGATGACGTATGCGAAGTCCGGCCCGCCCGTCGGCAGATTGCTCGCGATCGACCTGAACGTCTTGCCGCCGTCGCTCGTGGCGAGCACGTACGGCGTGAAGTCATCGCGGCGGTGGTTGTCGTACGTCACGTAGAACGTGAGTGAATCGAAGTGCGAAGGCTCGATGCGCGACACGTATGTTCCGGCCGGAACTCCCGTGACGTTCTTGGTGAGTTCGGTCCAGGTGCCGCCGTCGTTCCACGTCACCCAAAGACGTCCGTCGTCCGTGCCGGCGAAGATGATCCCCGGCCGGATCGGCGACTCATTGAGCGAAACGATGTTGGCGAACGTCTCCGCGCCCGTCGCGTCGGTCGTGATGCCGCCCGTCGTCTGCGTCGAGACGCGGATCTTCGCCGTGTCCGCGTATGAGAGGTCCGGCGAGATCGGGTACATCTCGTCGCCCATCTTCGTCGACTTCAGCACGCGGTTGGCGCCGAAGTAGAGCACCTGCGGATTGTGCTTCGAGATGAAGAACGGCGTGTTCCAGTTCCAGCGCAGGTCGAGATCGGTCGAGTCGCGCTTCTGCGACGCGCGAAACGCGTCGACGCGCTTCTTGTCGTCCTTCGAGAGCGGCTTCGTCGTGTCGGGCCACTGCACGGCGACCGAATCCTCCCACTGCGTGTACCTGGGGCGCCAGCTCGGCTTCACGAGCCCGAAGCGCTCACCCGTCGAGACCACGTAACGTCCAATGTTGCCGCCCTGCGACTCGCCGTAGATGATGTCGGGATTCGTCGGGTCCTGCGCGGTGACGAAGCCGTCGCCGCCGTTGAACGTGTACCACATCGAGTTCGTGATCGCGCCCGAGCGGCGGCGGCTCGGCCCGCACCACGCGCCATTGTCCTGCGCCCCGCCGCACACGTTGTACGGCACCGCCATGTCGAACGAGACGTTGTAGTACTGGCCGATGGGGAGCTGGTTCATGGAGTCCCAGTTGCCGCCGGAGTCCCACGTCTGCGCCACGCCGCCGTCGTCACCAACGATGATGTGCGACGGGTCCTTCGGGTCGATCCACATGGCGTGGTGGTCGACGTGGACGCTGTTCGTCGTGTTTCCCGTCGTTTTGCCGCCGTCGCGCGAGAACTTGATTGGCGTGCTCGACCAGAAGACGTGGTTCGGGTCGGTCGGGTCCACGCGTACCTGCGAGTAGTAGAACGGCCGCGTGTCCTCGTCGTTCACCTTCTCCCAAGTCTTGCCGCCGTCGGCCGAACGATAGAGCCCGGTCGGCGACTTCTGCGCCTTCACCTTGGAGTCCTTCTTCGGGTTCGCCGCCGTGTCCGCCTCGACCTGCGTGTACATGACGTTCGGGTCCGACGCGGCGATGGCGATGCTGATGCGTCCCTTCATCGTCTCGGGGAATCCTCCGCCCTTCACTTCGGTCCAGGTCTCGCCGGCGTCCGTGCTCTTCCAGAGCGCCGATCCCGGCCCGCCCGACTGGAGGAAGTAGGGGCCGCGCACCCGCTCGTAGCTCGAAGCCCACACGACGTTCGGATCGCGCGGGTCGAGCGCGACGTCCACGAAGCCGGCCTTGTCGCTGATGAACTTCTTCAGCGCCCACGTCTTGCCGCCATCGGTGCTCTTGTAGAGGCCGCGCTCCTTGTTGGTCCCCCACGCATGGCCAAGCGCGGCGACGTACACCGTGTTCGGATCGCGGGGATGCACGACGATGCGGCCGACCTGCTGCGTTTCCTTGAGGCCGAGGAACTCCCAGGTCTTGCCGGCATTCGTCGTCTTGTAGACGCCCGCTCCGGGCGAGATGGAGTTGCGGGTGTTCGGCTCACCGGTGCCGTAATAGACGATGTTCGTGTCGCTTGGAGCGATGGCGAGCATGCCTCCGGAGGACACGTGCTCGTTTTCGAACACCGGGCGGAATGTCGTGCCGGCGTTCGTCGACTTCCAGACGCCGCCGCCGGCGGACGCGACGTAGAACGTGCGCGACGGCCACGGAATCCCCTGCACGTCCGTGACGCGGCCCTGATGGTTGGCCGGTCCGATGTTGCGCCAGCGCATGCCGGCGAAGGTGAGCGAATCTGGCTGCTGCGCCGCGAGCGGCGCGGTGATCGCCAGTGCCAGCAGTGCCGGCAGCGGCAGCGTGCGAATCAGGCGCATGGGTCTGGTGATGGGGGTTATGGTCGATAGAGCTCAGGGTACTTGGCCTTCAGGTGCTCGACCTTGGGCAGGTCGTTGTACACGATATACGGCTGCGTGAGATGATGCGCGAGGTAATCCTGGTGGTAATCTTCCGCCGGATAGAACGCTCGGAGCGACACGACCTGCGTGACGATCGGGCGTCCGCCCGCTTTGTCCTTCGTGAGTTGCGCGATGGCGGCCTGCGCCGCGCGCTGCTGGTCGGCGTTCGCGAAGAAGATCACCGATCGGTATTGGGTGCCCTCGTCCGGACCCTGGCGGTTGAGCGTGGTCGGGTCGTGCGCGACCGAGAAGAACACCTTCAATAGCGTCGAATACGGGACGACCGCAGGATCGAACGTCACCTGCACCGACTCGGCGTGCCCGGTTGTTCCCTCGCTGACCATGTCGTAGTGCGCCGTGGAGGACCCACCGCCGGAATAACCCGAGACGACTCTCGTCACGCCTCTCACGTGCTTGAAAACCGCGTCGACGCCCCAGAAACAGCCGCCGGCGAACACCGCGGTCTGCGTCTGCGCGGCCGCGGCGAGCGGAAGCCACGCGAGCAGCGACATTCCACGAACGAACGACGTGCGACCCACTGGACCACTCCCGATGTTGGAGCTGCCTACGATGCCGGTGTCACCCGATCGTCGGGCGGGACGAAGTTCGAAAGGAACTGCTTTTCCTGCGGCGTGAGGCTGCCGAGCCCCGACGCGCTGATCTTGTCGAGAATGCGGTTCACTTCGTCGCGGTTCAGTTCGTGCACCGACTGCAGGTTGACGCGTTTCCAGTTCGCAAGCTGTCGGTCCGGCGGCGCCGCCACAGCGACCTGCTTGAACCGTTTGCTTCCCTTGGTTTCTTCGAGCCAGCGCAGGTACAGGTATGCCCCGACGTATCCGCCCAGATGCGCGAAGTCGGCCACGCCTCCGGTCGAGCCGTTGAGCCCGCTGTAGACCGCTATGACGATCGTGATCCCCACCAGCCAGCGCGCCTCGAGCGGGAGGATACCCCAGATGTAGATCTTGTCGGTCGGCCAGAACCGGGCGAAAGCCAGCACGACGCCGTAGATCGCCGCCGACGCGCCGATGATCGGGGCGTGCGGCGACAGCCACATGTGCAGCAGGGCGCCGGAGATGCCGCTGAGAAAATAGAGCCAGAGGAACCGGCTCGCGCCGAGACGCTGTTCCACGCGCGGCCCGAAGAAAAACAGCCCGATCATGTTGAGCACGATGTGCCACATGCCGCCGTGCAGGAACATGTACGTGACGATCGTCCACGGCCGCGCGAGCGCGAGCACCGGGACGAACATCAGCGCGTCGGTCACGCCGGGCATCGTCTGCTGGACGAAGAACATCCCGACGTTCGCGATCAGCAGATTCTTCACCCAGCGGGTCATGTTCACCGGCTAGAATATATCGTGGTGCCGCTCCTGCTCATCGCTCCCCGTGTCGGACCTCAGGCACCGACCGGGTCCGCGGCCCCGACCTCGATGGGCGCCCCGTCCTTGGCGCGCTTCCGGCGCAACCAGCTCTGGAGTTCGTCAAGGTACGTGTAGAACACCGGCGTGACATACAGGGTCACGAGCTGCGAGAAGGCCAGGCCGCCCACCACGGCAACGCCGAGGGGCCGGCGCGTCTCGGCACCCGCACCCCAGCCGAACGCGATCGGCAACGCGCCCATCAGTGCCGCCATCGTCGTCATCATGATCGGCCGGAAGCGCACACTTGCCGCCTGCAGGATCGCCTCGGCCGGGGACTTGTGCTGCTGGCGTTCCGTCTCGATCGCGAAGTCGATCATCATGATGGCGTTCTTCTCCACGATGCCGACGAGCATGATGATGCCGACGAATCCGTAGATGTCGAGGTCGAGCCCGAAGAGGAGGAGCGTGACGAGCGCGCCGAACGCCGCGAACGGCAACCCGGTGAGGATCGTGATCGGATGGATGAAGCTCTCGTAGAGGACGCCGAGGATCATGTAGATGACGAACACCGCCAGCACGAGGAGGAGCGCGAGCCCTTGCTGCGTTGCCATGAACGCCTGCGCCGTGCCGGCAAAGCGCGCCGAGACGTTCGGCGGCAGCAGCAGCGCGGACTCCTTCGTGATGGCGTCCACCGCGGTCCCGAGCGACGCGGCCGGCGCGAGGTTGAACGAGATCGTCACCGACGGCAGCTGTCCCGAGTGGTTCACCGTCACCGGTCCGACTGAGTACGTGAACTTCGCGACGGCACTCAGCGGCACCAGCGGTCCGCGAGTCGAGCGCACCCAGAGCTTGCCGAGCGCATCCACGTCCTGCTGGTACTTCGGCAGCAGCTCCATCACCACCCAGTACTCGTTCGTGGCGGTGTAGATCGTGGATACCTGTCGCTGGCCGAACGCGTCGTAGAGGTTGTTCTCGATCTCGCTTGCCGACACGCCGAGCTGGCCCGCCGACTCGCGGTCGATCTCCACGGTGACCTGCGGGTTCTCGATCAGCAGGTCGCTCGTGACGTCGGCGAGCATCGGCAGCTGCCGCAAGCGCGCCTCGAGCTGCGTGGCGGCGCTGTTGAGCGCGCCGATGTCGCCGCTCTGCAGCGTGTACTGGTAGAGGCTCTTCGACGCCAGCCCGCCGATCGAGATCGCCGGGGGATTCTGGACGAACACAGCGATGTCCTGCACCTGCTGCAGCGTTTTCGAGAGCTCGCGCCCGATCTGGTCCGCGCTGCGCTTGCGCTCCGTGATCGGCTTGAGGTCGATGGTCAGCTGTCCCTGATTGGCGGCCGCCGTGGTGCCCACCGACGACGTCACGGACTTGACGTCGGGGTCCTTGGCGACCATCGCCGCCACCTCCTGCTGGCGCTGCACGAGGGCGTCGAAGCCCACGCCTTCCGCCGCTTCTGTCGTCGCGAGCAGCTGGCCCGTGTCGTCGGTCGGGAAGAGCCCCTTGGGCGTGGACCAGAACAGGTAGCCGGTCGCGAGCAGGATCGCGAACGAGAAGACGAGCGTCGCGGGGCGGTGCCGCATCACGGTGGCGAGCGTGCGCTCGTACAAGCCGAGCCACGCGTCGAAGAACCGTTCGCTCATCTGGTACAGCTTGCCGTGCCGGTCGGAATGCGCCGACCGCAGGAACCGGCTGGAGAGCATCGGCGTGAGCGTCAGCGAGACGAAACCCGAGACGAGAATCGCCACGCCGATCGTCACCGCGAATTCGTGGAAGAGCTTGCCGATGATGCCGCCCATGAACAGGAACGGAATGAACACGGCCGCGAGCGAGAAGGTCATCGAGAGGATCGTGAAGCCGACCTCCGAGGCGCCGTCGATCGCGGCCTCCAGCTTCGGCTTCCCCATCTCGAGGTGGCGCACGATGTTCTCGAGCATCACGATCGCGTCGTCCACGACGAAGCCGACGGCAAGCGTCAGCGCCATGAGCGACAGGTTGTCCAGGCTGTAGTCCAGCAGGTACATCACCGAGAACGTGCCGATGATGGACATCGGCAGCGCCAGGCTCGGGATGATCGTGGCGGAGAAGTTGCGCAGGAACAGGAAGATCACGAGCACGACCAGCGCCAGCGTCAGCTCGAGCGTGAACGTGACGTCGTGGACGGAAGCCTGGATCGTGGCCGAGCGATCGTAGAGAATGTCGACCTTCACCGACGGGGGAATCTCGGTCTGGATCCGCGTCAGCGCGTCCTTCACGCGCGCGGATACGTCCACGGTGTTCGTGCCCGGCTGCCGCTGGATGGCGAGGACGATCGAGCGCGCCCCGTTGTACCAGCTCGCCGTCTTGTTGTTCTGCACGTCGTCGGTGATGTGCCCGACTTCGCTGAGGTGAACGGGCGCGCCATTGCGATACGCGACGATGATGTCGCCGAACGCGCTGGCGCTGTCGAGCTGGCCCGTGGCCTGCACGGTCAGCGCGGTCTTGGGCCCCCAGAGCACGCCCGTCGGCAGGTTGACGTTCTGGTTCGTCACGGCGGTCACGACGTCCTCGAGCGCGATGCCACGCGTCGCGAGCGCCGACGGATCCATCTGCAGCCGCACCGCGTACTTCTGCGCGCCGTACACGAGCACCTGCGCCACGCCGCCGACCATCGAGAGCCGCTGGGCGATGGTCGTCTCGCCGTACTCGTCGAGCGTCGAGAGCGGCACCTCGGTGGACGTGAGCGCGAGCGTCATGATCGGCGCGTCGGCCGGATTCGTCTTCTGGTACGACGGGGGAATGATCCCCTGCGGAAGCTGCCGGAGCGTCTGGGCGATGGAGGCCTGCACGTCCTGCGCGGCGGCGTCCACGCTGCGGTCGAGCGCGAACTGCACGACGATCTGCGATTGTCCGAGGCTCGACGTCGACGTCATGTTGTCGATGCCGGCGATCGTCGAGAAGGACTTCTCCAGCGGCGTCGCCACGGTGGCGGCCATCGTCTGCGGGCTCGTGCCCGGCAGGGTGGCGGTGACGGTGATCGTCGGAAAGTCGACGTTCGGCAGGTCGCTCACCGGCAACCCCCGGTACGCCACGATGCCGAACACGAGAATCCCGACCATGACCAGGGTCGTCATGACGGGACGCTTGATGAAGAGGGTCGTGAAGTTCATCGGTCAGTCGGTTGCGGCGGTCGAGGCGTGAGCGAAGCCGGTCGCGCGCGGGCCGCTGGTCGCGGCGGGCGTGCGCGTGCGGACGAACCACGACTGCAGCCCGTCCAGGTACGTGTAGAACACCGGCGTGACGAACAGCGTCACGACCTGGGAGAAGGCCAGGCCGCCCACGACGGCGATGCCGAGCGGCCGTCGCGACGCTGCGCTCGCGCCGACGCCGATGGCGATCGGGAGCGTGCCCATGATCGCGGAGAAGGTCGTCATCATGATCGGCCGGAAACGCACCACGGCCGCGCGCATGATCGCTTCGGCCGGCGCCAGATGATCCGCGCGCTCGCTGGCGATGGCGAAATCGATCATCATGATCGCGTTCTTCTGGACGATACCGATCAGCATGATGATCCCGACGTATCCGTACACCCCGAGCTCCACCTTCGTGAGATAGAGCGCGAAGAGCGCGCCGAACGCGGCGAACGGCAGCCCGGTGAGGATCGTGATCGGATGGATGAAGCTCTCGTAGAGCACACCCAGGATCAGGTAGATGATGAACACGGTGATCAGCAGCAGGATCCCGAGTCCCTTCTGCGACGCCTCGAACGCCTGTGCCGTGCCGTTGAAGGCGGCCGTGATGCTCGCGGGGAGGTTCTGCCTCGCGACTTCCTTCACGTGATCCACTGCCCCGCCGAGCGCGATGCCGGGCGCGAGGTTGAAGGAAATCGTCACCGACGCCATCTGCCCCGAGTGCGGAATGCTCAGCGGACCCACGACGTGCTCGAAAGTCGCTACGTCGGACAGCGGCACCATCTTGCCGCCCGTGCCGGGCATGTAGAAGCGCTCGAGTGCCCCCGCGTCGAGCTGCGCCTCCGGTATCGTTTCCATCACCACCCAGTACTCGTTCGTCGGCGTGTAGATCGTGGAGACCTGCTGCTGGTTGAACGCGTTTGCGAGCGCGTTCTCGATGCTCGCCGGTGTCACGCCCAGGGAGAGCGCGCGCTCGCGGTCGATGCGCACCCGGAGAATCGGGCTGCGGTTCAGCAGGTCCGACGTCACCCCGCTGAGCATCGGCTCCTGCTGCAGCGTGGCGAGCAGCTTGGCCGACTCTGAGTAGAGCTGCGCGATGTCGGGCCCGCGCAGCGTGAACTGGTAGAGCGTCTTGGCCGAGCGTCCGCCGATCCGGATGACGGGCGGATTCTGGAAGTACACGGCGAGCCCCGGAATGCCGCTGAGGCGGCGCGTGAGCTCGACGACCATCGCGTCGGCCGACGGGCGCTGTCCCTGCGGCTTGAGCGTGACGTTCAGGTTCCCCTGGTTGCCACCGCCGCCGCCCATCCCGCCCAGCGATGACGTGAACGACACGATGTTCGTGTCCGTGGCCAGGCGCGCCATCGCGATCTTCTGCAGGCGCACCATGTCCCCGAACGACGTGCCTTGCGCCGCCTCCGTCGTGCCGTTGAGCGAGCCGGTGTCGTCGGGCGGAAAGAGCCCCTTGGGAATGATCGTCCACAGCGTGCCGATCAGCGCGAGGATCACTGCGGAGAACACGAGCGTGAGTGGACGGTGGCGCATGACCCAGCCGAGCGCGCGCTCGTAGCCGCGCAACGCCACCTGGAAGATCCGCTCGGTCGCGTTGAACAGCGCGCCGTGCTTCACCGTGCCGTGCGCCTTGAGCAGGCGGCTGCAGAGCATCGGCGTCAGCGTGAGCGAGACCAGGCCGGAGACGAGGACCGCCACCATGATCGTCGTCGCGAACTCGCGGAACAGGCGGCCGATGATGCCGCCCATGAACATCAGAGGAATGAAGACTGAGGCGAGCGACAGCGTCATCGAGAGGATCGTGTAGCCGATCTCGCGGGCGCCATCGAGCGCCGCAACCATCGGCGGCTTTCCCATCTCGAGATGCCGGTAGATGTTCTCGAGCATCACGATCGCGTCGTCCACCAGGAAGCCGACCGCGAGCGTGAGCGCCATCAGCGACAGGTTGTCGATGCTGAAATGGAGCAGCGCCATGACCGAGAACGTCCCCACGATGGCCATCGGCATCGTGAAGCTCGGGATCAGCGTCGCCACGACGTTTCGCAGGAACAGGAAGATCACCATCACGACGAGGCAGAGCGCCAGCACCAGCGAGAACTTCACGTCGTGCACCGAATTCTGGATCGACACGGATCGGTCGTACTGGATGTGCACGCCCAGCGTCTTCGGCAGTCCTTTCTCGATCTCGGCCAGCACCGCCTTGACGGACTTCGCGATCTCCACCGTATTCGTGCCCGGCTGGCGGTTGACCATCAGGAACACGGTCCGGTCGTTGCCGAACCAGGCGCCGCCCTTGTTGTTCTGCACGTCGTCCAGCACGTTGCCGAGGTCACCGAGCCGCACGGGCGCGCCGTTCTTCCACGCGACGATCAGCCGGCGGAACTCGGCGGCATTCGACATCTGTCCCGTGGCCTGGATCGTGAGCGTCTTGTCCTTGCCGTAGAGTACGCCGGTCGGGAGCAGGACATTGTTGTTCCTGATCTGCGCGGCGACCTGCGACACGCCGATGCCAAGGCTCGCGAGCTTCGCCGGGTCGAGCTGGACGCGCACCGCATACTTGCTCGCGCCCATCACGTTCACCTGCGCCACGCCCTCCACCATCGAGAGCTGCTGCGCAATGGTCGTCTCCGCGAACTCGTCGATCTGCTGCATCGACAGCACGCTGGACGTGAGCGTGATGTTGAGGATCGGGGACGCCGCGGGATTCTGCTTGCGATAGTTCGGCGGGAGGATGTTCGGTGGGAGGAACGCGAGCGTCTTGGAGATCGCGGCGTTGACGTCCTGCGCCGCCGACTCGATGTTCCGGTCGAGCGCGAACGTCAGCGTGATGTTCGTCGATCCGAGACTGCTGTTGGAGGTGATCTCGTCGACGCCGGCGATCGCCGAGAACGACTTCTCGAGCGGCGTCGCGACGGTCGCGGCCATCGTCTCCGGGCTCGCACCCGGGAGGTTCGCACTGACGCTGATGGTGGGGTAGTCCACGGTCGGGAGGTCGCTGACCGGCAACTGCTGGTAGCCGATGATCCCGAACACCAGAATCCCGATCATGACCAGCATCGTCATGACCGGGCGCCTGATGAAGAGTCCGGTGAGGTTCATGCCCCGCTCATCCCTGCGTCACGGCGTCGGCGTCTTGCCGCGTCCCCTTCCGCCACGACCGCCGCCGCGGCCGCCGCGACCCGCCGCGCCGGCTGAATCCTTCCCGCTCCGGAGGTCCACCGGCGCACCCGGCGTCAGGCGCGACTGGCCGTCCGAAACGACACGCTCCCCCTCGTTCAAGCCGGAAGAGATCACGCTGAGGCCGTTCGCCGTGCGCTCCACCGCCACCATGCGCAGCGAGGCCACGCTCGCCGTATCCACCACGTACACGTAGGTGCCGCGCTGTCCCGTGACCACACACTGCGACGGGACGACGAGCGCGTCCTTTTCATCGAACAGCCGCATCGAGACCGACATGAACTGCCCCGCCCAGAGCGTGCCCCCCGCGTTCGCGAACTTCGCCCGGAGCTGTACGGTGCCCGTAGTCGTGTCCACTGCGTTGTCGATGAAGGTCTGCACGCCGTGGCCGTCCGGATTGTTCGTGGCCGGGTCGACCGCTACGCTCTGAAGGCTCGACTTCTGGCCGGCGTCCATCGAAGGGCTCGTTGTGTCGTTCGGCGCGGCAGGAGACGAAGCGGCGTTGGGCGTTGCCGTCACCGGCAGCCCGCCCTTCCCGCCGTACTGCAGCACGAGCGGCAGCATCGACCCCGGAACGGCGAAGCGCACGTAGATCGGCCGGACTTGATTGATCACGACCAGGGGAGTCGAAGCGCCGGCATGCACGAGATTTCCCGCGCGCACCAGCAGGCTTCCGGTCCGACCCGAGATGGGCGCCCGCACGACAGTGTTGTCGAGGTTGAACTTCGCATTCGAAACAGTGGCCATGTCGGCGTCCACCGTCGCCTGCAAGGCGGCGGCGGTCGCCGCCTTCAGTTCGGCATCCGCCGCCGTCACGACGTTCGACTTGCGGAGCAGCTCGTAGCGGTCGAAGTCCTTCTTCGCGTTCTCCGCCGTAGCCCGGTCGCGCGCAAGCGCCGCCTGCGCCGCGTCGTACGCCGCCTGGTATTGGTGCGGCTCGATCTTGAAGAGCACCTGTCCCTTCGTCACCTCCGACCCCTCGGCAAAGGGAACCTCGAGGATGATCCCGTCGACTTGCGAGGCGACGGCGGCCGTCTGGATCGGCGTGACCGTCCCGTTCGCCTCCACCGTGAAGGGCAAGGTCATCTTCCTGACGGGAACGACCGCCACGGAAATGGCGGGGCGCGTCGGCTTCACCGGCGCCTTGGAACAGGCGCCGGCGGCCATGATCGCTCCGAGCACGGCGACGACATTGAAGCGGCCGTGCCCGGTAAGTGGCGGACGTATCATCTGAGAATGGTCGCTCGAAAGGTAGGCGGCACTCAACGGATTCCTTCGGGGCCGCTGCGTCGCGAATTATCTATACGCACGAGCACCCGAAGTCGCTTGCGACCGACCTACGCCAGGCTCTATGGATGCAGGGTCAGCTTCTGCATCCGCCAGTTGAGAAGCTCGGCGACGTATAGGGAATTCTCCGACGGGCACGAAATTTCGTGAATCCAGCCGAACTGCTTCACCTGCTTGCCGGCTTCGCCAATGGTGCCCAGCACCGTGCCGTCCAGCGTGACCTTGTAGATCCGTCCCGGCACGGCGTCGGCGACGTAGAGGAACTGGTTCGCGCCCGGGTTGATGCATATGGCCCACGGGGCGCCGGAGGCCATGGTCGCCCCACCGCCCGGACTGCCCGGTGCGGATCCGAGCAGGATATCCGGATCGCCGGCCCACGGGACGTCGATGGTGAACTGACGGAGGAACCCGCCGTTGCTGTCAAATACCTGGATGCGCCGGTTGCCGCGGTCGGCGACGTAGATGTTGCCCTTCGCGTCGGCGGCGATGGAATGCGGCGTGTTCAACTGACCCTGTCCCGAACCGCGTTCGCCCCACGTCTTCACCCAACGCCCATTCTTGTCCACCTTCACGACGCGCGAGTTGTTGTATCCATCACTGATGAAGACGTTACCTTGGGGGTCGAACGCCACATCCGTGGGACGGTTGAACGATCCCCATCCGGCGGCGGGCATGGGGGCGTTCGTGGGGCGTGGAGCAGCCGGTTCGGCTGCTTCCTCGCGCCTCCCGAGCACCATCACGACGCGCCCCGCCGGATCGAACTTCATGATCATGTTCGTGCCTTCGTCCGTCGCCCAGATGTTGTCCTCGCTGTCGAGGCGAACGGTGTGGGCGAAGGCGAACCCGTACAGGTCCTTCCCGATCTCGCGAATGAAGGTGCCGTCGGGTCCGAACTCGAACAGTTGTGCGGCCGTCCCGCCATGGACCGTCGAGCGCTCGCCCGTGCGGCTATACACGAATACATGTCCTTTCGAATTCACTGCCACGCCCGCCACTTCACCGAGGTACAGATTCGCGGGGAGCTTGAGGAAGTCGATGGTGGCGTCGAACCGGATGGCTGGCACGGACTGCGCCGACGCATTGCCGGCGGCGAGCGCGAACGCGGAGAGCAGGATGGCCTGGAAGCGTCTCACGAGATTGACTCCTTGGCGAAGCGCGGTGAATGGTCAAACTACGCGGACCCGCGTGATGCCGCGAGTCGCATCCTCGCCGGCACGTTCGGATTCGGGCCGCCGATTCCCGAGACCGAACGCCGCGCTGCGAAAAGGTGAATCAAGTTGACCCGCAACTCCGTACGGGAGATGGAGTTGAATCAAGTTTTGCGCGATCCGCCGGTTGCTCTTGAACAGCCCGACATTTCATCGCATCAAGAGAGGAGAAGCAGTATGAGAGCGTCCCCGTTTCGGCTCGTCGTCATTTCCGTGCTGTGCACGCCGCTGTTCCTGTCGGCGCAGCAACCGAGTGATGGCGCGCGACCGATCTCACTCGCAGAGGCCGTTCGGCTCGCGCAGCTGAACTCGCCCACGACGGTGTCCGCGCGCAATGCGCTGCGAACCGGCAAGCTGAACGAGATGTACGCGCTCGGCCAGTACCTGCCGAGCCTCAACATCAGCTACGGGGCGTCCAACTCCTCCGGAGGTCAGTTCATTCAGGGCGAGCTGGTCCCGTACAAGGGATATCCCTGGAACTACGGCAAGGGGTACAACGCGAGCCTGTTGCTCTTCGATGGCGGCCAGCGCTGGTTCAGCTACCTACAGGCACAGGCGAATCAGCGCGCGAACTCGGAGAACGAGACTCTGCAGCGCTTCGGCATCGCGTATACGGTGAAGCAGCAATACTACTCGGTGTTGCAGGCACGCGAGCTGGAGGCGGCGGGAGCCAGCGCGCTCGAGCAGGCGCAGGTCGCGCTGAACGCGTCGTCGGCACGGGTGAAGGTGGGCGCGGTCGTTCGCACGGACTCGCTGCGGGCGGCAATTCAGGTCGGCAGCGCGCGGCTCTCCTTGCTCAATGCCCGCGCGCAACTGCGCGACGCGAATGCAGCACTCACCCGCCTGGTGGCCTCGAACGTTCCGGTGACGGCGGTCGCGGCCGATACGAGCGACGTTCCGCGGATCGATGTGGACGACGCATCGCTCTCTCGCATGGCCGACGATGGACCGAACGTAAGGCAGGCGATCGCGAGTTTTGATGCGGCAAAGCAGGGCCGGCGCGCGACGATCACGTCGCAGTTCATCCCGAGGGTTTCCGCGAACTACAACTACTCGGCGAACGCCTTCCCGACCCCCGACTTCAATTGGGGCGGCGGCCCGTCTGCATCAAAGCAGACGTTCTACTCGTTCGGGCTCAGTTACGCGATCTTCAACAACTTCTCCCGCGAGCTGAACACGATGGTCGCCACCGTTGCCGCGGACAACGCCGAAGCCGCGCTTCGCGACGCGCGGTTCAACGCGAAGGCGAATCTCGCGCAGCTCGTGGATCAGTTTCGCACAGCGGCGGAGACCATCGAGTTGCAGCAATTGCAGATCGCCGCAGCGCAGGAGGATCTCGCCGCACAGCAGTCGCGGTACGCGCTCGGCGCCTCGTCGTATCTCGACCTTCTTACATCGCAAACGGCGCTGGACTCGCAGAGAATTCTCCTCATAGGCGCTCGATTCCAGGCGCGCACGGCAAAGGCGGCGATCGAGGCCTTCATCGGACGCGACTTGAAATAGCGGCAGGGAGGGCGCAAGATCGATGATCACGACCGGACATCTTCTGGAGAGTGGTCATGTCGAATCGAGTGCGTACCCCCCGCGCCTCAGCGGTCGCCCACGTCGTCGCCTTCGCGATCGCGACCGCCGCGCTGGGCATTCCATTCACCATACGCGCGCAAGCGGCGCCGTTCGCCGGAATGGCGCCCGCCTCGGCGGCAGACCTGCACTTCCGCTACATCGGGCCCGTCGGCAATCGCGTGAGCTCGATCGCCGGCGTCATCGGCGACCCGAACGTGTACTACGCCGGCGCGGCGTCCGGCGGGATCTGGAAGACGACCGACGGCGGCGTCCACTGGACACCGATATTTGACGACCAGCCGGTCTCGTCCGTCGGCGCGCTCGCGGTCGCCGCATCGAACGCGAACATCGTGTGGGCCGGCACCGGCGAGCCGTGGATCCGCAGTCACATCTCGATCGGCGACGGCATGTACAAGTCCACCGATGCCGGACGCACCTGGACGCACATGGGGCTCGACGCGACCGGGCGCATCGGCCGCATCGTGATCGACCCTTCCAATCCGGACGTCGTGTTCGTCGCGGCGCAGGGGCACAGTTACGGACCGCAACCGGAACGCGGCGTCTATCGCACGCTGGACGGCGGCAAGACGTGGACGCGCGTGCTCTTCGTGGATGAGAACACGGGTGCGATCGACGTCGTCATGCACCCGAACAACCCGCAGGTGCTCTTCGCCGCGATGTGGCAGCTCGAGTTGCACACCTACGGACGTGAGAGCGGCGGAAAGGGAAGCGGGATCTTCATGTCGCGTGACGGCGGCAACACCTGGACGCGGCTTCAGGGAAACGGTCTCCCGACGCATGCGATCGGCAAGGTGGGGCTCGCGATCTCGCCGTCGAATCCGAATCGCGTGTACGCGCTCATCGAGACGGGCGACGGCAACCCGGTGAACGGCGAACCCAGCGACAACGGCGAGCTCTGGCGCTCCGAAGACGGCGGCACGTCGTGGCACGTCGTCAGCTACGATCGCAACCTTGCGTGCCGGCAGCCGTATTACACGCGCGTGGCGGTCTCACCGGACAACCCCGACGAGACGTATTTCCTCTGCGCGACGTTCAGCCGGTCGATGGACGGCGGCGCGACGGTGATGGAAGGCGCACGCGGCGGCGGCGCAGGCGGCGGCCGCGGCGGCAGGGCAGGAGGGGCGGGGCGCGGGGCAGTGCAGGGACCGCCGATGACGGCGCCCGGCGGCGACAACCACGACATGTGGATCGATCCAACCAACCCGAGCCGCATGGCCGTCGCGAACGACGCGGGCGTGCAGATCTCGGCCACCCGTGCCCGCGAGTGGATGCACGTGCAGCTGCCCATCGCGCAGATCTATCACGCGACGGTCGACTCGCGAATCCCGTACTACGTCTACGGCAACAAGCAGGATGGCCCGTCGTACCGCGGGCCGAGCAACAGCAGGAGCGGCGGACAGATCGCGCGCAGCGAATGGCACTCCGTCGAGGGCGGCGAGAGCGGCTGGGCCACGCCCGATCCCGTGGACACGAACCTCATCTGGTCCACCGCGTCCGGCTCCGGGAGCCGCGGCGGAATCGTCGTCCGCTTTGACGAGCGCACGCGCACCGGCCAGAACGTGGAGGTCTGGCCGCTCAGCACCGGCGGACACGCCGCCGCCGACGTGCAGTATCGGTTCGTGTGGGACGCTCCGTTTGCGATCTCGCCGCACGACCACAACACGATCTTCACGGGCAGCCAGTTCGTGCACGCCTCCACCGACGGCGGCCGCTCGTGGCACGTGATCAGTCCCGACCTCACGCGCAACGACAAAGCGCACCAGCAGATCTCGGGCGGCCTCACGCCGGACAACATCGGTGTGGAGTACGGCGACGTGATCTATGCGATAGCGGAATCGCGCGCGCAGAAGGGACTCATCTGGGCGGGAACCAACGACGGTCTCGTGCAGGTGACGCGCGACGCGGGCAAGAGCTGGACGAACGTCACCGCAAACCTCCCCGGCATCCCGGCGCTCGGATCCGTGCGCCACATCGAGCCCTCTCGGTACGACGCGGGGACGGCGTATCTGATCGTGGACGCGCACCAGGAAAACAACCGCGATCCGTGGGTCTACAAGACGAACGATTTCGGCAAGTCGTGGAAGCTGATCGTGCACGGCCTGCCGAAGAATCCGGCGTCATACGCGCACATCATCCGCGAGGATCCGGTGCGCCGCGGGCTGCTCTACCTCGGCACGGAGAGCGCGCTTCATGTCTCGTTCGACGACGGGGAGCACTGGCAACCGATGCAGGCGAACCTGCCGCCGGCGCCTGTGTATGGACTCGTGGTCCAGGAGCACTTCAACGACCTCGTCGTCGCGACGTATGGACGCGGGTTCTGGATCCTCGACGACCTCGGACCGCTGCAGAAGCTCACGCCCGGGGTGACGGCCGAAGCCGTGCACCTCTTCCCGCTACGCGCCGCGTACCGGTTCCGCGACATCAACGGCAACGTGTCGATGTCCGACGATCCGACGGCGGGACAGAATCCGCCCTACGGCGCGGACATCAACTACTTCATCAAGTCGACGCCCACGGCTACGCCGACGATCGCGATCCTCGACGCGGCAGGAAAGAGCGTGCGCACGCTGCGGGGCACGCAGCAACTCGGAGTGAACCGCGTCACTTGGGACCTGCGCAACGACGCGACGCGGACCCCGCGCATGCGCACGAAACCGATGAACGACGCCGAGTTCACGATGGACGCCGACGGCACGCGATCGGCGCCCGGCCTCTCGACGCTCGCAGTGCTCATGCCGCCGGGCCGTTACACCGTGAGGCTCACGGTGGACGGCCAGTCGTTCACTCAGCCGCTCGAGGTCCGGAAGGACCCGAACGAGAGCGCGAGCGAGCAGGAGATCAAGACGGCGACCGACCAGCTCGTCGCGATGCAGGCCGACATCAACAACACAGTCGACGTGCTGAACGGAACGGAGGTCGTACGCGCGCAAATCGTCACGCTCCAGGCACAGCTGATGAACGATCAGCAGAACGTGGACGTAAAGGCGCAGGTGGACGCGCTCGAGCAGAAGATGCTCGGGCTCGTCCAGAAGATCGTCGATCCCCGGCTCATGGGGCGTGGCCAGGACGAAGTGCGCTATCCCGCGATGGCGGGTGCCCAGCTCAACTATCTCGCAAGCGGCCTCGCGGTGTCAGATTTCGCCCCGACGGCACAGCAGCGCGAGGTGAGCGCGGTGCTCGACAAGCAGGTGAAGGCGAACCGCGCAACGTTCGACCAGATCATCTCCCGCGACCTTGCGGCGCTGAATGACTTGCTGAAGAAGCGCGGCCTGAAGACGATCGACATCACGGTGCCGCCGGTCGTGTTTTGGTGATAAGTTGGGCTTCTATCCCGGATAGTGGTGACATGAGAAAGGACTTTGCCGACGAGGTGTTCCGCATGCGCTCACAGTTGCGTTTCGCCGCCCTGCCGCTGTTGTTGGTCGCGGTTGCATCGTGCTCGAAGCCGAAGCCGGCTCCAGCCCCGGCTCCCGCGGGCGCGCCGGCGGCAACTCCGCAGAACGCGACCCCGGCCGCGGCGGCGGGAAGACCGACCGCACCTCCGGCGATGGTGGCCCAGGGCGGCGGCGAGGAGATCGGAAGAGCGTCGTGTAGGGAAAGAGTGTAGATCTCGGTGGTCGCCGT
>OCZT010002641.1_pt1 | contig 18436 bp, 15 predicted proteins | sample 1539031 | NCBI WGS metagenome assembly OCZT01 (sample SAMEA3539308, study PRJEB22396) | soil metagenome | biome: tundra; feature: field; material: soil | place: USA | collected 2010-05 | depth 0.15 m | reverse complement strand
CCCTACACGACGCTCTTCCGATCTCTGGGCGCCGGCTGGCTCGCGGTGCGGGCGTGGCGGCGGCCGCTCCGGCTGGTCCCGGCCGGGGTGGGCGGCTGGCTCGGTGCGGTCGCCGGTGGCATGGTACTCCGGGTGGTGTCGGGGCAGGGCACCGCGATCGCGTTCATCGGCGTCGCGCTGGTGTTCCTCGGCTTGTTCCTGCTCGGCTGGCGCCTGGCGGCGCGCCTAGCGGGACGGCTGAGTGTCCTAGGGAGTCGAGCAGGTCGAGCTGACCGCGCCGTGGCAGGCGGTTAAGGACGCCGGGGGCACGCCCGAACTGCTTGCGCCCGAGACCGGCGAGGTACAGGGCTTCAACCACGTCGAGGCGGCGGACACCTTCCCGGTGCACCGGTCGGTGCGGGACGCCGACGTGCTCGACTACTCCGCGCTCGTCCTGCCCGGCGGCGTGGTCAACGCCGACGAGCTGCGCACCGTACCCGCGGCGGTGAACTTCGTGCAGCGGATCTTCGAGACGGGCAAGCCGGTCGCGGTGATCTGCCACGGGCCATGGATCCTGGTCGAGGCGGACCTGGTCCGGGGCCGGACGCTGATGTAGGTTCTCGTTAGCCGTGGCATATTCTCAAAGCCGATGGCACATGGATGGCATAAATGCCGTCACTTTGTGTGACTCCCAGCGTTAGTTGGCCATTTCCCGGACTTATTTGGCGCGCCCGAGATCACAGGGATGGGCTCCCCGCTGACAGGGGCACGCCTGCCGGCACGCCAGCTGAATCTGGGAAGTTCCCGTGGAGCGGCGGGATCGGGCCTGATCACAAGCCATTTCGCGCTGGCAATCACAGTCTGTCCGCAGTGGCGCGGAGCAGGAGCGTGCGGTCAGAGGTGTTGCCGCTAATGACGGCGGCCAGTCCCGTTGCCCGGTCAGCCCGGTCCCATGTGCGGGGGAACGTCTCGCCCGGATCTGCGGACGCGGATCGCATCGGCGGGCTTGCGTAGCCGGGGGCCGGGGGCAGCGGGCCGGGCAGCCACCGATACCACCACCAAGGCGGCGACGCCAGCGTACTGGCCGCCCCGGATCTGCCACCGCCGGGGCCGGCCGGTGGCCCGTGAGGAGGCGCTAAGCACCGCGAGCATGATCATGTCGTCGATGTTGGTCCCGGCGAACAGCCCGGCGGCAGCAGCGGCCGTGGCGGGGAGCGCGTCCACGGATGCGGAACCTCCCGGGCTGGGCAGGGCCGAGGGCGGCCGGGCCTGTACTCAGACGGGCCCGTACAGGGTCAGGTCCAGCACGATGGGCATCATGACGGTCAGGGTGCGGGCCGGCTGCAAGACCGGGCCGGTGAACTCCACCGTGTAGTGGTCGGAAGGCGTGAGCATCTCCTTGGTGAGCCCGGCCCAGGTCTTGCGCACCCGCGCGAACACGGCGCCCCCCGTGCCGGTGACGGAGAAGTGCTTGAGCGCCAGGTCGCCGGTCACCTGGCCCGCGGCCTGGTCCTGATCGCCGAGCAGGGTGTAGATGCGCCTGGTGTCTCCGGTGCGGATCCGGCCGATCAGGTCGCCGCCGGGACCCCGGAGCTCGGTGATCCATTCGCTGCTCTGCTTGATCAAGAACCCGGCCGGCTCGCCGGCGGCCGTGGTGACCGCGAACGCGCGGGTGTCGGGCACCGACTTGCCGAGCAGCTTCAGCCGGGTATGGCCGTCGGTTTCGGTGGCGGTCGCCAGCAGCTGCCGGTCAGCGTTGAAGATCTCGTAGTTCGCGCGGTCGGGCAGCAGCTTTCCTGGCTGCTGAATCCGCAGCGCCTGGAAGTCAAAGAGGTCTTCCACACTGCTGAGAATGCAGCACCCGCGCCCGTCCGACGGACAGCCCGCCGGGGCACCAGGTTCGCCCTGGACCGCCTGCCGGGCCAGACACGGGCAGGCACCGTGGCCTGTCAGGGCGGGCGGCGCGGCTTCCCGCCCTGCTTCCAAGACTCCCGTGTTCGTGTCCGCGAGTCTGTGACTGCCAGCACTACATGGCCTGTGATCACGCCCGATCCTGCCGCTCAACGGAACTTACCCAGGTTCAGTTAGCGTGATCTCTCAGGTTCAGCTGGCGTGCTGGCCGTGCCCCCTATGTCAGCAGCAGGGAGTGTGACTGAGCGCTTGAGTTGGCGGATGAGCGGCTGACTTGGCGGGGCTTAGCGTTTCAGCTGGCGCGGGTCCGTGAGCGGAGGCAGGTTAGTTGTCACGTAGGCAGGCTTCCTGTCACCGCGGTCCCGGCGGGTGTGACGGAGCCTGCTAGTTTGCGGATGTCCCCGGGCCCATCCGTGATCGTCGGCCTGGACACCCTCCTGACCGCACTGACCGCAGAACTGACCGGCCGGATCATCCCTAATGGGGGTTTACCCGGCACGGGCCGGGCAGGGCGCCGGATGTGACCGATGCCGAGCTGGCGCGCCGCCATCCGCGGCTGGCCCCGTCCCCGGCACCGGCCACCAGCGCTGGGACTGGCGCGACACCGGCATCCTGCCGGCCAGCGCGGGCGAACCGCCCCCCGAAGACCCCGGCCTGGTAAAGGTCAGCGTCCCCGAAGCCCGCCGCCTGCTGTGCCTGGTCACGACGCCGATGACCGCCGCCGCCCGCCAGTCCGGCCACGCCTGGTCCCGATGGCGGCGGCGGCGGCACCAGGCCCGCGCCCCCAGTACCGGGCCCGGCTCCGGGCCTCCCCGGCATGAACCGTGATCACGTCACCAAGCGGACTGTAGTACCAGCTGGCGACGCCGGCCGACCCGCCCGCGGCGATCATGTAGTTCTTGGACGCTTTTGCGGCGTGTCGCATGCGAGAAGTGCATGATCGCTCGCGGGGCCGAAATCGGCTGGGATCAGCCCGGCCACGCGCCCTACGATCGGACGCATGCCGAGCTATGAGCCAGTAGACCTGTCCGCTTCATGCAACGCCGGCGTGGAGGTTCTTGGCGATGAGCCGGGCGATGTTCCGCTCGGGAGGGTGGGCCTGCGCGGCCTGCCGTTCCTGATCGGGTCGGAGCCGCCGTCTGCGGAGCGGTGCTTCCTGCTGCCCGGCGCCCCGGCGTCGGTCGGGATCGGCCGGCTGGCGCGACGGGTGATCGTCGCGCACCGGCTGCTCGAGCCGGGCGCACCGGCCGGTCACGCCGTCGGACAGACCGTCGCGGAGTATGCATTTCACCTTGCCGGCGGTGTGGTCGTCATCGCGCCCATCCGGGAGCGGTTCGAGATCCAGGTGGTGCCTCCGGGTTGGGGTCGTCTGCCGTTCCTCGCCGTCACCGACACCAGCGACCATAACCTGCCGCGTTTTGAGGGCAGCTGGGGCGAAGCCGGGGCTCGCCTGGCGGAGCACGCCATGGGATGGCCCGCCGGGTACTACCTGTGGTGCTGGGAAAATCCTCACCCGGAACAACCGGTCGAACGGATCGAGTTCATCCCGCGCGGCACGCGATTCATCGTCGCCGGTATCACGACCAGCGACGTTGATGAGCACCCGTTCGTCCGCGCGCCGGCGCGCCCGGTGCGGCTGGTGGCGAAGGACGGACGGGACGGCGTTCTCGATGTCGACGTGGACAGAGGTGTCGCGACCTATCCGCAGCCGCTGCCCGGCGAGGACGACCGGGCCGGCTGGGGAGCGGCCGAGGGAACGGCCGCGTATGCCTCTATCGCCGCGCTGCCGTCGGCAACCGTCGCGGTCCGGCGGGGCGATGAGGAGCTCGGCCGGGTGCGCTGGGGCGACGTGGAACGTGACGGGCGGGCGGACGCCGGCCAGGTCTCGCTCGAGCTGGTGGAGAGCGGCCGCAACTGGGTGCATGTCAGCGTGGTCGACGACGCGACCGGGCGGCCGGTGCCGTGCCGGGTCCATTTCCGTTCGGCCCAGGGAATTCCCTACCAGCCGCACGGCCACCACAATCACGTCACGCAAAATCTCGGCAGCTGGCATTACGACGTTGGCGGTGACACCCGTCTCGGTCAGCGCAGCTACGCGTATATCGATGGCACCTGCCAGGGATGGCTGCCACGAGGCGACGTCGTCGTGGACGTTGCGCGCGGGTTCGAATACGAGCCGCTCCGGCAGACCGTGCGGATCGAGCCGGGTCAGCGAGACCTGACGCTGCGGATCGGGCGCGTCGCTGACATGGCTTCGGAAGGATGGTGGTCCGGCGACTCGCACGTGCACTTCCTGTCGACCCCGGGCGCTCAGCTCGAGCAGAGGGGCGAGGATCTGCGTGTCGTCAATCTGCTGCAGACGCAGTGGGGCGCGCTGTTCACCAACACCGAGGATTTTTCCGGCCGGCCCAGTGTCGTCGATGGCGGCGGCTACATAACGTATGTCGGCCAGGAAAACCGGCAGCACATGCTCGGCCACATGGTCCTGTGGGGCCTGAAAGAACCGGTCATGCCGTGGTGCAGCGATGGTCCTGACGAGGCCGAGCTCGGCGGCGCGCTGGACGCGACGCTGAGCGACTGGGCCGACCGGACGCACGCCCAGGGCGGCACCGTCGTCGCCGCGCATTTCCCGAATCCGAACGGTGAGCCGGCCGTTCTCGTCGCGACCGGCCGGGCCGACGCCGTCGAGATGCTGGCCCATTCCGACGACGCGATGCTCGAGTATTACCGGTATCTGAACAGCGGCTACCGGCTGCCGCTCGTCGGTGGCACGGATAAGATGTCGAGCGCCGTGCCGGTCGGTCTGTATCGCACGTACGCGCGGCTGGACGAGGAGTTCAGCTATGAGGCCTGGTGCCGGGCGGTGCGGTCGGGTCGTACGTTCCTTTCCGGCGGGCCGCTGGTGACGCTCTCGGTCGACGGGTGCGAGCCGGGCGATACGGTCGAGCTATCCGGGCCGGGAACGGTCAGTGTCCATGCCGCGGTGCGCAGCATTTTCCCGCTCCGTTCGCTCGAAGTCGTGCGTAACGGCGAGGTCGTTGCGAGGGCAGAAGCCAACGGCGGGCGGCAGGCCGAAATCAGCGAGGAATTGCGGGTCGACGGGAACTCGTGGATAGCCTGCCGGGCGTTCGGTGCCGATTACCACCTCGATGAATGGGGCCGCCGGGTTTTCGCCCACACCTCGCCGGTCTACGTCGCCTGCGGCGGCGAGTGGACGATGGCCGACCCCGAAGGCATCCGCTATATCCGGACGCTGGTCGAGGGTGCCCGCGAATACGTACGGCACACCGCGGTGCGGAGGTCCGACCAGTTCACGACGCACCATCACGGCGAGGCCAACCACCTCGCCTGGCTGGAGCGGCCGTTCGCCGAGGCCCTGCGCGCGCTGGAAGAGCGCGGCCGTGGGTGAGCGAATCAAAAACGGTAACCGAGGGCCGGTATTGCCGGCGTACGCCTGTACCCTGACGACCTTCATACGCGGAAAGTTGCCAGTCTCCCCCGGGACCAGCTGGGAGCTGAGCCGGGGTAAAACGGCACACTGGCCCCGGTTGCCAGGCAGTTCCCGGTACCCACACCAATCCGCTGGCCGCTCAGGTGCGAGCGTCGAGCATTCCGGTACCGTGCCTGGCGGCGGCGGCCAGGTAGGAGCGGGATGGCGCGGAACCTCTCGCTTCCGTCTTCGCCTGGACCCAGATCACCTACGGCGAGCACTTGTCCGCACCCCGGCCGGTCGAAGCCACGCAGCCATGGCACGTCCGACGGCAATAGGCGCAACAGCGGCACACCACGTGGTTCCAGCTCACCCGCCCCGGGCCGCTCCGCCACTACGCTGACTTGCGAAAGCACTCACCCGCTCCGCCAGACAGCTCGCCCGCAACACCGACGCCGGAAAACTGCTGCGACCCCCCAGCTATAGATGGCGGCCGAGAGGCGGCCGAGCAGCGGGTTCTGCTGAATTCCCAGGAATAGCTGGCGGGAGTTCCCAGGTCTTCTTGGCGGTTCCGTACATGATCTTGTGCTCAGGTGGCCGTTGATCGGCCGGTGTCGAGGAAGCGGGTGGTGGCGGAGTCGAGGAGTGCGGCAATCCCCTGAAAGTGTGGAGACCTCCTCTAAGTGGATCTTGTAATTTTTCCTCTTCCGAATTATCGAACACCAGTTCATTACCGCCGGGCCCACATGTAGGCCACCTCCAGAGCCGCTGGATGAGCTGCTCGACTCCTGGGTGTCGCCGAAATTCAGAGCCGCCGTTGGGCCGAGGTGGGCTAGGACTATGGGCATGGAGTTCTTCTGCTACCACCGCGACCGGCCCGGTTCCCTGGTACTACGCGACGAACTGCGCGAAGAGCACTGGGCCTATATGGACCAGTACGCGAAGACGATGATCGCCCGGGGCCCGACCTTCGCCGACGACGGCGACACCCCCGCCGGCAGCGTGCACATCGTCGACCTGCCCGATCCGGTCGCTGCCCGCGCGTTCGCCTTCGACGAGCCGAACTACCAGGCCGGCGCGTACCGGGACGTGCTGCTGCGCCGGTGGCGCAACACGCTGGGGCGCACCATGTGGGACTTCCCCGGCGGCCGGACCGGCGGCAACCGGTACCTGGTGCTCGGCCTCGGCACGGGACAGGCCGCCGACCTCGCCGTGCCACCCCACCAGGACGAGCTGATCGCCTACGGGCCACTGCTGTCCGACGACGACACCACCTGGCTGGGAACGGCGGCGCTGATCCGGGCGCCCGACCCGGACACGGCACGCGCCATCCTGACACCCGATCGGTATGCCGGCATCGAGGTGCACAACTGGCAGTTCGGCGGACGGCCGTAGTACGCGGTCCCGGCGAGCATGGCTCCCGGTCTCATCGACACGGATCCGCCGCCAATCGAGCTGGCTCTGAGACTCGCCGATATGTGGCTCTCGTTTCCACTGGCAAAGCCACCAGCGGCTGAGGCCAGGGTGCGGCCTCATCCCGCCACGTGAACGGTCCGGGATTGAGCCCGGACGCGGTCCAGGCGGGGAGGCGTGCGGTGATCTCGGCGGCGGCCTGGTCGAGGTCGATGACGTGGTCCACGGAGAGATCTTCGCCTGTGACGCTACTTCTCGCCGAGTTCGACGGGGCCTTCGGTGAACAGCAGGTGGGCGGGGACATCGAGGGCGTCGGCGATCGCGAAAACCCTGTCGATCGAGACGCTGTGCTGGCCGGCTTCGACTTCGGCGTAGTAGGAGCGGTCGATGCCCGCTCGTTTGGCCAGCTCGGTTTGGGTGAGTCCGGCGGCTTCGCGCAGGGCTTTGATCCGTTCCGCGAAGGCAGCCCTGCGGGGCGGAACGATCAAGTTCTTCGGTTTCCCGTTCGCCACGTCGATCAACGTATTACAGTCTCCGGCCTGTTGGTTATTGCCTACAAACCGGGAGACTTGGGTGCCGGCTGGCGTTGGGGAGCGCGAGCTGCGCTCGGACCGGTGCGGGTGGGTGGAGCTGCTTGCGCCGGGCGGTGGCGTCCTGGCGGAGGGCCGGGGAGCGCTGGCCCTGGGGCACGGGTGGTCCCGTCAGTGGACGACGCGGTGGAAGTTCGAGGGCGGGCCGGTGGTCTGCCTGGTCCGTGATCTGGCGTCGATGCCGGTTCGGGGCGCTCTACCGGTGCGGCGGTTCTCGTGGCGGACATCGCAGTTCCACCGGCCGGGGTTGCAGTATCTGGTGAGCACGGGCCGTCATCACGGGTTCGAAAGTCACGCTGAGCAGCAGTTGCTGCTGGCGCTGGACTTCGCGGGAGACCTGGTCGAGGTGCTGTCTCAGCCGTCCCGGCTGACCTTCACCACGACTGGCGGGCCAGGTGATCACACTCCCGATTTTCTCGCGGTGACCCGGACCGGTTCCTGGCTGATCGACGTCCGTCCCGGCGAGCGGATCAAGGCGGAGGACCGGGTACGGTTCGCGGCCGCCGCTGAAGCCGCTTTGTCCTGCGGGTGGCGCTACACGGTCGTGCCGGGCTGGCGGACGCATGTCCAGGCGACACTCGACACGGTTTCGGCACAGCGGCGGCCGTTGACCGATCCACTTGGCCTGCAGGGCATGTTGCTGACCATCGTCCGCGCCGGGCCGGTGCCGTTCGGGGAGCTGGTCGAGCAGACCGCCGTTCCCGCGATGGCTCGCGCGCAGGCGCTGCATCTGCTCTGGACTCGTCGCTTGGGAGTCGATCTGGCCGAGCCGCTGACCGACCAGAGCATGGTCCACGCCGGGCGGGGCGGCCGGTGAGCGCGGCGATGGTGCTGGACTTGGCCGAGGGCTGCGAGCTGGTCATGAACGGCGAGTCATGGCAGGTGGAGCGCCTGGAACCCTACTGGGGAAAGATCGTGCTCCGCCCGGTCGGCGATCCTGGCGGGCCGGTGCGGCAGACCACGATCGCCGCGCTGATGCACCATCGGGACTGTCGTGTCTCGACCAGGTCGATGACTGGGCTGCCGGCGGCAGGCCGGGGGTGGCAGCCGGCCACCTGGAAGGACCTGACCGATCAGCAGCGGCGGCTGCTGGAGCTGCGGCTGGCGCATCTGCTGGAGGCCGAGACCGGCTTCCGCAGCTGGGATCCGTTCCGGGCAGGGCCGGACGAGCCCCGGCCGGACTACGACCCCGCGCTCGTCCCGCTGGTGACCGGCCGGCGCCTTGCGAAGGTCGCCGAACTGGCCGCGCTGCGGGAACGGGAGCCCGAGCACGCCCGGATGCTCGGGCTGGACAGGATCAGTCTGCGGACGTTGGAACGTTGGGCGGCCCGCTACTACAGGTGGGGAGTGATGGGCTGCGCGGATGACCGGTGGCTGCGTGAGTGCACCGGCCACCGGATTCCCGAGCCGGTCCGTGAGGCGATCTACGCGGTTCGCGCGGTCTGCTTGCACGGCTCGAGGATCAGCATGGCGAGCCGGGAGAAGAAGATCCACCAGTACGTGCGGGAGAAGTACGGCGAACAGGTGGCGATCCCGTCGTCGGAGACGCTGCGGCTGGTCTGGCGGGAGTGGTTCGGGCCGGGTGGTTCCCGGCAGCGCTACGCCCGGTCGGCGGCCGTGGCCGAGGCGAACGCGACCGGCGAGCATGTGGTGATCCACCGGCCGGGCCAGGTCGTCGCGCTGGACACCACGCCGTTGCCGGTCCTGGTCCGCGAGAACGTGTTCAGCGAACCGGTCGAGGCGCACCTGAGCCTCGCTCTGGACTGCTACACGCATTCGCTGGTCGCGTTCCGGATCACGCTGGTCTCGGAGAAGTCGGCGGACGTGGCGATGCTGCTGCGCGATGTGATGACGCCGCTGCCGATGCGCGCCGACTGGGGGCAGGACATGGCCTGGCCCTACCCCGGCATCCCCAAGACGCTGGTCGCCGAGCTGGCCGGCTACGAGGTCGCGGGCCTGCCGTTCTTCCCCATCGAGACCGTCACCACCGACCACGGATCGGTCTATAAGACCACCACCTGGTCGAGGTCCAACGGGTGATCGGCGCGAACATCGTGCCGTCCAGGGTGATGCGCCCGACCGACAAGCAGGCCTGCGAAAGAGCCTTCGGGGCGATCCAGTCACTGCTGTTCGAACAGCTGCCGGGCTTCCGGGGAGTGGACGTCGCCGATCGCGGCGCCGACCCCGAGGGCGACGCCGTCCTGACGCTGGCCGAGATGGAAACGCTGGTCGCGACCTGGATCGTCTCGATCTGGCAGAACCGAAAGTTCGGGGAGTACGGGCCATGCTGGGACCCGGGAGGCGACCACAGCCCGAACACGCTGTTCGCCGCGGCCATGGCCCAGGGCGGGTTCTCCCTGGAGATCCCACGGCCCGAGCTCTACTACGAGCTGCTGCCCGCCCACCACGTCAAGATCCACAAGGCGCGGGGAGTGAAGATCCTCGGGCTCTGGTATGACGGGCCCGCCTTGAAGGACCTGCGCGGCACGGTCTCCAGCCGCGGCGGAGAACACAAACGGTCGTGGGTGATCCGCAGCGACCGGCGCGACGCTCGCACCGTGTTCTTCTGCGACACCGAGCACCAATGGCACGAACTGCGCTGGACCGGCCTGCCCGCCGAAGGGGAGATCCCCTCGTTCAACGATGCCCGGGTGACCGAGCTGCTGCGTGAGGCCAAAGCCCAAGGGCTGCGGCCCAAGTCCGACGCAGAACTGCTGCCGCTGCTGCTCAAGCTCCTCGGCGCGCACATCCCGGTCGACCAGTGGCCGACCGAGCTCACCAGGCAGCAGAAGAAAGACCAAGCTCGCGAGGTCACGCAAAGCGACGCGGCGAAAGCCGACCGGCCTGCCACGCCCGCCCGTGAGCCTGAGGTCCTGGCCGAAGCGCAGGGCATGGGGAGCGTGGTTCCGCTGCGCTGGCCCGATCGCGCGCGCCAGGGCGCGACGGCGGTCGACGACGAGCGACGGCGCCGCCGCGAGCAGGCGGTGCCGTCACGGCCGGCCGCTCCCGGCGGCCTGGGAGACCGGCTGCGCCGCACCAGCATGCTGCTCATCCCCGACGAAGAACCCGACGCCGACGCCGAGACCTCCGGCTCTTCCGGGGACGCGCGGTGACCGGCGAGCCTGCGCTGTTCCTGCCCGGCCCGGTCCCAGACCGGACCGTCTGGGCGGGCTGGAACCACTGGCGGCTCACCCGCCGCAACTTCGTCCCCGCCCCGATCCTCACCGCCGAGGCCTACGCGCGAATGACACCCCGGCAGCGGCGGCTGCACGACTTGCACCGCATCGCCACCCACTCCAACCTGCTGATCCAGGAAACGCCGATGAGCGCGTTCGTGTCCTGGAAGGTCCGATCCCTGATCGAGGACAACGCCTTCAACCAGAGCCCCGACACCCGCCCCGGCATCATGATCAACGGTGGTGGCTGCCAGGGCAAGACCGAGACGATCTGCGAGATCATCGCCTCGTTCGGGGACGAGTGGCTGGCCCTCTACGCCCAGAACCCCGACGCGCTTGCCGGGACGCTGGACCAGCACGCACCCGTCGCCTACGTCCGCACCCCGGTGAAGGCCACCCCGATCTCAGCCTGCCAGCGGATCCTGGACTTCTACGGCGAGCACTACAAGGGGATGCGGCAGGAAGACCTGATCCGCACGGTCGAGAACGCGATTTACGACCACGGCACCAAGGCCCTGGTGCTGGACGACATCACGCGGTTGAAGCTCCACCGCGAGGCTGACCAGGACGTCCTGGACCTGATCCGGGAGCTGATGAGTTTGCCCGTCACCCTCATCCTGGCCGGGGTCGGCATCCCCCGTTCGGGCCTGCTGCGCGACGGCCGCAAAGACCCCCGGACCGGGCAGTGGCTGTTCCCGCCGGTCAAGGGCCGCGGCAAGTCCCGCAACGACGACGCACCCGGCCAAACGGACCTGCGGTTCGACCTGATCGACCTCGACCGGTTCACCTACGACACCCAGGCCGGTATCGCGGCCTGGACCGCCCACCTGGTCGGGATCGAACAGCAGCTGCGGCTGCTACACGCCTGTGACGGCATGCTCAGCGACGGCGACATGCCCGAATACCTGTTCCGCCGCACCGGCGGGATCGTCGGGCTGGTCAAGAAAATCGTCCAGGCCGGCTGCCGCTACGCCATCGAAACCGGACAAGAGCAGATCACCACCGATCTCCTCGACACCCTGACCCTCAGCCCTGCCGACCTTCCCGGCCTGGACCCTGACGCGGGCGAGATCCCCGGCATCCCGGCCCCGCCCGTCTCGCCACCACGCAGAACGCCCGCCAAGCCGCGTCAGCGCAACACTGTCTTCGACGACCGCGGCGCCCCGGCCGCTGAGACCGCGAGCTGAACTGCCATGCCTACTCAGCCCCTCGGCAGGAGCCTGATCCCGCTCCCCGGCGAATCACTGCCCGGCTTCATCCTGCGGCTCTCCTGCAGGCTTCACCTACCGCCCGCCCGGATCGCCGAGCTGACCGGATTGGTGCCGGCCGGACGCAGCGGCGCACGGACTCCCGCGAGCCTGCTGACCGAGATCCCGGCCACAGACAGGCAAACTTTCGCCCGCATGACCCGCCTCACGACCGGCCAGGTCACCCGTCTCGGCCTGGCCTGCCTGCAGGAGCGCTATCCACTCCCCACCAAAGCGACGAAGAACACCGCGACCGTCCCGCTGAACGGCCGATCGATCTTCGCCCCGTCGACCCGCTACTGCCCGGACTGTCTCGCCGGCGACGGCTCACCCGTCCAGGACGCCTTCGGCGGGTCCTGGCACAAGACCTGGCACCTGCCCATCGTCTTCGCATGCACCACGCACCAGCGGCTGCTCGAACACCGCTGCCCTGAATGCGATCAGGTCGTCCACGGCCGGCGCCCCGGCGCTCTCGCTCTGCTCCTGCCCGCGATGCACGCAGACGCGCTCCACCCCTCCCAATGCCGCACATCGGTCAACCCTGGCCTGGGCCGGACCCTGCCCAGATGCTGCGGCGCCAGACTCGACCACACCCCGGCCCTCCGCCCGGCCGACCCCGAACTGATCACACTGCAGTGCAAGCTCCTCGGCCTGCTCACTCCCGAGGGCCCGGCTCATACGCTCAGCGCGGGATGGCCGGCAACGCCGGACGGCTACTTCACCGATCTTCAGGCCCTGACCCTTTTGGCCTGCTCAACCTGGCCCGCGGCCCGGTACCTGAGCCCCTCGGAGGACGCGGCGAGCGCCATCGACCACCATGTCGAGGCAATACGGAGACGCACCGCTGACCGGCAGAACGACTCTCTGTCCTCCGAAGCTCGCACCAACTTCAACTCTCCACCCGCGGACGCTGCGGCCAGCGCCGGGCTGACCTTTCTCGCCGACCGGGTCCTCCTCAGCAGCGGCCCGGAAGAAGTCCGCGAACACCTGAGGCACCTGCTCCCAGCCAGCACCCGCCAGGCAGGCCGGACGCCATGGGGCCTACGGGTCTCCCGATCCACGACCCCATGCTCCCAGGGACTGCAAGCCGCCTGCGCACCCCTCCTGCGAGGCTTCACCAGAACAGGCGGCCAGCCCCAGGCCCGGCGCGACGCGGTCATCCGTCCGCAACGCTGGGGGCCCGAGCACATCCCAGCGTTTCTTCCCAAGAACTGGTACGACCGCCATTTCAAGCCGCTCGACGGCGTCAATCCCATGTTCACCCGCCGCACCGCGATGCTCCGACTCGTGCAGATGGTCGCTGGTGGTTCCCTCGGCGAAGCCGCCGGGTTCCTCGGACTCGCAGCTACAGACACCACATGGCTACGCAAGGGCAGGATCTATACCGGAGCAGGGCACGTCCACAGCCACGCCAAGAAGCAGCCTGATCCGCTCGGCTTCGAAGCAGCCCTCAACGCCCTCGTCGCCGAATTCGACGAACCCGCCACACTCCTGACCAACTACCAGCAGCGGCGCCAAGCCCTCAAGAACTGGTCCATCGACGAAGACACCTGGAAAGCCCTGACCGCCCGCCTCCCGCCGATCCCCGGCCCGCAACGACCCGAACTCGGGGACCGCAAACGTCAGATCGCCTCAATCTACGTCTGGGTCCAGGTCACCTCCGGCGAGCACCACTTCGCCCCCAGGCCAATCGAAGCCGCCCAGCCCCCAGAGACCCAGCAAGCCTGGAAACTCCGCCGGAACACGATCTGGCACCTCATCCAAAGCGACCGTCCCCGACCCCACTACACCGGCCTCAAGACCGAACTCAACGCCCTCGCAGCCTCGCTCGCCAGAACGATCGACGCCCAGCCGCCAACAAAAGCTGGGAGCCGCCACCTATAACTGGGGGTCGCAACTGCTGTGACGAAGCACGCTAGCTGGCCATTCCGGAGCACGGTAGTTGGCCACGCCGACGTTGATGGCCTGGATGCTTGCCGCCGGAATGTTCACTACTGCCAGCTTGGGTGACTGTGCCGGGGCACGGTAGTTGGCCATTTGGTCCATGTGCGCACGATTTCTGGCCGGGAGGGCTGACAGGACATCGAGCCGCCGGAGCCCGGGGTCATCCAGTGTGTCGCCCAGGCGGCGGGGTGCCCGTGCTGCGAGACGGTGGCCGAGGGCCAGCTTCCGGCGCGTGTCTAGGTGCGGGGCCGGCTACGGGCCAGGGGACCTGCGCGAGGCCGCAAGCCTGACCTGCGGCCATTACATGCCCGTTCACAGGGCAACACAGTTGCTGTCGAGTCCTGCCTGTTCGCCGCCTAGCTCAGGCCGGCTCGCCGACGTCGCGGGCAATCCACCCGGGCGTGTCGAAGCGCACGGGCTGCGCGCCCGCCAGCGCAGTGAGGTGATCCTCGATGCTCTCCAGCTCGGCGGCGCCGATCCGCTGCGCCCATTGATCGCGGAGCTCGTCGAAGATCGCCTCGCCCTGGCGCAGCACGTCGAAGCCGAGCTCGGTCACCTGAAGGCGCTTGCGGCGGGCGTCGCGCGGGTCGGTGTCGCGGGTGACGTATCCGCGCTCCTGCAGGACCGCGATGGTCTTCGCGGCCGACTGCTTGGTGATCGACAGGCGACGGCCTAGCTCTGAGGCGCTGTCGGCTCCGGCGGCGATGGCCCGCATGGCGAAATCGTGGACGGGGCGCACGTCCTCGTAGCCACGATCGGCCAGCTCGACGCTCGCGGCGTCCACGAGCGCGCGGAAGCCCCCGAGCAGCAGCAGCGCGAGATCGGCGCCAGAGCGAGACATGGCAGAAGGATACGACCATCGACAAAAGACAGCCAGGGTGCCTATTATTAGACAGTCGAGCTGTCGAATTGAAGAGAGAGAGAGTATGACTACCGCACCAGCGAGCCCCGCCGTTCCCGAGATCACCCACCACCGCGCCCACGTCAACGGAACGACCCTGCACTACGCCGCCGCCGGGACCACCGGGTCCCCGGTCCTGCTGGTCCACGGGTTCCCCGAGACCTGGAGGGCCTTCCGCAAGCTCATCCCCTTGCTCGCCGCCAGCCACCGGGTCTTCGCCGTGGACCTGCGCGGCTTCGGCGACTCGGACACCGCGCCGGGCGACCACGACAGCAAGGCCGCGGCGGACGACCTGCATCAGCTGATCGCGCACCTCGGCCTCGGCCCGGTCCACCTGACCGGGCAGGACATCAGCGGGGCGACGGTCTTCCGGCTGGCCGCCACCCACCCGGAGGACGTGCTCAGCCTTACCGCCATCGAGACGGGCCTGCCTGGCTTCGGCTGGGAGATGCTGGCCGACGTCGCCCACGGCGGCGCCTGGCACATCGGGGTCCTCGCCGCGCCCGGCATTCCCGAGATGCTCCTGGCCGGCCGCGAGCGCGAGTTCCTCGGGCAGTACGCGTTCCCGTCCATGACCGCCGTCGCGGGCGCGGTCACCGATGCCGACATCGACGACTTCGCCCGGACCTACGCACGCCCGGACGGCTGGCGCGGCGCGGCCGGCCTCTACCGGTCGCTGCTGCGGGAAGGGCCGGAGATCAGGGCCCTCGCCGAGTCCCCCGGGCTGACCGTGCCCGTGCTCGCGGTCGGGGCCGGCGGCGGCCCCTTCACGGCCGGGACCATGTCCCAGGCCGCGGCGGCGGGGATCAGCTCCGTCCAGCTCGACGGCGTCGGCCACTACGCCGCGATGGAGGCCCCCGAGGAACTGGCGAAGGCCGTCCTCGGCTTCGTCGATGGCATCGACGCCGCCTAGGTGACCGGGGTCAAGTGCTGGCCGCCGTCGGCGTGGCGGCCAGCGCCTCGGCGACTCGCCGCGTGAGCAGCCCGGATGCCCGCTTACAGACGATTGGGCCCGATGCGTTATAGACAAGGTTTCATGGTGATCCCTGACGGCTTAGGGCAGGCGGTGCTGGTTCCGTCGCCGTCGTGCGGCATGGCTGATCTTGCCGACCCTTACGAGGCCTGCGAAGCGGCGCGGCGGGAGCTGGCGTGCGGTGGAGGCTGGGAAGACCGGTGGGAGGCCAGCTGGCGTCGTGACGGCGCGGTGGCTGCCTGCCGGGTGAGCGGCATGGGCCAGGTCCTGGCCGGGGGATGCCAGCCGTGGCGGCATTTCACCTGGCGGGCCGGCCAGCGGCACCGGCCCGGGCTCCAGTTCCTGGTGTCCACGGGCCGTCATCACGGGTTCGAGAGCCTGGAAGAGCAGCGGTTCCTGCTGGCGCTGGACTTCGCGGGCGGCGTGACCGACGTGGTGTCGCAGCCGTTCCGCCTGCGGGCGGAGACCACGGCCGGGTGGCGGGAGCACATCCCGGACTTCCTGGCCGTCACCAGGAGTGGCGCGCACCTGGTCGATGTCCGGCCGCGGGCGCTGATCAGGGACGAGGACCGGGTGCTGTTCGCCGCCGCGGCCGAGGCGGCGCTGGCGGCCGGGTGGCGGTACTCGGTGATCTGCGGCTGGCGCCCGCACGTGATGGCCACGCTGGACATGCTGTCCTCGCAGCGCCGCCCGCTCGCCGACCCGCTCGGGCTCGCGCCGCAGCTGCTGGCCGCCGCCGGGGCGGGGCCGCTGGTCTTCGATGACCTGGCCGGGGCGACGTCGTGCCCGGCGGTCGCGCGGGCGCACGCACTGCACCTGATCTGGCACCGTCGGCTGGGCATCGACCTGGCCGGGCCGCTGACAGGACAGGCCATGGTCTGGCTCGCGGGACGCAAGGGGGCCTGATGGCCGGGCTGGTGAGGCTGGCAGCCGGGGCGCGGCTGATGGCGGACGGCGCGGAATGGACGGTGGAGGAATGCCATCCGCAGTCCGGACGGGTGGTGCTGCGCGGCGCCGGCGGCCAGCGGCGCCCCGTCACGATCCGGGCGCTGGTCAACGACCCGGGATTCCGCCCGGTTCCCTCCGGGACTGACCCGCCCGGCCGGATGGCCGCAGGGCTGGAGGACCTGACCGACGGCCAGCGCGAGCAGCTGCACCTGCGGGTGGCGCACATGCTGGAGGCCGAAACAGGGTTCCGCAGCGGCAGCCCGCTGCTGGCGCTGGCCGGGGAGCCGCGCGCTGAATACGACCCGGACGCCACCACGCCTTCCCGGCGGCGGGCGGCGAAGGCCGGGGAGCTGCGGGCGCTGGGGCCGGAGCAGCTGAGGCGGCTCACCGGGGTGGAAGCGGTCAGCGAGCGGACGCTGCGCCGCTGGGCCGATGCCTACTGGCGGTCCGGGATCGCCGGGTGCATCGACGGGCGGACGGTGCGCAAGAGCGGGGACCGGCCCGCCATCACCGAGCCGGTCCGCGAGGCGATCTACGCGGTCCGCCAGGAGACGCTGCACAGGTCGCGGATCAGCATGCGGACCCGGGACCGGCTGATCCGCCAGTACGTGGCCGAGCGGCACGGGCCTGAGATCCCGGTGCCGTCGTACTGGACGCTGAAGCGGGCCTGGACGGACTGGTTCGGCCCGGGCGGGTCCCGGCCCAGGTACGCCCGGTCGGCCGCTGCCGCTCCGCCGACCGGCAGGCACGTCGTGCTGCACCGGCCCGGCCAGGTCGTCGCCCTCGACACCACCGTGCTGCCGGTCAAGGTCCGCGAGACCGTGTTCGGCGAGCCTGTCTCCGCGCACCTGACCCTCGCCCTGGATGCCTACACGCACTCGGTGGTCGCGTTCCGGCTCACCCTGGTGTCGGACACCTCGGCAGACGTGGCGATGCTGCTGCGCGACGTCATGATGCCGCTGCCGATGCGGGAAGGCTGGGGCGAGGACATGGAGTGGGCCCTACCCGGGGGTACCGGCGGCGGTGGTCGCCGAGTTCGCCGGGCACAAGGGTCGCGGGCCTGCCGTTCTTCGCCCCGGAGACCATCACCACCGACCACGGCGCGGTTTACAAGAACCACCAGCTGATCGAGGTGCAGCGGGTGATCGGCGCGAACATCCTCCCTGCCCGGGTGCTGCGCCCCGTCGATAAGCATGCGATCGAGCGCGCGTTCGGGGCCATCCAGAGCCTGCTGTTCGAGTTCCTGCCCGGCTACCAGGGCGTGGACGTCGCCGACCGGGGCGCTGACCCTGAGGCCGACGCTGTTCTCACGGTCGCCGAGATGGAGCGCCTGGTCGCGGCCTGGGTCGTCCGGTACTGGCAAAATCGCGAGCTCGGCGAGCACTCCCCGGCGTGGGATCCCGGAGGGAAGCATAGCCCGAACAGCCTGTTCGCCGCCGCGATGAGCCAGGGCGGGTTCAGCCTCCAGGTCCCGCCCGCCAGCTTGTACTACCAGCTGCTGCCCGCCTCCTTCGTGAAGATCCACGGCCGGCGCGGGGTGAAAGCCGGCGGGCTGTGGTATGACGGCCCGGCCCTGAACCCCTACCGCGGCCAGTCGTCGGCGCGGGGCGGGCGGCACAAGGGGACCTGGGAGATCCGCCGGGACAAGCGCGATCCCCGGTACGCGTTCTTCCGTGACCCGGACGGCGGGTGGCACACGCTGCGCTGGACCGGCCTGCCGCCCGAGGGCGAGGTGCCCGCGTTCGGCGATGCCCGTCGCGAGCAGCTGCTGCGCGCCGTGCGGCAGGCCGGGCTCATGCCGAAGTCGGACGCCGAGCTGCTGCCGGTGCTGCTGGAGCTGGCGGGCGCGCACGTCCCCGTCGACCAGTGGCCAGGCCAGATGACCCGGCAGCAGCGCGTCCAGCACGCCCGGGAGGCCGCGCAG
>OCZT010002640.1_pt1 | contig 18437 bp, 15 predicted proteins | sample 1539031 | NCBI WGS metagenome assembly OCZT01 (sample SAMEA3539308, study PRJEB22396) | soil metagenome | biome: tundra; feature: field; material: soil | place: USA | collected 2010-05 | depth 0.15 m | reverse complement strand
GGCTGAAGCGATACTCCACCGAATCCGGGGCCAGCGCCACGGCCTTTTCCAGGTGTGCGGTGGCTTCGGCGGTCCGGCCGGTCTTCGCCAGCACGGCGGCGAGCTTGTTGTGCGCGTCCGCCGACTCGGGATTCATGGCGACGGCCTTCTCCAGATGTTCGAGGGCCTCGGCGGCCAGCCCCTTCCCGGACAACACCGTTCCCAGATCGGCCTCCACCGAGGAATTGGCGGGATTCAGCGCCAGGGCTTTCCGGTAGTTGACAATGGCGTCATCCAGCCGTCCGGTCTGGGCCTGCACCAGCGCCAGGTTGGCAAATACGACGGCTTCATTCGGCGTGAGCAGGCTGGCCTTGGTGTATTCCGCAATCGCGGCGCCCAAGTCGCCGCCCTCGCTCAGCGCATAGGCCAGGTTGAAGTGCGCCTTGCCATCGTCGGGATCCAACTCCAGGGCCTTGCGCCACTCCGGGATGGCCTCGCCGAACCGGTTCTTCTTCATCAGGTCGATGGCCACGTTGAACAACCGGTAAAACTCCGTGGCGGGCGCGTCGATGCGCTCCAGTCCACCGCGTGGGATGTTGACGAACTCCGGAATGTTCGCCGCGCGATTGGCCGCCGTGGTGTTGTCAAGCAGGATCGCCGGGCTATCGTTGCCGTTCTCGTCGATGTGGGTGAGATAGAGCTGCGTGTAAAACGAGCGGCCCTTAGACGAGAAGACCAGCCAGCGTCCATTCGGCGAGAAGCTGTGCCACGAGTTCATGAGCTTCTGGTTCGAGTTCAGGCGCCGCGCCACGCCGCCCTGCGCGGGGACGATGTACAAATGGCTATCGGGGCGCATCAACAGGCCGGTCTGGTTTTGTACGAAGACGATCCACTTGCCGTCGGGCGAGACCTTGGGGAAGTTGTTGCTCATCCCGTTTTCCGAAGCGCCGGCGATCCTCTCCGGTTTGCCGCCCTTGCCGTTGTTGAACGGGATGCGGTAGAGGTCGTACTGGATCTGGGTTTCGTTCGGATCGTTGGCGTAGCGGGAGAGTGGCTGTCCCGGCGGATAGGGGTCGCGCGCTTTCGCCCTGGAAAACACAAGGTAGCTGCCATCCGGACTCCAGAAGCCGCACGCCTGCACGTACTCGGGGTCGTCGGCGCCGGGCAGCGGCTGCAACTTACCGCTCTCCCGGCTGTACCACGCCAGCACGCCTCGCGTCGGAAAGAAAACCTGGACGAAGCCATAAGCCGGATAGAAGCCCTGGTAGAGCCTGTCGCCCAGATGCCGGCTGCCCGACCCGGGCACCTCGACGGAGGTCACCACGTACTTTCCGTTGGGGGAAACCTGCGACATGAAGCCGAAGCGCTGCGGCGTATTCTCGGTAAAGTCGCTCCATTTGACGACGTACTCCTTGCTGATGGAGCTGACCTTTTGGAGGGGCAGCAGAGCGTACAGCGCCTTGTTGTTGTTGGGACCGTCCACATCGAGCCCCAGCGTTTTCCCATCGCGCGAGACGGAATGGCAGTTGGCGCAGGTGGGCAACTTCTGCATGACGGTGCTGCTCTGGAGCTCGTCGAGGTAGCGCAGGCGCCATTTGATCATGGGCAGCAGCGAATCCGGCAGAGGCTTGATGACGCCCTTTTCCCCTTGTGGGATGGCCGGCAACAGAGGCACGTCGCGATAGAAGATCGGCGCGCCCACCGGATCGGTGGAAGTTTGAATGGCGACCTGCCCGCGCGAGACGGCCTCGGTTGCGTTTTCGTCGCGGAAGCCAGTGACGACCACTGTCGCAGGATGCCGGCTGGAGCGCGTCTGGATGGCCGCCCACGTCCCGGCGTCCGGCTTCCAGGTATGCGCAGCGGCCTGCTCGGGCGTCAGCGTGGGCGGCACGAAGCCGCCGTAACTGTCGTCGATCTCGCCCACGCGCATCAGCTCGCCGCGGGATTGCAATTGGAGGTCCGGCCCGCCGGCGGCGAAGACAATTTGGATGTGCCATGTTGTGGCGGTCTCGCTGGGGTCGCGCCAGAGGAATGTGGGCGCAGTGATATCCGGCGGAAAGATGGAGCCTTCGCTGGGGTAATCGACGGTGATGGCCGCAAGGCGGTTGGGCAATTGCTGCGGTCCGAATCCCCGTAGCAGGAGGAATGAACCCGCGCCAGCAATTCCGGCGACAAGAAGACAGGCTTTAGGTACTCGCACGGGCTTCCGGGCTGAAGCTATAAGGTATCAGAAATTGCACCATCCACCTGGGCGGTACTCGTGTTCTGGTAGACCAGATCCGGGACGCTGGGCCATGGAAACCCGCGACTGCCGCCGGTCAGCAACGGGGCGGCGACCTACTTGACCTCTTCGATCTTCACGCCTTCCGGTCTCGCGAAGACCTTGGGATCGAACGGGAGTTGCTCATAAATGCCGTACCAGAAAATCTCTCGTCCGCTTCCGTCCTGCCGCGCTACCGCCCAGGGCCGCTCTGGCGCTCCGGTCGTGAACAAAAACAACTGCGAATCGCCGACTATTACCTCGTATGCGGTAGTGGCCTTGCCCTGAAGGACTGGGCCTTCCTTCCATGCAGCCCCCTTTCCCTTGAAGTATGCAAGCTCACGTCCGAAATCCAGTTCGAGCAACGGGTCTTTCACATCGGCGCCAGACATCGTCTGCTCGCCGGCAAATATGGCCAGGTGGCAGTTGAACGTCGGGCCAGGATCAACAAAGTGCCGGGCTGTCTTTGTCAGCAGGTTTACCATCCATACGTCCGGTTCGTTAATGATCATCAGGCCATGGATGCCGTTTTCTGGATCTGGGAGTTCGTCGGTGCGACAGTAGGAGCTGCCGGCGCGGTACATTAGCTTTGGCTGCGCAGCGAAACTGTCTTCGGGAACTTCCGGGCTCTGAACCCGAACAGAAAGCGTTGTCATCGACTCCGGCGGCCGTTGACCATAGGCGATGGCGCTCAGCGCCATGATGACTACGAAAGATCTCATCGCATAGCCCCCTCTACCTCAACGTCCGTGAAGCTCGAAAACGACGGCGCCGTCGATGTAGATCCCGCACAAAATCAGTTCGATCGCTACGATCATGGTCGCCAGGGGTCCACTCCGCCACTCCGACGCGGTTTTCTTCGCTCGCTTTGGCAGTTGGCCTACCAGTAGCGCGCCGGTAAGAAGCGCCGCCGCTGTCACGAATATAATCAAGTCCGGAATTCTGTCAGGGCCCTTCGTCAGTGAGAAGAGCGTACCATAAAGGAAGATCGCCGTTCCGAGGCCAAACAGGAGTCTGAATCCCCCTTCTCTCGTGCCTCTCGATGATAGAGTCGGTCCCATAGCTGTCCCGCGTGAATTTCCTTCCTTCGACAACCCTGCCTCGCTAACGGCAGCCATGCAATGTGCTGGTGGCGGTTCCGCTGGGGTCGCGCCATAGGAATGTGGGAGGAGTGATTTCCGGCGGAAAAATGGAGCCTTCACTCGGGTAATCGACGGTGATGGCCGTCAGGTGGTTGGGCAATTGCTGCGGCCCGAATCCCCGTAGCAGGAGGAGCGAACCCGCGCCAGCAATTCCGGCGACAAGAAGACAGGCTGTAGATACTCGCACGGGCTTCCGGGCCGAAGCCATAAGGTATCGGAAATTGCTCCATGTTTCTCTGAAACTGCGACAGACCCCCTGCCGGAACTGGTGCGGAATGGCGACGGCCAGACCTCCGCCGGCGCCGTGGCGGCGCTGGCGATGTCCGAGCGCGATCAAAACCTGAAGGAAAAGGTCCGGCAGGCGCTCGCCGGCCGCCGATCGCGCCCGGACTTGCCTTAGACCTTCTGGTACGGCTGTAACACTAGTTTCCGGTACGTTTCTTGTTAGCTTTCCGTTGACAACCACCTTTGGATGAGACCATACTATTGACACTGGTCAAACGCACCGGTGGTTCGCACCTCAATTGGAGGATTCACTTAAATGACGAGAGTTCGTACGCTATTGTTTACCGCCCTGGCTGTAGTTCTGGCGTGCGGCATTTGCGGCCAGCAAGCGCTGGCGCAGGAAGATCTGGCTGGAGACGCTTACGGCAGTGTGATCGCCATCGGTCACGTCACCGACGCATCACCCGACGTTACTTCTCCGGGCATGTACCAGGGGATCACGGCCATGGGTCCGAATCCGCCGGTTAGCGGCGACTGGCCCTGCTTCGGCGGGTCCACCTGCTCCAACGTCGTGGCGGGCGGCCTCGTCATCGGCACGCCAGAGCAGGTTTGGACGAAAAGCTGCTCCGGTTGCGGCCAGATCTATTACATGTTCCAGACCACTACTGCGACAGGTACTGCAACCTTCACCATCACGGTTACCCAGGGCAGTCCGGTGAAGACGCTCTTCCACTATTCCTTCACGGGCAGCGTCGCGAAAAATTCAATCGAGGTCATTTCGGTCGGCAACGTGAGCTTCGCCGGCGCCGTGGCAGGAGCGGCTACGATTAACGTTGCCACAACGATCGGCACGGCCACAATAAAAGGCGCAGCGAAGATCGTGCTCCATTAGTCCTCACGGGCGGTGCCCGGCTTCAATGCGGGCATCGCCTTCTTCACTCACTGGTCTCCGATCAGTTACTTCAAATAGACAAAGCGCGCGATAAACAGCGCACGCAGGTCCGGCACGGGTCAGGCTCTGGCGTGTTCTCCTTGGTCTGCGGCCTTCCCTCCACAACCTACGCCGGCGGTAACCCGCTCTTGTTCGGCTGCTCCGCTGGTACCGGACCGCAGTACGACTCCCCGCTGCCGTGCATGAGGACTTATCGCGCATCGCGTTCTTCCCCCGGCCCGCCTACTGCCCGCGGGCGGCAACGGGGTCTCCCGGTTCTCCCGCGGCCAGAGGGCACCCGGTTTCTCCGCATGCCTGGGGTCTGCGACTCCGCAGGACCGCCTGCGCACTCGCGTTGTTCGTGCGCAGTCGTGTGGCCTTCTGGTCGTCCGACGCCATGGGCGTCCTGGAACACGCGATTTCGAAGCTCAATACTCAGCCTACAGGTACACTTGTCCAACGCTTCAGGTGCAGCCTCACGACTGTCCTCGCATGGCTGGGGGCCAGGGTGGTTCGCTACGCCTTCCCTGTACGGCTCTTGCTACTCCATGCCGGTTTATCCCGGCGCTATCCGGACGAGGGCGTCCGCAAGCCCCCACTCTGGCGGGTTAATTAAACAGAACGCCATAAGTAATTGCGCATCCGCTCCCTGACGGGGCGCCCTCTGGGCCCGGCTCCGAATGGGTGTGGTACCGAGCCGCGCGCGTAAGCAAGCGGTTGTCGCGCAAACGATAGCGTCGCCGTGTTTAGCTGCGCTAAGCTAATGTTGTGCGACTCCTGGTAGTTGAAGACGAAAAACGGATTGCGGATTTCCTTTGCCGGGGCCTCCAGGGCGCCGGCTACGCCGTGGATGCCGCCCCCAATGGCGCGACCGCCCTGGAGTTCGTGCATGCCACCGACTACGACCTCGTGATCCTCGATATCATGCTGCCCGATATGGACGGCCTCCAGGTGCTCGAAAAGATCCGCAACCGCAAAGCTGGTCCGCCCGTGCTCATCCTGAGCGCGCGCGGCGCACTCGAGGATCGCGTCCGCGGCCTGGAGCAGGGCGCCGACGATTACCTGGTCAAGCCCTTCGCTTTCGTCGAATTGCTGGCCCGTGTGCGCGCCCTCCTGCGGCGCGGCCAGCCGGCTCCCGAGCGCCTGCAGGTGGCCGACCTTACGCTCGATTGCATCCGCCGCAAAGTCACGCGCGCCGCGGAGCCCATCGACCTGGCCCCCAAGGAATTTGGCATCCTCGAATACATGATGCGCAACAAGGGCCGCCCGCTCAGCCGCACCATGATCGTGGAACACGTCTGGGACATGGACTACGATGGCCTGACCAACATCGTGGACGTCTATATCCGCCACTTGCGCAGCAAGATCGACGACCGGTTCGCGCAGAAGCTGATTCAAACCGTGCGCGGCATCGGGTACATGATCGAGGCGCCCGATAAGGCCGCGGAGAAGCCGGCAGAGCAGCCGGTGGAGGGGCAGGTGTAGGTGTCCGCCAAGCGTCACCTCACGCGCGGCCTGCGCTTCCGCCTCACGGCCGGATACGCGCTGCTATTCGCAATGCTTCTGGTGGGCACCGCCGCGCTCTTCCGCGAGCGCCTGGCCTACACCCTGAACTCCGAGGCGCACGATCTGCTGGAGCAGGAGTGGGCCGCCATGAAGGGCTATCTGCACATTGAGAAGGTTCCCACGCGTGGACATGCCGCCGAGCATGAACCTTGCCCGCCGTATAAGGCTGGTTGGGATTACGACAAGGACGATCCGGATGAAGACTTCGCCGTGGAGCGGCTGCGGCGCGTCTATGTGCTGGCCGATGCCAAAGGCTGCGTGATGGAGTTCTCCACCATCTACGAGTCCATTGGTATCGAGCAGCCCAAGGAAATCGAAGCGGCCATCAGGAGCGGCCAGCCGGTCTGGAAGCGTCGCGTGAGCCCGCATGGCATACCGTATCTGGTGCGCGCCGGCGTGGTCTTCGACGACAAACACCACAGCCCATTCTACGTGGCCGTCGGCCGCCCTATGGACGAAGGCGAAAAGATCCTGAAGCGTTACACCTGGATGTACGCCGGCCTGATCCCGTTCTCCCTCCTCTGCGGATGCCTCCTAGGATGGTTTCTTACCGGACGCGCGCTGATGCCGGTTATGCAGGTGGCGCAAACCGCGCAACGCATCACTGGGTCGAACCTGAGCTTGCGTATCCCCACGCGCGCCGCAGGCGATGAGCTGGATTACCTCATCCTTACCTTTAACCGCATGATCGAGCGGCTGGAAAACTCGTTCCAACAGATCCGCCAGTTCTCGACAGATGTTTCGCACGAGTTGCGCACCCCCATCACCGCCATCCGGGGCCAACTGGAGGTGGCGCTGTTCACCGCCAAGACCGTCGAGCAGTATCGCGATGCCACGCTGAATTCCCTGCAGGATATCGAGCGGCTTTCGCAAATCGTGCGCGCCTTGCTGCTGCTTTCGCAGGCCGAATCCGGGCAACTCGCGTTGCAGAAGACGCGGCTGGATCTGTCCTCGGTGGTGCGCGATATCGTCGATCAATTCCAGATACCCGCCGAGGGCGCCCACGTGGAGCTTTCCGCCGATCTGCCGCCGGAGTGCGCCGCCGAAGTGGATCGCGTGCAGATAGAGCGGATGCTCTCCAACTTGCTTTCCAACGCCCTGAAGTTCACCCCGGCGGGCGGCCGCGTACACGTCGCGCTGCGCAGCTTGCCGGAATCGATTTCGATCGATGTGGAAGACACCGGCTGCGGCATTCCCGAAGAGCACATCCCGCACATTTTCGAGCGCTTTTACCGCGTGCCCGCGCACGAAACCTGTGCGAATCCGGAGCCGGGGCTGGGCCTCGGGTTGAGCTTCGTCGCCTGGATCGCGAAGGCCCACGGCGGCACGATTCGCGTCGATAGCGCGCCCGGCAAAGGCACACGATTCACCGTGTCGCTGGCCGCCGCAGTGGCCGAGCCGGCGCCGCTGGAAGCCGTTCCGACCGGAGCCGCAGTGGGGCCGCACTGGGATGAATGAACTTTAATCCGAAGTTTACCCAGCCTTCATTCCTATTTCTTAATCTAAGGAATGTGCGGCTCCTTTCCTGCGGCGTGATCGGTGTGCTTCTAGCCCTGGCCGGCTCCAGTCCTGTACGCAGCCAGGACGACCCGCCGCCCAGCGCGCAGCAGCCGGTGGATCAATACTTTGCCGGACTCGTGACGGCCTTGGCCGGCGACAGTATTACCCTCACGCGCACGGTGTTGGGCAAGGCGACGGTGCGCAGCTTTGCGATTACCGCTGAGACCGTAGTGCAGCCCCAGGGCGGCAAGCCTAAGCTGAAGCAGAAGGTGACCGTCAAGTGGGTGAGCGAGGAGAACGGCGACCGCGCGGTGAAGATCATTCTGCGCGGGTCGGTGCCGGCGCCTAAGAAGCAGTGAGAGGGGGGCGCGGGCGTTCGCGGTGGGCGATTTGCGCCTTGCGTTTGCCTACCCCGGTTTCGGCCGTGCGGTTGCCGCTCCGTGCGCCGACACGTTGGCTACCGCCCAGGCTTCTCAGAGCCGCAATTTCCTGCATCTATCACACTCTTGCAAATGCCGCTCCAGTTGCGGCGAGAGTTCCAATGCTCTTTTCTCCACGTTACTAATCGAAATCTCCTTCAAGAGGAAGAATTCCATTTGTGGATCTATGCAATGCTGCACCATATGGTTCGCAAACCAGTTGACCGAGATCTCTTTTGTGACCCTCTCGCGGATCATTGTGGCTATTCTACCCGCCCGGCGGCCCAGCCTGTCCTCTATTTAGCTCTCTGCTGCACTTCCGCCACGGCGGCCACCATCTGCGGAGTCGGCGCGGCATCGGCGCCTTCGATCGCTTCCAGCACGCGACTTAACTCGCCGTTGAGCCGGGCCTTGTCCGGCGACTTAGTGCGGCTCATCAGCTCGACTACCTTCATCGCCAGGTCGAATTGCTGCTTCAGCCCGGCTGGCGGCGTCTTTACGCGTGGGTCCATCTTCACGGTAAGCGGCTGCGTAAAGCTCTTGCCGTCCACCGTCAGCTTCACGGTATACTCGCCTGGCAGGGCAATCGGACCCCGCGGCTCGCGCGGCGTATTGTGGTCGATCGCCGTCATTGGATAGCCGCCGCGCAGCGCATCCGGCGGCGTGTACCGCAGGTCCCAAACGAATCGATGCATGCCTGCCGCGGCCGGCGGTATCTGCGGCGGGCGGATCCAGTAAGTCGGGACGTTCAAATCTTTCTCCGGAGGCTCGCCCTGATCGGCACTCGAATAATGCCGCACTAACTTACCCGCGGCATCCAGCACTTCGATTACAATCGAGTCTGAAGCATTCTTCAAGTAGTAATAGAGGATCGCTCCATCCGGCGGATTCTGTCCCGCAGGCTCCTCGGGCGGCAGGGGCGTGTCGGTGTTCTTGTTCCAGCGGACGCGCATGGCGGTCTGCGGCTTGAAGAGGTGCGCGTCCGAGTTCGCAATCGCCGCGCTCGCCTGCCGCAGCGGCGTGATGTCGTCCAATATCCAGAACGACCGCCCGTGCGTGCCCGCCACCAGGTCGTCCTCGTGAATCGTCAAATCGCGGATCGACGTGGCCGGCATGTTGAGCCGCAGCGGCTCCCAATCGTCGCCATCGTTGAACGAGACCCACACGGCCCGCTCGGAACCCGCGAACAGCAGGCCCTTCCGCCGCGAATCTTCCCGCACGGTGTTGGTGGGCGCGTTATCGGGCAGGCCGCGCGTGATTTCCTTCCAGGTCTTGCCGAAGTCGTGAGTGCGCCAGATGTGCGGCGCGAGATCGTCCAGCCGGAAGCGGTTGATGGCTGCATACGCGGACGCCGCATCGAAATGCGACGCGTCCATCACCGACACTTTGCTCCAGGGAGTCAGCGCCGGCGGCGTGACATTGGTCCAGGTCTTGCCGGCATCGCGCGTTAGGTGGATCAAGCCGTCGTCGGTGCCCACCCAGATCACGTTGCCGTCTTTGTAAGATGGCGCAATCGTGTAGATGACGCCGCGATGCTTGCCCTTCTCCGGATCGGCGGAGGTGAACACGCCCAAGTTGGGCGGGATGCCGGGCGGGATCTCGGAAGACGCGCGCGTCAGATCCGGGCTGATCTCTTCCCATGACTGGCCGCCATTGGCGGTCCGCAGCAGCATCTGCGAGCCGAGATACAGAATGTGCGGATCGACCGGCGAAAACAGCAGCGGCATGGTGCGCACGAAGCGGTACTTGCCGCCGCGCCGCCCCAGCGACGGCCCGACCTGCTGCACCTCGCCTGTGGCCTGGTTGTAGCGCGACACCTTGCCGCCATAGACGATGTTGGGATTCAGCGGATCGGGCGCGACGTAGCCGTACTCTTCCACGCCCACGGGATGCCAGTCGCGAAAGGTGATTTCGCCGTCGTCGCCGCGGCTGGCCGTGCCCACCGAGCCGCTCTCCTGCTGTCCGCCGTAGACCCAATACGGGAAGCGTTTGTCGGTGATCACGTGATAGAACTGTGCGGTGGGTTGGTTGTACCAGGAGCTCCAGGTCTCGCCGCCATTCACGCTGATGGTGGCGCCCTGGTCGGACGCCAGCAGGATGATGCTCGGGTCGTCGGGGTTGATCCAGATGGTGTGATAGTCGTCGCCACCGGGCGCGCCTTTGATGGCCGTGAAACTCGCGCCGCCGTCCATCGACCGGTAAGTGGAAGTGTTGGCGATGTAGATGACGTCCTTGTCTTTCGGATCGATGCGCACACAGGCGAAATCGGAGCCGCGCCCCCAGACGCGCTCTTCGTGGTTGACGCGCTGCCAGTTGGCGCCGGCGTTGTCGGAGCGGTAGACGCCTCCTTCTTTGGCGTCGACCAGCGCGTACATGCGCCGCGGATCGCTGGGCGCGATGGCGATGCCGATGCGGCCCAACCCTTGCGCAACCGTGGGCAGGCCGCCGGTGAGCGGCTGCCAGGTGCTGCCGCCGTCGGTGGATTTGAACAGCCCGCTGCCCGGCCCCTTGAACGACTCGCCGATCTCCCAGGGCGCCTGCCGCGCGGCCCACAGCACGGCATACACGGTTTGCGCGTTGGATGGATCGAAGGCCAGGTCCACGGCGCCGGTGTTCTCGTCCTTGTAGAGCACGTTCTGCCACGTCGCGCCGCCATCGATCGAGCGGAAGACGCCCCGCTCGGCATTGGGGCCGTAGGGATGGCCGAGCACCGCCGCGAAGACGCGCTTCGAGTCATGCGGATCGACGATGATGGCGGAGATCTGCTGGGCGTCGTGCAAGCCCTCGCTTAAGCCAAGGTGCTGCCAGCTTTGGCCGCCGTCGGTGGATTTGTAGATACCGTCGCCCACTGAGAGGTCGGGACGCTGGAGACCTTCGCCGCTGCCGACATATATGATGCGCGGATCGGAGAGCGCCACCGCCAGGGCGCCGATGGAGCCGGTGGCCTGATCGTCGAAGATCGGTTTCCAGACGCGTCCGGCGTCGGTGCTCTTCCAAACGCCCCCGTTGTTCGCGGCGATGTAGAACACGTTGGGCTGGCCGGGCACGCCGCTGGCAGCCGCTGTTCGCCCACCGCGGAACGGCCCGATCATGCGCCAGCGGAGACCGCTGTAAAGTTCGGGAGGGAAGGGCTGCGCGCAGGCGATGGATACCAGCGCGGCGGTCAGCAGTAACTTCCGCATGGCGCTCACGCGTGCCCGCCGCCGAACACGGCCGCCGCTCGCTGCTCGATCTCTTCGGGCGTTAGGTCTTCGATATGCGTCGCGATGGCCCACACGAAGCCGGAGGGATCGCGGAGTTGGCCGTAGCGATCGCCCCAGAATTGATCCTGCAGCGGGAACACGACCTGGCAACCGTTGGCCAGCGCTTGCGCCCAGGTGGCGTCGGCATCCGGGACATACAGGTTGAGGCGCAGCGGCCAGTTGCCCTCGGCGATGGGCGGCCCTCCCATTTCCGGGAACGTGTCGTTGAGCATCATGATGGTATCGCCGATCTTCACGTTGGCGTGCATGAGCTTGCCGCCCGGTCCGGGCGAGCGGCCGATCTCGACGGCGTTGAACGCGCGTTTCAGGAACTCGATGTAATCGGCGCAGCCCGGCACGGTAAGGTGTACCGTGAGGGTGCCGTAGCCAGGGGGAATGTGTTGGGAAGCTTTTGCCATATGGGGGATATGATAATACGGTTGGGCGCCGGCCGGGCGTCCCCACGAGAGTGGCGACGCGGCACGCCGAGGGCGTGCGCCACAAAATGAGTGAAAACTAGCTACACACCAATCAGCCGGATTCACGGTACCCTAACCTTATGACCATCGCGATTACCGGCGCTTCCGGTTTCATCGGGCGCCGGCTGATGAAGGCGCTCGCCAGCGGAGACCATAAGCTGCGGGTTCTGAGCCGGCACGCCGGAACGAACCTGCCGCCCGGAGTGCAACTGTATGTTTGGGATGCCATGAAAGGCCAGCCGCCGGAAGAGAGCCTGAATGGCGTGGACGCAGTAGTCCATCTGGCGGGCGAGCCCATCGCGCAGCGCTGGAACGATGACGTAAAGCTGAAGATTCGCGAGAGCCGCGCCACGGGTACGCGCAACCTGGTGCAGGCGCTCTCCACCGCAAGCCGGCGCCCCGCCGTGCTGGTCTGCGGATCGGCCATCGGTTACTACGGCTCGCGCGGTGAAGAAGTTCTCACCGAATCCTCCGCGCCCGGCACCGGCTTCGTGGCGGAGGTCTGCGTGGCTTGGGAGAAGGAAGCCGATCTGGCGGAATCGCTCGGCATTCGTGTGGTGAAGCTGCGCACCGGCGTGGTGCTAGGCGCCAATGGCGGCGCGCTGGCCAAAATGCTGCCGCCGTTCAAGGCCGGCATGGGCGGAAAACTGGGGCACGGCGATCAGTGGATGTCCTGGGTCCACGTGGACGACCTGGTGGGCATCATCCAGCACGCCCTTGAGAATCCCGTGCGCGGGCCGGTGAACGGGACATCGCCCAATCCCGTCACGAATGCCGATTTCACTAAGGCTCTCGGCCACAGCCTCTCCCGGCCAGCCGTCGTTCCTATGCCCGCCTTCACGCTGAAGTTCATGTTCGGCGAGATGGCGGAAGTGATGCTGGCCAGTCAGCGGGTGCTGCCCAAGGCAGCCGAAAGCGCGGGGTATACGTTCCGCTATCCGAAGGTGGAACTGGCGCTCGAAAACATCCTCACGGCGGCCTGAACGGTATACAATGCGGATATGCCAAAGTGCGCGTTCTGGAAATAAGCGGTCACCCCGGAGTCGCGCATTGAGCTATAGTAAAGTTTAGCGAAACAGACCCTCTTATCTGTTTATGACCCCACGCGCCGCGATCCTGTTGGATACCATCCACTGGCACGTAAAGTGCTCGTCATACGGCAGCACGCCGAAGCCTGACTTGGAGTAATTTAAGATATGTGCGAAATCGGTCAAACCAGTCCTGAGAGTGGCCGCTATCGTTGTGCGATATGCGGAGCCGAGATTCACGTGCAGGCTGGGGAAACGTTTCCAGCATGCCCCAGCAAGGACCACACCCCAAGGTGGGTCCTCTGCGAGGAACTAATCTTAACCATGGCCGGCGCGGGCCGGTAACCATTAGCTATTGAGCCTCGCTTAATACGGTGACCCTTGCCTCCACCCAAGAACCGCTCCCTTACGGTCGCGGCTCCGAATGAGGCACACGGCTCCACGCAACCCTCACTCGTGGCGTAGCGCCTCGATTGGTTCGACTGCGGCGGCGCGGCGCGCGGGGAGAAACGCGGCCAGGATACCGATCGCCAGCAGAACCGCGATCGTCAATACGAAAGTCAGCGGGTCGTTTGGCTTGACCCCGTAGAGGAGCGACGCGCTGATCCGCCCCGCGGCGAGCGAGAGCGGCAGCCCGATGGCTACACCGAGCCCGATCAGCAGCAGGCCGTCGCGCAGCACCATCCACTCGATCCTGGCTGGCGCCGCACCGAGCGCGATCCGCAGACCGATTTCCGCGGTGCGCCGCGTGACCGCGTAGGCCATCACGCCGTAAATGCCGATGGCGGCCAGTAACAAGGCCAGGGCGCCGAAGAATCCACTGAGCGTCGCAATCATGCGGTCGACGAAGATGGAATCGTCTACCCGCTCGCGCAGTGTGCGCGGCTCGATCAGCGCCACTTCGGGACTGATCCGGCCGATCTCGCGCCGGATGACGGGCAGCAACGAACCGGGCGGCAGTTGCGTGCGTACCAGCAGCGTGGGATCGAAGGCCACCTCGCCCTCGTGAAAGGGTACGTACACCGTAGACTTGGCGCGCGTTTTCAGGCCGTCGTGTAAAATGTCGCGCACCAGGCCAACAATGTAAGTTGGCTCGCCGCCTTCGGGCTTGGAATCGTCAAAGCTGAGGATGCGGCCAACCGGGTCTTGCGTCCCCGGCAGGAATTCACGGACGAACGCCTCATTGACGACGGCGATCTTGCGGGTGGAGCGCATGTCGCCCTGGTTGAATTCCCTGCCCCGCAACGCCCGCATGCCGATGGTTTCAAAGTACGCGGGACCGATAGCCTGCTCGTCAACCTCCACGCCTTCTTTGGCCGTGCGGGCCGATCCGGGAACACGGATTCCCGAGCTCCAGGAACCGCCGCGGTAGGGACCCGGTACCCCATAACTGATCGCAGCAATACCGGGCAATTCAGTCAGTCGCGCCAGCAGACTCTGGCGATTCTTTCCCTTGTCCGCGTTTTTCCACGCGCGCGGACAGTCCAGCGAGAATGTGACCACGTTCTGCGCAACGAATCCTGGATTGATGGAGCGCAGGCCCGCCAGGCTGTTCGCGAACAATCCCGCCGCCACCACCAGCACCACGGAAAGCGCCACCTGCAGCACCACCAGAGCTTTGCGAAAGCTGGCGCGCGCTCCGCGGCCGGGCTGCTGCGACCCGCCATCCTTCAGGGCGGCAGCGGGATCGAGAGACGTGGCGCGCAAAGCCGGGGCCAGCCCGAAGAACACGGCCGAGAGAATGGAGATGCCCAGCGTGAACGCCAGCACGGTCGAATCCGGCGCGACGTCGAATCGCTCACCAGCGCCGGGCGGCAGAAACAAGAGCATGTAGCGCTCGCCCCAAATGGCGAACGCCAAGCCCAAAATGCTACCCAGCAGCGCGAGCAGCAGACTCTCGATCAGCCACTTCCGAACCAGCCGCCACCGCGTGGCGCCCAACGAGAACCGCATCGCAATTTCGCGGCGGCGCGCGGCTCCGCGCGCAATCAGCAGGTTGGCTACGTTGGCACACGCGATCAACAGCACCAGCCCGACCGCCGCCATCAGGATCGTTAAGGGCTTGCCGAACGCTTCGCGCAGCAGCGAGATCCCCACGCCGGCCTCGCGGACTTCGATCTTCTGCTCCAGCGCCCACTTGCCGAACGCGCTTTCGCGCTGGCCGCCGTAGACGATCATCAGGTATTGCTGCATGATGGTGTTAGCAGCAGCCTGGACGCGGCGTCCGGATATCTCCGGCCGGCTGCGCGCCATGATCCAGATCCAATGCATGCCGGGCTGCATGATCTCGCCGCGGAACATCATCGCGGGCACCCAAAGATCCGCATGGCTCTCCACTTCCACGCCATGAAACCCGGGCGCCGCCACACCGATGACTGTCAAGGGTTGCTCGTCCACCGTCAGCACACGCCCGAGGACCGCCGGATCGAGTGCCAGCCGGTTGCGCCAGAAATCGTAACTCAGGATGACGAACGGGTGACCCTGCGGTGTGCGGTTGTCTTCATCTTTGAAGAGCCGCCCGATGGCCGGCCGGACCCCCAGCACATCGAAGTAGTTACCGGTGACATACTCGCGCAGCACATACTCGACGGAATTGTTGTGTCCCTGATCGAAACGCACTCTGTCGGTGCCGCCGCGCGCCATTACGGCGGTGAACAGATCCGTGTGTTTGCGGAACTCCAGATAGAGTGGATACGAAGCAAAGCCCTTGCCCCAACCGCCGGTCCTGTAGAGATTCAGCAGTTGCTCCGGCTTTTCCACCGGCAGCATGCGGAGCATGAGGGTGTCGACGAAAGAGAAGATGGCGGTATTGGCGCCGATGCCCAACGCCAGCGAGAGCACAGCGGCGAGCGTGAAAGCGGGATTGCGGCGCAGGCCGCGGAGGCCGTAGCTGACGTCCTTCGCCAGGATCTCGATCCACGGAACGCCGCGGCGGTCGCGGTACGCCTCTTTCATCTGCTCGATGCCGCCAAATTCACGGCGGGCCGCCTCGCGCGCGGCGTCCGGGTCGAGACCCTGCTGGCGCAGCTCGGCAGCGCGCATTTCCAGGTGGCCTTCCACCTCTTCGCCCAATTCGCGGTCCCACTGCCGCTTCGAGAAGAGCGCTGTCAGGCGTTTCCATAGCGTGCGCATGAAAGCTCCTATTCGGCCACTCGCAGAAACCGCTGCATCAGCGCGACCGTGCGTTCCCAGTCGTCGGTCTCGCGCCCTATCTGCTTTCGGCCGGCTCTGGTCAGATCGTAGAACTTCGCCCGGCGATTCTTATCGGAAGCGCCCCAGCGGGACCCGATCCATCCGCGCTGCTCCAGCCGCAGCAGCGCGGGATAGAGAGTGCCTTGGTTCAAATCAAGCGCGCCGGCGGAGATCTGCTGGATGCGCTTGGCCAGTCCGAAGCCGTGCTGCGGACCCATGCTTTCGAGCGTGCGGAGGACCATCAGGTCGAGCGTGCCCTGCAAAACATCGGGTTTGGAGGTTCTTGTAGACATCCAAGAGGAGTATGACGCTTTTCATTTAGAATGTCAAGAGGAGGGACTTTCCACTGTCCAATTGGGATCAGCCTGAAGCGAGCGCTCATTTTGTTGGCGGACTTCACGGAATCCGAAGGCGTCCCGTCCGACCGTAGCTGGCAGACGCCGGTGGAGGACGAGAAGATGCTGGCGCTGGCGGCCAGTACAGCCGTGGAGTACGGGACTGTGCCCTTCACGTTCCACCAATATCCGTCCGAACGCAGGCTGCCCTTTCTTGCCAGATGTCATTTTCGAGTTTCGTGCGATGTTCGTCGACTCCGCGTTCGCGATTTTGGCTGTTTCAGTTTTGAGCTCAGGAACTGGTAGACGGAAATTCCCGTGGCAGCGACAACGGCGAACTCGACCAGATATTGGTGGATCTCTGCGAACAGAATATGCGGCAGATGGAACATCGCCTCTCCAAACACATTTCTGGTATCGCCGGGTCCATACCATGGGGTCGTGGGAGTCGTGGGAGTCGTGGGAGTCGTGGTTTCACATGGACTCGTGAACGAAGTCGATTCCGAAGAGCCTACTCGGCGCGGCGTAGTCCATCACATCAGCGTCTGTCGACTAAACAAGCAGGCCCGAGGCGGGATCGGCTGGAACCGACGATCTGGGCCAGGAGGAAAACCTCGTTGGTCTGTTGTCAGTCAGCAAGCTGACTTCGCGGCGGATACCAAGAATCTCTTTAAGCAGCCCCTTCTGGTAGCCGGTGTTCTTGCATTCCACGCCAAGCCATACGGAATCGTGTCTCGGGCGCCCCTGTTGTCCCGGTCCTACGATGATAAGGTCCAACTCGTGATAGTCGCCTTTGGTGAGGGTTACACTTCGGCAGGATGCGTGGCTCAGCGAGAGGAACTCAACGTCAGTCCAGAGCTCGGCGACGCAAACACCTGAACGGCGAAGCTCGATTCTCGGGTAAGTGCGATTAATTGGGCCTGGGGCGCTCTTCAGTTGAAGTTTGTTGCCGCCTGCAAGAATTAAGCTGTATCCTTCGCGGGTTACAAGTTTCTCAACAATAAGGCTCAGGACGTGCGCTTCATACATCTTTCCCGCCGAAATGGTTGCCGGCACGAGGCTCTGCGTGCCCGAGGATGGTACGCCGCAATAGCGACGAAAGGCGCGCACCAGTTGGCGGTAGATTTCATCTCGGGTCATCCACGGTCTCCTGGCAGATTAACCTCGTGAATGACTTCTGAGAGAACGCGATCAAGCTCTGCCAGGAAGTCGCTCCGGTCGGGGAGTTCCGCTAGATTCACTTCCTCGGTCCTGTAGCGCTCCATCTCAGCCGGCGTGAGCGCAACTGAGATTCCTCGGATTGGCCCGCCACCGGGAAGCCTAACGAAGTGATTCACGCGGTCGAGGATGGGCCCGTGCATTCCCCCGGAACGTTCAGCGTAGATTTTGCCTGATGGTCCGCAGCAGTTCGATCACGTAGCGCCGCGGATCGTCGTAGCGCTCCGTAGAGCGGAGTGCCAAGTCGAGCGAGCCGGGATCGAACTCCCGCAGCAGTTGCTCGATTTGGCGCGTTAACTCGATGCAGTCCTGTCGATTGAGAGCCATCGGCCTTTCACGATAAGACGAAGAAGAGGAGCGAATCACTGGGCGCCAGCCTCGGCTGCTCGACTCGAAACGCGCCACCACTAATGGGCACTATGATATGAGACCTCCCCACCGGGACATCTGTTGAGTTAAACTGAGATCGAGATGCCACAGAGAATGGAAGGAACGGAAACCGGAGGCGACGAGGTGCGGCTCCCGGCGGGAGTTGTTCTTAAGCCGCCGGTCAGCGCGGAAGACCTGAAGACCGACACCTAACATGACCCGAAAGGGGCCGAAGAATTTGTGGCCTTCATCCGGGCGCTTCGCAGAGAAGGCTCCCGGCGCGTCGACCTCTGATGGAGCTCTCCACGCCCGTAGTTGTGGACACCGATGTTGTTTCCTTCTTATTCAAGGACCACTCCCTTGCTCCGGCTTACCAAGCCATTCTCGCCGGCAGACCATTGGCAGTTTCGCTGATCACGCTGGCCGAAATCGAATACCGCATGGAGGCGAAGAATTGGGGCACCAGCCGGCGCGATCCGATGCGACGTTTTCTCGCACGCTTTACAGTTCTATTGCCGGACACTGATTCGGCTCGCGTGTGGGCGCGAATCA
>OCZT010002639.1_pt1 | contig 18438 bp, 22 predicted proteins | sample 1539031 | NCBI WGS metagenome assembly OCZT01 (sample SAMEA3539308, study PRJEB22396) | soil metagenome | biome: tundra; feature: field; material: soil | place: USA | collected 2010-05 | depth 0.15 m | reverse complement strand
TCAGCGGTTCGCTCCTAGCGGAGTAGACGGCGTCGATTATGCCGTAGTCCTTGGCCTCCGTTGGGGACATGAAGTAGTCCCGGGAAGTATCGGCGACTATCTTCTCCATCGGTTGGCCCGTGTGCCGGCTGAGGATCTGGTGATTCGTATTGACCAGGGTCTCCATTTCCTTGACCTGGATCATCACGTCCGGGGTGGGGCCGCGGAAACCGCCCGAGCCCTGGTGAATCATGATCCGGCTGTGCGGCAATGCGTACCGCTTCCCCGGTGCGCCGCTGGCGACCAAGACGGCCGCCATGCTGGCCGCCATGCCGATGCAGATCGTGCTGACTGGGGCCCGCACGTACTGCATCGTGTCGTAGATCGCCAGGCCGCTGGTTATGATCCCGCCGAGCGAGTTGATGTAGAGGCTGATATCCCGCTCCGGATCCTCGGCGTCGAGGAAGAGCAGCTGCGCGATCACCAGGTTGGCGACGTTGTCCTCGATCGTGTCGCCCAGGAAGATGATCCGCTCGCGCAGAAGCCGCGAGTAGATGTCGTAGGCGCGCTCGCCACGGCTCGAGGACTCGATCACCATCGGAACGAGCATCGGATCGTCTCCTCTGTGCTGAGTCCCGCTACGCGCCGGAGGCGGTAGCGGCCGGTGGCGTGAGGCTCCCCGGATCCGTGACCCCAACCGACGCGGCAGCCTCGGCCGACGGGGTCTCGACGGTGGAGCTTTCCTCCGTGTCTTCCAGATGCGGCAGACGCGGCGCCTCCGGGTGAGCCGCGAGCCACTCGTCGAAGAGCTTGGAATAGGCCGCGTCGAAGTAGTCGAGCGCGTCAGGCGTGGCGGAGATGGCTTCCGCACTCCTTTGGTAGGCAGCGAAGCCCGCATTGTTTACCGGGTTTACCGGCGTTGAGACTATCAGGTCGTAGTGTCGGTCAACGGCTGACCGGGGTCCGTGGCCGCACGCGAGCGGTGCCGGCTACGCGGCCACGTGCGACGCGTCGAGGCGAGTACGGCCTGCCCGGCGGAACTGCCGTCAGGCGCGTCTCTGGCCGCTCACGCGCGCTCGAGCTTGATCCCCGCGGCGAGGCAGTCCTCGGCAAAGCGGGATTGCGTCTCCTCGGTGGGCGACCATCGGGCGGGGAACGCCACCAGCCTCGCCAACCCGACCTGTGCGTACCGTCCGATCAGGTCGACCCGGGCCTGGCCCGGCTCGCGTACCTCGTCGTCTGACGCATAGACCGAGAGCCGAAGCGTCGCCGGGTCGCGGCCAATCTCCTCGCACCGGGCGTGGATCAGCGGGAGCGACTCGGCGATCTGCTCGGGCGACAGGAACACGACGTTGAGCTCGTCCGCAAAACGTGCCGCCAGCCGCCACGTGACGTCGTGGCCGTTTCCACCCACGATGATCGGCGGGCGCGGTTGCTGGATCCCCTTCGGCACATTCACCGCGGCGTGGACGCTAGCGAACCGCCCCTCGTAGGTAGCCCGGCCCGGGGCGAGCATCCGCGTGATCACCTCGAGCGCGTCGCGCAGGGCAGCCAGCCGATCTCGCGTCTCCGGGAACCCGTACCCATACGCGAGCCATTCGTCCTCTTTCCACCCGCCGCCGATGCCCACCTCGAACCGGCCCCCGCTCGCGACGTCCAGCGTGGACACGAGCTTCGCGACGAGTGCGGGGTTGCGGTAGCCAGCGCAGATCACCATGTGCCCGAGCCGCACCCGGGAGGTCACACTGGCGATCGTCGCCAGCGTAGTGAACGACTCGAAGGTGATCTCGTCGGTCGTGTCCGGCGTCGTGTGGAAGTGGTCGAAGACCCACTCGGACTCGAAGCCGAGCGCCTCGGCCTGCCGCGCGAGTTCCAACGTCCGGGCCCAGGCCAGTGCCGGATCCCACCCGTCGTATTCATGCTTCCAGCCCTGCGGCACCAGCACCCCGACCTGCATCGCTTCCTCTGATCGGCCTCGGTGAGTTCAGCCGTTCGGTGCAAGGGGGTCGCGATAGCTCATCGACCTGCCGCTTGGAAGCGTTCCGAGACGCCGCCAATTGTAGGCGTTGGCACACACGATGCAGCCATGGTGTCCGCGGTGAGGCCGCGGCGGAAACGCTTCCGTGAGCCAACTCCTCGCCGGTCGGCGTCCACGGCTCGCTGCCACCGTCGACTTCGGGGTCTCCACCCGACTGCTCGACCATGTCCACTTCCTGGGCGGCGGACACGATGACTGGAGCCACGCACAGGTCGATGGCCGAGACATCCGTGCCCGTGTGGCCGAGCTTGACGTACTTCACCTGCCGGCCTCGGCGTGGTCGCGCCAACTGTGCTCGGGCGCATAGCCGAGCATCCGCCTGGCTTTGTCGATGGACAGCAAGGTCTCTCGCTCACCGACCTCTTTGACGAGTTCGACGCCGGGGAAGACCTCCGCGGCGAGCTCGGCACTGGATCTGCTCATCACCGTGTCCGCAGCCGCGATGATGAACGTCTCAAAACCCGGCTTAGCGTTTTCCAACGCCCGCAAAACGGCCTGGGCCCCATCGCGGCCGTCAATGTAACCCCACAGGTTCCACTTGCGCAGCGTGGCGTCCAGGTCGAAGGCGGGAAAGGCTGCATAGTCTTCCGGATCCATCACGTTGGAGAAGCGCAGAGCGGTGATGCTGAGCTGCGGGTCCCAGCGGGTGAACTGGATCGCCATCTGCTCCTCCAGATGCTTCACCAGCGAGTACGTGCTTTCGGGCCGGGCCGGATATTCCTCATCCACAGGGATATAGGGCGGGTCAATATCGAAAGGCAGGCCGAGGACCGTCTCGCTGGAGGCATACACCAGCTTCTTGATGCCGGCACGCCGGGCGGCCTGGAACACGTTGTAAGTGGAAAGCATGTTGTTGTGGAACGTCGCGACGTCCGGCACGATGCCGGGGGCCGGAATGGCGCCCAGATGCACGACGGCGTCAAACCCTGTGTGCCGGTCATCAATGCCGAGGAGTGCATCAACAACCTGTCCGTAATCCTTCAGGTCCACCAACACCAGGCCGGGGCTCTTTTCACCCGCGCGGTCGAGGTTCAGCACCTCGTGCCCTTCGTCGTTGAGCCGTCGTACTACGCTCCTGCCGAGCTTTCCACTTCCGCCTGTAACAGCAATCTTCATTCGAAACTACTTCACGCTTCCCGTGTCTTGGGGGCTTGGTCAACTTCAATGGAACCTCAGGACCAACCTCCGCTACGCCGTTGTTGTAGGCGGCCCGTCCTCGGTGAGGACCAGATCCACGGTCAGGCCGAGGTATCTGCGCGCTCGGATCGACCTCATCAGCCGCTCGATTATGCGAGCACGCCTTCGTTGACCAGCACCAGAACGAGGAAGGAGGCTGAAGCTATGCACGAGTTCGGCCGTGGCCACGGGCGCCAGTCCGAGAAGGCCCGTGGTGGCATTGGAGACCGCTCCTGTTCTGATCGGCTGCCCAACCCGAGGTGACGGTCTGCGAGCCGCCTTGCGTGATCCACGCTGCTGCCGTCCGGCTCGGGACCACCCGACAGCGCGACGAAGCGCGCGGCTGGGTATTAGAGGATGAAGGACAGGAAGCCGAAGAAGAGACCGAGGTCGGTCCAGTCGAGGGTGCCGCTTCCGATCTTGAACGGTCCGAACACCGCAGCTGCGGTCAGGACCGCGACTGCGAAGCAGACACAGGCCACCAGGACCAACAGCGACTTGGGGTTGCCGAGCATGTCGTTGCGCGCCATCGGGGTCTCCTCCATTGGGACCTGGCCCGCTCGACCAACATGGGCGGAGTCGGAACCAGCCCGCTGGGAGTCTAGCCCTACCCGGCCACCGGCCGTGAGGATGAAGGCCCCCAGGTCTGCCTGATATCAAGGCGCATCGGAGCCCGTTCGACGTCCCGGGCCGACCCCACGAACCACCGGCGTGTGGATCTCGTCCGTTTCGGCCGTGATCCTACTGTGGGCCCCGATGGGACCACGGTCACGTCCCTAACGTGGTGTAACAGCTGAACCGGGCCGACCAAGGAAACGGCCATCGCGTCATCCTCGCGTCGTTGGAGTTGCAACCGACGACACGAAAGGAACGAGCACTCGGGGCATCGCGCGGCTCAACCCGTGGCGACATCGAGTTGGCTCTCAGGAGCCTCGGTGGCGCTCGACGGGCTGCGGCCAAGACGTCTGCGAAGAACCAAGTCGCGCCGCTCCCCGGCGCCAGCCCCGAGATGGCCAGGCGCGTTCTTGGCGAACTAGTATCGCGTTGGTGCTCGGCTGGTCAACCTCCGCAACCCGGGATCGTTTGGCTCCGTGGCCCGTGGCTAGCGGCGTTCCCGAAGCACGCACCGCTGCTCCGTTCCCTCCCGAGTCCTCTTGACCGGGCCACTGTCCGGGCCATCTGCGAAGAGGCGATCGTCGACGAGAAGTCAGCCGAACGCGCGCTGCTTGCCGTGATGGTTTGGGGCCACGGTGGAAACGGCAACGCGCAGTACCGGACGCAGCGGGTCTTCGAACCCTCACTGCCTGCCGATCGGCTTTGGAAAGCGGCGCGGACCTTGGCCCAAGCGGGGCCTTTGGCTGCTTATGGGAGGCTCTCCGACGACGGGGATTGTCGCCTGTATGGGCTTGGGCCTGCGTTCGGCACGAAGTACCTCTACTTCTGTCAGCCCGAGGGTCAAGCCCAACGCGCCCTTATCCACGACAGCACGGTGTCTGACTGGCTCATCGCTTACGCCGGATTAAGGCTAGACCCAACGCGGTGGTCGGAGTCGACCTACCGTGAGTACCTGGAATGGATGCATCGATGGGCAGCCGACCTGGGCTGTCGACCAGACGATGCCGAGATGGTCGTCTTTCGTGCGATGGCCGAGGAGACGGGGAGCCAGTGGCGTTGATCGTCGCGTCCGAGGGAGCGCAGAGAGCCGGCCGGCGGGCCGTCTCGAGCTACTCGATCGGGACTCGCTTGATCGTCGCGGTCACAGACCGCCTGAATCCTGTCGGGCGCGCCATCACAACCTGTTCTGGTAAAGCCAGGGCTAAGCCGTGGGCGTAAGCGGCCGGCGTGAGGCGGGCCGACAATACGAATTCCCTCCCTGCTACAACGATCCGTTCGTTAGATCGCGTGGAGCAGCTGGCTCTCGGCCTCCGGAACGTCCGCCTGCTGCCAAGTCTCCGCGAGGGCACGCAGCCACTCGACTGCCCGGTCAGCTGGCACGCCGACCTGAGCGGTCTCCTCGACCTCAGCCAGAGCCGCCCGAAGCCTCTTCATTCGTTCGAGATAGGTCTCGTCGCTGATCCCGCCTCCGACGTGTTCGAGGGCAAGCTCGCGCATCTGGCGCTCGATCCGAGAACGGTCGATTGCGACGGGTCGCACCGTTGAGCCCAAGGCGGCCACCACTCTGGCGATGACGCCGTCGTCGATCTCGATGCCGCCCACTGGGACGATGACCACGTCACGCTGTGCCGCGTCGGCGTGCCGCGTCGGCGTGCCGCGTCGGCGAGACTCGCGGCAGCTATCCTCGTTGCCTCTCGAGTAGCCGATCCGCGATCGCGGCATCGTCGGTGGGCCGATGACCACGGGATCTGGCAACCAGACGGGCATCTGATCCAGGCGAGATCCTGGGCCACCCGGCCCGCCAGGGAAGACGATCGCCGGCTTTCCGACCCCGCTCCTACGATGAAGCGAGTTCAGCACGTCGCGTCCCATCGTGCTGCCAGTGAGGTGCCCGCTCGTGTACATCTACGCCCCGATCAGCCGCCTTGGAGCAGCGCTGCTCCGCGCCGTCGTCGGCGTCATCTTCGTCTGGGCAGGGCTCGACAAGGTCTTCAACGGCGGAGTCCCAGGTAACTGGACGGCCCAAGGGTTCCTCAAGTTCGCCACGAACGGAACCGTGGGATGGCCGTTTGTAATCGGGACCCCTGATCCCAAGGCGATCTACAACCCGACCCACGATTTCTGGGTCTCACTGGCCAACAATGCCACCGCCATGACGATCGTCAACAACCTCGTGGTTGCCGGCGAGATGTGCATCGGCATCGCGCTGATCCTGGGTCTCGCGACACGCTTCGCCGGGGTCATGGGCGCATTGATGATGGCGTTCTTCTTCTTCGCCGGCTGGAGCTTTAGCAACGGCATAGTCGAGGAGCATGCGACCTACGCGGTCGTCCTGCTGGCTTTGGCAGGCATGGGCGCGGGCAACTACTACGGCCTCGATCGAATCCTCGGCTCCCGCTTCCCGGTTTGGTTCCGCAACTGGTTCATGTCGGGCGACCCGAACCCGCCCGCGGTCACGATGGCGGCGCCGGCAATCTAGCTTCGACTCGAGCCGATCCCGCCGGGCCACGCCGCCACGGGATATGGCGATCCAGGAGCGGCTGACGCTATCAGGCGGCTGACGTGCGCGATCTTCGCCTCAGTGATCGGCTGGCTCGCCTCGACCCTCGCCTCCAACACGGCCGACAGCCGCGACAATACTGCGCTCGCGGCAAGCTCGAAGCGCCGAAGGTCTAGCGTGGCGCGCGCCGATCTGCCATCCGCGGACAAGTCGGCTCCTTGTCTCGTAGAAGGACTCGTTTCGACGAAAGATGGCCACCCGCGCGTCGTCGCTGTCACATAGCAGCCTCGGCACCCTTGTGGCGAGCGCGTAACATGACTGGCCGGCGGTAGCCATCCCGTAGGCGAATGTGACCTCTACTGGAGCACCACCTGGAGTCGCCTCGGGGAGGACTCAGTGACGTATTCCGTCAGTTGGGCAACCCTCAGTCGTCCGGCCAAGGCATATCGTGTCTTCCACGCTGCATGGTCGGTGGCCGGCCTAGCCAGCCTTGGCTACATCTGGGCCTGCGCCGCGATGCGACGGCGAGATCGACGCCTCTTGGCGAGCCTCGCGTTCCTCTCGATCGAGGGCGTCGGGCTCATCGCGGGAGGCGGCAACTGCCCGGTGGGGCCGCTACAAGCGCAGATGGGCGATCCAGTGCCGTTCTTCGAGCTCGTCCTGCCGCCGCATGCCGCCAAGGCAGCCGTCCCGATTCTCGCGGTGGTGTCGGTCGCAGGATTCCTGGCGGTTGCGCTGCGGCGGCCGATTCGGAGCAGTTGAGCGGCCACTTAAGCGCACGGGCGAGCGACGGCCGAGCGTAGCGACCTGGCCAATGCACGACATCACGGACACGACAACGTCACGCTGTTCACAGGTTTGTGCGTAGGAATGGCGACTAGGCTGGGGGCAAATCTGAAGGTCACTTCGGCAGGTCCGAGGAAGAGACTCGAGAACGCCGTTCCGCCACGGCCTGAGTCAGGTCACGACGAGCCCGACCCTATCGCTTGAGTGTCGGGATCTCCTGCGGGAGATCGATGGCCTGATCGCGGCCGCCTACGGGTGCCTCCAGGCAGCGATCGCCCGCGAGCCCTCCGGCGGCGGGGAGGGTTGGCCGGCCTCCGGTAGCTGCCTGGCTCGGGCTGGTTGCCCGCTGCCGGGTGCGTCTAGCCGGTTCCTCGAATCTCCGCGACCGATGTCCCCGCGCGGCGGGTTTCGGTCCAGCCATCGTGGCGCAGCAGCGGTGCTATGCCGACGAGCATGATCAGGCTCGTGTCATATATGTATGGCAGGGCGAGAACGGCCACGATCGGCATTGCCCACCGGGCGTTATAGCGCGCAGCCACGATCGTGATGGCCGAGGCGATGATCAGGCGCGGGACGAGTGGTAGGACGTGGTAGGCGAATGACGGCTCCGGATACGCGGAGTTGTTCTGGATAACCTTGATCCAGTCCCACCACAGGTTCGCGGAGAAGCTGAAAGAGACCAGGACCACGGCCGCGGTTGCGCCTAAGGCGATCGCGAGGTTACGCCACTCCCGCCGGACGGCGAACCAGAGCAGTCCCACACCGGGCGTGACCTTGGTCAGCAACAGGAACGCGTAGGTCCATGGCCACCGGAAGCTTGCGACCACTGCCAGACCCATGAGCGTGGCGACGTTCCCGGCCGACAGGGCGTGCCTGGGTATGAGCAAGATGCCTATTCCGAACGTGATGAAGACGGGCGGGAACAGCAGGCAAGATAGCCATGGGCGAGCGAGCCAGAGCAGGGTAACCGTCAGCATCGCCAGCCAGAATCCGTAGAAGACCTCCCACGGCAAAGAGAGGAGGGGCCAGAGGACCTGGACGAAGGCTGGGGAATAGAGGTATCCCTGAGGAATAGAGTTGTTGAGCGCCGTGTCGTACAGATGGGCCGATCGGATGCTCAACCAGTAGAGGTGGGCGTCGCCCTGGTAGATGTCGTGCATGAAGCGCACGTAGGCGGCAGCCGCCAGCAGAATGGCAAGGGCGAGGACGGCACGCTTGACGTTGCGTCGCGCAGCGAACTCTGCGGCGGCCTTGCGACGCTCGAGCAGCCAGCGAGGGCTCAGCCGAAGGACCGCGTCGCGCATCTGGAAAGGCCCTCGTTTCGTCGCTTGCGTGCTCGGACGGTTGCTGGCGATCGGCGAAAGTCTACCTCGGCCCTCGGCAAGTATCGGGAGTGGCGTTGACCATGTCCCCGAAGACCGGCACGGTGACGATCAGCAGGATCGGCACCAAGGCTCCAGTGAGGAGCCGCCGCAGCAACCGACCGTCGAGCTCGGCGGCACGCCACGCTCCGACCGCGATCTCTTGGCTGGTACATCGCTGCTTTTCGAACGCGGCGGCAACGTCCGGGGTCGCGCCCTGGTTGCCAGGTAGCCGTGATGGTGTCGCGGTCGCCAGGCGGCCTACAGTTGGATCGTGGTCCCGCAGGTCGCAGTCCCGATCACGTTGATAAGGTTCGGAGACGGAGTCGATCCGCTGGGCACCGACTCCATCACATGGCCGTTCATCGTTGCTCCACCAGGGACCAGCGTGGTCAATCCGGCGCCCTTAGTCGTGTAGAAGCTTGGCCGCCTGGGACGGGTTGCGGCCGGCCAGCCCCAGCCGCGACACGATCCAAGGAGAGTTGCCATGACACGGTCGCCCCAGAAGAGCACCTCTGTTGTTGCTCGGGAGATCGCACCAGATGTGTACTGCCTGGGGCCAAAGGGACGCACTCAGACCGACGTCGCAGGTTGGGCGTAAGCTGCCGGCGTGAGGCGGGCCGACACGAACTCCCGCCCGGCCACGCGCCACCAAGTACAGCAAACCGAGGGACGAGATGGCCGCCAAAGACATCCTGCGCGAGCAGCTTCTCGCGCTCATCGACGGGCACGGTGCCCACCTGCCATTCGACGCCGCCGTGGCAGACTTCCCGGACGACGCCATCAACCGGCTGCCGCCCAACGTGTCCTACACGCCGTGGCACCTGCTCGAGCACATCCGGATCGCCCAGCGGGACATCCTCGACTACATCCGGAACCGCGAGTATCTCGCGCCCACATGGCCGGAGGAATACTGGCCCGAGCACGACGCCACTGCGACGCCCGAGCAATTCGCGCTGACGATCGAGGGTTTCAGGTCCGACCGCGCGGCTCTACACGAGCTCGTCGCAGATCCCGCCACGGACCTTCTGTCAACGATCCCGAACACACCTGAGCACACGATATTGCGCGAGGTGCGCCTGGTTGGCGACCACAACGCCTACCACATCGGCGAGTTCGCGATCCTTCGTCAGGTCATGGGGACCTGGCCGCCCGGCCGGGAGGAGTGAGCCGGCAACGATGCCCACCCCTACGGCCACGCCGAACCCGGCGATGAGCAGCCCCGCGACCAGGAGCACCAGGCACGGCAGCAAGAACGCCGGCAGACGCGATGAGATCGACATCAAGTCCGGTATGCGCTGGCGCGCCGAGCCAAACTGGACACGGTCGAGGTCAGCCGGACCGCCTGACAGTCCAGCTGCACCCGAGAGCATCCACGGATCGGCCGTCGCCGGCCGGCGAAGCGAGACGGATTCGCGGGGCGACGGGGCTCCCGTGCGTCGGCCGCAGTCGCACGATATGGGGACCGAGGTTGGCGTCGCGGGCACCGGCGCCGGCGAGCGATGGACGGAACCGAAGCTCGGCGGTACGGGCAAGCGTTTGGCTGGCGGCCGGCACGTCGACGACGGGGAGCTCGAGCACATCGAGCCGCACCAGTGCCCCGATCGGATGACGCTGGGTGCTGCGGGCCGCTCGATCTGCCTCGGTCCACTCCGCCGAGGATGGTTCGTGTTCGATCAGGAACGGCGGCTCGGCCGGCCCCAACCGGCGTCCCATCGCCAGCCGCCAGCGGACGACCGTGCCGTCGGGACGCTCGCGCTCGCCCGGCATGGAGTCGCCGAAGTCGGCGCCCAGAGCGCGGAGCGCGGCGACGTCGACGTCGATCGAGTCGGTCGCGATCGCCCAGGTGGCGAGGCCGCCGCCACGGAAGCCGCCGCCACGTTCGAGCGCGGCGACCGTCGGGACGCCGAGCCAGGATCCCTCGGCGACGGTTCGATCGGCAATCGAAACCAGCTCGAGGTACGTGTCGCCGAGCCACGCCAGCCGGTTCTGCGTCCCCAGCGTCGGATGTCGGCCGCCACCGGTCGCGGCCAGGCCGACCTGCCGTTCTAGCTCGTCGGCCGCATCGTCAAGGTCGCGAACCGCGATGACCAGATGGTCGATACCGAGCAGCACCAACCGAGCGTAGCACCGGCGCGGGAGAGTGCAGAGACCGGCGGCCGCGGCATCGGCATCAGCCCGCGGTTCGGATCCTCTCGAGGCCGTCGAGGATCAGATCCAGCCCGAACTCGAACGCGACTTCGCCTGCCTGCGGCACCGCAAGGTGTTGCTCGACGTGCTCGGCGAGATACGGGTAGACGTCGACGGGAAGAGCACGAAGGAAAGCTGCCCCGAAGTCGTCGAGCCCCTCTGCCCCCGCGGAGTAGCCGACCTCCCCCAGCGTGGATCCGATGATGTGGCTGTCCAAGGCGTGGTACGCCCGATCGGTCAATTCGGCCGAGAGGCCGGCCTCGCGAAGGCAGCCCAGCATCGAGTCCATGTAGCGTATACGGCCGGGGCGAACCCTGGCCGGCGACATCATGAGACCGCACGCCCAGGGATGGCGCTCCAGAACTTCGTGAGCCGAGACCGCGCTGCTCCGAATCGCCTCTTTCCAGTCGGCTCCCTGTGACGGCACCTCGATTTCTTTCACGACGAGATCGAGAATGCCGTCGAGGATATCGTCCTTCCTGGCGACGTAGTAAAGAGGACCTGCTCGCTCTGAAGGGGCTCGTCGAGGCCGGAAAGATCGTGCCGGTCATAGACCGAACGTACCCGCTGTGCGAGGCCGCTGAGGCGATCCGCTATCTCGAAGCGGGACACGCGCGAGGCAAGGTCGTCGTCACCGTGAAGCCGGAGGCACCGAGCGCGCCGAGCCGCACCATCGTCGTGGGGCGCGACTACTAGCTCCCGCAGTTCTCACTCCTGGGATCGGCCGACCGCTATTATCGGATGCGATACTTTGCCGGGCGGCATCGCGCGACGAGAAGGAGGGCGGGCTCGATGTTCTCGGACGAGCGCATCAGGCGGCCGGTGGTGCCGGAACTCGCAGCCGCCGGCTTCCTGCTGATCCTGGGCGCGGCAGGAGCCGTGAGGCTGGCTGTGGCTCCCCCGACCGACATCCCGCTGGCGCCAACGACATGGTCGGCGCTGCTGATCCTGGTGGCCACGCTGCTCGCGGCTTCGGGTGTCGAAAGCCTCCGAAGGCGCCACTTTGTGTTCGTGTTCCTGGCCCCGGCGGTGCCGGCGCTGGTCACGCTGGGTTACGTCGTCCACGCGGGCCAAACGGGCCTTCTGAGCCAGATCGTGATCTCCGTGGCAATCATGGCTTTGGTCCGATCCCAGCGAGCGGCTTTCGCCTCAGGGGCGCCCCCGACCGAAGATTGAACCTTCTCCGCCGCGCGGCAGTCTTGTCGGGCACGATGGACGGGACGATGACTTGGGGGACCTGGCGCATGGGAGTCCGGGACCGCGAAACCGCTGGCGGCGATCCTGCCGTCGCCTTCTCGCGCCTGGTTGACGCCAGGCTCGATGCGGCCTACCGCCTCGCCACATTCATCCTCGGCGGGGATCGTGCCGAGGCAGAGGACGCGGTCCACGACGCCGCTCTGCGAGCCTGGGAGCACTTCGGCGACCTGCGCGACGTCGCAAGCTTCGAGGCATGGTTCACGCGCATCTTGGTGAACACGTGTCGCGATAGGATCGGCCAGCGCCGAATCCGGCCGCTGACTTTCGCCGATCCCGAGCCCGGCACCTCGCCCGACCATGCCGAGGCTTTCGTCCGCACCGATGCTCTCGAACGGGCGATGCTGGCACTGTCGCCGAAGCACCGCGTCGTAGTCGCGCTGCGTTACGTCGGCGACTACGCGCTCGACGAAATCGCGGCCCGGACCGGCGAGAGGCCGGGCACCGTGAAGAGTAGGCTCCACTATGCGCTGCGCGCCCTGAGGGCTGAACTCGACGCTGAGGCGCGGGAGCGAATCCCATGAACGATGAGCAGTTCGAACGCGAGGTACGGGCGGCGGCACATCGGATCGCCGAGGGATCTGCGCCGTGGACGCTGCATTTGGACGTGGCGGGAATTCCGGCAGAGCATCCGCATCGGGCCGGCGGCGAGCGGCGGTTCGGCGGGTTCCTGGGAAGCCTTCGCCTCGCGGGCGCGGCGGCAGTTCTCGCGGTCGTGGTCGCGACTGCCCTCGTCGCCGGAGGCTTGCTGCCCCAGAAGAACGGGGTGCCGCCCGTGGCCACCGGAAGCGCGACGCCCACGTCGTCCGTGACGCCTTCGTCCTTGCCCACAGAGTCGGCCGCGCCCTCGCCGTCTCCTTCGGCAACGGTCTCGGCGACCGCCAGCCCTGCGCCCAACTCAGGGATCGTCGTCACGTCGGTCGCGTTCTTCGACGCTATACACGGTCTCGCTGTGGGCGGGTCGGGGTCAGCTGACTATGGGGTGGGCTCGGCAGCTGGCTCGGCCGTCGTTTGGCAAACGGGGGACGGCGGGCGCACCTGGGCATGGATGTCAACCCTCCCCGGTGCGCCGGGAACCGCGTCGGTCGCCACCTTTGGCTCGTCGCTAGCCTGGCTGGGGGCGAGTTGCGGCCCCGACGCGCCGACCAGCTGTCAGCCGGCGCTGTTTGCGAGCCGGGACGGTGGCCGCAGCTGGCAGAAGCGATCGGACGTGTCGATCGGCTCGCTAAGCTTCGTCGACGAGATGCATGGCTGGGGCGTTACTACCTTGCATCCTCAGGGCGCACCAATCAGCATGGTCTTGAGGTTCACCGTTGACGGTGGCCAAACGTGGTCGGACTCGACCGGAGACCCATGCCCGAGCTACTGGCGGCCGATCGGTGTCGGCTTCACCGACCTCGAACGCGGTTGGATCGTCTGCTGGGGCCAGGGCTCCGCGGGCGTGGGAGAAAAGGCCGTCGTCCGGACGACAGACGGCGGTCGGACCTGGACGTTGATTGCCAGCGCGACCCCCTTCTACGGGTCCGGCGTTCCGGTCGTCGGCTCGATTTCCGAGGATGATTACCCCACGGGAATCGCAATGAGGGCGAGCGGGGCGGGGCTAATCTGGGAGGCCCGCGGCGGCATTCAATGGACCTCCGACGGAGGCCGGCAGTGGTCGGCCAGTCAGCTTGAAGTCGACACCGACAACACAGGCGTGCTGATCAACGATCGGACATGGGTGCTCGTGGTCACCGGACAGGGCCAGCAAACGGTCGAACGAACGACTGACTCCGGAGGGAGCTGGCAGACGATCTCGACCTTGCCTTTGCCGGGCTGACCGGCGATTTCGCCCGGTACTGTATGCTTAGCACCTTCGTGAACGTATGGACGCTACGGTCGGCGTCCCGGTAAAGCACCGCCCGATCTCGATTCCACCCTCCAGCCCTGACCGGCCCCGCTGTTGAAACGCGGGTGGGCCATGTCAGGAGCTACTCGTTCTATGTCTTCCTATCAGCCCGGCCTCGTAGCCGAGCGTCCTGCGTCGCCGGCCCAGCCCGCGCCGACGCCCGAAACACCCGCTTCGTTCGACCAGCTTGGGCTGACGCCCGAACTCCTTCGGTCGGTTGTCGCCCAGGGCTACACCGAGCCGACGCCCGTCCAGTCGCAGTCGATCCCGATCGTGCTCGCCGGCCGCGACCTCCTCGCCAGCGCCCAGACGGGCACCGGCAAGACGGCCGCCTTCGTGCTGCCGATCCTGCAGATCCTCAACGCCAGCCGGCCCGCGCCGCGCCACCTGCCGCCCGGTACCAATCGTCCGCACGGAGCCACCGGCCTGCCGATCCGCTGCCTCGTCCTGACGCCGACGCGCGAGCTGGCGCTCCAGATCGAGGAGAGCGTCCGCACCTACGGCGCCTCTCGGCCCATCAGGTCGACCACCATCTACGGCGGTGTCGGCTTCGACCCCCAGGTCCGCGCCCTGCGCGCCGGCCCGGAAATCGTGGTCGCCACGCCCGGCCGTCTCCTCGACCATGCCGGTCAGCGAACGATCGACCTCTCGTCGGTCGAAATCCTCGTCCTCGACGAGGCCGATCGCATGCTCGACATGGGCTTCATCCGCGATATCCGCCGCATCCTCGAGCTGCTACCCGCGCACCGCCAGAACCTGCTGTTCTCTGCTACGTTCTCCGACGAGATCACGAGCCTGGCAGACGCGATGCTCGACAAGCCCGCGCACATCCAGATCGCGCGCCGCAATGCGCCGATCGAGCTGGTCCGCCAGGTCGTCTACCCAGTCGATCGGGAGCGCAAGCGCGAGCTGCTGAGCCACCTGATCCGTGCCGGCCGGATCGACCGCGCGCTCGTATTCACCCGAACCAAGCACGGCGCCAACCGCCTGGCCGAGCAGCTCGCCCATGACGGGATCAGCGCCTCCGCGATCCACGGCAACAAGAGCCAGAGCCAGCGGGTCCGCGCGCTGAACGACTTCAAAGAGGGACGCGTCGCAATCCTGGTCGCGACCGAGGTTGCGTCTCGCGGCCTGGACATCGACGGCCTGCCCCACGTCGTCAACTTCGAGCTGCCGATGGTCGCGCAGGATTACGTACATCGAATCGGCCGGACGGGTCGCGCCGGCATGGAAGGCGACGCCGTTTCGCTCGTCTGCATCGACGAGAACCTCCTGCTCCGTGAGATCGAGACGCTGCTTCGCCAGCCGATCCGCCGCGAGGTGGTGGATGGCTTCGAGGTCGACCGTACGATCGCGCGAGAGCCGATCCGCCAGCGCACCCAAGGCTTCGGTCGGCCGAACGAGGGTCGACGCGCCCCGGCGCGCCAACAGACACCTGTCCGCTTCGAGGCGCCACGTCAGGCCGCTCCCCATCAAGCCGCGCCACGTCAGGCCTCGCCACGTCAGGCCGCGCCCGCAACTTACCGACGCCCCGAACCGAGCGATTTCCGCCAGCCCGACCCGAGAGGCCCTCGCCAGGGTGCGCCCGCCGGCAACCGCCACGCGGCTCCGGGCCGAGCTCCAGCCTTCAGGCCGGGGATCGGCGCCGCGATGATCGCGCGTCCCAACGCACGGCCCTCGAACGGTGGCTACAGCCGCTCGACGCCGAACGCCCGCCCGATGCCGAATGCCCGGCCTATGCCGAGCGCCCGCCCGATGCCGAGCGCCCGCCCGATGCCGAGCGCCCGCCCTGGCGACCGCAGGGAAGCCTTCGTTTCGATGCCTGGCGAGCACATCGCACAGCGACGCAACCGCCCCGGCTGAACTACGAGTCGAGCGTCGGCGTCACGCCGGCCCCAGGCCAATCTTGCCGGCGAGTGGATGCAGCGCGTCATCCGGCGGTGGCCGCTGGGCCGCGAGCAGCGCCAGAGCCCCAATGACGATCATCCACCAAGCTCCATAGCCGAGACCCGCGACGCCGAGAACGGCCCAGACCAACGCCGACGACTCGAGATCGAGGACTGCCGGGATGGCGAAGACGAAGCCGTGCAGCCAAAGCGAAGGTGATGCCACGATCGAGGCGAGACCAAGTCCCGCCAGCGATCGCCTGCCACTCACCAATAGCAGCGCCGCGCCGACGGCAACGATAGAGAGGGCGAGGAAACCCCAACCGGGCATGCCCTTTGCGAGCGAGGCGCCAAAGAGAATCGGCACCTGCGTTTGCGAGACCGCCCGATAGCCCAGCGAGTCCATCCAGGCCGTCCATGTGCCAACTCCCACTAGTGGCAGCGTCACGATGGCAACGACGGCGAGTGCACCCAACCCGCCCGCGATGGCCCGCCAGCGGCGCTCCCTCAGGAGCCAGAGAGCCGGCACGCCGGATTGGACCTTGAACAGCCCATTAACGACGAGAGCCTCTCCATGCTTGGCACCGACGACGAATAGCAGGAACGTCAGGCTCACGATGTTGCCGGACTCGACTCCCTTGACGAGCGGCGGGAACAAGATGAGGGCAACACACCATGCCCAGCTCAGCCCCATTGCTCGGAAGGCGGCGATCGCGGAACCGACCAGGAGGCTTACCCAGGCAATCGAGACGGCTGCGCTCGGCAGCTTCGAGAGCAGGCCGAAGATCGGCAGCAGCGGCGGCGGGTACAGGAAGTAGTCGTCGGCCGCATGCGCGGGGAGTCGCGTTAGCGGCGCGGTCAGGTAGGGCGAGCCACCCGACAGCCAGCGCGCCGCCGAACCCAGGTAGACCTGCATGTCGTACAGGTGAGTCTGCCGGCTCAGGTAAGTAACATCCAGAGCGATCCAGAGAGCCAGGACGCCGACCAGTAGGACGAACTCCAGCCTCGTGAGGCGGAGCCGGGCAATCCCCAACGCGATGCCGACGGAGAAGGCGACGGCAGTTACGGCGCTCGCCGCGAGGATGCTCCGGGTATCCCAACCGAGCCAGTAGCCCACAACCGACAAAGCACCTGCGATCGCGATGACCGCGAAGGCGCTGGGCGGCCCGATCCACGATCTCCAACCGCCAGCGTTTCTCGACGTCCAGACGGCAAGCTCGCGCCCGAGCAGGGTTGCGAGTGTCACGCCGAGAGCCCACACACTCAGCGGGGCGCCAACATCCGGCGTTGCCATTGCGTCACGCCATTGCCAGAGCACCGCCCCGATCGCCAGGAGAGGCCCCAGTCGGCGCGCCCGGAGACTCGCCCAGCGAAGGCTCAGGGTCGCGGCGAGCAGGTGACGAGCGCGTGCCCTGCGCGGCTTCTCGGTCATCAGGTCCCCCCAAACAAGGCAGCTCGGTCAGCGTACGCGGAACGGCGCGCCGTGACCCGGGATCACGATGTCCACGCCGTCGAGCAGCCGCTGCCGATTGCGCTTGAGCTCGGCCTGGTCCGGGGAGTAGGGATCTACGTCCGGCGTTCGATCGGAGCGCCACCATAGGTGCGTAAAGGCCTGGCGGCCATCGGCCGTATCCACGACCAGGCTCGCGTCCTGTGGCGAGTGGCCCGGGGTTACCCAGATCGTTGTGTTCGGCCCGAGCTTGAAGCCCTCGCCCTGGTGGGCATTCACCTGGTCGTCGCGGCGGACTGAGCGGTAGTCCACGATCTCGGCCTGTCGGAAGAGCGCGATGTTCACCGTGTGGTCCAGGTGGTGGTGCGAGACAAAGACGTGGCTGACATCGTCCGGGGAGATGCCCAGGCGCTCGAGCGGATCCAGGATCAGCGCGCGGCTCTTGACCATGCCCGGATCGACAACGATCACGCGATCGCCGTCGCGGACCAGCCCCACCGTGCCCGCGACAGAAGGCGAGTCGGCATAGCCGACCACCAGAACGTCCACCCGAGCTTGAGCGATTGCTTCGAGCATTGGGCCTCCTCGAGCCGGCAGGGCGTCTCGGCGGACACCGTCGGCACGCTGCCGTGCGCCAATTCTCCCCCATCAGACCGGCAGGATGCGGCGGAGCAGCTCGCGCGCTGCCGGGCCCATCGCCCCGTCGGCGCGCCGGACCATGAAGTAGTCCCAGGCCAGACGCCGGGAGAGTGGCCGGAAGACCGCGCTGCTCGCGTGGGACCGGGCAGCCTCGGGAACGATCGCGATGCCCAAACCGCGGCCGACCAGCTCGAGGCACGTGGCGATGTCGTTCACTTCCAGAGCGTTGTCGTGGACTAGTCCCGCCGCCTCGAAAGCCTTTTCCACGACCTGACGCGAGGTCCAGCTCAGCGGCAGGTTGACGAATCGCTCGCTGACGAGATCCCGAAGATGCACGATCCGGCGCCGGGCGAGCGGATGGTCCGGCGCGCAGGCCAGCGCCATGCTGTCGCGCGCGACGACGATGGCCTCCATGTCGTCGTCCGGCGGATCGAGGAGCGGCATGAAGGCCAGGTCGAGCTGCGCGTCCCGCAGCGACGCGAACTGCTCGGACGGAACCGCCTGCCGAAGCGTCAACTCGACGCCGGGGTAGTCTCGGCGGAAGTCCGCCAGGATCCCCGGCAGGTCGAAGCTAGGGACGAGGACCTGCGACACCCCGATTGCGAGCTGGCCGCGCCGCAGCCCCTCGACCGCCTAGATCGGAAGAGCACACGTCTGAACTCCAGTCACGCCAATA
>OCZT010002638.1_pt1 | contig 18440 bp, 11 predicted proteins | sample 1539031 | NCBI WGS metagenome assembly OCZT01 (sample SAMEA3539308, study PRJEB22396) | soil metagenome | biome: tundra; feature: field; material: soil | place: USA | collected 2010-05 | depth 0.15 m | reverse complement strand
TTCGTAACGGTGCTTCGTTCCTCCGCGAAGCCCTGGACAGCGTGATGGCGCAAACTTTCCAGGACTGGGAGTTGATTGTCTGGGACGACCGCTCCACCGATGAGAGCTCCAAAATTGTTGCCGAGTATCACGATCCCCGGATTCGCTATTTTCTTTCCCCGGAAGAAACGCCATTAGGTGAGGCCAGGAACAGCGCAATCCGCCAAGCGAAGGGAGAGTGGCTAGCCTTCCTCGACCAAGACGACATCTGGCTGCCCCGGAAGTTGCAACAGCAGATGGCCTTGGCGGATGATCGCGCCGGCATCATCTACGGGCGCGCCATTCAGTTTTATCTCAGCGGTGAAGAGCGGGACTACGATTACGCTCACGAATTTCGGCCCTTGCCCGAAGGCGACATCTTCACTCAACTTTTCGCGGATGCTTGTTTCATTGCCATGAGCTCGGCAGTGCTTCGCCGCTCCGCAGTGGAAGCGGTCGGCCCTATTCCGGATACGATTCAAAGCGTTCCGGATTACTACCTTTATGTCGCCGTGGCGCGTCGCCATCCCGCGCGGGCCGTGCAAGAAGCAGTGTGCCGTTATCGCATGCACGCCGGCAGCATGTCACGGACGAACCGGCAGAAGTTGCACGAGGAACCGTTGTTGATCATCGATCAATGGGCAGAGCAGCTGGATCCACGCATCGCCGCTTATCGCCGAATGACATATTCCACCGCTTTGGCGCTGGAAGAGATGCGAAGCCTCAAGACCGCTCGCGCCGGGCTCGCGCGAATGCTTACGGATGGCTCTGTAATTTGGCTAATGTCGCGGCCGTTTGTGCGCGTCTGGCGGGCGGTGCGGCGGAAATTACGCCGCCCTTATTGGCTGGGTACGGAGTTGGCATCTGGCCGGGGCTGAGAAAACGAGGCACAGGCTGCTGTCTGCTCAAAGCCCTTGTTATCAATGCCGCTGGCGCGCGCTTCGATCATGAGCGCGGCCTGTTCGGCCAGTTCCTTCTTGGGACGGCCCGGCCCTTTGATGACTCGTTTATCCGAACTCACGTAGTATCCCAGGACTTTCGAGTAGTAACGGACACGAACCCCAAAGCGCACCATCGCCTTGGTAATCCAGCCCTGGCCAAAATAGTCGTAAGCTTCACTGAAATCGATGAAGCCGCGGCATTGTTCGCGAAGCGTCTTGAGCACGTCCTGATTCGCCGTCTGACTGCCATAATGCACCACCTCGGCGCAGGGCGTGTAATACACCTTGTAACCTTTTTGCTTCAGCATGTACTCGTAGGCCAGATCGACCATGGCCCAGCGGAAGCGCTCGTCCAGTAATCCCGCAGTCTCCCAGGTAGAACGGCGCAGAACGAACACAGTGGTACCGATCGCTTCCACCTGCTGAGGCCGGGAAAAATCGAAGTCGCTGGCGTAATAGCGGCTCATTAGCTGGCTGTTGGGAAAAAGTTTGTGCCAGTTGAGCATCTGCAGGAAGAAGGTCCCGAGCCCAGCAAAGCGCCGGATATCGTGCTGCACCGTGCCATCAGGATTTAGTAATTTAGGTCCACAAGCCGCTACCTCCGCATGTTCGTCCATGAACTGCACCAACGCTTCAAAAGCGTTCCCTACCAACATCGTGTCGCTATCCAGCAGGCAGGAATAACGGCTCTGAGACATGCGCAAGCCCTGGTTCCCACTCTTGCCATAGGACTCGTTGAGCGGGTTTCTGACCAGGATGACTTCGGGAAAATTCTCAGCCACCATGTCCGCGCTGCCGTCCGGGGAGTTGCCATCGACACAGATCACCTCGAACGTGATTCCGCTGGTGTGCCGGTAGACCGATTCGAGACAATTTCGCAACAGCCCGCGAGTGTTGTAGTTCGGAATAATGACTGTTAGATCAAGAAGTGGCTTTCTCATTCCGTAATCCTTAGCAATGATGGTACTACCCTTGTTGGAATGGCGAAAACAGTTTGACTCAATTCCACGAAGTTGAGGATAACGGAATTCGCGCCAATGGTCACGTTGTCGCCGATGCGTCACCGTCCGTCATTTCGCAGGCCGGCCCGGGCGGCCGCTCCTCGGCGCGCTCTATAAGCATTCCCGGTACAATGCAAGCGTTTCCTCCCCGCACTTCTCCCAACGATAACCCGCGGCGATCTCCTTGCCACGAAGAATTGCGCACCGTCGGGACTCTTCGTCATTGACCGCAAGCAGCAAAGCGCGATCCAGCGAGCCGGGAGTTTCAGGCTCGAAATAGAATGGCGCATCCCGGCAAACTTCGGGCACGGAGGACACCCGGCAGGCCACGACGGGGCAGCCGGCAGCCATGGCTTCCAAAGGAGAAAAACCAAATCCCTCCCACAGTGAGGGATATACGAAGACTCTCGCCGCCTCGTAAGCCGCTCCCAGAAGCTCATCCGAGGACAGCGGAATGCTGATCAGCCGTTCGCTAATTTCCAAACGCTTCGCTATCGCTCTTTCTTCCGCGGTGAGCGGGCCACCGCCCAGCACCAGCAAGTCCAACGATTTATGCAGCCCGGTGTCGCGAAACGCCTGTAGCAGACCCTCGAAGTTCTTGTAGGGTGCGCGCGAACCAACGTACAGTAAGAACTCGCGGCGCTTGTTCTGTGCGATCGTCCGGGCCGCCTCCGGACAACCTGGCAACCGGCTAAGCCCATGATGGATGACCCGGGTCTTCGCCGGGTCGATATTATAGAACGCCAGTAGATCTTTCCGGCTGGATTCGGACACGCAGATGATCATGTCGGCTCGCGCATACAGAATCCGTTTGGCTTTCAGGACGTCCTTGATATAGCGAAAGATATGAGGGAAGCGTTCATGCGTACAGTCATGATTCGTGGCGACGATGCGGCGAGCCCGGACCATCGGGGTGAGCCGATAAAGCGTTGGATGGTACACCTCCACTTTGCCGAGAAACGGAGCTATGCAGTTGCCAAGGGCTTCATTCACCACGTAACGACGCCCGCCGGGACCAAGCGGTCCGCCGAAGCCCATCACCCGCGTTGTTTTGGATGGCAGCTCGCGGAATGGGTAGACAGTTTGGTTCATTCCCATAAACAACTGCATGCGCACGTTGGGAACCGTGGACAGGTAGCGCATCAACTCGAAATGGTAACGGGAAGCCCCGCCGACATTCTGCAGCGAAAACACCTGGTGATCATAGAAGATTCGCAACATTCCCTATGCGATCAACTCAGGCACCGGCTCGGCCTTGGAGGTGAGCTCTTTCGCGAATCGTCCTGCCAGGGTCAGGCTGACCAGAAAGATCAGGTAACAAATCAGCGTGTTCACGGCAGCCGCGGCCGCTCCATAAGTCGGCATCCAGATGAGGTTCAACACAATGTTACTGCCGGCGGCGACAATCGTGCACAGCAGGATCTTCTTCTCCATCCCCCAGGCGATATACGCATTGCTCAGATACGACGTCAGAAAATCCATGGGGATGGCCCAGGCCAGCAACAGGAGCAGCAAGGCTGCTGGAAGAAATTGATGCCCGAACAGGATCGTCAGTAGGGGGCGGCGCGAAACCGAAAGGGCCGCCGTAATGGCGACTCCCACGCCGAATAAAGAGAAGAGGATTCGGGGCTTCAACATTCCCCGCCTCTGCTGCAGATCTTGCCTTGCCAGTTGGGGATAGAGTACCTGGGTGAGCAAATAGTATGTGAACAAAACTTGATTCACCACGCGATACGCAGCACTGTAGAGTCCGACCTGCTGCGGGTTCGACATAACGCCGAGCATGAGCATGTCGATGGTATTGAATGCCAAGTTGCACAGCGTAGCCAGGCCCAGGATGCTGGTGCGCCGCCAGGCCAACGACTCCCGGATGGCAGACAGATCAACTCGTTCCGCCTGGGCAGGTTTCCGCTTCCTCCACCATACCCAGAATATCGTTCCTTGCAACCCGTTGCCGATGGCGCTGCCCAGCACAATCCACCAGAGAATGCGTTGCGAGTTCCTCCCTATCAGAATGCAGATCAGGATGCCGGCAGGAGCGAGGCTTCTGGCCAGACCTATAAGATGGAGCTGCTCCTTGCCCCAAGCCAACCACTCCAGCGAAACCGAATACAGGCAGCCGGTCACCGCAAAGGCAAACAGAAAGACTTTCAATTCTACCGGGAGTTTTGCCGATGCCGCGTAAATCAGTAGAAAGGGCAACAGGATGGCTGCCATCGTCAAGCGGCGCTTCTGCACCTGATCGACGATCTCCTGGGCGGCTTGCGGATACTGAGCTACCAGCCGCGCCCCTACATGCCGCAATCCAAAATCGATTATCAGATAGGAGTATCCCAGCATGCTCTGGGCCAAGGCATACACGCCCACCACGATCACCCCATAGCGGTGGGCCAGGAACAGGGTCGTGGCAATGCCGCACAATCGCGCCACCGTCTCGCCCGAGCCGAGACGCAACATGTTTCGCAGGATTGGTTGTAGCGAAGCCCTCATGCGTCGTCTCAGATTTATCTAATCGCACATTGCGGCCAGCCCAGCCCTAATAGCACTAAAGTTTCATATCGTACATCGTGCAGGCTCGCAGGTCGGAAAAAAGTCCCCTGATTAGGATAACCGAGGGCGGGGGTGACCGCCGTCACAGACAGTGATCCGCGGTTGGTGAATACTGAGCTTTGGTAGGGTGCCCGTAGGGATTCTCGGAGGGATGGCAAGTCCATCCGCCAACTCCGGGGATTCCCTGCGGGCTTTCGCAACGTCGAAGGCCAATCAGTCTCGCGAGGTGGGATCCGTGGCATGGTCACGTCACTTCGTTACACAATAGAACTTACTATTAACTCCCGGACAGAAATCGTCCACGTCCGCCGATAGAACGCGTCCTCCTGCTTCTTCAATCGCGCCGGTTACGCTCTCGACGGAAGCCGATGTCATGCGAATTGGGGTCAACCTAATTCGATATAGCGGTCGACTCGGCAATCCAATCCCTCTTAGTAGCTCATACATTCGTCTTCGGGGCTGTATGCGATGGAGGTACGGGATATTGCAGGGGACCTGGAAGGCCGCAACCCCGCCGGGCTTCAATACACGAACGAATTCGGAAATATGATTCAATATCAGCTTGGTCGAGCGCTGGTGCTGGAGAACGCGGGACGAGTATACGAGGTCAAACCGGTCAGACTGGAAAATACGAAGATCGTAGTGAGGATTGTGTACGAACTGACAGGCCGGAGTAAAGAGTTGAGCTTTACCAATCATTTCTAGGCTGATGTCGACACCAATTACTTCACGGCAGCAAACAGTCAGCGCTCTGGTCACGCGCCCCAGTCCGCATCCGAAATCCAGGGCAGACTCAAACCTGTCCGGCAACCCCAGATCTAAGAGCTTCCCTCTCAACCTCGCGGTTTCGTTGGCACCGGTTGAGAAGAATTCATCAGGACTCCACCCCCCATTTCGCCGCTCCGGCTCCGAAAGTACCGCCCACATCGGATCCAATGCCGCCATATCTTCCCAATCGCGGTGATGTTTTGCAAGACTCATGAATAGTTGTTTACCTTTTCAGGGGCGCTGAAAAATAGCCGACAAGTTGACCTGTCCCGCGTAATAGATATGCGTGTGCCCGGGCAATCTCACCGCTGAAAAGGCTCACTGCTGCCCCGCCAAAGGAACGCATTACTAGTCCAGCGACTAGATGAATCGGATAGTCGTGGACTCTTAAGACGTAGCCGGCACCCAAGGCGAACCGATAGGACGTTTTCCGGACGCGGTCAATCGAGTGAAGGGGCAGGTGGTGCACTGTGAGCGAGGGTTCGTACCACATTTGGAACCCGCGTTCGAGGGCGTGCAGGACGTAATCCGTCTCTTCACCAGATTGGTAATTGGAGGCGGCACCGATACCGATACTCTCATTGAAGCCGCCTACGGCATCACAGACAGAACGCCGCATGAAAATTGCGCACGAGATCGCGCATCGCCATACGTCTGCCCGTGTACAATTGCGAGCCGTGGCAGGCCACTTTGGCCCCACAAGGTTGTTCTCTGCGCTCCGCATTACCCCGTTTAGTATCCCGAATTCATGATGTGATGCGAACCACGCCGTCACCTCGCTAAGAAGCTGTTGCGGATACCAGCAATCATCATCAGGAATCGCGACGATCTCACCCTTCGCAGCACCGAGACCAACGTTACGAGCTCGCGAGATCCCACGTTGCGAACGAAGATGCTTGATTACTAACCCCGGATGTCTCTCGAACAACGGGGCAAGACGCTCATCCTGATTCTGGTCAACGATAATGACCTCAAACTCCTTGTAGATTTGACCATCCAGACTGGTGAGCAAGCGGTCGAGCTCCAGCACGCGATTAACGGTGGCAACGATCAGCGAGACCACTACCCGCCTCCCGGCAGCCCCGCTTTGGAGCCATCCATGCGATTGCTCGTGGTCCATGAAACTTGATGCACCGGCCAAAGAGAACTGTACAACCACCATCCTAGTATCAGCAATGAAATAGAAATCGAGTTTCTTATCATGACGGATGCCCAACCAAGGAGAGATCCTCGAGACATCCAAAGGACCTCAGGAAGTATCATCGCGACCACGAAGAGGCCTAGTGCCGTTCGGCTACATGCGTACAACAGGTGCAGCCCGGCGCCAATTAACAGTGATATCACCAGGACACCGCAGAACCCTCCTACGACGTATGCCTCGGCCAAATACGTCCCGCCTGTACCGTAGCCGATGTTGTAAAGCCGCGAGTTGAGAAACACTGCTATGTCGGCCCCGAATCTCGTCCCGACAACGAAGTTGGAGGCGTCAGGCACCTCGAAAGCGGCCAGCAAATCATGAAAAAGATAAGAAATTACATAGGGGTGAAAAACCCTTCTGTACTTGACGGCAACCTCAGTAACCGCGAGAGATACTCCCTGCTGCGTAACGAAAGTTGCGGGACCAACTTCACTAAGGCTATCGGTACGAGACCCGGAGCGCACGAGGTTGATTACGTTGGCTACCAGCGTCAAAGCCAAAACCAAAAGGGCGAGACGAAGGGTTCGAGGGCGCTCAGTTGATTTCATTCTTGCTACGTACCACAAGGCGACGATCAGGGTAAATGTAGCAACTCGCGACCCAAGAAGCAGTATGAATACGGAAGTACCAAAGTAAAGTAACGTCATCACGTAAACAAGTTTCTTGCGCCCCTCGAAAACAAAAATTGCCACAAAAGAGGGAAAGGTTATCAGGGAGATCGCGCGAACGAACACCGGCACACTCGCCGCTAAACTCGCGTGATCAATGAACAAGAACAAATAACCCCCGTGCTCCTGCGCATATTGAAAATACCGGTAATTCTTAAACAACTGGATGGGAAGGCTGCAAATCAAAAGCCAATAAAGGTATGGCAGGTAACGGCGGGCCTTGGCGCCGCCTTGCGGCAAAAGGTAGTGGTAGTTCCATCGACAGGGAGCGTAAATGCAAATCGCTGAGACCACGATCAACAGCAGTACGATCCCCGCCTCGTCGCGCGAAATCATGAAGGGGTACGCGGTCATGAATTCGATCTGGAAGGGATTCGTAAGCCATCCCAGGCAGTAGCTGATCAGACGTCCACCCTGAAAGAGCATCAGCATGCACAAAAAAAGGAAGCACGGATGCCGCCCACCATCAAATCGCTTCCACGCCAGGACAATCAGGCCAAGCAGGAGCAGCGTACAGAGGACAACAGCTCCGTTGATACCGAGCCAGCCCAGCAGGAAACATAACGTCCCCATCCCGACCACTCCCAGATAGCCCAACACCTCAAAAGCGGCTATTGGTATCGGCCGGGATAGAGGCACGGATAGGGCAAGAGATTGGGTCGCAGTGCTCATGAGTTCCAAGCTGAGAATTTCAACGACTGCCGCAGCTGCGTAAAACGTGCGCGCTCATTGGGGTCTTCCTGCTTGCGCCTCAGCGTTTCCATCAGGAGCACACCCAGGCAGGACAGCACGAAGGCGACTACCGCCGTCACTAGCACGATGAGCGCCCGCCTGGGGCTGGACTTCCTTTCCGGTATGACTGCTTTGTCGACCACTTGCACCAGGATGGCATCTTTGGCTTCGTCGATACGGGATGCTTCGAGTTGCTTACCCAGAAAGTCGTAGAGGGCCTCGTGGTATTTAACGTCCCGCAGTTGGCGGAGATACTCCAATTCAACGGCTGGCAACTGGCGAGTGGGCACTTGCAGGTTGCCGTTTCCGAGTTCGCCAGTATTGCGCTCCAGCTTTGCCAACTGTGCTCGTAGACCGGCCAGCTCCTGCTGCGCGCGTTTCACATCCGGGTTACTTTCGGTAGCATAGGTGCGCATGGCCTGCAATTGCACCTCGTGAATGGCCACCTGCGCACGCATGTCGGCCACCGCCGATACAATTGCCCTCCCCTGGGCGTCGGGCTGCACCAGGCCGCTCTTTTCCTGCACTTGCTTCAAGGCCACTTCTGCCTGGGTAAGCGCTTCGCGTTCGGCGTCGAGTTGTTGCTGATAGAACACCCGCCGCTGGCCAGCTTCTGTCATGGCCAAATTGCCGTTGAGTTCATGGAGTTCATCCACGTACGCATTGGTAAGGTCCGCCGCTCGCCTAGGGTCGCGATCGGTAACCGAGATGGAGATCAGTCCTTCCTTTTCCGCAACGATGTCACTGCGGCTTCCCAGCGTCTTACGCGCTGCCTGATACTGCTTAACCGAGTACACCCGGCGCAGATCGAAGCGGTCGATGAGACGGTCTTCAATGGTGCGGCTCTGCAGCATGGCCACGAACAGATCGTCAGGATTCTTCACTCCCAGGTCCGCCGAACCCAGCCCCGCAATGGCTCCGAGTTGCCCAAGCATGGCAGTCACCGTCGATTGATTTTGCTGCGGTGGCAAAACCGTAGTGGTTGCGGTGTACATCTTGGGTAGCAGCACGGCAACGATCAGGGCCAGCAGAGCGGCTGCCAGAGTGATCTTCAAGATCCTCATTTTCTGCTTTGCCAGCACCAGCAACACCGCAATCGCATCGACCTCTCCGGGGCTCTCGATTGCGGGCTGCAGGTTCGCGATGACGTCGCGGTCGTAACCTTCGGCGCCGTTAGCGGCATGCGCTTCCGATACTCTCGAGCTTTCCGTCATAAGCACCAACTCCGCTTGGAGACTAATTCAGCTACAGCAGCGTCCGCTCTAGCCATCTGCTTCCATCGTCAGGGTCCGCGCCAACCTTTCCTGCGACGGCTAGCGCTTCGGCGATTACTTCAGGACGTTGATCGCGGCGCCTGCCAATCCAAAGTTCGCCAGGATCTGTGACCAGTCCTTGATCCCACGCAGCAGGCTGCCTTTATTGGTCTGCTCCGGAACCACTACGGTGTCACCGGGCATCAGCACCATGCTGTCAAATCCTCCCGACCAGAAAAACGAAGCCGCATCTTTACTGACTACGCCTCCATTGGCGCGGACGACGAAGATCCTGCTTTTGTCCGCATCGCGGGTGGGACCGCCTGCGCTTCGTAAATAGGTCGTAACGGTCTTGCCCGGTTGTTGGATGAAAGACCCCTGGTTGTAGACATCGCCAACAACATTCACCACGATGGGCCGGCTGGGGATAAAAAACTGGTCCCCGTCCTCGAGCGGAATATCCGGGATTGTATCCACGGCTTGGTCATTAGGGTGAAGGTTCAAAACGATGCGACCGTCGGCCCGCAGTTGGCGAAGCTTATCGAGACTGGTGCGTTGCGCCTCCAGGGCAGCCTTGGCAGCAATCACCTCATCCGACGTTCTCGCATTCTGCGACATCTGTGCCGCCTGACGCGCGACCTGTTGTTCCGTCTGGGTAATCATCATGTCCAGCCGTGCTTGTTGCTCGACCCGCGCCGATTCACGGGTAAACTCAGCGCCATAGAGATAGGCAGACGGGGTAAGACCTCCCGCCTGCATCACCAGATCGCGCAGCCTCTGGCCCGCCTTGGCCCGGTAAATTCCAGCGGCTTCAAACTCTCCGTCCAGTCTCACCAGCTTGGTTTGTTTTTCTTCGGGAACGCGCAGATCGGCCTGCGAGAAAATGGTCACGATGTCACTTGGCTGGAGTACAAGATTGCTGCCGTCGTCGTTGTTCAGAATGGCCTTGCCAAGGTTAAAGGGCAGCAGCTGAGTCGAAAGGTCTTGCTGGCTTATACGCTGCACGACCGCATAATCCCAGTTGATCTCCGGGGCATTGCGCCTTACCTCATTCGTGGTACTGCTCACCCGGCCCTTGGCTTCCGCCGCCTGCAGAGCCACCATGTTCTGCTGCTTCCAGTATTCCGTGGTGATGAGAAACTCGCGGTTGGGAATCAAATCGCTGATTCGCATGCCTTGGTGCCAGGGATAGCGGCCCGGTTGGGCCACGTTGCCACGCAAGGTCACGGAGTTTTCGAAGCGGGGAGAGATCAGAGTGACATTCACCACATCGCCATCTTTGATGGGATGGACCAAACCAGCGGTGTCCAATGCTACTTGCTCCACGCTGCGCATCTGGCGGTCCTTGATGTGTTCCACAAAGACTTTGCCGCCAGACGCCGTTGTGGACAGACCGCCTGCCAGGCGCAGAGCTTCCGCCAAGTCGGTCTCACCTTTGAGCTCATAAATAGCCGGCACATTGACCTGTCCGCCCATGGCAACCTGAGGTCCGATAGGAGCCACGTAGATCACATCTTCCGGCTGCAGCAGGACGTCTTTGGTCTTGTCGCCGTTGAGCAGCAGATCGTAGAGATCAAAATCGCTGACCACCGTGGACCCGCGCTTTAACTGGATATGGCGCATCGAACCGCTAGACGACGGGCCGCCTGAGGCAAAAATTGCATTGGCCAGCGTGCTCAAGGAACTGACCGTGTAACGGCCAGGACGCCGTGCTTGACCTACCACAAAGACATCAATCGAGCGCAGCTCCCCCATGGTCACGTTCAGGTCAAAATTCTGGTAGATGCGCCCGATGTGCGACTTGAGAAACTCCTCGATTTGGGCATACTTCAGACCGGCGACATTCAGGTTTCCCACCTTGGGGAGAAAGATGCTGCCATTGCGGTCAACTCGGTTATGCACATCCAAGTCAATCTGTCCCCAGGCCCGAATCAGTAACTCGTCGCCGGGACCGATGACGTAATTGGCCGTGACAGGGACACGATCCACGGGAGCAAACGTGGTGGGTACGTTGTCGAAGAGGCTGAGGCCATAGACGGGGAGGGTTTTGCCGAGAGAAGAAAGAACCATCCGTTGAAAGTCGGTGAGCTCAACAGCTCTTGCAGGGCCCGTCGGCGCGGCCAATGCCGCCTTGGGCGGATTTGCCGTTGGCAAGGTCTGGGTGTCATCCAACACGATGCTGGGTGAGGGCGCAGAGCTCGGCGCAGCGGCTGGTGTTTGTCCTTCCACGGGCATCTGGGTTGGCGGCGAAGTCTGCGTCACCGCGCCATTCGACGGGTTCTGCGCGAGGGCGCTCGGTGAAGCCGCCAGCGCAATTGCGGACAGCACCAATACAGCGGCAAAAAGCTTCCGAAGGTTTCGCAACTCTGTATTCTCTTTCGAACCAGCCTTCAATCTCGATCTCCCCAAAACCCAAGTTGGGTCCTGTACGAAGTGGGTACTTGACGAGGCAAACCGGCTGCCCCGATTATGCTCTGCTTGGAGCCGGCAGAATTCTGCGGCGATCTAGTCGTTGCTATTGGTAACCTGACGCGCCGGAACCGGCTGGCGGAGGGCGTTCAGCCAGAACTGAGCGTAGGCTGGGGCCGCACCGCGAGCATCCCACGGTAAGTCGCGTCCGGTAAAGAGGTAGTGCAGATTTTGGTGAGCGCTCACTGCGCCTGCCAGTCCTAGCGTGGCAATCGTGGGTTCGAGATCGTAAATTACGCCACGCGCCGCGCAGCGGACGAAGTAAGCATTTACCGCGTCGAAGATCGGTCCGAGATGTTCGCGAAACATGCCGTCCGCGCCCGGCAGTTCAAAACCCGCGACATACAAGAGCCGCATCAATTCCGGATGCTGTGACACATTATCCACCACGAATGTCACCAGCAGGGGAACAACGATGGCTGGATCCAGGTCCGTCGCCAGGCCATGTTGCAGCTCTCTTCCCAACTTCAACCGGTTCAACCGCGATTCGGCCGCCGCCCAGAAAAGGTCGGCTTTCCGCACAAAGCAGCGGAAAAGGGTGGCTTCATTTACCTCGGCCAGGTGGGCGATCTCCCGCGTGCTGGTACCTTTGTATCCCTGACGGGAAAAGAGCTGAACAGCGGCCTCGACGATACGCACTTCCGTGACACTTCTTCCCGCTGTTTTTTTCACGATCTTCAATCCTCTAGGCTGTGTATTGAAACGTACGATGGGCGGCTATCAGTTGAAAAACTCGATCTCGTCGACGTCAACTTCGACAGCGACGCTTTGCAGGGTCGGATCCCGCGCGATTGCCAGGCGGAGGTCATTCTTCTTGCGGGACAGCACACTAACCAGGCTCTCGGGAGCGAACCAGTGCTAATGAAAACTTCTTGCCGACCACCAGGTTAGGGCGAGAGAGCGTGCGTGAGAACTCGTCTTGAGTTGGCACGGTGGAACGATTGCGCCAAATCTAGCTCCGCAACCGGGGTCCCCAATTCGCGCCCCGCCGCGGCGGGCGAATTGGGGTGGAGGAGGGGCAGAATTGCTTTTAGCCCAGGGCGTAAGCCCTGGGTAAAGTGGGGAAATTAACGAGTCCCTTCAGGGACGGCACAGTTCTCATATGCCCTCGGGAGAGCGAATTTACGACAAGGCGGAGCTTCACGGAGCCAGTCAATCTCAGAAGCGGGTAAGGGCCGGGGGTAACGTTTTGAACCCAGAATCGACAGCACGCTGGGTAGGCCCACCGAGATCGGCAAGGCTCTGCCTTCCTCAGTTAGATGAGGTGTTTTCCTAAGGTCCAGCGAGGTACTGCAACGAGCCGCTTCGCGAACATTTCCATCCCACTCGAGCCCCGGGGAATTCTGCCGCTCCCCGCGAGTGAAAAAAGCGAGAGTAAGCGCATACTTACTCTGCCCGGGTTGTATTTACTACCAAGCTGTCACTCTACACGACGCTCGCTAGCATAGGAAAAGCCGCTCAATCCGTCAAGCAAAAACGCCTCTAATCGATGAACTGACGCAGCCAGAGATTTTCGAGTAGTGAGACTATGGATCAAATGATGGTACCAAACCGGGAAACTAAGGCGAGCGTTCACTTCGACGGCGAATGGGGCGAGCGATCCTCGGCCCTCGGTGGCAGCTGCCAAAAATTGGGAGCCCGAAGGCTCCCCGAGGACTGCAGGTCTGACTCTTCCGACTAGAAGATGTACTTCAACACCAGCACCACCGCCCGCGGATGGCTCGAGAACGCGTTCTTCCATTGCGTAAACGAAGCGTCCTGCGGCCTCAGCGCGTTGAGCGTGTTTCCGCTGGTCGTGATGGCGCCGTTCGCGGGCTGGATATCGCTGATGAACCCCGGAACGAACTGCGGGTGGTTGAAGACGTTGATGGCTTGGAACTGGAACTGCAACGATTGTCGCTCCGTGATATTCAAGCGCTTCAATAGACTGAAGTCGAAGTTGTTGATGTGTGGAACGCCTATGGTATTGCGCTGGATGTTAGGCAGCGCACCCACGTTGGCCTCGATGTATTGAGCGGTCGGATTGATGGCTTGATAGGCGACGACATCACCCGCGCTGTTCCTCAGCGCCGTTACGCCCGTACCGGTGTTAGGAATGCCGAAGGGGTTCAAGATGGCGCGGTCACCCGCGTTATCGCCATTAAGGTTGGTATCCACATGGCTTTGGACCGTCGCGTACTCCGGCGATTCAAAGGTGTAGATGGGAGAGAATTGCCAATTTCCGGCCACATTCTTCATGAACCAGTTGGCGTTCTTGAAGAAGGGTAGATCGTAAATGGCTTCAAGGGTCAGGCGGTGCCGGCGATCCAGGGCCGACGTGCTGTAATCGCACCGGAAGCATTGGAAGTCCTGCGGACGACGCGGCGTCAGTACGGTCGAGAAGACGTCTGCCGTCGAGTTGTCATTGGCATGGCTCCAGGTCCAAGCCGCCTGGAATTGCAGGCCGTTGGTGAAGTTGCGGGTCAACTGCGTCTGCAGGCCGTTGTAGTTGGAGTACCCATAGTTCTCGAACCCAACCACGTTGGAGGCGTTAAAGCCCGCCTGGTCCCACACCGGAACGAAGTTGTTGTTGGCCTGGATTTGGTTGAGTGTGACCGGCAGTGCATCGAGCGCAGCCTGGCCCGGATTCTGCAAGTACGTCGGCAGGAATTCGGTGCTGGTGGTTTTGTTCTGGCGATTCAGACGTGTCTGGACCGGCAGATGGATGCCCTTGGTTCCCACGTACCGCACATCGAGGATATACTTCTGGGCAAACTGGTGCTGGACACCAATGGTCCAGGTTTCCGAGTACGGCAGCGACTGGTTGGGAATGAAGGCGCCGGTTGCCGCGCGCGCATCCGCCGCGTTAGTGAAAGGAGCGGGCGGCAGCGAGGGCAAACCGCCGGACGCCAAGAAGGCCGTATTGCTCCAGAAGCACTGGGGAGTAAATTGCTGGCTGCCGACATCGCAAGTCTGCTGTACTTCAGGAGGCATGGAGAGAATGCCGAGGTTGTCGTAGAGGACGTCCACGGCCATCGAGAAGCCACCGCGAATGGAGGTGGTGCCGCTGCTCCCGGGCGACCAGGCAAAGCCGACGCGCGGCAGGAAGTTGGTGGTCTGTTTTTTCGGCGCAGCGAAGGTAATCAAGCCGGGCACGCTGGCGATCGCGTTCAGCGCTTGCGAGTTCTGGGCCAGAGGTACAGTCGTCAACTCGTAGCGCAGACCCAGGTTAATGGTGAGGTTTGGCCTGATCTTCCAGTCGTCGTTGCCGAAGAAATACACCGACTGCTGGTTGCCATAGTAGACGAAGTTACCCTCGGAACGCTCGGCAAAGCTGTCGGGTGCGATGTCGAGCAGGTAACCTTCCAAGCCGTTCCACTGGTAATCGCCACGCGCGCGTTGCGTGAAGCTCTGCGGGCTGATGGACTCGCGATACTCGGCGCCGAACTTGAAGCTGTGCTTGCCCTTCAACCAGCTCACGTTGTCGACGGCCTGGTAGGTGTTCTGGATCGTAAACTGAGGAGCATTTGGATCCGGACCAATATTCACTCCACCGAGGTCCTGGATCGTAAGATTGGGGAACTCCTTCAGCCCAGGAAAGACTTGATTTCCCGTCGGTATGGGTTGGTTGAAGCGGTTGAAGCCAAACCTGAATTCGTTGCTCAAATTCGGGGTGAAGTTGTGGTACTCGCCCAGCGTGAATAGGTTGTACTTGACAGGAAGCGAAGTCCAGAAGGTTGAAATCTGCGCCGCAGTGTCAATGGTGCTTTGGTTCTCGTATGCATAGCGGACGCGCAGCGAGTCTTTCTCCGAAATGTTCCAATCGCCGGAGTTGACGTTCGTCAGGGTATTTTGGAAGCTGGGACCTACAAACCCGACGGTGCCGATGGGAATATCCTGTCCAAGGACAGAGGTCGACGCCGCGCCGCAAAGGCCGACGTCGGCCGCTCCCCCAGCCGGCAGATACTGCTGCAGCACTTTCAGGTTGTTCGAATTGGGGAACAACCCCTGCAAGGTGGTATAGCCGGCCGCCGTGGGAGCGCAGGCTGTGGAGGGATTTCCGGCAAAGCCCACAGGCTCGTATTGCCACATGGTGTAAAAGAACAGCTTGTTCTTAATGATGGGTCCGCCAAATGAGCCGCCGAAACGGTTGTCGTCGAAACGGGTATTCTTGATCGGAGTTCCGTTCGCCCGTTCCAGGGAGGCAACCTGGTAATCGATCCCATTCAGGTTCCGGTTCTGGAAGTACTCCCAGGCGCTGCCATGCCATGTGTTGGTGCCGCTCTTCACGGTCTGGTTAAACTGTCCGCCGGAGGAGTGACCGAACTCAGGCGAGAACTGGTTCTGCAGAATGGTAAAGCTTTCGACTGCGTCGTTAGGGATTTGAAGCAATGGCCCGGTGACGGATTTGCTGTTATTGTCGACGCCCTCGACCGTAAAGTTGTTGTTGCGGGGACGCTGACCGGAAATGGAAGGACCTGAGCCTGCGGCCATACCACCGGAGGAAGCAACACCGGCGTTCAACAGCGAAAGGTTCAGCACGCCGCTGCCCGTGGAAGTGATCGGCAGGTCCTCGAGTTGTTTCTGGGTAAAGGTGTTCTGAATTTGGGGGTTTGTGGTGTCGACGGCGACGGTTTGCCCGCTCACTTCAACCGTGGTCGTAGCGCCGGCAACGGCTGCGGTGATATTGGCGGTTCGCGTTTCGTTCAGCGCTACTACCAGATCCTCATAGCCGCCTTTCAAGCCGCCCGACGTCGCCTGCAGCTTGTAGTGCCCAGCCGGCAGGTCAACGAAGTGGTATTGGCCATTGTCGTTTGTTGTAGCGCTGGCCTTGAAGCCGGTAGCCAGATTGGTGGCGTCAACTGTCGCTCCAGGCACGACCGCACCGGTGGTGTCCCTTACGACTCCGACGATATTGCCGCTGATTGCTTGCCCCAGTACAGCGACTGGCAAAAGCGATATCAGCCCGAGTAGCAGAAGATTCTTTAGTAGGTTTCGCATTCCGCTCCTTCTCCTATAGATGGTTCCGCACACATTAGATTAGACAGAATTTCGAATCGACAGCAGCCTGATCTACGCCCAAGAACGGACTGCCTGAACCAACTATCCTGACGTCGTCGAACTATTTATGGCACGTGAATAGCCAAATCGAGCCATGGAGAATTGCCATAGAATCAGCGGCTTACATCCGTTTCCCTATATGTCGGGGTTGGGCGCCTACTTCTTTTAATAGCAGCGTAGCCGTTGGTCTTCCAAAATCCGTAGATTCGTGGGGCGAATCGCTTGCGTCCGGGGAGGGATTGAGATAATTCCCATTTCAGGAAACAACACTTGAACCTATTCGGAATTGCCCAAAGCTAGGGTTAGAAGCGTCTTCTGTTCCAGTTCGTGGGCCTTCGCTGAACCAGTTGCGGGGGTCGCGTTGGCCGCGCGCTTGATGCTGCGCAGCTTGGAGCCAACCACTCGCCGTAAGCGCGGAGTAACGAACGTAAGCGCGCCCATGTTCGCCGGCTCTTCCTGCACCCAGATGAACTCGGCTGCACTCTTGTATCGGCCCAGGATCGCACGAAGTTCGTCTTCCGGGAACGGATACATCTGCTCCAGCGAAATGATCGCCGGTCCCTGCATCTTCAACTTTCTGCGTTCCATCCTTAGTTCATGACCGATCTTTCCGGTGCAGAGCAGTACACGTTTGGCTTGCAGCGCGCTTTCATCAGGGATGACATTCAGGAAGCGCGGACGCTCCAGTTCGTTCAACGGCGACATGGCCTCGGGATGGCGCAACATGCTTTTCGGGGTAAAGCAGATAAGCGGCTTGCGCCACTTGCGCAACGCCTGCCGGCGCAGCAGATGGAAATACTGCGCAGCCGTTGAAGGTTGGCAAACTTGCATATTGTCGCGCGCGCACAGTTGCAGATAGCGCTCGATGCGCGCACTGGAGTGCTCCGGCCCCTGGCCTTCGTGACCGTGCGGCAGCAGCAACACCAGTCCACTCAGCAAGCTCCACTTGTCTTCCCCCGAAACGACGAATTGATCGATGACAATCTGCGCCCCGTTGGCAAAGTCACCGAACTGCGCTTCCCACGCGACCAGGGTTTCCGGATAATCGCGCGAATATCCGTACTCGAAACCCATGACCGCGGCCTCGGAAAGCTCCGAGTTGTAGATCTCAACCCGGGCTTGCTGCGGAGCCAGATGGCACAACGGCACATATTCCTTCTCGTCAACGATGTCGATCAGCACGGAATGGCGCTGGTTAAAGGTGCCGCGGCGGCTGTCCTGACCGCTGAGGCGAATCGGCGCGTTTTCCAGCGCCAGCGATCCGAACGCCAATGCTTCGGCCATGCCAAAATCCAGCGGACGCTTGCCATGGCCCATCTCGCGGCGCTGCTCCAGCAGCTTCTGCACCTTGGGATGGATGTGGAAGTCTTCGGGATATTTCACCAGGGCATCGGTGATCTGATGCAGGCGATCGGCTGTGAGCCCAGTGTCAACTTCATCGGCGGGATCGTACGGGCCACCGTGAAATGGCGACCAGTAGCTGGGCAATTGGCGCATCGCCGGCTTCTTGACCATGCTCTTGCCAGCCTTCTCCGCAGCGTCGAGTTCGGACTGAAATTTTTCGACGTGTGGCTGCGCATCCAGACCGACGTTGCTGGCATAGATCTGGTAGAGCATGGGGTGATCTTTGATCTTGCGATACAGGATCGGCTGGGTGATGGTCGGATCGTCCACCTCGGAGTGGCCGTGGCGACGAAAGCCGATGAGATCAACCACCACGTCCGTACCGAAGTCGTAGCGATACTCGAGCGCCATGCGGCCGACGCGTACCACCGCATCGGGATCCTCGCCGTTGACATGGA
>OCZT010002637.1_pt1 | contig 18441 bp, 13 predicted proteins | sample 1539031 | NCBI WGS metagenome assembly OCZT01 (sample SAMEA3539308, study PRJEB22396) | soil metagenome | biome: tundra; feature: field; material: soil | place: USA | collected 2010-05 | depth 0.15 m | reverse complement strand
AGCGCCCGCCGCCGGGCCGGTCCCGATTTCGCGCGTCAGCTCGAGCGGATGCTCGCGGAGCTCGCGATGGAACGCACGCGGTTCGAGGTCCGCTTCAACGCGGACGCGCTCCCTGAATCGGCCTGGAGCGCGCGCGGCATGGACGCCGTCGAGTTCTTCGTCTCGCCGAATCCCGGCGAGGAGCTGCGCCCGCTGGCGCGCATTGTGTCGGGCGGCGAGCTGTCGCGCGTCATGCTCGGCATCAAGACGCTCACCGCCACGTCGCGTCACGGCTTCAGCGACGCCGCCGATCGGCCGCCCAGCCTGTCGGCTCCAGGCCTGGTGTTCGACGAGGTCGACGCGGGCATCGGCGGGCGAGTGGCGGACGTCGTGGGGCGGAAGCTCCGGACCCTCGGATCCGCGTTCCAGGTGCTCTGCATCACGCACCTGCCGCAGATCGCGGCCTACGCCGACTCGCATTTCCAGATCGAGAAAAAGGTCGAGCGCGGCCGCACGCGGACGACCGTGGTGCGCCTCGACGAGCGGCGGCGCGTGGACGAGCTCGCCCGGATGCTCGGCGGGGAAGCGATTAGCGATGGCCTTCGGGCCTCCGCTCGTGAGATGCTGATGGAGCGGCAGGCGAAAGCGAAAGGCGAAAGCGAAACCGAAGGCGCCCGCCGGGCCCCGCGAGAAGGCAAGAAGAAGACGTGATCCGTGGCGCGTAAGTATCTGATTGAAACCTTCGGCTGCCAGATGAACGTCCACGACTCGGAGCGGATGGCGGGTCTGCTCGAGCAAGCGGGCTTCGAGGCCACCGACGAGGCTGCCGACGCGGACGTCGTCGTCATCAACACGTGCAGCGTCCGCGAGCGCGCGGAAGAAAAGCTGTACACCCGGCTCGGCGAGCTGCGGCAGATGGCGGCCGAGATCGGCCACGACCCGGTGGTCGCCGTGGCCGGCTGCGTGGCGCAGCAGGAAGGCGAGACGCTCTTCACGCGCTCGCCCGGCGTGGCGAACGTCATCCTGGGGACCCAGGCGATCCGCCGGCTCCCGATGCTGGTGGAGCGGGCGCTCGAGCGGCCCCACGCTCCCGTCCCGCTGCTCGACCTCACGGCGTACGACGATGTGTCGTGGCCGCTGGGGGTGACGCGGAGGAGCGATCCCGTCAAGGCCTACGTCACCATCATCGAAGGTTGCAACGAATTCTGCAGCTTCTGCGTCGTCCCCTACACGCGGGGCCACGAGCGGATGCGTCCGAAGGCCGACATCCTGGCCGAGGTGCGCGAGGCGGCGAATACGGGACATCGAGAAGTCCAGCTGCTCGGGCAGATCGTGAACCACTACGAGGCGCCCGACGATCCCGGCTGCGACTTCACCGGGTTGCTCGACGCCATCCACGAGGTCGACGGCATCGAGCGGATCCGGTTTGCGAGTCCCCACCCGCGGCACGTCTCGCCGGCGTTTCTGGCCGCGATGGCGCGGCTGCCCAAGATCTGCCGCCACCTGCATCTGCCCGTGCAATCGGGGTCGACGCGTGTGCTCGAGGCGATGCGGCGTCGGTACACGCGCGACAGCTACCTGGAGCTGGTGGACGCGATTCGCGGCACGCTGCCGGACGTGGCGCTCTCGACCGATATGATCGTTGGGTTCCCGGGCGAGACGGAGGCCGACTTCGAGGACACGCTCTCGCTCACGGCCGCGGTCCGGTATCACAGCATGTTCTCGTTCAAGTATTCGGCGCGGCCGCACACGCTCGCCGACCAGCGGATGCCGGACGAGGTGAGCGACGCCGACAAGACGCGGCGGATCGTCGCGCTGCAGGCGCTGCAGCGTGACATCCAGACGACGTTGAATGGCGACCTGGTGGGGCGGGAGGTCGACGTGCTGGTGGACGCGGCCAGCCGGCGCCGCGAGACCGAGCTCTCGGGGCGGACGAGCGGCAACGTGGTCGTGAACCTGCCGGGGCCGCCGGCGTGGATTGGGCGGACCGTGCGGGTACGGGTCGGGCGGGCCGGTCCGCACAGCGTGTGGGGCGAGGCGGTCGCGGCGGCGGCGGACATCGAGGAGAGCGCCGCGGCGGGCGCGTAGGTGGGACGTTTATGCAAATCGAGATGAGCATCAAGGGGTTGATGGTCGATCCCATCACGAACATGCCGATTGTCATCCTGCGCGATCAGGAGGGGCAGAAAGTCCTGCCGATCTGGGTCGGGATTTTCGAGGCCAACGCGATCGCGCTGCAGATCGAGAACATCTCGACGCCGCGGCCGATGACGCATGATCTCCTGCGCAACGTCATCCAGGACCTCAAGGCGTCGGTGCAGAAGGTGGTCGTCTGCGACCTGCAGGAGAACACGTTCTACGCGCTCATCTACCTGCGGCTGAACGGCGAGACGGTGGCCATCGACGCGCGGCCGAGCGACGCGATTGCGCTGGCGCTGCGGACGCGGGCGCCGATTTTCGTGGAGGAGTCGGTCATCGACAACGCCAAGACGGTCGATTTCGTGCCGGAGGCGGCGGACGCCGATCGGCTGCAGAAGTGGCTGGAGAGCCTCGATCCCGACGATCTCGGCAAGTACAAGATGTAATCTGCTACAATCGCCTCGCGCCTCACCCCTGATGATCGTCGCCATTGCCAACCAGAAAGGCGGCGTGGGCAAAACCACCACCGCCATCAACCTCGCGGCCGCGCTCGCGCTGCGCGGGAAACGTACGCTGCTCATCGATCTCGACCCCCAAGCCAACAGCACGATGTCGTTTCTCGACATGGCGCAGGTGACCAAGAGCGTGTACGACGCGGTGGCGGATCCCGATTGCGCGCTGGCGGACGTGATCCTGCCGTCGACGGTCGAGAACCTGTGGATTGCGCCCTCGCGCATCGCGCTCGCCAAGCTCGAGGCCAAGCTGGTGGGGGAGATGGACGCGCATTTCCGGCTGAAGGACAAAATTGCGCCCATCCGCCGGGAGTACCCGCACATCGTCATCGACTGTCCGCCGACGCTCGGGCTCCTGACGGTGAACGCGCTGGTGGCGGCGACCCATCTCCTCATCCCGATTCAGTCGTCGTATTTCGCGCTCGAGGGGACCGACGATCTGCTCGAGACGATCGAGAAGGTGCGGGCGCGGCCCAATCCGTCGCTGCGCATCCTCGGGGTCGTCATCACGATGCACGACAAGCGGACGGCGCTCGCGCGCGACATCCGGGCGCAGATCCAGAAGGTCTTCGGCGGGAAGGTGTTCAAGACCGTGATCACCAAGAGCGTGCGGCTCGAGGAGAGCCCGGCCTACAAGGAGTCGATTTTCACGTTCGCGCCCCATTCGACCGGGGCGACCGAGTATTACCGCTTGTGTGAGGAGGTCATCGACCGTGCCTAGACGAGGCCTGCCCGACACGCTCTCCATGCGCCACGACCAGCACTACGTCGACGCGCTCGCCGCCTCCGCGGGGACGCCGATCGGCCGGCTGGTGCCGATCGAGCAGCTGGATCCCAATCCGAACCAGCCGCGGCAGGTCATGGGCGACCTGTCGGAGCTGATCGCGTCGATCGGGGAGAAGGGAATCATCGAGCCGCTCGTGGTCCGCCAGCGCGGCGAGCGGTTCCAGATCATCGCCGGCGAGCGGCGCTACCAGGCGGCGACGCAGGTCGGCCTGTCGGAGCTGCCGGTCATCGTCCGCGAGGTCGACGACACCGAGGTCATCGAACTGGCGCTCATCGAGAACCTCCAGCGCAAGGATCTGACGCCGTTCGAAGAAGCCGAGGCCCTCCACGGCCTGGCGGACCGGTGCGGCTACACGCACGAGGACCTCGCGCGGCGGCTGGGGAAGTCGCGGACGGCCGTCACCGAGTCGCTGGCGCTCAACGGGATGCCGGCGTCGGTGCGGACGCTTTGTCGGCTGGCCGACATTTCGACGAAGTCCCTGCTGTTGCAGATAGTTAGGCAGGACACTCCCGAGAAAATGACCGCCCTCATCGAGAAGATCGCCAGCCAGGGCGGCGGCGCCACCCGCCAGCAGCTCCGCGCCGCCGCGGCGAAACCGAAGGCGGGCCGGCCCAAGCAATACGTGTTCGCGTACCGGCCGCCGACCAAGGCGTTCAATCTGAAGCTCGCCTTCGCGAAGAGCCGCGCCAGCCGCGACGACGTCATCGAAGCGCTCGAAGCGATTCTGCGCGAGCTGCGGAAGGGCAAGTAAGCCGCGGACTCCAAGCCGGCTCTGAAGCCCTCCGAGACAACCAGGGAGGCGACCACAGGGTCACCGACGCGGAGAGAAAACCAACCAGGTCTTAATCTCCGTGCCTCTGTGACTCATTAGTTAACATAACATACATTATCGGACTCTGCTGAAATCGTTCGAGAACAGCCCCTGTGGATGGTTTGTGCGTCGATTCGAAGGGCGTCCGCCCAAACCCGTCCTACGCCGTCCAGTTGCGCGCCGCAAACCGCTCGTCCGGCACCTCCGCCTCGATCGGCCGGTGCGACGGATGCTGCTCCAGCTCGTTCCCGGCCGCGTCGGAAACCGCCACGAAGAACGCCACTCGATCCCCGGCCGCCACGCCCAGGTCCGCCAGCGGCAGCGCCAATTCCAGCACGCGGCCGGCCGCCGCCGCTGCGCCCTCGGGTCCGCGATCGACCCACGCGGCCTCACCGCCAGGGCCATCGTCCCTCACGCGAAAGCGCCAGGTCAGCCGCCCATGCGCCTCGCGCACCGAAAAGCGCACCCCCTCAGGCTGGATGAACTTCAGCGAGCACTCACAGCCGTCCGCCAGCAGGTCCGCCAGAGGGCGCCGGCCGTCGAGCCGGACATAGAGGGTGGTGCGATCGAACCCGAACTGCACGAGCGTCAGCACGCCGGGCTGACGCTCGGACTCATGCATCGCTCCAGGCACCTCGCGGATCTCGTGCGCGCCCGCGCCGAGCCACTCGAAGTAGCTGGTCTCCTCGCCGTCGAGCGTCGGCGACAGCAGCCCGGTCGGGTCGGTCTGCGCCGCCGGCGATCGCCCCGAGGCCCCCGGGGATGCTGAGATGTTGCTCACGAACAGCTCGTCGGGAATCGGCTTCCGCAGCAGCGTGTACACATTCCGCAAGTGGCGCCTGAAGAGATCGTCGAACTCCAGGTCGTGCGCCGAGGAATGGTCGTCGCCGTACCACCAGAACCAGTCGCTGCCCTCGGCCACGAGGACTTCCTCGCGCGCCTTCGCCGTGACGTCGCTCGGACCCACGGCTTCGGCGGCATCGAGGGCCTCGCGCGCCTCGGCCAGCTGGCTCCAGGCGCGCTGATCGTCGGCGTGGCCGATCCAGATGGAGAAGTTCGCGTCGATCCACGACCCGGGGAAGATGCCCGGCAGCGCCGGTCCTCCCGCCCCGCAGCCCTCCCCCATCGTCACCGTACGGAGCTCGGGGTGCGAGGACAGGCGGCGATAGAGGGCCCGCAGGAACGGCCGTCCACCCCCTTCGAAGTGCTCCCAGGCGTTTTCGCCGTCGAGGATGATGGGAATCATGGCCTCTCCCCCGCCGGTGCGAGCCGTGTACTGGCGGCCGGCTTCGACGAGCCGCGCCACGAAGTCGTCGGCCGCCGCATCGGCGGGCCAGCCCGAATAGACGAAGCCGATGCGATCGGACAACTCGTGATCGCGGAACGCGCACGCGATGCGCGCGCCGCCGGCCTCCACCTGGTAGGCGGTGTAGAGCCGCTCGGGCTCCCTGAGCCGGCCGTTCGCGTCGCGCGTGATCGGTGCGCCGAGCGTGCGCGCGAGGATCAGCTCATCGGTCGCCATCCAGCGAAAGCCGGCTGCGGCGACCAGCGGCACCATGGCGTCCGACACCGAGCCCTCCGACGGCCACAGCCCCACCGGCCGGTGCCCGAACAGGCGCTCGTGGCAGCTGATGGCGCGCGCGAGCTGCTCGGCGGCGTCCTCCGGATGCACGAAACGCTGGCGCGGACGCCGCGCGTCCGGATGGGTCCGCAGATAGATGTCCGTGTCGCAGAGCAGCGGCAGAATCGGGTGGTAGAAGGGCGACGTCGACAGCTCGACCTGCCCCCGATCGGCCGCGGCGCGATACTCGGGGATCACCTTGTTCAGCAGCTCGATCTCGACCCCGTGCAGGATCGCCTTGTCGCCCTCGGTGAAGTCCCGCCCCTTCTCCACGAGGGCGCGAATCCGGCCGTCGCCCTCGAGGTAGCCGGGATCGATCCACGCCAGCTTGTGCCAGACCTGGAGATCGCGAAGGTCGTCCACCGTGAAGCGCGGCACCAGCGCCCGCGCCTGCGCGGCGTCGAGCTCGCCGCCGCCCCGCCGCGCCAGCAACTCCGCGTACCGCGGATACGTCTCGATCATCCGCTGCCGGTGGGCGTGGAAACAGTGCTGAATCATGAAGGCGGCGTCGGCCGCGGTCAGCTCCACCGCCGGCGCGAGGCTGGCGTCGAGAAACCGGTCGCGCGCGCGCCCTTCGGCGAACGCCTCGAGCTGCACGAGCAGCGACGGCACCAGGTTGAACGTCATGCGGACGTCGGGAAACTCCCGCAGCAGCGCCACCATCCCGTAATAGTCCTTGAGCCCGTGGAGGCGCACCCACGGCAGGATGTGCTCGCGGGTGACGAGGTCTTCGTAGAACGGCTGGTGCATGTGCCAGAGGATGGCGACTTGGGTCATACGGTGTACTCTTACTGTGGCTCGTAGCTCGTAGCTCGTGGCTGGTGGCTAGACCAGGCTGATGTTCAAGATTCTTGATCGGTATCTCACGCGCGAGATCCTGCTGCCGTCGCTCCTGGCGCTGGTCGTCCTGACCTTCGTGCTGGTCATCCCGCCGATCCTGCAACAAGCAGCGACCCTCGTCGCGCAAGGCGTCGCGTGGACGATCTACGGCCAAGTCCTCCTCCTGCTCCTGCCGCAGGCACTCAGCATCACGATCCCGATGGCGCTGCTCATCGGCATCCTGATCGGCTTCGGCCGCATGTCGGCGGATCGCGAATTCGTCGCGTTGCAGGCGTGCGGCGTCAGCCTCTTCCGCCTGCTGCGTCCCATCGTGCTGCTGGCCACGCTCGGCACCGCGGCGACCGCGTACGAGACGATTGTCGCACTGCCGAACGCGAACCAGACGTTCCGGGAGATTACGCTCAGCGTGGTGGCCGACAAGATCGACAAGCAAGTCAAGCCGCGCGTGTTTTTTACCCAGTTCCCCGACCGCGTGATCTACGTGCAGGACCTGCCGCCGTCCGGCGGCTGGCGCGACGTCTTTCTCGCCGATTCCACCAACGCGGATCACACGACGGTGTATTTCGCGAAGGAAGGCCGGATCAGCATCGACAAGGAAGAGAAGACGGTTGCGCTGCAGCTGCTGAACGGCACGTCGCACACGACGCTTCTCAGCAAGCCCGATCAGTATGAAGGCACCGACTTCAAGGAGCTGACGCTCAGCCTCGACCCCGCGACGATTTTTCCGCCGCCGCCGAACAAGGGCGTGCCGGAGATGACGATCGCGGAGCTGCGGAAGGCGGTCGCGAACGCCAAGGCGCACGGCCAGACGGCCATCTCCGAGGAGTTTTTCATCCAGCTGAAATTCTCGCTGGCCGCCGCGTGCCCCGTGCTGGCGCTGATCGGCCTCGCGCTCGGCGCGACCAATCGCCAGGACGGCAAGCTCGCGAGCTTCGTCCTGGGCATCGCCGTGATCTTCGTCTACTACATTCTGTTGTACGGGGCCCGCGCGCTCGGTTTGGGCGGACGGATCTCCCCGACCTGGGCGCCCTGGATCGCCAACATCGTCCTCGGCGCGGTCGGCGTGGCGCTCACCGTCTGGCGCGCCCGGGCGGCCGATCGGCCGCTCCGCTTCAGTGTGCCGAAGTTGTGGCAGCCCGCGCAGGGCGTGGAAGCCGCCGCGGACGGATTGGGCGCGCGCCCCTCGCGCGAGCGCGTCGTGATTGTGCTGCGCGTCCCGCACATGAATCTCTGGCGGCCGCGTCTGCTCGATGTCTACGTCGCCCGCCAGTATCTCTATGTGTTCGGCCTCGGCATCGTCGCGCTGCTGGGAATTTTCTATATCGCGACGTTCATCGACTACGCCGACAAGCTCATGCGCGGCACGGCGACGACGCCGATGCTGCTGGCGTATTTTTACTACCGGACGCCGGAGTTCGTCTCCTACGTCATCCCGATATCCGCGCTCGTGTCGACGCTCGTGACGATCGGCGTCATGACGAAGAACAGCGAGCTCACCGTAATGCGCGCGTGCGGGGTCAGCCTGTATCGCACGACCTTGCCGATCATGCTCTTCGGCGTGGCCTTCAGCGCGGTGCTCTTCGGCATGCAGGAGCAGGTGCTGCCCGGCGCGAATCGCGAATGGAAGCGCCTCGAACATCACATGCGCGGCTTCCCGCCCGAGACGTTCGGCCTGCTCGGCCGACGGTGGATCGTATCGAGAACCGGCGATATCTATCACTACGACTCGTTCGATCCTCGGGCCAACCGCTTCGAGCGCCTGTCGATCTACCGGATCGACCCGCGCGCGTGGCGGCTCCAGTCGCTCACGTACGCGAGGCAGATGTCGCCCGCGCCGCGGTCCGTCGCCTCGGGCGACCCGACGGCGTTCGCGTGGCGCGGCATCGACGGCTGGACGCGCGAGTTCATCATCACCCGCCGTCGCAGGACGACGGCGAGCGGCGTGCGATACGGGCCGTTTTCGCAGAAGGATCTCGCGTTCGAGCCGCCCGCGTACTTCAAGACGCAACTGCCCGATCCGGAGGAGATGACGTACGCCGAGCTCAAGCGCGAGGTCGCGCGGGAGAAGATGAGCGCGTTCAATGCCGTGCCGGACTCGGTGGAGCTGCAGAAGAAGATCGCGTTTCCGATGGTCACGATCGTCATGACGCTGCTCGCGATCCCGTTCGCCGTCACGACCGGCCGCCGCGGCGCGCTGTACGGCATCGGCATCGGGATCGTGCTCGCGATTGTCTACTGGATTGCGATGAGCGTCTCCGCGGCGATGGGCTCCGGGGGGCTCGTCCCACCGATGCTGGCGGCGTGGGCGCCGAACATCCTCTTCGGCGCCGCCGCGGCGTACATGATCCTCACCGTGCGGACGTGACGGCGCCGAGCGCGACGGCCTTGAGCCAGAGGCGGCCCGACGCGCCGGGCTTCGTGTTCACGGTGTCGATCACGAACATGAGGCTCCGCACGTTCGCGAGCAGCGCATGCGGCCTGCCCGCCGGGTTCAGCGGACGCAGGTCGTCGAAGTCGACGGTGCGCTCCTCGTCGAACGCGTCGACGTAGACCGATCGCTCCCACCGATCCGCTGTCATCCCAGGCGCTGACGACGCGGCGGCGCCCCGCACCTGTACCGAGATCCGCATGGGGTGCTCCGCTCGAGCCGTGAACGTCAGTCGATCGTGCGGCGCCAGGCCTTCCGGGGTTCCGAACTCCAGCGCGACGGCCAGTCCGGCGGCCGGGCCTCCGCCAAGCGCGTATCGCAGCCGCAGCGCGGAGCCGTCGAGGACCTGCACGACATCGAGCGCGGCGAGCGACGTGGCGTCGTGTTCGACCCGCCAGCCGTTCGCCGTTTTCCCGTCGAATATCGGTGTTGTCGTCGCCGCGGGGCGGCGTGCGGGCGGCGCCGCCGCCTGATCGCCACGGACGTAGATCGGGTTGCTGACGACCCAGGGCACCGCACCCGGTCGCCCGGTGGCGACGATCGCGGCCCAGTACGCGCCCGGCTCGCCCGGTGCCTGGACGGTGAAATCCGGCTCGTGATGATCGGTCGACATCACACCCTTCGGTCCGAGCACGATCGTCGTGAAGCTGGCCGGTGCGTCGCTTCTCACGCGCAATGCCAAGGGTCCGCTGGCGCTGATGCCGTCCCCTTCGTGCACGGTGCCCTGGGCGCTGACGGCCGAGAACTCGAAGGCCGGCGGAGAGGCGACTCCGTCGATCGCCATATACAGGTGCCCCGCGCGCAACGCGCGCACGACGAGCGCGGCGTCCGCCAGGGCGTTGCCGGTCAGCGCGGCGTCGGTGCGCACGTGCACGGACATCATCCGGAACGACGCTTCGTAGCTGGGCAACGGTAGCGACAAACGGTTGTCTCCCGGGTCCGCGCTGCGCGCCGCGATTTTCGCGTGCGCGTCCGCGCCCGCCAGCGCGACGACCCGGCGGCCGCGCATCCGCACGTCCCAGCGCGTGAGGTCGCCGAGTGTGGTACCGAGCAGCGAGGCCAGCGTCTCGGCGGGTCGAAATGGATAGTCGAACACCGACGCCAGCAGCCGCAGCTTCGGCCGCCAGCCCGGCGCCGCGATCCAGCGCCGCCAGCTCGTGTCCGCATTGATCACTTCGATCCCGTCAAAGGGGGCATCCCACTCGCGCCACTGCAGCTCCGGCTTGGGCGAGTCCGGATGCGCGACGACGCCGAATCCCCCGAGACGCTTGACGTCTTCCACCACGTCGCGCGCGTCGCCACCCAGCGGATACGGCGCCGGCGGCATGCCGATCGCGACGTAGTGTCCGCCCCTCGTGCTGATCTCGACGCCGTCCAGGCACAGGACGCCCGCGCGATAGACCGGCGGGTCCGGCGTTCGGGTCGCGTCGCCGTGATCGGTGAACACGACGAATTTGAGCCCGGCGCGCGCGGCGGCGCCGGCGATGTCATCGGGGGTGCCGCGTCCGTCCGAGCGGACGGTGTGCACGTGCAGGATGCCGGGAATGGTGCCGTCGCTCCACGCCGGCGCGAGGACGAGGTGCGCGGGTGGCAGCGTGAGGGCGATCAAAACGGCAACGGCGGCCACCGCGGCCGCCGTTGCGATCAGGAAGCGTTTCAACTGTGGTGTCTACAGACCGACCGCCGCGCGCAGCGCCGCGGCCTTGTCGGTCCGCTCCCAGGTGAACTCGGGCTCGGTGCGGCCGAAGTGGCCGAAGGCGGCGGTCTTCTTGTAAATCGGGCGGCGCAGGTTCAGCTCCTCCATGATGCCTCGCGGCGTGAGCTTGAAGTGCGCGCGCACCGCGTCGGTGATCTTGTCCTCGGGCACGCGTCCGGAGCCTGTCGTGTCCACCATCACCGACACGGGGTCGGCGACGCCGATCGCGTAGGCGAGCTGCACGAGCGCGCGGTCCGCGATGCCGGCCGCAACGACGTTCTTCGCGATGTAGCGTGCCATATAGCAGGCCGAGCGATCGACCTTCGTGGGATCCTTGCCCGAGAACGCGCCGCCGCCGTGCGGCGCCGCCCCGCCATAGGTGTCGACGATGATCTTGCGGCCGGTGACGCCGGCATCGCCGTGCGGGCCGCCGACGACGAAGCGCCCCGTCGGGTTCACGTAGATCTTCGTGTTCTTGTCCATCATCTCGGCCGGAATCACCCGGTTGATGATCTTCTCGATGATGTCCTCGCGCATCGTCTCGTTGGTGACGAGCGGGCTGTGCTGGCTCGAGACGACGACGGCGTCGACGCGCACCGGGCGCGTGCCCTCGTATTCGATCGTGACCTGCGACTTGCCGTCCGGACGCAGATAATCGAGCACGCCGTCGCGCCGCGCGCAGGAGAGCCCTTTGACGAGCTTGTGCGCGAGCATGATCGGCAGCGGCATCAGCTCTTCGGTTTCGGTGCAGGCGAAGCCGAACATCAGCCCCTGATCGCCGGCGCCGCCCGTGTCGACGCCCTGCGCGATGTCGGGCGACTGGCTGTGAATCGTGGACAGCACGGCGCACGTCTCGCCATCGAATCCGAACTTGCCGCGGTTGTAGCCGATCTCGTTGATGGTCGCGCGCACGACCTCCTGGAAATCGACATACGCGCTCGTCGTGATTTCGCCCGCCACGATGGCGAGGCCCGTCGTGACCAGCGTTTCGCACGCGACGCGGCCGACCGGATCCTGCGCGAGGATGGCGTCGAGAATGGAATCGGAAATCTGATCGGCGATCTTGTCAGGATGACCTTCGGTGACCGATTCAGACGTAAAGAGATGGCGGCCGTTACGGCTCATGCCGTGTGCTCCTTTTATTTAATACTCGAACGTCTATCCGTTCAGTCAGCGTTGCAACGACGAAGGGGCGAAGAGAAACACATAAGTTTAGCAGAATCAGGGCCGGGGGTGGAAACGATCGTAGATCGTGCGCAGCCGCGCCTCGAGGACGTGCGTGTAGATTTGGGTCGTCGAGAGATCGGCGTGGCCGAGCATCATCTGGATCGCCCGCAGATCCGCGCCGCGTTCGAGCAGGTGCGTCGCGAACGAATGCCGGAGGACGTGCGGGCTGAGCGTCGGCGGCAGGCCGGCGCGCCGCCCATGCCCCTTGAGAATCTTCCAGAAGCCGACGCGGCTCAGCGACCCGCCGCGAACGTTCAAGAACACGCGCGCCGATGCGCGCCCCTTCAGCAGCGCCGGCCGGCCGTCGCGCAGATACCGCTGGACCCAGTCCGCCGCCTGATCGCCGATCGGAATGAGGCGCTCCTTGTTGCCCTTCCCGATGCACGTGAGGTAGTGCTCGTTCAGGTGGAGATCGGCGGCGCGCACCCCGACCAGCTCGGAGACGCGCATGCCGGTCGCGTACAGCAGTTCGATCATCGCCCGATCGCGAAGCCCGAGCGGCGTCGTCACGTCCGGCTGGGCGATGAGCGCGTCGACCTCCTCGAGCGACAGATGCTTGGGCAGCGCCGGCCAGGCACGCGGCGGCCGCAGATCGTCGGCGGGGCTCTCCTCCAGGTGTCGATCGAGAACGAGGAACTTGTAGAAGCCGCGGATCGCCGCCACCGAGCGCGTGACGGAGCGCGGCGCGAGCCCGCGCGTCATCTGCTGGCGCACGAAGGCCTCCAGCGCGTGCCGGTCGAGCGCGTCGATCGCGCGGTCGGCGCCGGCGGCGAAGGCCGCGAGCGCGCGCAGGTCGCGCGCGTAGCTCTCGAGCGTGTGCTCGGCCAGCCGGCGTTCCACGCGGAGGTGATCGAGATAGTCGTCGATGACACTCATCAGTCGTCGGTCACCAGTCTACAGTCGTCAGTCAAGCACGGCTGATGACTGGCGACTGATGAGTGGCGACTGTGCTACCATCCGCGGCTTGTTCTGACGTGTTCCGAGGTCGCTGCATCCATGCCTGTCCGGTCCAAATGGCAGTCGCTCCCCACTGAGGCGATTAATCCCGCCACGCTGAATATCGACAAGCTCTCCCCCGCCGACATCGTCGAAGGGATGCTGAACGAAGATCGCAAGATGATGGCGGCCGTCCAGCGCGAGAAAGATCGCATCGCCTGCGGCGTCGAGATCATCACGCAGGCGCTCCGGCGCGGCGGGCGCATCGTCTTTGTCGGCGCCGGCACCAGCGGCCGTCTGGGGGTGCTCGAATCAGCGGAGATGCCGCCGACATTCGGGACGAGCCCGGATCTGGTCCTCGCGATCATGGCGGGCGGTCAAGGCGCGATTCTTCGGGCGAAGGAAGGCGTCGAGGACAACTACGAAGAGGGCGCGCGCTCGATCAACCGGCTGCGGCCGACCAAGAAGGACGTCGTCATCGGCGTGTCGGCGAGCGGGATGACGCAGTTCGTGCGCGGCGCGCTGACGCGCGCGCGCCGGGCCGGCTCGAAGATCGTGTTCGTCACCTGCGATCCGCGGACCGAGCTGCAGACCTTCGTCGACCTGACGATCGCGCCGGCGGTCGGCCCGGAGGTGATTGCCGGCTCGACGCGGCTGAAGGCGGGCACGGCGACGAAAATGGTCCTCAACATGCTGACCACCGCGTCGATGATCCGGATCGGCAAGACGTACGGCAACCTGATGGTGGACGTGCATGTGGGGTCCGAGAAGCTGCGCGACCGCGCCCGCCGCATCATCGTCATCGTCACCGGCCTCGATTACGACGCCGCCGACAAGCTGCTGCAGCGCGCCCGCTGGAACGTGAAGGCGGCGATTGTGATGCAGAAGGGCGGCCTGACCTACGCGAAATCGCTCGTGCGGCTGCGCCGCGCGCACGATTTCGTCCGCGACGCGATCGGCGAAGACGTCGAAGCGCGCCTCAAAGAGCTCCTCAAGGTCGGTTAAGGCCGTCCCGTCCGGTCAGCCGTTCCGCGGCCGCGCGGTCCAGTTCACTTATATTTTGGCAGCGTGAGAGTGCCCCGCGCTTCCGCCAGCGCCAGACCGACGGCGCCACTCGCCGGCTCCTGCTCGAGCAGCCGCACGTGGCTGCGGGGGGCCACTTCGACGAGGCGGCGCGTCACCTCGTACCCGAGCCACGGCACGACGCGAAAGACGCCGCCCGCGAGCACGAACGCGAACTCGTCGCCGCGCATCTCGAGCCGCGTGGCGACCGACCGCGCCGCGAGCACGAGCTCGTCGGCGGCGCGTTCGAGAATACCGGACGCGACCGCGTCGCCGAGATCGCTCGCCTGCTGCACGATCGGGCCGAGCGCCGCGACGCTCATCCGCGGCAGCTCGCGGTCGTAGACGATGCGCGGCAGGCGCGAGGTGTCGTCGATGTTGAAATGCGCGAGGACGTCTTCGGTGAGCCGGGTGTCAGGCCCGCGTCCGTCCGCCGCGCGCACGATCGCCGCGAGCGCTTCGCGGCCGATCCAGTAGCCGCTCCCCTCGTCGCCGATGATGTGCCCCCAGCCGCCGGCGCGCGCCGCCTCGAACCGCGCGTTGCGTCCGTACACGATTGAGCCGGTCCCCGCGATGATCACGATGCCGGGCGCGTTCCCTGCCCCGGCGACGAGGGCGACGAGCGCATCGTTCACGACGACGATGCGCGACTTGTAGCCGATGCGGCGCATGATCGCGCGCACCGTTCGCGCTTCGTCGTCGCGATCGACCCCCGCGATGCCGAGGCAGACGGCGGCCGGCGTGATGTCGCGATCGCCGATCGCCGTTTCCATCACTTCATGCAGCACCTTTTCGACGTCGAGCTCGCCCGATGTGTGGAGGTTTGCGCCGCCGCCGCGTCCTTCCGAGAGAATGTTTCCGCGTTCGTCCGCCAGCAAACACACCGTTTTGGTGCCGCCGGCGTCGATGCCAAGCACATGCATGCCGCGTCGATTCTATGTTACTCTCCGGTGCTTCATGCCCAGTGCAGCTTCGTATAGTACGGAGCGGCGACGTGCAGCGCTCGTCGTCGCGGCGGCCGCCGTCGCGCTGGCGTCGCCGCCCGCGCGCGTCCACGCGCAGAGCGAAGTGCGCGCGTTGTGGGTGGTGCGGACCAGCCTCACCTCGCCCGCCGCCGTGGCCACGATGGTCGACGCGGCAGGCGCGAGCGGTTTCAATACGCTGCTGGTGCAGGTTCGCGGCCGCGCCGATGCGTACTATGCAAACGGTCTCGATCCGCGGCCCGCTGCGCTCGCCGGTCAGCCCACCTTCGATCCGCTGGCCGCGACCATCGCGCGGGCGCACGCGGCGGGTCTGCAGGTCCACGCGTGGATCAACGTCAACCTGGTCGCCGGCGCCGGCGAACTGCCGTCGGCGCGCGATCACGTCGTCTACCGGCATCCCGAGTGGCTGATGGTCCCGCGCGCGCTGGCCGAGGATCTCAACGGCGTCGACCCGCACAGCCCGCAGTACCTCGGACGGCTCGCGCGCTACGTGCGCGGCCAGGCGGCGGAGCTCGAAGGGCTCTATCTCTCGCCGATCGCGGAGGCGTCGGCCGACTACACCGTCGGCGTCGTGCGCGACATCGTGTCGCGCTACGCGGTGGACGGCGTCCATCTCGATTACGTCCGCTATCCGAACGACGAGTTCGACTACAGCCGTGACGCGCTGGCGGCGTTCCGCCTGAACACGGTTCCCGAGTTGTCGGCCGCCGAGACGCGCCGCTACGACGCGCGGCTTGCGGGCGATCCGCTCGTGTACACGGCGGCGTTTCCGGAGCGGTGGCGCGCGTTTCGCGCCGGGCGGATGACGGCGCTGATGTCGCGTCTCGCCGACGCGGTGCGGGCGGCCAGGCCGTCCATCACGATCAGCGCGGCCGTCACCCCCGACGTCACCGACGCCTCGACGCACCGGCTGCAGGACTGGCGTACCTGGCTCGATCGCGGCCTGGTGGACGTGATTTGCCCGATGGCCTACACGACCGACGGCGACGTGTTCACCGCGCAGATCGCCGCCGTGCGCGAGATCGCCGGCCGCCATCTGGTCTGGGCCGGCATCGGCGCCTATCGTCTGTCGTCCGAACAAATCGCCGAGAACGTGCAGGCCGCGCGGCGCCTGGGCGCCGGCGGCAGCATCCTCTTTTCCTACGACAGCCTCACGAGCCCCTCGCACGGCCCCGACTACCTCGCGCAGGTCGCACGGGCCGCCTTTCTTGTAGACCAATAGACGTGGGCTTCTCTGCCCTCGACTATGCGGTTCTGGCGGTTTATCTCGTCGGCATCACCGCGTTCGGGAGCCGTTTCCGGAAATCCCACCGGTCCGTCAGGGATTATTTTCTCGGCGGCCGCCAGACCTCGTGGGTGGTGATCAGCCTGTCAATCGTCGCGACCGAGACGAGCACGCTGACGCTGATTGGCGTGCCGGCGCTCGCCTACGGCACCTACGCGCATCCCGAACAGGGCGGTAGCCTCACGTACCTCCAGGTCGTCGCCGGCTACATCATCGCGCGATTCATCATCAGCTGGCTGTTCATCCCGGCGTATTTTCAGGGCGAGATGCTCACGGCGTACGAGCTCCTCAACCGGCGGTTCGGGACGCAAGCCAAGCACTTTGCCGCGTCGCTCTTTCTGGTGATGCGCGCGCTCGCGGAAGGCGTGCGCGTCTTTGCCGCCTCGCTCGTCCTCGCCGCAGTGCTCGCCGCCAGCGTGCCGCACCTGCCCCACCTCTGGCTCTGGTCGATTATGCTGGTCGGCGTCCTGACGCTGGTCTACACGTTCGAAGGCGGCATCGCGGCCGTGATCTGGACCGATCTCATACAGCTCGTCATCTATGTCGGCGGGTCGCTCCTGGCCGCCTACATGCTCGTGCATCTGGTCCCCGGCGGCTGGCCCGCCATCGTCGCGGACGCCTCGCGCGCCGGAAAGCTGCAGGTCGTGTCGTGGTCACTCGATCCGCGGCTGCCGTTCACGTTCTGGGCCGGCGTCATCGGCGGGACGTTTTTGACAATGGCGTCGCACGGGACCGATCAGTTGCTGGTGCAACGTCTGCTCACCTGCCGCAACGCGCGCGAGAGCCAGCTCGCACTGATTCTGAGCGGCTTCGTCGTGTTCGCGCAGTTCGCGCTGTTCCTGTGGATCGGCCTGATGCTGCACGCCTACTACGCCGTCCATCCGCTGCCCGCGATGGTGTCGACCGACGAAATCTTTCCGGCGTTCATCGTCCGCAGCCTGCCGCACGGCGTCGCGGGGCTCGTGATCGCCGCGATCTTCGCGGCGGCCATGTCGAACCTCAGCGGATCGCTGAACTCGCTCGCCTCCTCGACGGTGCTCGATTTCTATCAGCCGCTCGCGAAGCGGCCGATGGACGAGGCCGGGCTGCTGAGGCTGTCGCGCTGGCTGACGGCGGCGTGGGGCCTGGTGCTGATCGCCATCGCGATCCTGGCGCGCGGCTGGGGGTCCGTGTTCACGGTGGGCCTGACGATCGCCTCGATCGTGTACGGCCCGATGCTCGGCGCGTTCCTCATGGGCGTGCTGACCACATCCGCGACACAGGCGGGCGTGATGGCCGGCATCGCGGTGTCGCTCGTCGCCATGGTGGCGGTGAAGCTGTTCACGCCGCTCGCGTGGACGTGGTATGTGATTGCCGGCACCATGATCTGTGTGAGTGTCGGGATGGTCGTCTCACATGCTCTACCACGGAGGACGCGGAGGTAATTTGTCGTGACGAACGACTCGGTCGCCACCGCACGGAAGGTTCTCACCGACGCGATTGCCGCGCGGATATTTCCGGCGGCGTCCGTCGAAGTGGGCGCGAGCGCCGGTGCGCTGTGGCGCGAGGCGCTGGGAACGCTCACCTTCGAGGATCCGTCGCGTCCAGCGCTCGAAGACACGCCCTTCGATCTCGCGTCCCTCACGAAGGCTATCGCGACGACGAGCGTGGCCATGCAGCTCGTGCACGAAGAGCGCTTGCGGCTCACCGATCCCGTGGCGGCGCACGTTGCCGAGTGGCGCGGACGCGATCGCGAAGCGGCGACCGTCCAGGATCTGCTGGAACATGCGTCTGGGCTGGCGGCGCGCCTCGTGGATCCGCCGCCGCCGGGGCGCCGCGAGTTCGAGCACGACATCTGCGCGATGCCGCTCGAATACGCGCCGCGGAGCAAATCGATCTACAGCGATCTCGGGTTCATCCTGCTCGGGTTTCTCGTGGCGGATTGCGGAGCCGCATCGCTCGCGGAGCAGTTCGATCGGATCATGGTCCGCCTTCCGCCTTCGCCGCTTCGCGGCTTCGGCGGGACAGGAAAGGCGGACACTACGTACGGATTGCCCGTGGCCGCGCGGCGGCTGGCGGCGCCGACGCGGCCGATGGACGACGATGTGAGGCGCGGGCGATCGCTCGCCGGCGAAGTCCACGACAATTACGCCGCG
>OCZT010002635.1_pt1 | contig 18444 bp, 20 predicted proteins | sample 1539031 | NCBI WGS metagenome assembly OCZT01 (sample SAMEA3539308, study PRJEB22396) | soil metagenome | biome: tundra; feature: field; material: soil | place: USA | collected 2010-05 | depth 0.15 m | reverse complement strand
AGTTGAGGTGGAGTTCAGTAACAAGCCCCTATGCTTTAGCTATGGGGTAGTTGACATGAAAACACAGAAAACTTATCGTTTTAAACACTTACTAAGAGAATTTATTTCGAGAGGTTTATGCAAGAACGAGCGATATAACTACGTTTACTGAATGAGTAAATCTGAACCAAAGAGTAAATATGCTATGATGTCTGTCATGAAAGAGATAAAGCGGTTTTCGCGCTATAAATTATTTAAAATAAATGAAGTTTTAGAAGCTAAGGCAGAAGAAATTTTAAAACTTCCTCCAGAACCTAAATCTGAATGGGGAGTAACTTCTGATACTCAGGAACCGGTTATGATGTCTTCCTTTGATAAAGAATGGGAGCGCTGGTATCACAATTATCCACTGCGAGGAAGAATTGTTGAAAAACTTTTTAAATTCAGTCATCACGTTATATACCGCCTAACATATGATCTTGATCGGGGGTTAGAAATTCCGTGGAGTTTACGCAAACCTTTTATCCATTACAACCTTTCTAGAGCTAGAGCGATTACTTTCGGCAATCACACGGTTCCGATAAAAGGGTATTGTACGTGGCTCGATGGGTATCTCAACTTCAAGGGAGACGGTGGAGGAATGACCCTTGATTTGATAACTGAATCCACGGTCACCGAACAAATCCGTGATGCATGGAAAAAAGAAGATGATGTTGCTTTAAGCGAAGGCTACGGAAATTTGGGGTCGGTGACTATTGTGGTTCCTGGAGATACTATTACTCCTGAACTTTTGGAAGAAGGAGTAAAAAAATGGTATATCAAACGATTCAAATGGCACCAAGGGCACTGGACGCATAAAGAAGAAGTTCTTCCTCAATTCATTTTTGATGTGGAGTGGGATGAGTTTAAAGGAGAGGAAAACTGGACTGATGAAGAAAGGCAAAACGCTCTAAAATTTTCTAGATTTTCTCAACCGGTAAAAAATATTGGCAAAGGTAAGGATGACGCTCCTGATAAAGAAGTCATTTAGAAATTTAGAGTACTTTAAATCTTTATACTTTATGTATGGAAGAACCAAGCCAAGAATTTACCTATAGGATTCAAAAAGCTGCAGAGAATACTGCAGACGAAGCTTTTGTTTACATCGTAGAAAAATCCCAAAAACTAGTAGGTACGCCTAAATGGCAATATTATTTAGAACTGGTCACTAAGTTCAAGGGTGATGCTAGACAAGGGCATCATTCGTCAGAAATAAAAATCGAAGAGTTACGCGAACTTGCGAAACTACACGACGAATTTGTACCACTTTCTTTTCCGGAGCTTCCAAAAGGAGCCTTAAAGACTTTAGAGAATTTCGTGAAACGAATAGGATGGGATACCGTTTATCAGGAAATCCCTTTTCGCTCAAAAGATATAGAACCAGGAATAAAATCTAATGCCCGTTGTAATTTTGCTACTAAAACGATCTCTATTGTTCCAACGGCTGAAAATGCGTATGCTTTTCAATTACTTGCTCACGAACTCGGACATGCACTTATGCATGAGAAAGAATTGAAGCTACCTAAAGTGCAACGAGAATTCGAAGCTGAATCTTTTTCATATATTATCTGCTCTTCTTTTGGTGTTTACTGTGAAGAATTTACAACTGGACATTTGGCCTTGATTGGAGAGGTTCAGCAAAACATTCCTCACCTGAAAGACTCTAAACGAAAAGTTTTAAGCGCTAGTTCTTTTGTGATATCACTTTTGGCTGAAGAAATCGAAAACGGGAAAGAAGATAATCTCATCTTGTGATTTGTCGAGAAGAGAAACTAAAGTCGCGAACCTATAATCTTTTTTCTAAAAAGAAAGACTTTTTTCCGCTAAAGCCTTAGGTAAAATTCCGGTACTTACCCAATCTTTCGCCCACTTCAAAGCTTCTTCAGAATTCTTGGCAGCAAGCCCCTTAGATTTTTCGGTGTAGTCAACAGTAAAAGTGACATAATACTCTTTGGCATCCGAAGGCAAATAATTATCATCGAACTCAAACCTATCTACATGAGACGTAATTTTAGCTCTCCATTTCGTGGTCGACTCTACTATGGGCTTAATCGTAAGCTCAAGATCATAACCGTCCATTTCTTCGTATGTATCTTTTTCCTCTTCTATTAAAGCGTAACTCTCTCGATAACCACCATAAGAATTCATCGCAACCCCATTTTCGATCCAGTTAGGCCTGCTTAGATTATTTTGAATTTCTCCAAGTATAGTAAGTTCTGAAGTTAAACTTCGCATTTCAGAAAGAATCTCTTCGTTTGCTTCTTTTATTTTGGAAAGCCTATTCCTCTTACGCGAAATTTGCGCTTTGAGTTGTTGCTCTTTTCCCGTATATTTTATATATAAATCGTTCTTTTTCATTTCTATAGTATATCTTAAATTCAACACGCAAGAATTAGACTACTGATTTAGAGTATAATTCTTGTATAGGAGAATCTAAAATGGCGAGAAAATACCCAATCTCGGTAACAGCTCAAGAAGTTAGGGATCTAAATAAAATCTTTTCTTTGTTTTACCCCGATGGAGTTGGCGGAACGTATTGTAAATATGATGGCGGGATAGATTCTGTTCCAGAAAAAGTGGTTCAGGAATTTAAAGAAAAATTTGGACCTCTCCAACAAAACCTTGAAGAGCTCGAACCGCTTGGCTAAAAAGGAAGTATAGTTGGAGCATCCTTTTCATAAGTTTGATGACCCGAGCCAAAAAGTGTTGGTTGTAGCGACTAATCGTGCCTATAAAAACGGAGATCTTTATATCGGAGCTGAACATATTCTCTTAGGGCTATTAACTATTGAAAAAGATTCTGTTGCTTATAAAATTCTATCCAGATTCAAGTTTAATATGGAACCGATGGACGAGATTCCTAAGCGCCCAATCTTTGAAAATATGGCTGGGTTTCAACCAAACGAAGCAGTAAGAAGAATTATTCATTATGTGATGCAGTGGCGTGATACTTTTGGTGACAAGACGACTGGAACGGAACACCTTTTATTAGCACTGGCTCAAGAGAGGAGCGGAATCTCTGCAAAAATATTAGAAAAAGCAGAAATTGATTTAGAGAAAGTTCATGCAGAGGTGGAAAAGATAAGAGGGCAAACACTTCCTTTCACACCAATCTATAAAGCGGAAAATCTTTTTGCGGATATTATGAAAGAAGAAAAGAATGCCAAAACCAATTTGGATAAAGAGGTAAGCTGAATTTACTCGTTTTTATAGACTATTCAAATAGAAAAACAACTGCTAGGATTTATTTATGGGATTCTTATCAGGTTTATTTCGCGGAAGTCCTTATGAAGGAGTTACGGAGTGCCGTGACTGTGGTAATTTTTTAACAGAGGATGAAATTTATCGAAACAGGGGGCTATGTTTCGACTGTATTGAAAAAAGAGATAATGGTAGAAGAAGTTATGATGATTCCTATAACGACAATGATTCTTCGAACCAGGATGAGGAATATTAAACTTTCTTAGGTACAGCTCTAGCTACCTGTGATTTTAGTGCTCTCTTTTTGTTTGAGTAGGGTGGGGCAGTCTCTTAGTACTCTAAAAACAGACGTCACCCAGGTGCGATATACTGCTTTTAAGATTGATAAAGGATAGGGATCCAAATGAAAGAACAAGAGCTAATTTTGATTGACGGAGCGTTTGGCGAAGGCGGCGGACAAATTGTGCGTACGTCTCTAGCGCTTTCTTTGGTGACCCAAAAACCCTTTAAGATTGTAAATATTCGTGCCAATAGAAAGAAACCAGGACTTGCAGCACAACACCAAACTGCCGTAGAAGCTGCTGCTAGAGTCGGAAATGCTTTTGTTCAAGGTGCCCATATTGGTTCCCGAGAATTTTCGTTTAGTCCAAATGAAATAACTCCAGGTAAATATCGGTTTTCTATTGGAACTGCGGGAAATGTGAATTTGGTATTACAAACTATTCTTCCTCCACTTTTACTGGCTAATCGAGAGAGCGTTATAGAAATTGAGGGTGGAACACATAATCAACATGCCCCTTCATTCGAATTTATTAAGGAAGTATTTCTACCGCTAATTAAAAAAATGGGGGCGCAAATAGAGGTGAAGTTAGAACGCTATGGTTTTTATCCTAGAGGGGGCGGTTTGATTTTCGTAATAATTAAACCTTCTCGCATTTATTTGCCTCTACAGATACTGAGAAAGGGAGAGCGAATTTCTAGAGAGGCGAGGGCACTAGTCGTTGGACTTCCAACTCATATTGCTGAAAGAGAATTAAAGATAATCAAGAAAACACTCTCCTGGGAAAACGTAAAAGTCGTAGAAGAAAAACAAAATTTTAGCCAAGGAAACGTGGTTCTGCTAAAAGAAAAAAACGGAAACATTAATGAAATAGTAACGAGTATCGGAGAACGGGGAGTCCTGGCAGAAAAAGTAGCTACTCTTGCTTGTAAAGAAATGAAAGAATATCTAGAAAGAGATAATCCCGTAGGACAACATTTGCAGGACCAGTTGTTGGTGCCTTTGGCAATTACTGCTGGAGGAAGTTATGTTACTGGCCCTTTAACTTTACATACTTTGACCAATATCGATGTGATTTCAAAATTTTTAGATGTACCAATCATAACCACCAACCAAGGTAATGAAACAGTAAAAATTGACGTGATGCCATTAATAAATTCTTGAAAATGGCAGAGTTATAAAGATACCTTGCTCTCTTCGTAATCTAACCAGGTCACCATCGTTCTGAGAGCCATACGGGACAACGGAGAACGTTGCCAAAGACGAGGAACATGATCGGCAATAAAATTACTAATCATAACTACAATGCGCATTTTGGCGTGTAGATAACGCGCTTTGTTGTCAGACGGAACATATTCAACACTACTGCCATCTGCGAGATTGAGAAACTTCGTCAAGGTGGAAACCTCGTAAACCCGGCTGGCCTAATGAACTAATACAATAATAACATTTTTATTCTGTAGAGAGAGGTAGATGGATTTGGAAAGTCGCTCCACCACCTACAGTTTGGCTTACGCTTATTGTTCCTTTATGTCTCTGAACTACAGCAGCAGCAATACTTAATCCAAGTCCACTACTGCCTTGATCTCGACTTTGGTCGGGATCAGAACGATGGAAGCGTTCGAATATTAACCGAGAATCCGCCTCTAAAATTCCTGTTCCGTGATCGATAACTTCTAGAATGGCAAAATTTTCATCTGCCCGTAAGACTGTTTCGACAGGCGTACCAGTTGGAGTATGAACTAGTGCGTTACGAATAAGATTACCTATGACTTGCCGCAGACGTAATTCATCCCCATCAATTATAAGAGGAGCCAGGATTTTGGTGGTTATTTTTCTAGAGGGATCTGCAATACGGGCGTCTGCACTAGCGTCGTCAACTAGCTTTTCTAAATCTACGCGAGTGTACTCTAATTCTCGACCCTGATCCATTCGAGCAAGTAAGAGCAAATCATCCACTAAAATTCCTAGACGTTTAGCCTCTTCTTCAATTCTTCTGGTGGCGAGAGTGATTTCTTCTTCAGTGAGTGCGCTCTTTTCTCTAAGGATTTCCGCATATCCACGCATCGAAGTTAATGGAGTTCGCAATTCATGAGAGACATCTGCAACAAACTGTTGGAGTCGTTCTTGACTTGCATTTTTTTCAGCAAAGGCGTTTTCTAATTTACTCAACATTGCGTTTAAAGCTAAGCCTAAACGACCAACCTCGGTGTGTTCGGTAGCTGGACTTACTCTTTGATTAAGATCTTGAATAACAATCGATTTTGCTGTGACTCCCATTTGTTCTAAAGGTCGCAAACTTCTCCTTACAACAAAAAGGGTGGTAAATGCTAAAAGTAAGGTTACTCCGAGGCTTACACCTAATTCTAAAAGAAGTAATTGAGCAAGGGTGGCGTTAAGATCTGATAAGGGAATGGCTACTACAATAATATTGCCAGTTCCATCGTTTGCTTCACCGACGTCTACACGATAACTACTAATAGCGCCCGAACCAGAGACAGTGTATAAGGCTGGAGAGGTGGAAGTTCCAGGAGAGAGCTTTGCGGGAAGTATGGGACGGCTTGAAGTGTCTGAACTAAAACTAAAAGTTTGCTTTAATAATACTGCACCAGTAGCGCCACGCAATTCGCCATAAGTTCCTTGAGGGAAAGGAGTTGCGTTACCTCTGACGTTAAGGGCAACACCTGCTCCTTGATTTTCGAAAGATGCTAAAAAGAATTGTTTTAGCGAACTTTGAGCCTGAATTGCTTGTTCGTCGACTCGTGAAGAGAGAAAAGAGTCTAGAGCGAAATAAGTTGCAACGTTTGCTATACCCAAAGCAACGATAAAAAGCGGTACTAAGGTTATTAAAAGACGTAATCGCAGTGACATGGCTATTTTGGGATACGCAAAACGTATCCAACTCCACGAACGGTATGTAAAAGGGGTGGCGAAATCTTGTCGATTTTACGACGTAAATAACTTATATAAGTTTCTAATACACTTGCGTCCCCGCCAAAATCATAATCCCAAACATGATCTAAAATTTGAGAACGTGTCAGTACCTGATTGGCATTGAGTAAAAGATAATGAAGTAGCCGAAACTCGGTCCGTGTTAATTCAATTGGATCGTTTGCTCGCGTAACTTGATATCCGGCTTCATCCAGTTCTAAATCGCCTAAAACCAAAATATTATTTTCGGCTTGTTGAGGATATCTGCGGCTTAAAACTACTTTGGTTCTAGCCATTAACTCATCTATGCTAAAGGGCTTAGTAACGTAATCATCGCCTCCTACTGTTAGGCCGTGAATCTTTTGCTGGGTAGTATCTCTTGCGGTTAAGAAAATTATCGGAACGTTGTTGCCACTTCGTCGCAATCTTTCTGCGATACTAAACCCGTCTTCACCGGGAAGGCCAACATCTAGAATAATGAGATCGGGAGAAAAGTCTTTAATTGCTTTTCTGGTTTCCTGGGCGTTACCAGCAGTACAAGATTCAAAACCAGCGACCCTTGAAGCCAGCGAAACTAACTCAGCAATATTGTTCTCGTCATCAACTACCAGGATTTTATAAATGGTGCTCATCAACTCAGTATATGCTTTAATCCTGTTAATTTGCTGGGGAGTTCTTCCGTTTTTGAGGACATAAAAAACAATGTGAGCAAAATTACTGCTCACATTGTTAGTGCTATCGGTAAAGGGGAGGCTTTGGCTATTTAATCTCCTTTATAGAGCTGTTATCGGATCTATAAAGCCTTTATCTAAAGTATGGACAACATAGCTTGAAATAAGCTGGTAAAAAGCTGGGAGTTTGCTGAGAGTTTTATTTTGCGGTTTTAACAATGATACAGTTTTCTTTGTATCGATTTGTATCAATGGCGCTTTGCTTTTAGCTTATACTAAGAAAATGAGATTTGATGTTGTTAGTTTATTCCCACAAATGTTTCCTGGACCTCTACAAGATGGGGTAACCGGTCGCGCTTTAAGGAATGGAGTTTTGGAAATCTATTCTCACAACCTTAGAGATTGGGGGCTAAACCAATATCACCAGGTTGATGATACGCCTTATGGTGGAGGAGCAGGAATGGTGATACGTCCAGAACCGGTTTTTGCAGCAGTGGAATCTCTACAGGAGCAAGGAGATAAAGCCATGGTGGTCATGATGACTCCTCAAGGAAAAAAATTGAGTGCGAAACTGGCGCAAAAACTGGCTGGTGAAAAACGAATTATCATTTTGTCAGGAAGATATGAGGGCTTTGACGAAAGAATTCGTGAAGAGCTCGTGGACTATGAAGTGAGTATTGGTGATTACGTATTAAGCGGTGGAGAATTACCGGCCCTAGTGTTTATAGACGCAGTTTCTCGCTTTGTTCCAAAGGTTTTAGGAGATGAGACCTCTGCATTAACTGATTCTTTTAGTGATGGACTTTTAGAGCATCCTCATTACACTAAGCCTGCAGAATTTCGGGGGAAAAAAGTTCCTGAAGTTTTATTGTCTGGTAATCATAAAGCTATAGATGATTGGCGTAAAAAAGAATCTATAAAAAGGACTAAAGAGCGTCGCCAAGATCTTTTGCAAAGCGAATAGCTGGTTTCCTGCTGAGCATAAGACGGTCCGCCCAAATAAATGTAAAATAGATACTGTTGACATCCTCCCCCACTAAAGTAGGGGGCCTTCTGCTAAGGACGTAGTAATAAAAAAACGTAATGGAGAAAAAGATTGATTCGTCGGGAAGTTTTTGAAATAACTCAGAAGTTAGTTTGTCCAGAATGCGGCAAAACTGCTGCGCCTATAGCTGATGGAGTTTTATGGCTTTGCTCTTTCTGTAAAAGCATGGGTTACTACGAACAACCTCAAGGAGTTTTCTTTCCTAAAGCGGAATATCGCCAAGGAAACGGAAAGATTTTAAATCGCAAGAAAACTCTCTAGATGGAGAGTTTTCTAAGCTTGACTCGCCGATTTGAGTTACGATGGAAAGATGGCTGAAAACACACGACTTGCAATGAACAGGGAAAAAATTCAACACCATCTTGGAGGTTTCAAAAAAGCTGGTGGAACTTTAGAGATTATTAACTGTGACCAAAATTATGAGCACAGAAAGAAAGCTAAGGAGATTATAAAAAATCTAAAAGCAAGTTCATTGAAACTTCCAGAAGGACATAGTGGTTTTTACTTTGCTCGCAAAGCAGTAGAGAAAATGCACGATACTCACAATGGCGTGATTGTGGTTGCATGGAGAGCCGGGGAAGTTTTGGGTTGCCTATGTGCTTTGGAAGAACCAGAAAACATTCAGGATGGAATTAGGTTGGTAAATATGGGGAGTATAGAATCTGGTTTGGGAGTAGGAACTTCAATGGTTGCTTTAGCAGCGATGATTGCAGAAAAGAAAGGATATAGCATTTATGGGGAACCAATTCCGATGGCTTATCCTTTCTGGAAAGAATTGGGTTGGGACATAAATCCTAAGAGTTTGGATATACATGGATGGAATAAGAAAGACACTGAAATAGTAGCTGCAGAATTTAAGAAAGCCAATATTGTCACGATGAAGTTTGATAAGAACCTGGAGATAGACTAAAGTTTTAGCTATCTATTCTATTATGAGTTCTCGCCTTTTTTGACGCATTAGCTTGCCGAACTCCTTTACGATTATAGGGAAGACTTTGGCACTTTTTAAAATCTGCTGTTCTAAACTGCAATTTTTCCAAATTTCTAATTCCAATCTACGATAACCATAAGAAAAAACCTCATATTTGCGGCCAATTTGAGTTAAAGCAGAATCTGGAGAAAAATTCATTTTTCTTGTTTGATAAAACTGTTGATCGGAAGATTTCAAAGTACTTTCTATTTTGCCCAGATCACTTAATTGATATCTCTCCTCGTAACGATCATCTACTTTATTGATAAAAACCTTAAGAGGTTCTTTAGCGTTATAAGAATATTTTGATGGAGCGGTTACGATTACTCCTGGGATATGATCATATGTTCCCAATTCTGCGCTCCATCCTTGATCTTTAAAAGAAGGAGAATTTAAAACGGCAGTTACTTTTGAAAGGGTATGATTGGCCAGATTGCGCATTTTGTTGTGATAGTCTTGAGATCTCCACCCAAGTAATTGAGCTTCGCTAATCAATTTATCTTCGAGTACATCGCTTTTATGATTCTTGTCAAAAGGAATAGTAGTCCATCCGCCGGGATTGGCGTGATAGGCGCTCAAATGGGTCTGGGCCTCATGTTTGTTATTGAAGGGACCATAAGCACTGGAATATTCTCTCCAATCCCAACTGTTGCTTGGGGCATTTGAATCTTCAAGAACGTAATACCAGACTCCTGGCTTTATTTCATAAAAACGGCAATTAGCATTAGTGCTCATAGATTTTCTCCTTATCTATATCTTAACATTTTGAGAGAAGGTCCGTGGAATAATTGAGAAAATAAAGTTCGAGAAGCTATGACTTTTCAAGGGAGCTTGAGATCTTTTGTGCTAGATTTACGGTTGATTCTAGAACTGCTAATAACAGAAGCGATGTAACCAAAAATATTCCTAAAAAGACGATTAGATAAAGAAAAGCATCCATTATAAAAACAAGAGGATCCATTCCGAAAGTTATTTTTAGTTTACCCATAACATAGGTTATAAGCTCAAGACAGAAAGCAATTACAATAGGAATTCCTAGAACTGAAGTTGAAGTATTCACGATTAAAGACTTTTCTATAGTTTTCTTAAGCCCCAACAAAACATCTTTCATGCATTTCTTCCTTGATAATTGGTGTCGAAAGTATAAGTGAGCCGAGTATAAATTGCAATCTGAACGCTTTGCTCGTAGATAAGCCGTATAATAAATGGATGAACAAACAAGAATGGTTTAGAGGCTCGGAAGAGTTACATCAAGAAGAAATGCTGAATGAAGCTGAAAAGAGAGCAGAAGATGCTCGACAGATAGCAGAAAAAAACATGAAATATGAAGAATATCAAAGACAAATTTTTGATAACTTAGATACGCTTTTAGAAATGTATAGCTTTGAAGGAAACGACAGGTCAACTGCCTCTCTTGAAGTGCAACTGGTCCGCCCAGTTTTGCTCTTATTACAGAAAGCTAAAGAGAATGAAAAGAATTTATCACATGAAACTATTGATATTGCACACGTATTGGTTGAAGGGAAATTTCGAGACGAACGAGTCCAGGATGGTTTTTCTGAAATAAATGATCAGATGTTGGCTGAAAGAATGGGTTGGGCGACACGAGCTATTCTTAGAGATTTTCCGGAAATAAACATTAAAGAAGATGGCCCAAGTAGTTTAGGTTTTTGAAATAACAACTATTGAACTTAAAATCCGAGCACGTCTCTGGTTTTAACTGAATAGGAATCAAGAAAAACAGTATCTTTAACCCAGCTTAAAAAATCATCTTCTCCTAAAAAATCACTTTGTTCTAAGCTGGACCAAAGAAAAAAAGGATCTAGAGCGCAAATTTCTTGACGAGGTGTCTTGAAGTATTCTAGATCAGAGGAAAGACCTCGGAGATATGCGTAATCTTCAATTATTAGTTCTCTATTATTGTTTGATTCATTGTAGCCGCTCCAAAAAACTTTTAGGTCATGTTTGGCCGGATAGAGAATACCTAATATTTTACTTTGTGTTAAGGTTTCTGCATCCTCGCAATAAGGAAGCTGTGCAAAACTAAAAGCGGAGTATAGAGATTTGACGCTTTTGACTTTTTGTAGGGACGAAAATATCAAACTAGGTCCGCTTTTTAGAAAAACTCCCATTGAAATAGATGGAAAATCCTTATGGACCAATAAGTGTGCAAGGACAGGATAAGATAAATTAGGGGTGAGATCTCTGTTGGGAAGAGAGAACTCGTAAATTCCGGGCAATTTATCCATTCCAAAATCTGAATACAATTGGGGAGAAGCTGAATCACTGGCCTCTTTTTTAGAAATTAAAAGATACCCTTTTTTGCCATGTTGTGGGATCCAGATAGCTCCATTATCCCAATCGTTTAGAAAAGTTATTCCATGCTTACGGGTCTCTAAACCTTGTAGTTCTCCATAAGTAGTATATCCGGGGTCTTTTTGAAGCGGAATTTCCCGATATTTTTTAGCTTCAAAAGCTCCTTGTAAAAAATCAAGGAGATATTTTTGATCTTCATAGGAATTACTAAAATGATTGTTTCTCATGCAAATAGTTTATCAAAATTGTAAGGTGCCAAGGATAATGAATTATCTATTCGTATCGCAATGCATCTATAGGATTTAATCTTGAAGCCCTGGTTGCAGGAAGAGTTCCAGCTAAAAATGCTATGAGCATTATTAAGAACATCACACCTAAAACTCCTTGAATCGGGAAAGCTACGATTTGAAGCCCTGGCAATCCTTTCAATAGACCGTTAGATAGAATATTGTCCGCAATAGTTCCTAGAACAAACGCTATTATTATCCCCAGAAGACTTCCCCAAAAGCCTATCATCGCGGCTTCAGTGCTAAATAGTAAAAAGATCCTACTGCTGCGCATTCCCATTGCTTTCATCAAACCGATTTCTTTAGTTCTCTCTTGAACAGACATCAAAAGAGTATTGATGATTCCAAAGCTGGCAGCAAGAAGTGCAATTATTGCGAAGAAGTCCAGCACGTCAATAATTATGCTGATAATTTGTTTGAATGTGCCAAGAGCATCTTGAAGCGTCTGAGCCTGGTAGCCATCTTTTAGCAAGTTAGATTTTAGTTGGGTTAGCTGAGAGTCGGATAAGGATGAATCGAATCTGGCGACTGCTGAAAAGTATCTTTGGGTCGCAGCGACAGGAAGTCCTTGTGTTTGAATATTATAAAGATTTAGAGCTAGATGTTTATTGAGAGTTGCGCCCCCACCGATCAATCCTTTTTGAAGAGTTCCTGTGACGGTGGCATTTATAGTGTGGACTTGCCCGGCAGGATCGCTTATCCCGAGGGCTACTATTTTGTCTATTGCGTCTTGATTATTTTTGAAGCCAAGATATGTCACATAGCCAACCGGAATAATGATTTGGTTTTCCAAAGAATTGTCATCCAGCTTTGAACCAGATGCAAGATCTAAATTTGTGCCCGCAAGATTTTGTTGAGCAGCTAGCTGAAACTTATCGTTACTAGGGCCAGAAACATAATCAACTGCAATCAAAAGACTTGGAGCTACACTTCTTATTCCGGAATGAGAACGGATTTTAGATAAATCAGACTCGGTAAGAAGAACTCTGGTTATACCAGGTCCTTCAGCCGTAGTCTTTTTAGCGGAGCTATATTTTTGAGGAGCATTTGGATCGCTTGCAGAACTGGCCGAAGGATCGACACCTTGAACTATAAGTACGTCCTTTGCTCCTATGTTTCCCAGCTGTTTATCTATATAAGAGTTTATTCCCGCTCCAATCCCTGTAGTAAGAGTGAGCGTAAGTGAACCAATAAAGATTGCGATAATAGTCAAGAAACTGCGTAATTTGCTTCGGAGCATATTTGAACTGGCGGTTGTAAAAATATCCTTCAATTTCATCTAGCAACCTCTAGTTCTAGACGTCCATCCTTAATATGTATTTGTCGAGAACAACGATCAGCCAGATCTTGGTCATGGGTTACGACAACTAAAGTAATTCCTTTGTCTGAATTCATTTCAAACAAGGTATTTTCAATTTTGCTTCCGGTAACCGTATCTAAGTTTCCTGTTGGTTCATCCGCAAAAATAATTTGGGGATTATTAATTAGGGCGCGAGCAATGACCACTCTTTGTTTTTGTCCACCACTCAAATCATTGGCTTTATTTTTGAATTTATCATCTAATTCTACTGAACGTAAGGCTTCCATTCCGCGTTCCTTCCTTTCTTTGTTATTGACTCCTGCAATTTTTAAAGGCAGAATTACGTTTTCTAAAACACTGGCATTGCCATTTAGGAAAAATTGTTGAAAAACAAACCCAAAGGTTTCGTTACGTAGTTGGTCTAATCTTTTAGAGAGAGCAGAGCTTATGTCTTCTTCGTTTATAAAAATTTTACCTTCAGTAGGCGAATCCATTAATGCAAGTAGATGCATTAGAGTAGATTTTCCGGAACCTGATTTACCAATAACGGCCAGACTTTCTCCTTTTTGGATCGCTAAACTCACATTATCAAGAGCTACGAAAAAATTTTCTTTCTTGCCATAGGTTTTGGTGACATTGGATGCAGCAAGAACAGTTTGGGAAATGGAATGCAATATGTTATCTCCTGTGGTTGATGATATATAGTACCACAAGGGATTTTGAGAACTGCTTATTTCTGCGATGTGGCAAACCCTGTGACCTGAAGACTATGTGAACTTCTTCAGTGCCACAAGTGCTAGAAACTAATCGACAACCTTCAAATCACTTTTCTGTAACCCTTGAGGTTCTCCACAATAAGGACAAAGAGCCCAACCCAGACGAACGGTATGCTGACAGCGTTTACACCTTCGGGCAAAGAAGGTTAAGCAATGGGGACAGAGGACAAAATCAACCTCTATAGGCCTTGAGCAACTTGGACAATCGCGTAAAACTTTTTCTGGTTCGTCTTCGCTAAAAGCTTTACGTAGTAAGTTGGCGTTCTCTTGATCCTCAAGAAAGAAGGTTGGTCTGATGAGAAGATAAATAAAAACTCCGAAAAAGGGTATCAGTAAAGTTAAAATAACGGAAAAAAATTGAAAGGACACTTTGTAGGAACGATGACGGGCGTCCTTAAAACACCAATAAGACAAAGCCAAATAAAAAGGTATGGCAATAAATAGAGCTGCGATCCCTGCTTCTTGTAAAATTTGGAGCATTATTTCCTCAAGCGATGGTTGGTTTCGAAATGAAAGTATAGCATGAATTCAAATGTACTTAAAGAGCGACTTTGCCGTAGCCCTGAGAAGTAGCTTTGGTTTGGTAGCAACTTAACTATAAAGATGTTAAACTATCCTAAGAATGGAAAGTTTATATTGTGATGTTTTAGTTATTGGCTCTGGATTAGCGGGGATTAGCGCAGCTCTAGAAGCTCTCCTTAATGGAGTATCGGTAACAATCCTAAGTGCCCAGGACGCCTCTTCATGGTATGCACAGGGAGGAATCGCGGCAGCGTTTGGATCTGACGACGAGCCTTCTTTACACGAAAAAGACACTATATCTGCAGGAATAGGACTTTGTAATCGTGAAGCTGTGAAAATTTTGACTAATGAAGGTGGAGAAACCATTAAATGGCTCGTTCAGCACGGAGTTAAATTTGATCTTGATGCAGAGACTAAAGGACCGGCTTTAGCTTTAGAGGCGGCACACGGAAAAGCCAGAGTACTACATGCGGGTGGTGATGACAGCGGACGCAATATCATGCTAGCTTTGCAAAAATACATGGAAAACTCTAAAGAGCCTAAACTCAAAATTTTGCACAAAACCTCTATAGAATATTTGCTTCGAGATTCTGAAGAAGCAGTGGGGGCGGTGGTTGATGCTGATGGAGAACGCTTAGTGATTGGTGCCAGGGCAACCATATTAGCCACAGGAGGTTATGCGGCAGCTTATTCCAGAACAACGAATGCCTCAATTACTACTGGACGTGGAATATTAGAGGCGCTTCGAGTTGGAGCTACTTTGGTTGATATGGAATTTGTACAGTTTCATCCAACAACCTTTGCAGGAAAAGGAACTCCCTTTTTGATTACTGAAGCAATTAGAGGAGCTGGAGCTTACATTTGTAATACGGATGGAGTTCGTTTTTTGTTCGAAACCGATATGCGTGGAGAATTATCCCCGCGTGCAGTAGTTTCGAAAGCCATTGCAGAGTATTTGTCTCAACATCAAGAACCTTATGTTTATTTGGATACTAGACATTTAAATGTGAACTTGATTGAAGAAGAATTTCCTGGATTTATGTCACGGTTAAAAGAAGTTGGTATAGATCCCTTTAAAGAATTGGTTCCGATTTCCCCTGCAGCACATTACACTATGGGAGGGATTCTTACTGACCTGTGGGGACAAACTTCAATTAAAGGGTTATATGCAGCAGGCGAATGCGCTCGAACGGGAGTTCATGGAGCAAATAGGTTAGCTAGTAATTCTCTCTTGGAAGCTGCGGTTTTTGGAAGGCGTGCTGGGAAACATGCTGCCACGCATTTATTGGAACAGGGTGAGCAAGTCGATGGAATTGGGTATCTCCCGAGGTGGAGCGTTCCTACAGAAAAAAGTGCTATTTTGCAAGCTAATGAAATTAAGGAAGATCTGCTTCAGTATGCAGGAGTTTTAAGAAATGAGGCGGGACTAAAACAGGGATTAGATATTTTGTGGGAAGATTCTCCAGGAAACGAAGATACTCGGAATTTACAGGAACTTGGGAGAATGATTACGACGGCTGCTCTTTTACGTCAAGAAACTAGAGGGGCTCAAGTGCGTACCGATTTTCCCAAGGAAGATGAACTGTGGGGAAACCAAGAAATCCGTTTCGAGTTAGATTCTGAAGGTTGGCCGACGTTAAGTACTGTAGAGCGTGAAACGTGATTTTAGAAGTTGAGTTAATCTTGAAAATCTAGCTCTGAAGAAAATATGCTATAATAGTTTTAGTTTCAAAATATGAAAAATATGCACCCGTAGCCCAACGGCAGGAGGCAGGCCCCTTAAGAGGGTCACAGTGTAGGTTCGAATCCCACCGGGTGCACCAAGTTCAATTTATAAAAACGATAAAATTCCAGGAAATTCGGCCCGTTTTTAGCAAAACTGAATACGTGCTTCTGTAACTCAACGGCAGAGTAGGGGCCTTTTAAGCCCAAGGTTGCCAGTTCGAATCTGGCCGGGAGCACCATTTATTTTTCTAGATAAACTTTAAGCTATCGGTATAGCAAGCTCATGGACAAAATCTTCTAGGCTCTTGTAACCCCAAAGAACTCCATCAACAACATAAAGGTTCTGTCCCTTGTCGTCACGGAAAAAGTATTTAGCGCCACCCCAAAAAGCCTTTTTCTTGTGAACTTCCTTAATATTTATTAGGGGAACACTTTTGTGCCTAAAGCCTTTAAAAGCTATTTCTTTCTTATCAGAGGCTATCGAAGAAGGTTCCCTTAAAACTAAATAAGCAATAACTATTGCAAGAATAAACAAAAGAAATGGTCCTGAAACAATGCCGGAATTAGAAGCAAAAGAAAGTCCAGCCAATACCTCTAGTAAAATTGCAACTACTAACAGTAAACTACGACTGGTTGTTCCCCGACCCTGAGGTTTGATGAGACTTTCCAAATTATTGCTAACCATATTTACCGATGTTCCTTATCCTGAAGTTATTAAACTGTAATCTGATATTTAATATAACACCAAGAATGAAAAAGAACATAGGTTTACGGATTTGATTCAATAACGGCAAGGTTATGAATTTGTCGTTGGGAACTATTGGCGAGAGATTTATTTTTATAAAATCGCAGTATTATGATGCGGATGAAGAAAAATAAGCAAAGAAGAAGAAGCAAGCCAAAAAACATATTTAGGAATGATACCAAGATCCTCGCTTTTCAAATTGGTCGGTAAAAAATCCGACTTTTCGCCTGAAACCATGAACGATTTTGAAACTAGTTGAGGTTAATAAAACTCCTTACGCCGTGTCGGAATAACATGCTATACTGAAACTCCCTAGAGATAAATCCCAGGGGTTCTAGACTCCAATAAGCTTTCTTTGGCCGCGTCACCGCTTTTTGCCTCCGCCTCACTTATCTTTAGTTTAGAATTGACAGACGACACGCTCTGACTCAGGGCTTCTAGCCCGAAGGAAGAGAGGGCGTGGCCCTCCCTACTTGCACGTTGGTATGTATCCTCTAACGCCGCCTGCAGGATTGTTTCCATACCCGACCAATGCTTTGCAGCCTGGTCCGCGTTGAGGATGTCATCTTCTACGTGATGCAGAAGATAACCAGTATAGAGGTCACGTTGCATTACGATCCCACAGCTTGGGCAACGATGCCACCGCTCTGATAGGGATTTCTTTTCTACGTGACCACATTGACAAGTTTGGGAAAGCTTTGTTTTATAGGTTGAAACCTCTGAAATCTTTCCGCCAGCGCTTTCAGCCTTGCGATCAACTTTAGATTGGAAACTCCCTGGAGCTTTACGCCCAATACTTTTACCATATCTTTTTTTCCAGCCTTTAATTGATACCTTTTCGTGGCGGATATCATCGCCCATCGTTAGAACTTTGTTAGCCAGGGCTCCATGCTCTGAGTTACGATGAGCCGCCAGCACTCGATCTGCCTCTTTTAGTTGTGCCTCTACTTTTTTCTGATGTTTGGAAATATTCCATTTCTTAGGACCTTCTTTAATGGTGCCATTGGGATTATAGTTGTCTGGATTATTGGCACGACGCTGACGATCTGTGTGGCGTTGGAGTTTTCTAGTCTTCTTTGCATCCTTTACCACGCCGGGACAGAACTCCAGCAGCATGGCTTTTCTTTCACCCACGATAGCAACAGACGAAGGTCCCAGGTCAAGACCTACCTTACCCGTTCCAATTGTATTTTTCTGCTTTCGATAGGGAACGCCTTGTTGAATCAATTGCACATAAAAACGATCTTTACCGTGGATTACACGGCGAACAATACGACAGTATTTCACCTTTAGGGTTAAGCCCCAACAAACAACTTCATCTTTAGGATCAATGATGGCAGGAAGCTTTAATCCATTCCACTTTACGTAATATCCTTTTGTGGGCAGTATCGCAGCATCGAGATAATCTTTATTTTCGTTCTTCCATATAATGCTGCCAGTGTTAGATTTGCCCTCTACCGATGACGCTTGTCTCTTTGACTTAAAACGGGGTTTACCTTTGCCTTTGAAACGATATTCTTCATAGGATTTCCAAACCTCTTCACCGATCTTTTGGACAACTACCGAGTCTACGTGTTGGTTCATCCAACTTTGGGTATACTCTTTAGTGAAACGATTCATGGCGTCCAGCGTAAACCCAGTCTCCTCTTCCAACCAT
>OCZT010002634.1_pt1 | contig 18448 bp, 15 predicted proteins | sample 1539031 | NCBI WGS metagenome assembly OCZT01 (sample SAMEA3539308, study PRJEB22396) | soil metagenome | biome: tundra; feature: field; material: soil | place: USA | collected 2010-05 | depth 0.15 m | reverse complement strand
GCCGACGCTACGAACAGATCGCCGCGCCCTTCCAATGGAAGTTCACCCACGACGACCTCCACAAGCTCCTGGCGAAGGCCGACACCGAGCCCACCTCGCTCGCCGCCTGACCCCCCAGGACGCGATACGTGCGCGAACTTCCGAGCCAGACCACTTAGTCGCGAGCGGCAAAACTGCTGACGACCCGCCCGCCGCGAGCTGAAACGTGCCGGGTTCTATTGCCCAGGCGCCGGCTTCCGCGTTCCAGTGCTCAAAGGCCCGCGATCGGACAGTGATCGTAACCGTGACTTCCTCGTTCGCGTCCGCATCGACCGCCGCGAAGCCGACGAGCCACTTCAGGGGTCGCTCGACGTTGCTGTCCGGACGGCTCGCATAGAGCTGGACGACCTCCTTACCGCGGCGGGTGCCAGTGTTGCGCAGACAAACGGTGACCCGGACGTCGGCACCCTGGCGCAGCGCCGGGCGGCGCGTCGATCGAGACGTAGGTCCAGGTCGAGAAGCCCAGGCCGGTGATTTGACGTCACGTTAGCCCGGCCCCACCACCCACCACCATGACCAACACCACCGACAAAACGGCCCAATCCCAGCGCCCCCTTGACACGCGCGTCCATCTCAGACCTTTTGGCCTTATCTTGGCTGGACCCTACCTGCGAGCGGACACTCTCGCGGCAGCGAACACGCTCGGATCGTCGATTATCACGCCAAGCTCCTGCTCGCGGGGCTGAGCCCGCTGATCTGCGACCACCTCAACTTCAACGGCCGCTACTTCTCCCCCGCCCCGAGCTCGACGGGCTCAGAGCCCTGCGCGACCCCGACGCCGAGGACGACGACAGCTGAACTGAGCGCCGGCGTCGTCGGCCTTTAGCCGCTCTTAGCGCCAAACTCTGTCGGATCCTCGCCAAACCCCGCTCGGCGTGCGGGGGCAACCAGCGGAGCTCACCACGCTCCGGGTGCTGTCATTGCACGGCGTGCGAGCTTGCTGGAGACGGACTCCCCTCCACACGGGGTCCGGCTCGCCGGGATGATCACATCGATGCACGCCTCGACGCCCAGCGTCGGTCCGTCGATGATCAGCTGGTAGAGGTCTGGATTGTCCCAGCGGACGCCGCAGAGTCGGCGTTCACCTGCGGCCATGACGCACCCGCTACACGCCCAGCCCGAAAGCCCGGGCCACGGCGGCGCGCTCGTGTTCGTCGAGACCCTCCGCAGGTGAGCCCATGCTGAGGTTCATCACCTCATAGTGGGCGGCCGCCTCCAGGTACTCGACCAGGTCCGCGGCCTTCGTCGCAGAGATATCCGAGCGGGTCACGATCCCGTGCTTGGCCCAGATGACAGCGCTGCTGCGGGCCAGCGCAGCAACGGTAGCGTCCATCTGGCCGGGTGACCCGGGCACCTGAAAGGCTGCCAGCTCGACGCCTTCGGAGGCTACCACTACAGTCTCGGGCTCCCAGCGCATCAGTCGCTCGTTGAGCTCCTCGGTGGTGTTGATGTCGGGTAGGTGGCTCAGGAAGACAAGACGAAGCGGCTGTGCGTGGAGGACGACGTGATGGTCGAGGCCGCGGCGGCTACGGTGGTCCTCGTGAATCGCCAGATGGCTGTTCCACTCGCTCGACGGTTGCACGCCGGACGCTGCGTGCATGGTGGCGGTCTGCCCTGAGTCATCGATGTGCAGCACGACGAGGGTGAGAGCGGGCCGCCGACTGACGTCTCGCAGCCGCCGGCCGGCGGCTGTGATCACTACCCATCCGCCCGCCAGCGACGGCGCGGGCGAGGGCAGCTCGAGGTCATCAACTGGTTCAAACGGGCATGAGAGCGAGGAAACGAATACGGAGATGTTTCCCGCCGATCCCTCCAACGCCGCGAGGGTGGTCAGCTGCTGGCCGGCTTCGCCGATGTCCTCGACAATCCGATCAAACAAAGTCGTGACGTGTGACATGCGCCTCCTATCCGATCGAGTGCAGCGCGCCCCGTGCTTGCGCGATGCGTGTTAGATACCCCGAATTGCGTAGCGTCCCGACCGGGTCCTCTGCGGCCCCCAGGTCGGCGCGCACCTTCGCGCACAACGGCCGGACGTCCGTGCGGTAAGCGTCAAGCAGGATCTCGTAGCCGCCAAGCACGTCTCCGGCGAGCTGCGCGCTCGCCAGCGCCGCCCGGTCGACGAGCAGCGCCGTTACGTAGGCTTCCTGCAGGTTGACCACGCTCATACCATCGCCTCGATCTTGGGTTCCACATTGTGCGACTGATCAATCTTCAGTCCCGGGGCAGCGGCCCCTCGCCGGATGTTAGCTCGCAAAAGATCAGAAATAACTCGAACGGATTCACCGAGGCGACGATCAGATCGTCGTCGGCGTACTTGCGGTTGTTGAAGTCAAAGCCGCCAAGGCGTCCCTCGTCGGCCAGAAAGGCCACGATCTGCTCCACGTTTGACGCCCTGGGCGTGATGTCCCAGGTAGACGAAGCACGTTCGCCCGCTCCCCCAGCTTCTGACAGACGAGCAGCGCCGAGCCCCAGTCGGCGAGATGGTCGCGTAGAAGGCCGGCTCGAACAGCTTGTACTCGACCAGCAGCGCCTGCTCAGCGGGCAACTCGGCGTAAACTCGCGTTGAGCGGGTCCAGTAAATCGGTGACGGCGGGCGCGCAGGTCGTCCTGGCCAGCGTAGTTAGTGCCGTCGGCAAACCACAGCGACTGCGAGGTCGAGCCAAGCTCGCGCGCGATGCCGATGCAGTCGATCAGGTGCCTGACAGCGATCCCAAGGGAAGTGCAGCGCCAACCGCGCCTGCGGTCCTGGTGAGACGTTGGACCTCTGCGGCGTCGTCGAGCCGCTCGAACACGTCGCGCGGTCGTCCCGGCTGCGGAAAGGTGCCAAAGCGCGTTTCCCGAATCGCCGTAGCCCCAAGACGGCGTTTCGATCACAAGCCCGGAGAGAGCGTGTCAACTTCCGCCACTTCACGGCAACCGTCGCGCAACCGAACGGCGAGATGATCGTAATCGCTGTCTGAACCAGTCACTGCTTCCTCCTCAGCTGTTAGCGGGGCTGGGCGACGCCCGGCGCCTCCAGTCCAGTTACGGTAAGGAACCTGCCGTAGATCGACTCGGCCGGCTCCCCTTCGTCGGCGGGTTCGTAGGCCACCAATTGGGCGGAGGCGGCGGCCACGGTCCTCATATCGGACAGCGAGCAGAGCTCACCGGCCGCGCGCGCCTGCACCAGCACGTTGCCCATCGCCGTCGCCTCGACCGGACCGGCGAGCACCTCCCGGCCTGTGAGGTTGGCAGCCAGCTGGCACAATAATGCGTTACGCGCCCCGCCCCCAATGACATGGATGACGTCCACGTCTTGCCGGGTGACCCGCACGAGGCGCTCGAGCACCAGCCGGTACTTGCACGCCAGCGATGTCAGCGCCGAGCGTATGGTCTCGCCTTGCGTCTCGGGCGGGCGCTGACCGAGCGCACAGCAGCGCGCGGCGATCCGCGCCGGCATGTCACCGGGAGCGAACAACAAGTCATCGTCGGGATCGATCAGCGGCACGTCGGCTCGCGCCTGCTCCGCTAGATACGTCAACTCGCCGTAGTCGGGACCCCCCCAATCGCGCCGACACTCCTGCACCAGCCACAATCCCATGACGTTCGCCAGCAGGCTGATAGTCCCGTCGACGCCACGTTCGTTGCTCAGGTTGTAGGCGGCGGCTTCGGATGTCAGCGCCGGTGTGTCGGTCTCAACCCCCAATAGCGACCACGTGCCCGAGGACAGGACCGCCGCGCCCGGCCGGCCGAGCGGGGTGGCCACAAACGCGCTCGCGGTGTCATGGGCCGCGACCGCATGGACCGGGACCCCGGCAGCCGCAGCGTGATGCGGGAGTACCTGCCCGATGGTGACGCCAGGCTGCACCAGATCGCCCGCGAACGGCTTTCCCGGGTACCCGAGCCGGTCGATCAGCGCTCGCGCCCAAGTTCCCCTCCCAGCGTCGAGCAGGCCCGTCGTCGACGCGACCGTGCTCTCGTTGACCAGCTCTCCGGTCAACCACAAGTTGAGCAGATCGGGGACCAGGGCGATCCGCTCCGCGGCGGCCAGCGCCGGGCTTCCCTCGTCGGCGAGCAGCTGGTAGATCGTGTTGATCGGGAGCGCCTGAATGCCGGTGATCGAGTAGATCTCCTCTCGCGGGACCCGCGCCTGCACGCGCTCGACCAGCCCGGCGGTGCGCTCGTCGCGGTAGTGAAACGGCAACCCGAGGACACGATCCTGCGCGTCGAGCAACGCATAGTCCACTCCCCACGAATCGACACCCACCCCACGCGGCCAGACGCTTCGGGCCGCTCGCGCCAATCCCTCGAGCGCCTCATCGAACAGCCCGAGCAAGTTCCAGCGGATACCGTCCGGGAGCAGCACCGGCCGGTTCGAGAAACGGTGCATCTCTTCAAGCGTCACCACTCCTGAGGACAACTGCCCGAGCACCACCCGTCCGCTCTCGGCCCCCAGATCGATCGCTGCGAACGCCGGAGCGTCGGCCATCACCCATCACCCCGCCGGCTCAAGTCGCTCCCTCGGGCATGCGTCACAGCTTCCAAACGGCGTCGCGTGTGGAAGCCCGACAGGATTTATGCGCCCTACGCGCCATCGGATCCTTTGGTGAGGTACGACTCGCTAGAGGTTTACGTCGCCGCACAGGTGCACGTGGACGCCGAGTTCGGCGAACATAGCCGCCTTGGCGAGCAGCCCCTTGTCGGCCGTCTCGGCGTCGGATGTGTAGACGACGTTGACGTGATTGGCCCGGTGCCGGGCCATCAGCTGGTCCCGGCCGACGCCGTGCAGGACCGCGTGCATGATCGGCCACTCCGGGTTGGTGGCCTGGAGGCGGCGCTCGGTCTCCTCCGCAGGGAGCCCCACCACGGTGCCGCGGCCGAGGTCGACGTGCAGCACGCCCTCCATGATGAACACCCGGGACCAGACGATCTCGCCCGGCTTGGACACGCCGCTGAGGGTGCCGCCGCCCAGCGGGAAGAACATCGGTGGCTGACGCTTGCTGTAGGACTTGTCGTAACCGCCGTTGTGGGAGGCTGGCACCGCTCCGGAGATCTCGAACACCCAGACGAAGCTGTCGCCGTACTGCTCGCCCCAGCGAATGTCGTGTAGCGTAATCGCCGGGTCGAGCCCCATCGCGGTCCAGAGCCGATTGGTGACGAGGGAGTCGACGGCAACACCTTCGTCGACCTCGTTGAAGTGCGGCAGGGGGGCGCCCGCATACAGTTCGCGCGAACCGTCCCGGCTGGAGACCGGCGGCCGCTGCACGTTGTTCAGAAGCCCCTCCGCGAGGTCGCTGGCCGGTACGGTGTCCTTGAGGCCCTGCTGGTACTGGATCCCGACGGCGTCGAGGCCGAAGTCGTCGGCGATGCGGAGGGCGGCGATGTACATCTTGAACTGGCTGTGCAGCTGGGAGTCGGTCAGCTCGGTGGCCTCGTCAGTGCCGGTGTGGAAGGTCATGCCGGCGTCATCGAGCCAGGTCCGGACAGCACGGGCCTCTTCGTCGCTGATCCTGTTCATCTCCGCGACCAGGGCGCTTTGAGACAGGCGCTCCTTGTAGATCCCGAGCGGGTTGATCAGCTCGTCGTCGAAGATCGCGTTGTACATCCCCATGCAGCCCTCGTCGAAGACACCGATGATCGCCTTCTCGGTGGACAGCTGCACGGCCAGCGCTCTGCCGAGGTCGACCTCCGGGCCGGCCAGCAGGGCCGGGAGGTCGCGCACATGGCTCTGGTCATGGGTCAGCTCGCCTGTTTCAAGCCACTTTTTGAGCCCTTCGATGGCCCAGTCGTCGGTGAAGTCCTTACTCCACAGCACGGAGTACTTCTTGCCGGCCTTGGTGAGACTGCCGGCGAGGTTGAGCAGGCCGACCAGCCCGGGGAACTCGCCCTCCCAGTTCGCCACGATGAGGATCGGACCCTGATGGCCGCGCAGTCCGGCAAGCACGTGGTGGCTGTACTGCCAGACCGCCTCCACCACAATCAGCGGGGCATCCACCGGCAGCGTCTTGAAAATCTCGATCCCTGCGCGCTGGCTGTCGATGAAGCCGTGCCCCTTCGCCTCGTCGATCTCATGACCACGCTGCACCTGCCAGCCGAGTGAGGTGACGGCGACGGTCAGGTCGGACTCGAGCTTCTGCTGGGCTGGCCAGCAGGTCACGTTCGCACTCGAACGCAGGTCCCCGCTTGCCACCGTATATACGGTTTTGGCCTGGATCTTGGCGAGTTCGGCGAGGACGGGCATGAAGTAGCTGGTCATCTGTCGGTGCCTTCCTTAACGGCTTGCGCCGCGTGGTTTGCCGGTGCAAGTCATCAGCGTTCCTGTCGGGCTGCGAGAGCGTGTGCGATGGCGCGCGTGCTGGTGTAGAGATCGAGGTACGACGCGTAGAGCTCGTTGTACCTTTCGGCGAGCTCCGGCCGTGGTTCGCGGGTCTCCTTGACCGGGTTCCAGGCCTGGATTGAGAACTCGGCGACCGTTTGTGCTGCCAGGAATGCCCCCCCGTAGCTGGCGCCGATTGTCTGAGAGGGGATCTCCTGCGGGCGGCCGGTGATGTCGGAGACGATCTGCGTCCACAGGGTTCCCTGGGTGCCGCCGCCCACCGCGACGATGCGACGGATGTCTCCGCCGGCGTCCTCGATGGTCTCGATGTTGTGGCGCACACCGAGGCCGATAGCCTCCAGTGCCGCGCGGTACAGGTCACCGCGGGTGTGCGACAGCGTGAGGCCCGCAATCACGCCGCGTGCCTCGGGGTCCATAACTGGTGTCCGCTCCCCAGCGAAGTACGGCAGCATGAGGAGGCCGTTGGCTCCCGGCCCCGAGCGTTCGCCGAGCTTGATCAGCTCGGCGTAGTCCAACGATCCGAATAGCTCACGCAGCCAGCTGGTTATCGCGCCCGAAGTGGCCATGCCGCCAGCGAGGTTGCGGGTGTCTGGCAGCGCGCCCACCGTTCCCCAAAGGGAAGGACTGGTCACAAGGTCCGGGACCGTATTGATCAGGAACATCGTCGTGCCGTACATCAGCATCAGGTCGCCGACGCCCTGTGCGCCGACGCTGATCGCCTCCGCCCACGCGTCGATCGTCCCGGTGATCACCGGGATGTCGACGGGAAGCCCCGTCAGCGCAGCGGCCTCGCGGGTGGTAACGCCAGCGACCTCACCGGGCCAGCGCAACGGCGGCAGCGACAGGCCGGACGCGACCAGGTCGACCCAGGGTTGGTACCACTCGCGCTTCTCGGTGTCGTACAGCGGGGTGCACTGGCTCGCGGAGTGCTGGTCGAGCACGTACTCACCCGTGAGCTTGAGGACCAGCCATGAGCTCGGCATGAAGAGGCGGCGGGCACGCGCGAATGTCTGAGGTTCGTTGTCGGCCACCCAGGCTACTTTCGCGCCGGCGGCCTGCGTGGATAGCGCCGAGCCGCACCGGCGGCGGATCTCGTCCGGGCCGAGCTGGTCGTTTAGCCGCGCAATCTGCGGGGTCGAGCGGGCGTCGATGCCGTAGAGGATGGCGGGTCGCAGCGGCGTACCGGCTTCGTTGGTCAGCAGCACACACGGCCCCATACCGCTGACCCCGACGGCTACGACGTCGACGTCCGACGGGGCGAGCAGCTGCCGGCTGAGGTCGAGGAACTCCTGCCACCAGACCTCGCCCTCCATTTCGACCCAGCCGGGGCGGGGCCGGTCGACGGCATGTTCGCGAGTGGCGCTGCGGATCATCCGGCCGTCGAGGCCGACGAGCACACCCTTGCTGCTCGAAGTGCCTATATCGACGCCGATGACTGCCGGGACTGTCATGCCTACCAGCGTTCCAGAAATAGATTTCAGAGTCAAAACCCAGAGGTTCCGCTTGATCAGTTGTCTACCGTTCGGCCGGGGCCGGACAGCAGTGCACAACTTCGGTGTTGTTAGCCGGAGCGACTCCGAAGCCGGTTAGGTGGGCTGGTGGGGAGGCTACGAGGAAAGCTCGGCGGTGTACTCGCGGCACGCACCCATTCTGAGAGACCGATCCGACAGAAGCGCCGCAGATGCAGCGAGTCGGACACGCGTCCACCAGCGTCCGACAGCCCCACCCGTACCGCGCCTTGAGCACCGTCAGCCGCACAAAGGTCTCCATCGCGATCGTTGGACGCCCCTCGCTAAACACCGGTCGCCCCATCATGCCTCTGCTTGAGCTCCTGCGCGAGGTTCACCGACGCGGGGATGGCGACCGTTGCACAGCCGCGGCCCCAGCGAGTGGCTCGCTGGTGGCAGAGCACCAGGAGCGTGAGCGATGATCGCTTCGGCGAACAGCACCCAGCAACCGGCGCGTCGAGTGAACTTCTCGCCGATCACGACGGACTCGCGCGATGCATGATGCGTATCGCGGCTGCGTGAGGCCGATAGGGTTGCGATCGCCTTCATGTTCTCGGACTCGGTCTGCATGTTGACGTGGGGGCGCTGAACGTCAATCAGGACCCCATGGGCGTGCTACGCATAGCTCTCTCCCTCCCGGGTCGCACGGAGGGGCGTCAGCGACGCCCCTCCGCGGTTGAAGCGTCCGCCGGTGGCGTGCGCAGCCGGCGGCTCCGTCGCCAAGCGATTCGGGTCGCCAACGGTCACTAGGTCGGCGGCACCAGCAGCTTGTGCACGGACGGTTGGTTCATATTGGCCTTGGTCGCGACGATCGATCCCGTGTCCACGGAATGGGGCACGGAGTGGTGCTGGAGCAGGCTCCAGACCTCCGCCACGCCCTGATAGCCGATCTGGAACGGGTTCTGCACGATCAGCGCCTGGACCTGTCCCGAGCCGAGCGCGGTGACCTCGTCCGGGGCGTTGTCGAAGCCCACGATCTTGACCTTGCCGACCAGCCCCCGCTCCAGCAGCGCGTGCACGGCTCCGATCACTCCCGGCTCGTTGGCCGCGAAGATCCCTTTCAGGTTCGGATGCGAGGTGAGGATGTTCTCCGTGTCGGACAGCGCCATGCTGATGTCGCTCTGGTCGTACTCCACCGCGACCAACTTGACGCCCGAGTACTTCTTGAGCTCCTGCTCGAAGCCCTGCTGACGCTGGGCCGACGTGGCGGCTGACGGAACGAAGGGCAGCAGCGCGACCTGACCGCTGCCGCCGATCAGCTTGGCCAGGATGTCGGCCGCCTTGGCGCCCGCCGCCACGTTGTTGGTCGCCACCAGCGGGGGCGTCTGGGGCGAGAGCCCGGAGTCGATGTTCACAACAGGGATCCCGGCCTTCTTGGCCGCCTGGGCGCTCGCGACGAGGCCGTGGGAATCGGTCGCGGCGAAAGCGATCCCGCTGACGTGGCTGGTGATGAAGTCCTGGAGGATGTTGACCTGACCGGACACGTCTGTCTCGGTCGCAGTTCCCTTCCACTCCATGTTGACGCCATACTTCTTCGCGGCCGCCTCGGCACCCGCCTGCACGGTGCCCCAGTAGAAGAGGCCGACCGATTTCGGCACCACCGCGATCGTGTATTTGGCGCCCTTAACCGTCGACTTGGCGCTGCCTCCGCTGGGGCTCGCAGAGCCCGAGCTCGACGAGCCGCATGCCGTGACGACCACCATCACGGCGAGGGCTCCCGCCACCATCATTCCCCGCTTGATTCGTGTGCCGCAACCCGCTCGCCCAGCGGCACCTGCGTTCCTCCTCGATCGTGTCACGTGTGCCTCCTTCTCATCAGTTCGTGTGGTTTTGTGTTGGGTGATTGACGTGGAGCGTGCTCGGTCGAGGTGCCGCTAGGAGTGCGGGAGCGCACGGCGCCGGAACTGGTCGTAGGCGACCGCAGCGATGATCACGCCCCCCAAGATCACTTCCTGCCAGAAGTTCGAGATGTTCAGGAGGTCGCCGCCGTTTGAGATCAGCTCCAACAGCAGCGCGCCGATCAGGGCCCCGATCACGGTTCCCTCACCGCCGAACAGGCTCGCTCCGCCGATCACCGCCGCGGCGATCGCGTCGAGGTTGTAGTTCGTCCCCGCGGACGGGTCACCGGTGACCACCCGACTGGCCACGATCACGCCACCGAGTCCGGCCAGCAGTCCCTGGATGACGTATACCGAGGTGAGCACCCGGTTGACGCGGATCCCCGACAGCCGGGCGGTCTCGTAGTTGCTCCCGATCGCGTAGGCGCTACGGCCGAGGGTAGTGCGCGCAAGGACGAATATCCCCGCCGCGGCCACGATCACCATGATCACGATCGGAACCGGAATCGGCCCGATGTGACCATCGCCGAGAACGTCGAACGAAGTCGGGGCTGAGATCGGCTCGCCGTTGGTGATCAGGAACGCGACGCCCGTGATCGCGCTCAGCGTGCCCAACGTGGCGACGAACGGAGGTATGCGCGCGGCGGTGATCAGCAGCCCGTTGATCAATCCAACCCCGCCGCCCGCCAGCACTCCGACGACAATCCCGGGACCCACACCCAAGCCGTCGTTGGCGACCAGCATAGCCGAGATTACGCCTGTCAGTGCCACCACCGCACTGACTGACAGGTCGATGCCGGCGGTGATGATGACGATCGTCTCGCCGACGGCGATGATCGCAATCACCGACATCTGCACGAAGATCGCCGAGATGTTGGTGCTGGTCAGAAAGACAGGCGAGACGATCGACAGCACCACGCCGAGCACGAGCACGAACAGAAACGGGCCGAGCTGCTGAAGTGTGTTCCTGGCCCAGGCACGCGCGTCAAAACGTCCGCCCGCGACCGGCTCCGGTGGCTGCTGACTTTCCTCGGTTGCGAGGTCCGACCGTGCTTCTCCGGCCGGCTCGGGCACGTCGCTCATGTTCGCTCTCCGGCGTTCGGCTCGCCGTAGTCGCTCCCGGCCCGGGGCCCTCCTGGCGCCGGCGAGCCGTGGCCCCGCGTGGATGCGCCGGCTCCGGCGCCGACCGGAGCTTGGCCCATGGCTGCGAACATGATGTCCTCCTGCGTCGCCTCGCCGTGCTTGAACTCGGCCACGATCGCGCCGTCGCGCATCACGATCATGCGGTCGCTCATCCCCAGCCCCTCGGGCAGGTAGGAGGAGACTAGGATGATCGCCTTCCCGGATTCTGCGAGCTTGTTGATCAGTGCGTAGATCTCGACCTTCGACCCCACGTCGACCCCCCTGGTGGGCTCGTCGAGCAAGAGCACCTCGACCCCCGCGATCAGCCACTTGCCGATCACTGTCTTCTGCTGGTTGCCGCCGCTCAGGAACGAGACGGGCTGGTCGAGCGAGGGGGTGATGATCCGCAGCGTCTGCACCATCGCCGACGCGGCTCGGCGCTCCTCGCCTTTCCTGAGTACGCCGAAGCGCGAGAACTGCGGCAGTGAGGCGAGAGTCAGGTTACTGGCGACGCCGAGGACCCCAGCCAGCCCGCTGCGACGTCGGTCATCGGACAGGTAGCCGATGCTATGCCGGATCGCCGCCTGGGGGTCGCGGATCTTGACCGCCTTGCCGCGGCGGAAGATGGTGCCCGACTCCACCGGGATGGCCCCGATCAGCGCCCGCATCAGCGTCGTCCTGCCGGCACCGAGCAGACCCAAGAATCCCACGACCTCCCCGGCGCGAACAGAGAAGCTGACCTCAGTCTGCTTTCCCCGTACGCGCAGAGCCTCGACTCGGAGTAGCTCGTCGCCTAAATGCGCACTGGCCTTGGGGAACATCTCGACCAGGTTTCGGCCGACCATCATCCGGACGAGCTCGTCCGCGCTCGTGCGCGCGACCGGACGGTCGCCCACCACCTCGCCGTCGCGCATGATCGTAACCCGGTCGCAGAGATCGAGGAGCTCCTCGATCACGTGCGAGATGTAGACGATCGCGACACCCTGACTGCGCAGGTCGCGAAGCACGCGAAACAGCTCCGCCACCTCGCCCTCGGCCAGCGCGGAGGTCGGCTCGTCGAGCACGAGCACCTTGACGTCCTGGGACAGCGCCTTGGCGATCTCCGTCATCTGCTGCTGGGCGATCGTCAACCGGCTCACCGGAGTCCGCAACGGCACCTTGAGCTGCAGCCGCTCCAGCAGCGCGGCGCCGTCCCGGTAGATCTTGCGCCAGTTCACGAGTCCACCCCGCGTCGTGGGCAACCGTCCGAGGAACAGGTTCTCAGCCACGCTCAGATGGCTGGCCAGACTCGTCTCCTGGTAGACGGTGGAGATTCCTCGGGCTAGCGCGTCGATGGGACCCGAGATCTCGATCTCCTCCCCGCTCAGGACGATCTGGCCACTGTCCATGCGCTCGGCACCAGAGAGGATCCGGATCAGGGTCGACTTGCCCGCGCCGTTCTCACCCAACAGGGCATGGATCTCGCCCCCGTCGACACGGAAATCGACGCCCTTCAGTGCTTGGACGCCGGGGAAGCGGCGCGAAACCCCAAGCATCTCGACGACCGGCTTGGTCCTCGGACCTGTCGCGCTCGCGCTCATCGCCGCCCAGCTCTGCGCAGGGCTCCAAGCTCGCAAAGGTCAGGAAAAGAAGCGCCGCCAAAGTCGGGCCTGGACGGAAAGACTGAGTTCTGAAGCCAACGATCTCTCATCTGCGACCAGATCGCCCGGTTGCCTGCATGGCGCGAGAGCATACATCGTTACATCGTCAAACGGTCCCCGACTGGCCGGTCGACCGTCGCGGATGCCGCGGAAAAACAACCTACTGACGCTTCCGTGGGTTGTGTCACCGTCCGGGTAGGGTGGGCAGAGCGGTTTAGCCTGGATCCACCGAGTAGCTGTGTCGGATGACGCGGGAAGGGGTGGATCGGTTGGTCGTCATGGTTTTCGCTGGTTGATCGGCTGTGGTGTGGCACTTCGGGGCTGGTGGGGGCCGCGTTTCACCGGTTGGGGTACGTGGTTCGGCAGGGCCGTGCTGGCCGTTGCCGGCGGAGCTGCTGAATCGGTGTCGCTGTGCCCCGGGGGTGGGGTCAGGTGAGGGCGGGGAGCGCGCGGATGCGGGTGAGCGCGTTGGTGAAGTCCTGTTGCCAGGGCCAGCGGGCGGGAAGCCGGAGCGTCCATTGCCGGCTGGTGCGGGTCAGTCGTCCCGGGATCCGAAACAGCCGGCGGCGGCGGGTGGCCGCGGTCCGGGTGATGTGGTCGGGCAGGCCGATCTGGCTGGTCCACCGCCCGAGGTTGTGCGAGAGGGCGGCGATCACGGTCCAAGCGCTGTTGGCGGGGAACCGGCCTGAGGGGAAGTGCGCAAGCGCTTGGTCCTTGAGATCGCGGATCGCGAGCTCCACGACGGCGTGCTCGCGGTGCTCGGCTTCGACGAGCTTCAGCGCTTCGGTGCGGTTGGTGGCGAACGCGTGGTAGCGCCAGTCGGGAAACAGGTCGGCCTGCGGTCCGACGAGCCGGGTGCGGCGGACGATCAGCCGCCAGTCACCGAGCTTGGTCTCGGCGATCTGCGCCTCACCGGTCTTCGGATAGTCCTCGAGCTTGATCCAGGCGGTCTCGGGGATCTCCTCGATCAGCGCCCGGATTGACTTGCGCTGCTTGACGCCGATCGAGAACTCCACGCCGCGAGCGTCGAACGTCTTGAACAGCTTGTGGTTCTCAAAGCCGCTGTCGGCGCGGATCAGGATCGTGCCGGTCGCGCCCGCACGACGCACGCGGGCGAGCAGCTCATCGACGAACCTCGGGTTCCCGCGCTGGGTGTTGGCCTTCCCCTTGCGGTTGCGGATGTGCAGCACCTCGCCGGTCCCGCCGCGGGTCGCCAGCAGCGGGTGATAGCCCAGCTGCTTGGTGTACCCGTAAGAGGCGCCCTGCTTCTGATCGCCGTGGACCTCCCCGACGAAGCTGTCGATATCGATCACCAGCCGCTCCTCGCCCGGCCCGGCGCCAGCGGCCCACGCCCGGCAGAGCGTCTGGTCAATCACCCGGTCGAGCTGGCGGACATGCCCGAACGGTCGCGGTAGGGACCGCCCTTCGCCTTGTGGGCTCGGGCGGCCCCCCGCACAGATCCCAGCGTGCACTGCTAGGTGAGTCGCCCGGGGGAGTTTCGCCCCCGGGCGCTCTGAGAACCGGACGTGACAGTCTCCCGTCATCCGGCTCCTATCATCTAGCCGTTCACGGCAGCGCGCCCGCGGTCCAGTGAGCGAAGAGTCCCGGCTCGCGTTTCGCGATCTTTGCTAGGAGTTCTCGTGCCCGTCGGGGACGGCCGCGCAGTCGCTTGTATTTGCATCGCAGCCAGCGCACCAAGTACTCGTTGATGCGCCGGAGAAGCAGAGCCACCTTGGTCGGGTAGAACCGGCCATAGTAGATGGCCCATCCTCGCACGAGGGGGTTGATCTCCTCAGCGAGGTAAGCGTTCAGGGGGTCGTCGGGCGTTCGTAGAGGGTTCCTGCTGGCTGCAGGGAATCTTGCGGCGTGCAGCGGGAGGAGCTCAGGGCGGCGATCGAGCGTGATCCGGAGGCGATCATCGATCTGGTGTTGTCGTTGATGGCGCGGGTGGAGGAGCTTGAGCGGCAGATCGGTCGGAGCTCGCGTAACAGTTCTCTGCCGCCGTCGCGCGATTCGTCTGAAGCCAGGAAGGATCGTCCGAAGAAGAAGGGCTCGGGGCGTCGGCAGGGCGGTCAGCCCGGTCATCCCGGCCAGCACCGGCCGATGGTCGCTGACCCAGATCGTGTGGAGACGTACTGGCCGTCTGCGTGTGGTGGTTGTGGCGCGGGGATCGGTGAGGCGGACAGGGTTGCTGATGGCGATCCTGTCGCCCATCAGGTGAGCGACATCCGTGTCGTGGTGGAGGTGTGTGAGCATCGGCGGATGCGGACGCGCTGTATGTGTGGTCACCGGACGCTCGCGCCGCTGCCTGTCGGTGTTGGGGAAGGAGCGTTCGGGGCGAGTGTCGCAGCGGCCGCGTCGACATTGACCGCGGCGCGGGTGTCGCGACGTGAGACCTCAAGGCTGCTTGAGGATCTGTGCGGCATCCAGATCAGCGTCGCGTCGGTCGAGGCGCTGGTCAAGCAAACCTCGGCGGCATTGGAGGATCCCTACGTGCAGATCCTGCGTCATCTCGATGACGCCGCGGTCCGGTGCGCGATGAGACGTCGTGGCGACAGGCGGGCGATACGCGGTGGCTGTCGGTCGCTGCGGCGGTTGACGCCGCGCTGTTTCAGATCGCCGTTCGTCGTGATCGTGACGCTGCTCGCGCCCTGTTGGGCGATGATCCTGACGGGGTGATCGTGTCTGACCGCTACTCCGTGTACCTGTACATCGACGCTTCCAAGCGCCAGCTGTGCCTTGCTCACGTTCTGCGTGACTTCGTCGCGTTGGGCGAGCGCGCCGGCGCGCCCGGCCGGCTCGGGCGCAAGCTCCAGAAGTGTCTCGCTGACACGTTCAAGATCCTCAAGGCGCCAGGCCGCGACGTGGCCGACCTGGACGCTCTCGCGGCCGAGCTCGCGCCCCATCGTCAGCTGCTACGCGAACTGCTCGAGCAGGGCACCCGCGGCCGCGACCCGCAGACCGCCCGGTTCTGCACAGGGCTGTTGGAGCGCTACGACGCGCTCTGGACGTTCACCCGGATCGCGGGCGTCCCGGCCACGAACAACACCGCCGAGCGCGCGCTGCGTCACGGCGTGCTGTGGCGCAAGACCAGCTACGGCACCCAGACCGACCACGGGAACCGCGCCGTTGAGCGGCTCCTCACGATCCGCGAAACGTGCCGCCTGCAACACCGCCGACTGCATACCTACCTCGCCGAAGCAATCGCCGCCCACCAACACGGACAGCCCATCCCCGCACCACTTCAGGCCTGATCCAAGATCAGACCCCGTGAACGATTACAAACCGGGTATGTTGCATGCAGAACAGAGACCGTCGTTTGAGGGAGGAACGTATGGCGAGTACCAACGGCGGGTCCGCCGACATCCGGCGGGTGCCCGACACCTTCAAGCTCACCGACTGGCCGCGCAACTGCTGGTACGCCGCTGCGTACGATGTGGAGCTGCGGCACGAGCTGCTCGCACGCACGATCGCGGGACGGAATCTGATCCTGTTCCGGCGCGGGGATGGGCGACCGGCCGCTCTTGAGGACGCCTGCTGGCACCGGCTGATGCCGCTCTCGAAAGGCCGGCTCGAGGGTGATGACGTCGCCTGCGCCTATCACGGACTCGTCTACAACTCCGACGGTCGTTGCACTTTCATGCCGTCGCAGACGACGATCAATCCGGCGGCGCGCGTGCGCTCCTACCCGGTTGTCGATCGCCACCGATTCGTGTGGGTCTGGACCGGCGATCCGGCTCTCGCCGACCCTGATCGAGTGCCGGATCTCCACTGGAACGAGGATTCTGAGTGGGCGGGTGACGGCGGGCTGATCCACCTCGAGTGCAACTACAAGCTGATCGTCGACAATCTGATGGATCTCACTCACGAGACGTTCGTCCACGGTGCCAGCATAGGTCAGCGATCGATCGCCGAGGTTCCTTTCGAGGTGACGCACGGCGCGCGCTCGGCGACCGTGACCCGCTGGATGACAGGCGTCGACGCGCCGCCGTTCTGGAAGATGCAGCTCGAGTGGAAGCGCGGCGAGCCGGCGGGTAAGGTCGACCGCTGGCAGATCGTCAACTTCGAGGCGCCGAGCACGATCGCGATCGACGTGGGTGTCGCGCCGACCGGCACGGGCGCTCCCGAGGGCAACCGATCCGAGGGCGTCACGGGCTTCGTGCTGAACACAATGACGCCCGAGACCGAGAAGTCGTGTCACTACTTCTGGGCCTTCGCGCGTAACTACAGCCTCGGCGATCAGCGGATCACGACGTTGCTCCGCGAGGGAGTCTCGGGCGTCTTCGCCGAGGACGAGGACGTGCTCGCGGCCCAGCAACGCGGTGTCGACGCGAACCCCGACAAGCAGTTCTACAACCTGAACATAGACAGCGGCGCTATGTGGGCGCGGCGCCTGATCGACAAGATGATGGCCGAGGAGGCCGAAGACGAGCGCTACCGCAGGTCCGCCAGCGAATCCGAGGCCGAGGAGGAAAGGGTCACGCGCGTCGAGGCCACGGATGCCGATGCCAAGCACCTCGGGGTGAAGTGAGCCCGCAGCTCCGTGACCAGGCGGAGGTGCCGGAGTGCCACCGGATCCTCCACGTCGCGCAAACGCAGCACCGCGGCATTCTACAGGAGATCGCCCGTGAGCACGATCGGTTCGAGCGGCGAAACCCTGGACGTCGCGGTCAGCGGCGAGCACGTCTTAGCCCGGCTTCCCACCAGGCTGATCATTCGCGATGATAGGAGGTAGTCACTTCGCCCAGGGGCACGTACGGGTAGTGGCTGACGTCGCGATCGACGTCCGCATGATCGAGATCGAGCCAGCGCGCGGGACCCACCCGTACCCGACCGGCGCCCACCTTGACATCGCCGTTCGAATCGACGGGCTTCCCGACATCCGGTCGTATTCGCTCGTGGGGGAGCGACCCGTCGATGGTGCCTACCGCATCGCGGTAAAGGAGATTTCGGACAGCCGCGGCGGGTCGACCTACGTACGCGGGCTCGAGCGCGGCGCGGTCGTCGAGGTCTCCGAACCGCAGAGCCATTTCGAGCTCCAGTACGGGCGGCCCGAGTACCTGCTCGTCGCGGGCGGGATCGGGATCACTCCGATCTTCGGCATGGCGCAGGCGCTTATGCGCCACGGCAGGCCGTTCCGGCTTCTCTACGCAGCACGCACCAGAGAACAGATGCCGTTCCTCGACGAACTCGCGGATCTGGTGGGCGACAGGCTCGAGCTATACGTCTCCTCGGATGGCCGGCGGCTCGACCTCGGCACGGAGATCGACAAGCTGGATCCTGACGGCGAGGCGTACCTGTGCGGACCGCTGCGGCTGCGCGACGCCGCGCAGCACGCATGGCGCGAGAAAGACAGACGACCGGACCGGCTGCAGTTCGAGACGTTCGCGTCCGGGGGACGCTTCGCACCGGAGGAGTTCGTCGTGCGCCTCCACGACCAGGGCGATCGCGAAGTGACTGTCCGCCGCGATCGCACCCTGCTCGACTCGCTGACCGACAACGACGTCGAGATGATGTGGGACTGCCTGCGTGGCGAGTGCGGCCTGTGTGCGGCGCGAGTCCTCGACGCGGAAGGTGAGCTTGACCACCGCGATGTGTTCCTCAGCGAGGAGCAGCGACGCGAGGGCACGACGATCCTCACGTGCGTGTCGCGCGCAGTGGGTGGGGCAATCACCATCGATACCGGCTTCCGGCCGGAGCGTGGCGCCGACACGCCGGCGCAGACGAGCATTACGCGCTAGGCGCCTCAACCAACACCGGTTCGCGCGTCGCAAGTCTCACGACACCGCCACAGTCGCGAAGACCCGTGTGCCTGGCGTCGCTCAGCCGGACGTCTCGTAGCCTTCGCCTGATGGGAGTCTCGCCGGTTTCGAGGACACTCCACGCACGGACGCCCGGCCCGCTTGTGTCGAACCGGAGCATGCATCTCCCTTGTGCTTACTTGTCGTCGTCGGTGGTGTCAAGCCCCCCGGGTTTGGGGTGGCG
>OCZT010002633.1_pt1 | contig 18458 bp, 17 predicted proteins | sample 1539031 | NCBI WGS metagenome assembly OCZT01 (sample SAMEA3539308, study PRJEB22396) | soil metagenome | biome: tundra; feature: field; material: soil | place: USA | collected 2010-05 | depth 0.15 m | reverse complement strand
GGCGAGCGAAACGTCAACGACGCTCAGCGTGAAGAGAAGCGCGAAGAAGTTGAGCGCCATCGCAAGCGAGCCGATGAGGAACATCGGGCTGGTGAGCACCGCGCGTATGGCCCCGCGAAGGCCGCTGTGCGCGCGGATCAGGTCAAGGTCGCCAATGCGCCGCATCGCTCCTGCCGTCAGGACTTCGCCGGTGATCGCCAGCGCCGCGACGGTAAGGATGCAGGTCCAGATCTCGAAGGTCCGTGTGAGATGCATCAACGGCCGGCTCCGGAGTCCATGACTTCAAGCGCAGTGTGCTCGTGCTCGGTGCGGGACGGCCCGTTGGCGACGAAGCCCACCGCGCAAACGATCGTCAGGATGCCCGCCCAGCGGTACGCGCTCAGGTGCTCATGCAGCCAGAAGCGGCTCAGCAGCGCGACCACAACGTAGCCGAACGCCGTCGCCGGCATCACAAAAGTGAGATCAGCCCAGCTCAGCGCGGTGAGATAGCTGGAGAAGAAGCCAATCAGCAGGAGAATCCCGCCGATGATCCACGGATTGCGAAGCGCTGCAAACAGCAGCGTGAGGTGGTGAAGGTCGACGCGGCCGATCTGGGTCATGCCGTGCGATAGCATCGTGTCGCCAACCGATGCGGTCAGCAGAACAGTGAGCAGGATGAGATAACGCTGCGGAGAGAGGGTGTGCTTCATCTACCTCTAGTTTAGAAGAGATGCGCACGCGATGCGCCCGAAGCGTTGGCTAAAACGACACATCCGCGAGCTGCGTCACCTTCATCACCGACTGGTCGCCCGTGCGCTGCTTCCACGCTGCGCGAATCGCCTCAATCTTCGCCGCGTTCTCCGCGGTCGCGGCGTAGTCGATGATCAACACCTTCGACCGAATCCGCTCCGGCGCTTTCTTCTGCTTGCCCTGCCACTGCCCGTAGATGTCCATCACCGAAAGCCCCGCCGGAAATCGTGGCGTCACTTCCTTGTCGAGAAAGTCGCGCCACGCAGCCTCGGACACTCCCTTGTCCGGCGCGTCGGCCGGCCCCAGCCCAAAGTAGAGGCGCGTATCCACCCAGTGCTGCCCATGCGCCGGGTGCGCAGGATCGCCCTTTAGAGTTGCGCTCGCCGTCTTCTGCCCCGCAGCTTGCGCCTGCATCATTCGCGGAGACAGCGCGACACAGAAAAACAGCACCACAACCGAGGAGAACTTGTTCAGCGTCGTCATAGGCAACATAGTAATTCGACCGTGCCCGCCACGCCGTCAGCCAAACAAAAAGGGCGACCGATTGGCCGCCCTTCTGCTCCTGCTACCCCTCGTAAACTATGCGCCCTGCCCCACCGACTCCTGCGCCTTCAGCGCCGAAGCCGCACGGCTAGCCTTGTTCCGTTGCGCGCGCAGCTTCATAAACGACCGCGCCTCGGTGTAAAGCCGCGGAACATCGCGGTTGACGATAGCCTGCCAGATCACGCGCATCGCCGCCTTGGGCCGGAAGTAGTACTCGTCGTAAAACTTGTGCACCATCTCCATCACGTACTCGACCGGCAGGCCGGGGTACTCGATGTGCGCCATCTGGTGGCCGCCCTCGTCCGACATTGCCTCATTCGTAATGAAGCCATTGTCCTTCGCATAGTCGAAGAACTCGGTACCCGGGAATGCGTGCGCAATCGACACCTGGATCGTCTCGCAATCAAGCTGCTTGGCGAACTCGATGGTGTTACGGATCGACTCCCGCGTCTCTCCCGGCAGGCCGAGGATGAAGTCGCCGTGCACAACCAGCCCGAGTTTGTGGCAGTCGCGCTGGAAGTCGAGCGCGCGCTGCACAGTGGCGCCCTTCTTGATGTTCTTCAGAATCTGCGGATCGCCCGACTCGTAGCCGACGATCAGCAGACGGCAGCCAGCGTCCTTCATGGCCTTCAGCGTGTCGTAGTCGGTAGTGACGCGCGAGGTGCAGGACCATGTCAGGCCCAACGGTTTCAGCTTTTCGCACAGCTCGATCGTGCGCGCCTTTTGAATGTTGAAGGTGTCGTCGTCGAAGAAGAATTCCTTCACGTGCGGGAACAGCTTCTTGGCGTTCGCCATCTCCGCCGCAACGTCGTCCGTCGACCGCTTACGCCACGCGTGTCCGCTCAGCGTCTGCGGCCACAGGCAGAACGTGCACTGCGCCGGGCAGCCGCGCGTCGAATAGAGCGACACAAAGGGGTGCAGCAGGAACGGCACGTTGTACTTCGTGACATCGAGGTCGCGAGCGTAGATTTCCGTCGCCCACGGCATCTCGTCGAGTTCCTCGGGAGTCACCTGCGGCCGGTCGGGATTGTGCTGGATGACGCCATTCGCGTCCTTGTAGCTGACCCCGAGAATCTCGTTGAGAGGCTTGCCATTGGCGTATTCGACAACCGAAAAATCGAACTCGCGCCGGCAGATGAAGTCGATCGCGGGACACTCATTCAGCGCCTTGTCCGGCGAAGTCGTTACCGGCGGCCCGACAAACGCGATTTTGATCGAGGGGTAGGTCTGCTTGATGACTTCGGCCATCTTCTGGTCGCCATCCCAGCCCATCGTGCTGGTGAACAGCACCAGGAACTCGTAGTCCTTCAGGATGGTGACGACCTCCGCCCACTTGATGTGGTGCGGCGGGGCATCGACCAGGCGTGATCCTTCCAACATCCCGGCGGGATAAGTCAGCCAGACGGGGTACCAGTAGGACTCGATTTCGCGGGTAGCGGGCCAGCGGCTGCTGGCGCCACCATCGAACTTTTCAAAGGAGGGCGGGTTGAGGAACAGCGTCTTCAGCGGCGTTGTCATTATCTCCAATTTTAGCATTTATGGCCCTGAATCAGGGCCATAACGGGGGCTAATTCGGCAGTATCCCCTAAGGTGCCGCCAGCACCCGTAGAGTAGCCCTAAGTCACTGATTGTGCTCGATACGGAACCAACCGGCGCCTTGACACGTACCAACTTAAGCGGTTGAATTTGCATCGCCGGCGAACCTTCGCTGCGTCGGGAGGCGTAATTCGATCGATTAACCAGGCGGGCCAGCCTCAACCACTCACCGGCGCGAGCAATCCAAACGCCTCCATCGCGACGTGCCTCCGCCAAGGAGCCACCATGAACCTCCGCATTCTTCTCGCTCTCTCCCTTATTCTGCCCACAACCTCCGCTCTAGCCGCGGACGGCAACTTCGACAAGACCCTCACCGTCACCGGCGTACCCACACTCTCCATCTCCACCGGCTCAGGCTATGTTCACGTCTATCCCGGCGCTGACAATCAGGTTCACATTACGGGCCACGTCCACGCTAACCAGGGTTGGTTCAGCTCGGACGCCGACGCGCGCGTCAAGGAGATCATCGCCTCGCCGCCTATCGTCCAGTCTGGCAACACCATCACTATCGCCGCCCGCCATGCCGACTCAGACTTCTTTGGCAGCGTCTCTATCGATTACGATGTCACCACACCTCGCGCCACTACCCTGAAGACCCACACCGGCTCAGGGTCGATCGAGGTTGGCGGCATTGAAGGCGCCGTCACTGCCGAATCCGGCTCGGGTTCCATACACGCCGACAACATCGGCCCAAACTCCCGCTTCACCACCGGTTCCGGCCGGATCCACGCCACCAATGTCCATGGCGCGGCCACTCTCCAGACCGGCTCCGGTAGCCTCGAACTTTCCCTCACAGCTCCCGGCGACGTCAAAGCTCAGACGGGTTCAGGCTCCATCCACATCGACGGCCTTTCTGGGGGACTCCGTGCCGGGACAGGGTCAGGCTCTATCGCGGTCACCGGCAGTCCCGCCTTCGAGTGGCGCCTCGAAACCGGCTCGGGCAGCATCCATCTCCAGCTTGCCCCCAACGCCCACTTCAATCTCAATGCGGAGACGGGTTCCGGCTCCATCCATGTCAACCAACCCATCCTCACCCAGGGCGACATGAATAAGCACCACGTTACCGGAGCGGTTAACGGCGGTGGCTCCACGCTCCGCGCAAGCACCGGCTCCGGCTCAATCACGCTGGAGTGATCTGTTTGTCATTCGGAGGACTTGCCACGTCGGAACCCTTCGCCAGCCTTTGCGGACACTTCAAGCGCAACACGTTCGGGTCGACGTGCTCTCGAGGTTCCCGAAGAGCCTTCTTCGCTCTTCGTACGGCGGTCTCCAACTCTCCGCGGTCAACTCAACTGCCACGCGGCTATGGCCTTACGGATTGGACTTCAGCCGCTTGTAGCTCGAGTTCGGCACAGCGTAAAAGTGACCGTGGTATTTGTGTACCTCGTCCAGTGCGAGGGCCTCGTTGTCCTCGACCGACCGGTCGGCTGTGCCGTCTTCTTCCTTTTGCGAGATCAAATCGACGGCCTGCGTGTCGCGAACCTCGCGGTCAGGAGTATTCACATCGTCTCGGTAAAAGAGCTGATACTCGGGATTCACCGCAGCCAACGACTTGATCTCGGCCCCGGTCAGGAACGGCTTGTCGGTCTCGTGGCGGGTCCCGCCAACAAAAAAGTGGTACATCTTCACCTGCGTTTCCATGCAAAACACCTCAATGAGCGTCCATGATAGGTCCTTTGGGGCGATCCAGCCTGTGAGATGCGTCACACCACGTGGCATCGCCGCCAAACTACAGCGCCACGACGAAGACAGACCGGTCTCGCTGAACCAGCGAGAGACACACTTGGCGGTTCGGTCGTCCTCCCGCCGGGACATCAACGCGAAGAAACCGAAGATTACTATTCTTGCCATCAAATAACTTCGAATCAATAGCTTATGGGAACTTACCCATGCTTCTGCCTTGACACACCTTGTATAATTGAAGTTGACGAAGATACTGGAGCGCGGCCGCGTGCCTGGCCCAGGCCTTCTCATCATCGGAATCAACTCAAAACCGTCGCAAGTAACTGATTATAGGAATATTATAAAATAAATCATGTGGATTGAATACTTTGCATGTGGTATATACCATCGGTCCGGACCTAAGTGCTTTGTCCGTGGGACTTTAGGACTAAAGAGGGGGAGGGGGTACCCCGTGAATTTGCCGCGTCACCGCATCTCGGCTAACCTATCCGCTGTGCCGTTTTTCAGGATCTCGCGCATGACCCGCTGTAATCTTCGCCAAACGCTGTCGTTGATGCTCTTCGTTGTGCTCTGTGCTGCGCTCGCCGCCGCACCTGTTCCCGCCCAGACCGCGCCTCCGGCCGACCTGCCCGACGCTCCCGGCGCCGCTGCCAAGCCCGAGCCCGTCCCCACCGGCCCAACCATCGTCATCGACACCACGATGGGCCGCCTCACCTGCAAGACGTTCGACAAGCTGGCCCCCAACGCTGTCGCCAACTTCGTCGGCCTGGCCGAGGGCACCAAGGACTGGACGCTCGCAGCCGGCAGCGTCAAGCAGCACGGCAAGCGCTTTTACGACGGCCTCACCTTCCACCGCGTCATCCCCGGCTTCATGATCCAGGGTGGCGACCCCGCCGGGGATGGCACCGGCGACCCCGGCTACTACTTCAACGACGAGGTCGACCCCTCGCTCACCTTCTCCGGCCCGGGGCGCCTTGCGATGGCGAACTCCGGCCCCAACACCAACGGCTCCCAATTCTTCATCACCGAAGCCGCGGTCGACGAACTCAACGGGAAGTACACCATCTTCGGCCAGTGCGATGCCCACTCCGCCCTGCTCTCCGCATCCATCGCACGTGTCGAGCGAAACAAGAACGACAAACCGCTCACCCCCGTCGTCATCAATCGCGTCACCATCGTCCGCGACGGCCAACCCATGCCAGCCGCGCCAACCCCGCCGGCTGACACAACAACGCCGGCGCCCACGCCTTCTCCTTCAACTCACAACTGACAACCTGCAACTCACAACTGGAGTAAAAATGCCTACCAAACCCGGAACCTACGCCAACTTCAAGACGACCGAAGGCACTATTGTCGTCGAGCTCTTTGAACAGCACGCGCCCCTGACCGTCGCCAACTTCATCGGCCTCGCCGAAGGCACCAAGGAGTGGAATAGCCGCTCCAAGAAGGGCGCCAAGCTCTACGACGGCACCGTCTTCCACCGCGTCATCCCCAACTTCATGATCCAGGGCGGCGACCCCGAGGGCACCGGAATGGGTGGCCCCGGCTACAAGTTCGCCGACGAGACCAAGGGCTCGCCCCACGGCTTCCAGAAGCCCGGCAAACTCGCCATGGCCAACTCCGGCCCCAACACCAACGGCAGCCAGTTCTTTATCACCGTAGCCGACACCGGCTGGCTCACCGGCAAGCACACCATCTTCGGCGAAGTCGTGGAAGGCTACGAGATCGTCGAGAAAATCTCCAAGGTTCCCACCGCCTCGCAGGACCGCCCAAAAACCGCAGTCGTCCTCGAGTCCGTCACGATCGAACGCGTCGCATAAACGGGAAGGCCCGCTCACATTCGAGCGGGCCTTCGCATTCGCTTTTCAACTGACCACTTACCACTGATCACTGACCACTGTTTCTAAGCCATGCCGATCACGGTGCAGAGTTCCTTCACCGAATCCGCCGACTTCTGCAGTGCAGCCTGCTCATCGTCCGTCAGCTTGATCTCGATGATCTGCTCCAGGCCCTTCGCACCAAGCTTGCAAGGAACGCCGACGTACAGTCCGGAGATTCCGTACTCGCCTTCCAGATACGCAGCGCAAGGCAGAATCTTCTTCTTGTCCTTCAAAATCGCCTCGACCATCTCAACGGTCGCCGCGCTCGGAGCATAGTAAGCCGAACCAGTCTTGAGGTGCTTGACGATTTCCGCACCACCATTGGCCGTGCGCGTCTCCAATTCCTTCAGCCGAACGGGCTCAATCAATTCGGTGATCGGAATGCCGGCGACGGTCGAGTAGCGAGACAGCGGGACCATCGTATCGCCGTGGCCGCCGAGAACAAAGGCAGTTACATTCTCGACGGAGACGTTCAGTTCTTCCGCAATGAACGTCCGGAAGCGGGCCGAATCCAGCACGCCGGCCATTCCAATCACGCGTTCGCGCGGGAATCCTGCCTTCTTGTACGCCGTCTGCGCCATCGCGTCGAGTGGATTCGCAACAATGATCAGGATGCAATTCGGCGACGCCGCCACAGCCTTGTTCACGACGTCCGACATGATTTTGAAGTTGGTGTTCAGCAAGTCGTCGCGGCTCATACCGGGCTTTCGCGCGATTCCGGCGGTAATCACAACGATGTCCGAGTTCGCGGTGTCCGCATAGTCGTTCGTCCCGACGATCGAAACATCCCGCTTCTCGATCGGCATCGCCTGCAACAAGTCCAGCGCCTTGCCTTGCGGCACGCCTTCGATGACGTCGATCAGCACGACATCCGCCAGTTCCTTCGCCGCAATCCAGTGTGCCGCCGTTGCACCAACGTTTCCTGCTCCAACAATAGTTACTTTCTTCCGCATCACGTATTCCCTTCGTTTGTTGACTCTTCAGTCGTCTATTCACACTCGTCGTGCGGCATCTGCGCCGAAAGCGCTTCCGCCCGTGCGGCAAGCACTCACATATTCTCGATCATCCGCGTCGCAAACTCGCTTGTCTTCGCCTTCGTCGCACCCTGCATCGCTCGCTCAAAGTCATACGTCACGAACTTCTGTGCGATCGTCTTTTCCATTGAACTCTCGATCAGCCGCGCCGCTTCATTCCAGCCGAGGAAGTCGAACAGCATCACGCCTGAAAGCATCACCGATCCCGGGTTAATCACATCTTTGTCCGCGTACTTTGGAGCCGTCCCGTGGGTCGCCTCGAAGACCGCATAGCCGTCGCCGACATTTCCGCCAGGTGCAATGCCCAACCCGCCAACCTGCGCGGCTGCAGCATCCGAAATATAGTCGCCGTTCAGGTTCGTCGTAGCCAGCACGCTGTAGTCCTCCGGTCGCAGAATAATCTGCTGGAAGATCGAGTCGGCGATCCGGTCGTTCACCAGAACCTTCGACTTCCATTTACCGCCGCCGTGCGATTCCCCGATGGCTGCCAGCACCGCCTTGACCTCGGCAACCACGCTCTCGCCGAACTCCTTCGAGGCAAACTCGATCCCTGGTTCGATCATCGCGGCATTCTCCTCTGCCGTGAGCTTTGGGTTCGCCTCGACGTTGCCAAGGATCCAACTCTCGCGCTCGGTCACCGTCTGCTCGCGGAACTCCTGGGCTGCAACCTCGTACCCCCACTCGCGAAACGCGCCCTCAGTGAACTTCTGGATGTTGCCCTTGTGGACGATCGTCACTATCTTGAGCTTCTTATCGAGCGCATATTGGATAGCCGCACGCACCAGTCGCTTCGAGCAGGTGATCGAGATCGGCTTCACGCCAACGCCTGAATCCAGCCGGATCTTTTTCTTCGTACCCTTCAGCATGTCGTCGTTCAAAAAGGCAATGAACTTCTTCGCCTCAGGCGTGCCTTCGCGGAATTCGATGCCCGCGTAGATGTCCTCGGTGTTCTCGCGGAAGATCACGACATCCAGTTTTTCCGGATGCTTCACCGGGCTGGGCACGCCCGCGTAATACTTCACCGGCCGAATGCATTGGTAGAGATCCATCAATTGGCGCAGCGCCACATTCAGGCTGCGAATCCCGCCGCCCACCGGCGTCGTCAATGGGCCTTTGATCGACACTCTGAAGTCCAGCGTTGCCTTTACGGTATCGTCCGGCAGCCAGTTCTGAGTCTGGCGATACGCCTTCTCCCCGGCCAGCACTTCGTACCACTCCACCTTGCGCTTGCCGCCATAGGCCTTTTCGACCGCCGCATCGAATACGCGCTGCGAAGCCTTCCAGATGTCTCGGCCCGTGCCATCGCCTTCGATAAAAGGAATGATTGGATGATCGGGAACAGTGTAAATACCGTCCGCATATTCAATTGGCTTGCCGTTCGCCGGGATAGGAATGCCGTTGTAACTCGTCTGCATGTGGTGGGTAACTCCAGAGATAGACCGGAATAAGTCAGCATTCGAAGGCTACCACCCGCAGAAGACACGTGGCAACGAGGGGTCCTGGAACGGCCGAAAAACGCCGTGAGAGTGCCGATAATCGAACTCGGAGCCTTTAGACTTGACTCCCTGCCACCTTAAAAAGAATGGGCCCGCCGAGGCAGGCCCACTCTCAAAACTGGCAGCACTTCTAAAACTTGTTCCACAACAACTGGTTGTAAATCTCGTGATGGAATTGGACCTCCGCCGCCTTCACAATCGTCCCCAGCAGCCGCGGGCAGCGATCAGCCGAAGCCTGTTTTAGGTCCGCATAGCGTGCCTTAACATCCTCGCCCAGCAACGTGGTTGTCCACTCCGAGTTCCGAAAGTCTTCGATGGCCGTATAGATGTTGTCCGGCAGGAAACGCTGAGCCGCGCGCAGGTTCTTCATCTTCGAAGCTTCTGCATTCAGCCCTGTCTTGAAGATCGAATAGAGCACCAGGTAGGGGTTTGCATCCGGTGCAACCGCTCGCACCTCAATGCGCGAGGACTTCTCGTTCCCGATCGGAATGCGGACCATCGCGCCGCGGTTGACGGCCGAAGCGTTGAGTTGGTTCGGCGCCTCAAAGTGCGGATCCAGCCGACGATAAGAGTTCACGCTCGCATTCATCAGCAGGCAGAGATCGAGACCATGGGTTAAGATCCGATCCACGAACTGCCAGGCTGTGCGCGAGATTTTCTCTTCGCCCTTCGGGTCCCAGAACAGATTCTTCGAGCCCTTCGAGACCGACACGTTGGTGTGCATGCCGCTGCCGTTTACTCCAACGACCGGCTTCGGGAGGAAGCTCGCCGTCATCCCCATCTGCGTCGCGACTGTCCTGCAGATCAGCTTGTAGAGCTGGATCTGATCCGCAGCCGCCACCACTTCGCCGTATCCGTAGTTGATCTCAAACTGCGACGGCGCGACCTCAGGATGGTCCTTCTCGTTCTGAAATCCCATGGCCCGCTGCACCTCAGCGGCCGCGTCGATAAACTCACGCAGCGGATCGCCAGGCAGCGAGTGATAGTAGCCGCCCGTGTTCACATACTCAAACTCGCCGGTCTCGTGATACGTGCGCTCTGCATTGATCCCGTCAAAGAGGAAGCCTTCGATCTCGTTCGCCGCGTTCAGCGTGTAGCCGTTCTTGTCGAACATCTCCTGCGAGAACTGCTTCAGCACGCCGCGGATGTCCGCGCTATACGTTCCGCCGTTCTTCTCGATCACATCGCCGAATACCAGCACCTTGCCCGGCCCAAATACGTCCGCCGGCGCCCAGTAGAACGCGCCCCAGTCGATCCCCAGGCGGAGATCGCTCTCCTTCTGCGCTGTAAAGCCGCGGATCGAAGACCCGTCGAAGGTGAGGTTGTCCCAGCTCTTCACGAGAAATTTCTTGTCGTAGTCGAGCATGTGCAGCCGGCCTTCCAGGTCGCTGAACAGCACGGTGACTGCCTTGATGCGCGGCTCGTCGGTGAGATACTTCAACCGCTCTTCCTGGATGACATCGGGCGCCACACGCTTCATGCGCTGCTCCTTCGCCATCAGGTTGAGGTCTTCCAGCTTCGAATAAGAAAGTTCCAGAAAATCACGATATTCGCTCGACATGACACTCCTCACAAAATTGGGAATCAGATTGACGCGCCGGCTGCGTCTCGCATTCCCCTGAATCATCAGGTCAGGTGAGTTTCAGAGAGCCCGAGAACAGCAGTCGCGTGCGTCACAAAAATAACAGAGATTTCGTCCCGGCTGCGGTCAGATTGACAACATAAGAGCCATCTTTGCAACTTTTTCGGAGCAAATGGCGCAACGCCCCAAACCTCAATGCTGAGATGTGGCCCCGCGCGCTTGAGCGGATTAAGGAATGGACCACCCTAAACCCCAATGCCGTTGGCGCAGCTCCTCCGCATCGCTATTCACACATCGACCGTCCCCCCTGTGATAAGTTTGACAAGGTCTATAGCTTGGCAACCTGTGCAAAATACCGCCGGTTGCCGCATCTTGCAATCCCTCCGGAGGGTCTTCCAATTGGGCATGAACATGGTCCCTACGCGCCTTTTTTTCACCAAGGGCGTAGGCAAGCATAAAGAACGTCTTACCTCTTTCGAGCTTGCTCTCCGCGATGCAGGCATCGCCGCACAAAATCTCGTCCGCGTCTCTTCGATCTTCCCGCCTCAGTGCAAGCTGATTCCGCGCAAGGAAGGGCTCAAGTACCTCAACCCGGGCGAAGTGGTCTTCGCTGTGATCGCTGAGAACTCCACGCGCGAAGCTCACCGCCTGGTCGTCTCCAGCATCGGCGTCGCCATTCCAACCGACCGCAACACCTACGGCTACCTCTCCGAGCACCACAGCTTCGGCGAGACCGAGGATCAGGCCGGCGACTACGCGGAAGAACTCGCTGCCGAGATGCTCGCTACCACCCTCGACGTCGACTTCGACCCCGACAAGAGTTGGGACGAGAAGAAAGAGATTTATCGCATCTCCAACAAGATCGTCCGCACCGCCAACGTCACCCAGTCCGCAGTCGGCGACAAGAACGGCCGCTGGACCACCACCATCGCCGGAGCCATCCTCCTCTTCGACGACAAGTAAACTGAACCTGAGAAGATAAGGGAGGCGCTGGCAATCGCCGGCGCCTTTTCCGTTGCCCCTGGAGTTCCCGCAATGTCAGCACCCACTGCAGTATCGGCACCCGCAACCCGCGTCGCTCTCATCCAAATGGCCTGTCCCCCCTCGACCGCGCAGAATCTCGACCACGCCGCCGACCTCGTGCGCGAGGCTGCCCGCGCTGGCGCACAGCTCATCTGCCTGCCCGAACTCTTTCGCGCCCAGTACTTCTGTCAGCGCGAGGACCACGCGCTGTTCGCCCTCGCCGAGTCGATTCCCGGCCCCAGCACCGCACGCCTCGCCGCCATCGTGCGCGAGGAGAAAATCACCCTGATCGCGAGCCTCTTCGAGCGCCGCGCCGCTGGTCTCTACCACAACACCGCCGCCGTGCTGGATCACGCGAGCGATACTCCTGACAACATCGCCGGTATCTACCGCAAGATGCACATCCCCGACGATCCCCTCTATTACGAGAAGTTCTACTTCACACCGGGCGACCTCGGCTTCAAGGCCGTCGGCACGAGTCATGGCAGCGTCGGCACACTCATCTGCTGGGATCAGTGGTACCCCGAGGCCGCACGCCTGACCGCCCTCAGCGGCGCGCAAACCATCTTCTATCCGACTGCCATCGGCTGGCATCCGAGCGAGAAGGCCGAGTTCGGCGAAGCCCAGTATTCAGCCTGGCAGACCATGCAGCGCGCACACGCGATCGCCAATGGAGTCTTCGTCGCCGCCGTCAACCGCGTCGGCCATGAGCATGGCGATGTCATCCATGATGGAATCACGATCGAAGGACCCTGCGACCACACCGCCGCCTCCGGCCTCGAATTCTGGGGCGGCAGCTTCATCGCTGATCCATTCGGCCGAATCCTCGCGCAGGCTTCCCACGACAAGGAAGAAATCCTCATCGCCGACCTCGACCCCACCCTGGTCGAAACCACCCGCCAGCACTGGCCCTTCCTCCGCGACCGCCGAATCGACGCCTATGCCAACATCACTAGCCGCTTCATTGATTAGCGACGCGCCCGCGTTCCATCCCAAAGCCAAGCCGGCTACTGGCCCATGACCGGCATGCCGCGGATGATGCTGAGCGCCGCGGGGCCGAGCATGACGATGAATATGCTCGGGAAGATAAAGAAGACGAGCGGAAAGATAATCTTGATGGTTGTCTTTGCCGCCATCTGTTCCGCCAGTTGACGGCGCTTGAGACGGATGTTGTCCGCGAAACTGCTGAGGGCGCGGGCGATCGGTGTTCCGAAGCGCTCGGTCTGAAGCAGCATGCTGGCGAAGGAGTCGATGTCGGCGAGTTCGCTGCGGGTGGCCATATCGGCCCAAGCCTGAATGCGGGGCTTCCCGGCGCGCTGCTCGCGATTGATCTGGAGCAGTTCCTCTGTGATCTGTGGATGGCTGATGCCTAGCTCCTGGCCGACTCGGAGCAGCGCCTGGTCGATTCCGAGACCGGCGTCTACGCAAATAACGAGAAGGTCGATGGCGTCGGGGATGCTCCTGCGTACCTTTTCGCGACGGCGCTTGATCAGGCGGGTCAGCACAATGTTGGGCGCGATGAAGCCGGCGGCAGGAAGCGCGATGATCCAGAACGTACGGCTCCATGGAATGAAGAAAGCGACGGCGAGCGCGAGCACGGGACAAAGGATGCGCGCTGCGTTGTAAACGTCGGCTGGAAAGGTGCCGCGAAATCCGGCATTGGCCAGGCGCTCAGAGAGGTTTGCCTCATCCGTCAGGCCGATGCGCGCGCGGACCCAGTGCATGATCGTAAAGAGCCTGCGTCCTGCATCCATGGCCACTGGTGCGTCTCGCCGGTAGCTTCTGCCGCGGTGCGTGACCTCACGGATTCGCTGCATGGTCGCGCGCGAGGTGCGGGTGGAAAGAAACGCGACAACCAGCGCGAGAGTGGAGAAAATCGTTACGCCGAAGGTGATGTAGAAAAGATGGTTCATAGTGGATGGTTAGACTTGGACATTGACGATCTTGCGAATGATGAGGCCTCCGAGGATGATGAAGGTCCCCCCGGCGTAGAGTAGCTTCTGCCCAACGGGATCGTGGAAGAGGATGCCGGAGTATCCGGGGCTGAGAAGGTTGATCAGCGCGAGCATGACGACTGGGAGCAACGCGAGTATCCAGCCGGTGAGACGCCCCTGCGCGGTGTGGGTTCGGACTTCGCCTTCGATGCGGACACGTTCGCGGATGACGTGCGAGGCGCGATCGAGGATCTCGGTCAGATCACCTCCCGTCTCCTTCTGGACGAGGATGGCAGTGATGAGAAACTGCAGATCCCTCGAAGGAACGCGTGTGCCCATCTGCAGCAGGGCATCGCGGAAGTGAAGGCCCAGCCTCTGCTGTTGGAAGACCTGGACGAACTCAGAGGCGAGCGGCTCGGGCGATTGCTCGGCGATCAGTTCGATGGAGGAACCCATGGAGTGGCCGGCGAGGAGCGAACGGGCCATGAGGTCGATGGCCTCGGGCAGGGCTGTATTGAACGCCTTGAGACGGCGGCCGCATTTGAGCCGAAGCAGGCCATAGGGGATGGCGGAGCCGGCAAGAGCCGCGACGACGCCGAGCAGCAGCGACTGAAGGCAGAGGAAGCTCAGCAAGCCGCAACTGAGTGCAGCGCCCGCACTGGCGAGAACGGTGCCGCCCACGCCCAGGCTGCTGTCTGCGTGGATGAGGAGCACGTTGAGATTTTTCGCGAGGCGGTAGCGCTCGAGAAAGACGCCGAGACGGGTGGAATGATCCAGTTGCTCCGCCGCCTCCAGTTCCGTTCCATAGGCGCCTGCATTGTGGGGCCGAACCGAATCCTGGATGACGACGAGCCGCTGCCGGGTGGACTTGCTCGACGCTGGCCGCGTGAAGACCATGAAAACGGCGAAGCTGAGCGCCAGGACACCGAAAAACGTGATTGTGAGAGCGTTCACTGGGAGCGATTCCTTCTCTACACTTCGACGGAATGGTCGAGCAGGTTGAGGCCAAGCGGGATACCGGCGGCCTTGAGACGTTCGCCGAACTTGGGCACGATGCCGGTGGAGTAGAAGCGGCCTTTGACGTTGCCGCTGGGCCCAAGCCCGAGTTTCTCAAAGATGTAGATGTCCTGAAGGCTCACGATATCTCCGGTGGTTCCGGTGATCTCGCTGATGTGGGTGACGCGGCGGCTCCCGTCACTCATGCGCGAGACCTGGACGATGAGATCAACGGCCGAAGCGATCTGGGCGCGGATAGCCTTCTCGGGCAGCGAAACCGATCCCATCATCGCCATCGTTTCGATGCGGGCGATGGCATCGCGGGGATTGTTAGCGTGAACGGTGGTGATGGATCCGTCGTGGCCTGTATTCATGGCCTGCAGCATGTCGAGCGCCTCTTCCCCTCGAACCTCGCCGAGGATGATTCGATCGGGGCGCATGCGGAGCGCGTTGATGACGAGTTCGCGCTGGCGGACGGCGCCTTTGCCTTCGAGGTTGGGCGGCCGGCACTCGAGGCGCGCGACGTGTTCCTGTTTGATCTGGAGTTCGGCGGAGTCTTCGATGGTGACGATGCGCTCCGCGGCGGAGATGAATCCAGAGAGTACATTGAGCAGCGTGGTCTTGCCGGAGCCGGTGCCTCCCGAGACGACGATGTTGAGGCGAGCGCGGACTGCGCTGCGCAGGATTTCGAGCATCTGCGGAGTCAGGGCGCGGTGGCGCAGCAGATCGTCGGCGGTGAGCGGGACGGCGCCGAAGCGACGTATCGAGAGCAGCGGACCATCCACCGCGAGCGGCGGAATAACGATGTTGACGCGTGATCCGTCGAGCAGGCGGGCATCCACCATGGGCGAAGACTCATCGATGCGGCGGCCAACCGCGGATACAATCTTGTCGATGATATGCATCAGGTGGGCCTCATCCTTGAAGACGATGTTGGTCTTCTCGATTACGCCGCGCCGTTCCACGTAGACGGTTTTGTAGGTGTTGACGAGAATGTCATTCACGGTGGGGTCGTGCAGCAGCGGCTCGAGCGGGCCGAGGCCGAATACTTCGTCGAGAATGTCGTGCGCGAGATGGTCGCGATCCGGCGCGCTGAGTGGGGCGTTTTGTTCGCCGATGAGTTGGAGAATGATGGCGAGCAGTCGCTGGCGTCCGTCGCGTTCGTCAGACTGGATGGCAGCAAGCTTCTCCAGGTCCATGCGGCGGATTAGCTCGTGGTGAACGGAGGTCTTGAGCGCGTTGCGCGCTGCTTCACCGAGGGTGACACGAACTTCAGTGGCGACCGCGACGCGGGTCAGGGCAGTCATGTACATCGATACTTCGGACATAGCGAGCACCTCAATCTCTTAGAGCGATGTACCGGGGCGGCTTTCAACGCAGGAAGGCAAACAACCCCTTTTTCTGTGCCGCAGGCTTCGGACCGCCAACGCCGTGAACGATGCGGTTGGCCCAGCGAGCGACCGCCTGGTTGAACTCGGAGCGGCGCTGCGGCGAAATCGGCTCACCATCGTTGATGGCACGAAGCAACTCAAAGTAGTTATTGGGAACCGAGATAGAAATCGGGAAGCGGACGGCTTTCTCGATCTGCTCGGAGGTGATGGAATCGGTTGCGGTGGAGCGGTTGACCACGACGTGGAGCTTGCTGGTGGCGGACTCGCTGAGCGAGAGATTCTCGACCAGGCGCGCCAGGTCGCGCAGCGCAGCGACGTCCGGCGTCGAGACAATATAGACCTCGTCGGATTGGTCAATGATGGAGTTCTTGGAATCCTGGAAAACGACCGACGAATCGATGAGAACGTAGTCGTATTCGCGTCGGAGGAAATCCATGACGCGCTCGAACTGGTCGCTCTTCGGCTCATGCGGCCCTCCGGACATCTCGGGAGATGCGATGACGTCGAGGCCGCTTCTGTGGCGGACCACAAAGCCATTGAGTAGTTCGGAGTCGAGCCGATCGGCGTTGCGCAGCAGTTCGTCGAAGTGGTACTGCGTGTCCTTGAGACCGAGGTACAAAGCGACGTGCCCCAACTGCGGCTTGTGGTCGATGAGCAGCGTCTTCTTGCCGTGCTGGCGAACCAGGTGAGTGGCGAGATGCACCGCGAGCATGGTGGTTCCCACGCCGCCCTTGGCGCCGAAGAAGGCGATGACGCGCCCGATGCCGCTTTGCGCGTGGGGATCGACCGCCATGGCAGCATGGAAGCGATTCAGCGCTGCGCCAAGATCGGCCGGATCGAGCGGCTTGGTCAGGAACTCCGTGCATCCGTTGCGGACCGCGCGCAGCAGAATGCCTGCGTCAAGCTGCGCGCCTATGCCGACGATGCTGATCTTCTTAAGGAATATCTGATGCAGTCGCTCGGTCGTCTCGAGAGCCAGTTCAGGGTCGCGGTCGAAGTCGATGAGGGCGACGCAGGCAGCCGCGTTCTTCAGCGATGGAGAGAACTGCGGGCGCTTGTCTGAGGTGATGTAATCGCGGAACTCGCCCGCGAAGTGGGCTCCATTGATTTTGAACGACGCGGCCATTGCGGCGTTGACCTCGGCCTCATCCAGGCAGACGCTGAAGATGGCCTGGCTTGGCCGCTCCGGGGAGTTCATATCGTTGGTCATTGGCGGTCCGGCCGAATCTGAGTTGCGGCTTGGGGCTGCGGCGTTGACGCGGGCATGTGTGCTCCGGACTTACCCTGTGCAGACGCATCGAAGGCATCGGTGTCGAGGTTGGGCACAATGAACTTCGGCTCGCTCGGGCTCGACTTCGCGTTGGAGTCTAAAGGATCGACCACGTTAGCGGTGACGATGATGACCAGTTCAACGACAGAGTGATTGAAGTTCTTCGACCGGAAGAGCTGGCCGAGGATAGGGACGCTGGCGATGCCCGGAACCTTGCTCATAATCTCGGTGGTCCGGTGGTCGAGCAGACCGGAGACGATGAAGCTCTGGCCGTCCTGGATCTCAACTTCGGTCTCTGCTCGTCGCGTGGAGAGCGCTGGAATCGTAAAGCCGGAGATGGTGACGGCGTTGCTGTAGTCCAGCGTGCTGACCTCAGGCGACAGCTTGAGCCGGATGGAGCCGTCCGGGTTGACGGTTGGCGTGAAGTCGACCTTGACGCCGTAGGGACGGAATTGGATGCTGATCGCGGTTGAGTTCCCCGTGCCACCCTGCACCACGGGAAAGGGGAACTCGCCGCCGGAGAGGAAGCGCGCCGGCAGACCGCTCAGCGTGGTAATCGTGGGCTCGGCAAGCACCTGGAGGATCTGCTTCTGCTCGAGGTCTTGCACGGTGAGCCCAACGTCGAGCTTGGCGTTGTAGAGAAAAAGGTTGAGCGGGTTGCTGACACTGAGAGACGAGCCACTGCCGGTAGCGGCGCTGCCGAACTGTCCGGTCGTGGTTGCGACCGCCGTCCGGCCATTGGCGAAGATGTTGATGCCTAGCTGTTCGAGGCGAGTGCGGTCTACCTCCACGATGCGGAGCTTGAGTTGCACTTGCTTGCCGTGCACGGGGACGATGTGAAGCGAGTTGACGACGTCCTTCGTATAGAGCGAGGCCATCTTGAGCGCTGCTTCGGACGCAGCCTCGGTAGCGACCGATCCGGTCAGGACGATCTTGCCTTCGCCTGCCTCGGCGTGGATAGAGGAGCCAGGAAACGCCTGTTCGAGCGAGGCGCGGAGAGCTTCGGGATCAACGTCCGCGGAGATTGCGTAGAGGCGATGGCCGCCCACTTCGTCCCACAGCACCATGCTGCTGACGCCCGCGGCCTTCGCCGTCAGCACGACCTCGTTGGAGCCCGAAGTGAAGGTCTGAAGCACAGCGGGGTTGCCAACATAAACACGGCGCAGCGAAGTGACCGAAGTGAGGACGACGGAGCGACCGACGGTGATGTGGACCACGTCGCTCGCAGCCGCGGAGTGGATAACAGGCGGCTGGTTGACTGCATCCTGAGCCTAGATCGGAAGAGCACACGTCTGAACTCC
>OCZT010002632.1_pt1 | contig 18458 bp, 16 predicted proteins | sample 1539031 | NCBI WGS metagenome assembly OCZT01 (sample SAMEA3539308, study PRJEB22396) | soil metagenome | biome: tundra; feature: field; material: soil | place: USA | collected 2010-05 | depth 0.15 m | reverse complement strand
TCTATGCAAAACCTCGATCGAAAAAACCATCTTGCAAGTATTACCATTGATTACATCGAAAAACAATTGAATGAGATTTCCGACTCGTTAAGCCAGACCGAAAATAATCTGCAAAGTTTCCGCTCATCAAATCAGCTGTTAAATATCACCGAGCAGGCCAACGGCATTTCTGCCCAATATATAAACCTGCAGAACCAACTGGCCGAATTGACTGCCCGTAAAAAGTATTATGATTATGTGTCTGGTTACCTTTCAAGAAATGACAATTTCTCGAGCATGATTGTACCATCATCTATAGGGATCCCTGATCAATTGCTGAACAGCCTCATGTCAGAACTTATTGCTGCCCAGGCACAACAATCGAACCTGGTTAAAAATAACCAGGAGAAAAATCCTTTGGTACAAAAACTGGGTATCCAGATCGAGGACATCAAAAAAACGATTTCGGAAAATATTTTTGCAGCAGGTAGAACTACAAGTATTTCCATTGATGAAATGAATAAGCGGATCAAAAAAACCGAAAGCGAAATCAGCCGCCTCCCGGCAACCCAGCGCAAGTTAGGGAACATTGAACGTAAATATCGCTTAAACGATGCCATTTATAATTATATGCTCGAAAAACATGCCGAAGCTAAAATTACAAAAGCATCCAATTTACCTGACTACATCATTATTGACCCTGCTAAAATGGTGGGTTTAGGACCAATCTCTCCTAAAAAAGGAATGAATTACCTGATTGCATTTATCCTTGGATTGGCAGTGCCTTTTGGTTATTTAATGATCAGGAGCGCTCTCAATAATAAAGTTGAAACCCAGGATGACATAGAGCGACTTACCGATGTGCCGGTACTGGGAAAAATTTTGCATAATAAATACAAAACCAGTAATGTGATGTTTGAATTTCCCAAATCGAATATTGCAGAATCGTACCGGGCGCTTCGTACCAATCTCGATTTTTATGTAAGGGGAGGGCAGAAGAAAGTGATCATGGTTACTTCCTCAATGGAAGGAGAAGGAAAATCGTTTATTGCTCTCAATATTGCCATGAGTTATGCCCAGTTGGGCCGAAGGACAATATTACTTGATCTTGATATGAGAAAACGAAAAATATTTTTTGATAAACAAACGGAACAAAAAGACGGATTAAGTTCATACCTGATAAATCATGCTAACCTTCAGGACATAATTATCAAATCGCCTCATGAAAATCTCGATTATATTCTTTCAGGTTTTTTGCCTCCTAATCCCACTGAATTGATGGCCCTTGATATTACCGAAAAGCTGATATCCCAATTAAAGAATGATTATGACTATATTGTTATGGACACAACACCTCTGGCTCAGGTTACAGATGCCTATCTGTTGATTAATTATGCTGAAGTGAAGGTAATGGTTGCCCGATATAGTTATACCATTAAAAAAGTTTTTGCCTTAGTCATGAAGGACCTGAGCCTAAAAAATATTGATCATGTTTGCATAGTATTGAACGATAACCGTTTTAATCGCGATCAGTACGGGTATGGTTATGGGTATAATAAAACAGAAAAAAGAAAAAGGGAAAAATCAATACGTAAGGAGAATGCTATTCTTCAAGCAGTATCCAGGTCCAAGAGATTATAACATATTATATTTAGTAATTGTAAGAAGTAAGTAGTAAGAAGTAAGTAGTAAGTAGTAAGTAGTAAGTAGTAAGTAGTAAGAAGTAAGTAGTAAGTAGTAAGTAGTAAGAAGTAAGAAGTAAGTAGTAAGTAGTAAGTTGCAATTAGTAAAAAGTCAGTAGGGTGTTAATGAATAAATATTGATTGTGATGTCATCGGTACATATTTTATAAATAAAGGAAATTTAACAATACTTAATATGGACTAAATGCCCAAACGGGAACAAGTAAAATTTTAAAATAGAATAATTAATTCTAAACGATCAGAAAATCAGCGAATAAGCTTTCAATCACTTTTCGACTTAAACCTTCTTTATAGAAGATTACGAAATAAAAATTTCAAAAAACGTACCGCTAAAATTACAGGTACAGATTAGTTTTTGAAGTATTTTTCATTTTAGTAGTTAAGCCTTGTTGGTCCAGTGTCTGTGACTGACGGGGCGAAAGCGTGCCCGGAGACAAGGATAAAGGAAAAAGGAGAAAGGCGAAAGTGTTAAGAATAAACAAGGCGAAAGACAAAAGACAAAAGGAAAAAGAAAAAAGCAGTCATCTGCCAACGCTAACTCCAAACAGGTTAGTATTTTATGCTTTTGGCAAACAGGACGACGCCCGAAAACAGATTGCCAAAGAAATTATAAAACATTGAACCTTGAACCTGAAACACTTTATAAACCTATAACTCTAAGTACTTTAGGCACTCCAAACTATAGCTCACTTTAAGTACTGATTAGTTACATAGTTGTTAATTATGGGAATAAAATCAAATAATGAACCATTAATTTCAATTTTGGTTCTATCATATAACCATGAAGAATATATAATTGAAAGCATAAGCTCCATATTAAAACAGAATTATTGTAATTATGAGCTTTTAATAAGAGATGATGCTTCTACTGATAAGACTCCTTTATTATTAAGTAATTTCTTATCAAATTATGAGAATATCAAAAATAATAAAATTATAGTTGAATATGGCAAGGACAACATTGGAGTAATGCGCGGTCTTAATTATTTATTAAAACGTTCCTCTGGTGAGATAATAATTTTATGTGGACCAGATGACGTTTGTTTACCTGGAAGAATCAGTAGAGCCGTTGAGTTACACACTCAATATCCAAATTATGGTTTAGTGGCTATGAATGCCAAAGTTATTGATAAAAATGGTGAATTAATAAGAGATTCTTTTTATCCTAAAAAAAGTAAATATAATTTATCTTTCTTTAAGGATTTAACTTATAAACAAATAATTGGGATTGGCCTTGGTGGATTTGGAATGTCTTTTAAAAAAGACTTGTTGAAGGTAATTAATTATCAATTCCCTGATTCATTACTTTTTGAAGATGGTTATCTTGCATTTTTGGCTGCGATTCAAAATGGGATAATACTTGATTATAATCCACTTATCCTTTATAGGCGAACATCAAATAGTCTTTCCGGACTTAATCTACAATTGAATCCTGAAAAAACCGTAAAAAATGAAATCAAATTTTGCAAATTGTTTTTAAGTTTTGAGGAAGCTAAATTGCAATTTTATTTAGAAAATAAAATTCAAACTAAAAATCGGGGAAAAGCGCTTCATTTATTAATGCAAAGAATACTTTGTTTGCAAATAAAAATAAAAGTTACTGAAAATAAGCCAATTTTTAAATTATGGATTAAACTTCTATGGCATTTATTTTTTGTACCCAAAACAAAAGAATCTATCAAAATTTTATTGTTTAGTCTTAATAATTCTTGGTTGACAAAACTAATGGTCCTAGACTATAGAAGAAGAGCAAAAAATTTTGGCTAGAAATTCTCTTATACGTTTTCTTAATAAATATTAAATTTATGAAAGTTATAAAAAAGCACTTATTCCATGTATATGAGTTTCTATATATATTGGCATATAGAATATTGTATTTAAAAAAGCATATTTACATAGCAGGAAATGTTAAATTTAACAAGCAAACAATATTTGGATCATATATTAAAGTATATAAAAATGTACAGATTAAAAACTCTAGAATTGGAACAGGAACATATATAGGTTGGAATTCTAATTATAATGGCTGTCAGATTGGAAGATTTTGTTCTATTGCTCCTTATTCAGAGGTAATTTATGGTCAGCATCCATCAAAAGAGTTTGTTTCTACACATCCAGCTTTTTTTTCACTCAATCAACAAGCAGGCTTTACTTTTGTAAATAAGACGCTATTTAACGAAAATTTATTTGCTGATAATAAGAATAGAACCAGTGTAATTATAGGCGATGACGTTTGGATCGGTTATGGAGCTAATATTTTAGAAGGAATAACTATTGGTGAGGGAGCTATCATTGCTGCACGATCGTTAGTAACAAAAAATGTTGATCCTTATGCTATTGTGGGGGGAGTGCCAGCTAAATTAATTGATTATAGATTTACAAAAGATGAGATTGATTATTTATTGAGTCTTAAACTATGGAAAAGAGAATTTTCTTGGATAAAGAAAAATGCAAATTTATTCAGACATATTAAATATTTTAGAGATTCAGTTAGTTGTTAAAACAGGAAAGCAAACCGACAAATATTTATTTTAAAAATAAAACAAGTATTTTATTCCATTTTGATGAAAATGTTAATATGGTTTTCCGAAATAAAAAACAAAATTAATACTTTAAAATACGCGTATTACTTAAAATTAAGATACCCAAATCTTATTATGGGTAAGAACAATTTGATATTTGGTAAATTGCTCTTATCTATTCATCGCCAATCTGAGGTTAGGCTTGGAGATAATATCATTTTCAGGTCTGCCACAAAATATAACTTTGTAGGAATTAATAAGCCAGTATCCATTGCGGTCAATAAAAATGCTGAGCTTTCGATCGGAGATAATTGCGGGTTTTCAGGTACATCAATCTATGTTTCACAAAAATTAGTAATTGGTAAATATTGCAACTTTGGTGGGAATACAGCTATCTGGGATACTGATTTTCATCCATTAGAGTTTCAATCCAGAAGAATTCATGATGTGTCAAAAATTAGCACCTTTCCTGTTGTAATTGGCAACGATGTTTTTGTTGGTGCGAATTCGATCATTTTAAAGGGAGTTACAATTGGTGATCGGGCAATTATTGGAGCTGGCAGCGTTGTTGTCAAAGATATCCCAACAGATGAAATATGGGCTGGAAATCCTGCCAAATTTATTAGAAAAATAACACACGAAATAAACTAAATGCAATTCCTCTATCTCATTCTCTCGATCTATTTCGGTCGTAAGAACCCGCTGTTTTACTTGATTTTCCCAATTGCTTTAGTTTCCGGCCCAGGGGCATTTATCGATCCGAGAACAGTATTGATTGCTCCTGATGTATTTCTAATAGGAAAAAACATTTACAAAGATGTCATAATAATATATCTGTTTTTAATTGTTTTGTCTCTCCGTAAGGATTTATTTACTAATGTATTGCGAAAATCTCCTATGTTAGCTTATGGATTATTTATCATGGTTTTGATTCTAATCACATTTGCACGGTCAGGGGCAACTTATGAAGCCGTCAACGTCATGCGATTGTTTACTCACATGGTACTGGGCTATTTTTTTCTGTTGCTTATTTTTTCAACGGCAAGCTCGCGGCAGTTTATCTCGTTTTTAAATGTATTATTTGTTGTAACCGGAATTTTATCAGTTTTTTATGTAATTAACTCTGCAAAAATTTTCCCAATTTTTTATCAAGGGAATTTATATGAGTCTATTGATATAGGGCAAAGTAGTTTTTTCCGTGATTTTGATACAATACCTTATTTCAGTCATCTCCTTTTTATACTGGCATTTTCACTTACAATTTTCAAGTCAATGGATTTTAACCAAAAAGCTGTATCATTTGCTCTGGCAACCTATCCGTTTGTATTGTTATATACATTTACACGGTCTTTATTGGCAGCTGTGCTAATTGAATGTGCTGTTGTAATTTTGATTTTGGGTATAAAAAGTCCAGGACGTATTTTTAAAACTTCAACCATGACTATTGCAATAGCATGTTTGTTAATATTTTGGATTGTTCAAACAAAATTCAAAAACGAACTAAGCTATTTTACACAACGGTTAGAGTCTGCTAAATACGAAGGTACTAATGAAGAGAATTTGAATGTTCGAATAGCTTATCATTTAAAAGCTTATGAAATTGTAAATAGAACCCACTCCTTATTATTAGGCAGTGGCTTAAATAAAAAATATGATCCGGAGATGGGAATGGTTGGTTCATGGGATGTTGATTCAACGATACCATTTTTTCTTATTTATACAGGTTTAATCGGTGTGGTTTTTTACTATTATATTGGTTTCCATTTTTTATTCAGAACCATTTCGCATCTAAAAAGGCAATTTAATCCATTTTCAGTAGCGTTATTAGCTCTTATCCTCTCTTCATTGTTTTCAAACTTGTTAATGGGAGGCTATAGTTGGGGTGATCCTTTTATTTTTCTTCCATTTGTTTTGGTCATAACCATAGAAAACCTGATTATAAAAGAAGATAAAATTATCGCAATATAGTTAGTTAACGGATGAAAAATAAATTTCAAATTGATTTTTAATATACTTAAAATTAATGGGCCCTGACCAAATAAAATTTTCAATAGAAAAGCAATTTCATTCGCTCGTTACAATCGTCACTCCGTCATTCAACCAAGGGCAATTTATAGAAGAAACTATTTTAAGCATATTGAATCAGACGTATAAAAATATCCAGTATATTATTGTGGATGGTGATTCCTCGGATAAAACGATGGAAGTGGTCAATAAATATCGGGACCAAATCGAAATTATAATCCACGAGAAAGATAAAGGCCAATCTGATGCTATTAATAAGGGATTCAGGCTTGCCAAAGGAGAACTGGTTGGGTGGATCAATTCAGATGATATTTTGTATCCGGATTGTTTGGAGAAAATAGTGGAATTATTCAAAAACAAGCCAGATGGAGCAATTTTCTACGGTTCAAAATCAAACTTTATTGATGAAAAAAGTAACATTTTTAAACTGAATGTCCTTGAAATTCCAAACAGGGAATATCTATTGAATAAAAATTATTCAATCATTCAACCAGGATCCTTCTATTCAACATTTTTGGTGAGAAAGTGCAATTATCTGAATGAAAACTTGAACTTTTGTATGGATCTTGATTTGTGGCTTCGAATGCTGAAATATGGATCAATTTATCACTATAATTTAAAACCTTTGGCAGGTTTCAGGTTCTGGGGAGAAACAAAAACTATGAATGGCAGATCCAAGTTTCTACGTGAAATCCGCAAAACACTTTTAAAACATGGAGCAAACCCATTTTCTCCAAATATATGGCGTACTTACTGGCAAGAAGCAAAAGATGTTGCAAAAAGAATAATTGAAACCATACAATGAAGATTACTCATATAATTTGGGCATTAGATTACGGTGGTGCTGAAACCATGCTTATTGATATAATAAATGAGCAATCAAAGACAGAAGAAATAGATTTGATTCTTGTAAATACATTTGAGCATATTGAGCTTATTGATACCGTCAATAAACTAGTAAAGATTCATTTTATAAAGAGAAATCCAGGTGGCCGGAATTTCATTCCATTTATCAGACTTAATTTTCTATTAAAAAGGCTCAATCCTGAAATCATTCATCTTCATAACGGAGATCTGAGAAATTTGCTTTTTATTAATAAAAAGAATATTGTTTGTACAGTACATGCCATGTTCGTTAATATTTCCGGAATAAAAAGATATACAACAATTTATGCAATTTCAAAAGCAGTTCAAACAGACCTTGCCAAAAGGTTAAATGCTAAAAGTGTATTAGTTTACAATGGAATTCCTTTTGCAAATGTCAAATTTAAAATTGGATTAGAAAAAAGGAATAGTTGTTTTAAAATAGTTCAGATAAGCCGCCTTTTCCACTTATATAAAGGCCAGGATATTGCAATAATTGCCCTTGGAATTTTGAAAAAGAGATATGATATCGCAAATGTTCAAATAGATTTCATTGGAGACGGGCCCTCATTAATATATTTACAGAAATTGGCAAAGGAAAATGATGTGGAAGACCAAATCCATTTTAAAGGTGCAAAAGATAGAAAATACATATATCAAAATTTATGTGAATATGATCTTTTAATCCAACCTTCGACATTTGAAGGTTTCGGGCTCACAATTATTGAAGCGATGGCTGCTAAAATCCAAGTACTGGTTGCGGATATAGATGGACCTAATGAGATAATTCAAAATGGCAGGTATGGTAATTGTTTTCAAAAAGGCAATGCAGAACAACTTGCTGAAAGTATAAAAAACATTATTCAATCAACTAATTATGATGAACAGGTTAGGGAAATTGAAAATGCCTATGTATATGCCAAACAAAATTTTGATATTGGAATGACATCTCGAAAATATATTGAAGATTATAAAAGAATCAATAATTATAAGTAAAAGATAAGAATTTGAAGATGATAAATAATCATATTTTGGGAACAAAGATATTAATAACTATTCCTGACCTAAATTGGACAGGTGGGGGTGGAGTTACGGAAATTTACAGATCGTTAGCACTAAACACAAATTGTAATTTTAGTTATTTTGTAGTAAGGCCTGAAATTATCAAATTTAGGTTGCTGCAATTGCTTAAAATGTATATTTCATTTTCAAAAGTTGTAAAAGATTATGATATTGTTCATTTAAACCCCTCATTAAACTTGCGTTCAATCGTTAGGGACGGAATATTAATTCTTATAAGTAAATATTATGCTAAAAAAACAATCGTTTATATCCATGGTTGGGAGGATAAATTTGAAAGACTAGTTAGTAAAAATTATATTATAGGTAAAATATTTAGGTTCACATTTATAAAAGTTGATGCTTATATTTTATTAGGTCAAATATTCAAAAATAAGATTGATAAACTTCTACCAAAATCAAATGCATTATTTTATTTAATGCCTACTATTGCAGATGATACCTATTTGAAAGAAATAGATATTGCATCCTATAGGGCGAATTCATATTTAACAAGTAGTTCTTTTACATTATTATTTTTGTCTAGACTTGTTCCTGATAAAGGGTTAGAAATAGTTCTTCAAACACAACACCTACTAGAAAAAAACACGAAGATCAAATTTAATACAATTATTGCGGGTGATGGAGTATTAAAAGGTTGGGCAGAAAAGCAAGCAAATGAATATGGAATTAGAAATATTCAGTTTGTAGGTTTTGTAAAAGATATTAAAAAGCATGAAATTCTACTTCAAGCAGATGCCTTGTTTTTTCCTTCTTGTTATTTTGAAGGTTTGCCGTGCTCTATTTTAGAATCAATGTTATATGGCTTGCCAATAATCACAAGAAATGTTGGAAGTATCTCGGAATGGATAAAAGATAAAGAAAATGGGATAATCAATGATTCAATATCTCCGAAATATTTTGCTGATGCAATAATTGAACTAGTAAAGTCAAAAGAAAACCTCATTAGAATATCAAAATTGAATAATGATATAGCGATGAATAACTTTACTAAAGAAATCATTAAAGAACGTTTTTTGAACATCTATCAAAATGTAATTACTTCCTAAAACTGATTTAACTTTTTATATCTAATATATTATGAAACTTGGAATAATCTTAACCAATGACTGGGAATTATTTGGAAATGGAAGTGGAGATTATTTTGAAAACCAGAAAGTCCCTTTAATTGAACTTCTGAAGTCGATAAACAGCCATGGTTTTAAACTCACTGTATTTGCAGAGGTTATTCAACAATTTAATTTACTTCAAGATAGTTCAGATATATTAAATTCGAAAGGAATAGCAAAGGATTGGGAAGATACAATTAAGAAATTGCTAATTGAAGAACACGATGTACAACTTCATATTCATCCACAGCTTATACGAGGGAGTAATGAACACTTAAGTGAATGGTCCATCGCAAATATAAAAAATGATGAAATGCTTAATATTATTCGAAAGGGTAAAAATTATCTTGAATCCGTTTTAAAAGAACAAAATGCAAATTATGAATGTATTGTATTCAGAGCTGGTGGGTATGCTATCCAACCTTCCGAAAATGTTATAAATAATCTTTTTTTAGCGGGTATTAAAAGCGATTCCACCGTAACAAGGGGGTTGGTTTCTTCATTTTTTAATTTTAGACATTCTTATTCTTCCTATTTTCCGTGGTTTTGTAAAACAGATATTAGAAAGAAAAATATTGATGATAATTCCATTTTGGAACTTCCTATTTTTTCCGTTTCAAGAATTGATATGCCCATTATAAGAGTAATGTTTCCTAAATTATATTATTTATTATTCCATTTCGTTGGATTGACTAAAGAAGAGGTTCAATGGATTAAGCAAACAAAAAGGGCAAAAACACAGTCTACTTATTCAATTAAAGAAAAATACCAGGCCGAAGCTTCTAAATCTATCCTCAAATTATTATTTTTTCAATTAATTCAACCGTATACATTACAATTTGATTATGACAAAATACCAGCAAGAGTCTTAATTAAATATTTATTAAAAAAATGGAAAGCAATTTGTAATTTGAATGATGATTCTTTAGAAAAATTCTCTAATTGCTATATTCCTATAGTTTTAATTGGACACGCCAAAGATCATTACAGTAATTATAATATTGATTTATTTTTAAAGCTTTTAAAATCAGAATTTCACGAAGATTATGAATCGTTATCGTGTTCTAGTTTTTATAATCATTATGTTTCAAATTTGGAAGGGTATGAGTTACTAGGAGAGAAGTTATACTCAAATATGTTGTTGAAATAATTTATTAGCTTATGATACACAATTTAAAATGTTATTAAGTAACTTAAATTAACTAACAAAAATATGGGCAAAGTAATTTTATACCATCTTGGATTAAAAGGAGAATCTCAATTTATGCCGAGTGAATCAAATCCTATTCAATGTCTGTATCTTTCGAATCTGTTTTTTAATAGATTTATATTACTTTTTTAGTGTTGATAGTATTAAAGATAAAACTAGTTTTGATTAAAATCTCAAAGATCTTTTATGAGTGCCTGGTATTATTACAGACTTAGAACTATGTCTTTTGCTGAAATTCTATTCAGGATTAGGCAGTATTTTCAGAAGCAGAGAGAATTTTTATTTCATTCGCATAATTTGCCATCTTCTAAACTATTAGGTTATACCAATAGGATTTTAAATAGTAAATTTGAAAGCTTAAAATTATTCCCAAACAAAATAAGTATTTTTGGTAAGGATTTTGATTATATGAGTGATCATATTAACTGGCAAAGTGATATTTTTTCAGGTAAATCTTTTCCTTTAATTTTCTCGAAAAAAATAAATATCAGGACAAATCCAAAGTTCTCCGCAAAAAATGTCTGGGAAATAAACAGGCTACAATTTCTCCCTCAAATTGCGATTAATTTTAGAATTTCAGGCAATCAAGAGTATATTACTCATTTTATTAAAATACTCTCCTCCTGGATTGATCAGAATTCATATTTGAAAGGTATTAACTGGTATAGCAATATTGAAGTCAATATCAGGTTGACTAACTGGTACATCTGTTGGCAAATATTGGATGTAGAACAGATTGCCTCAGAAAACAAGCAGTTTAAAGAATTTATTGACACAAAGTGGATTCCGTCAATATATCAACATTGCTATTATTCATATCATAATCCATCAAAGTTTTCTTCAGCAAATAATCATTTGATCTCAGAATACGCAGGTTTGTTTGCAGCTTCCTCTCTTTGGAAGTTCAAAGAAACGGAGAAGTGGCTGAAATATGCAAAAAGTGGTTTGGAAAAAGAAATCTTGTTGCAGCATTCTTCAGGCATAAACAAAGAAGAAGCTGCATCATATATTCAGTTCATAACCGATTTTCTTCTCCTTTCCTTCATCATTGGAGAAAATACATCTCAACCTTTTTCAAAACAGTATATCAAACAACTTCAGAAAATCTTTTATTATATCTACAATTTTCTGGACTGTAATAGCAACTCTCCAAAATACGGAGATGCAGATGATGGAAAGTGTTTCATTCTTGATTTTGATAAGAATTTTAATAACTTCAAATCTTTACTGACCTCTGGATCAATCATATTTAAAGATTCCAAGCTAAAATCAAAAAGTAACGGATTCGATATGAAGAATGAGTTTTTATTTGGAGAATCTGGCAAAATGGTTTATGATTTAATTCCTAATATTTCTTATAGTGAAAGTTCACAATTTTATAAAGAAGAAGGTCACTTTATTTTCAGAAAGACTAGTAATAAAGAGGAGATCTATCTCCATTTTAATTGTGCTCCTTTAGGTTTTCTTTCTTTGGCAGCTCACGGACATGCTGATGCTCTTTCTTTTGTCCTCCATCTTGATGGACAACCGGTTATTGTTGATTCCGGAACATATACTTATCATATGGAACCTGAGTGGCGCAAATATTTTGTAGGTACTCTTGCACATAATACCATTAGGATAAATAAAAAAAATCAGGCAATTAATGCAGGACCGACCTTATGGCTAAAACATTATATATCAACTGTTATTGATCTGTACCAAGATGAGGAAATTGAAAGGGTGAAGGCTACACATAATGGTTATGAGAAAGAGAAAGCTGAACATATCAGGGAGATTGTATTTGATAAAATAAAAAATGAATTTCTTATATCGGATACTATCAATATCAGGAAGAAAAGGACTTTAGAGGTTGAAATCATGTTTCACATCCATCCGGAGATTACGGTTGATTTATTGCCAAATTGTTTTCTATTGAATACGGCTTCAGGTAAAAAGACAGAGCTTTGTATTGACGAAAAACTTAATCCTGTTGTTATAAAGGGACAGACAAAACCTCAGATTCTCGGGTGGTTTTCTGAGTCTTTTTCAAAGAAAACTGCAACAAATGTCATTTATTGTTATACACAAATTTACAAGACTACGACATTTAAGTTTATACTAAAAGTTTTATGAAGAGATATAAGTTTTTTGGACTTAATTTCATATTTTTCTGATAATCCTAATATACTTATGAATTAATAAATGGTGATTTTTGTTACATATAATCTCCATTACAGAATTGACAATTAGTGGATCTTCTGTGATATTAATTCCATTAATAAATCCATCCATTATAATATAAGCATTTAAAAGATATGTGCGGTATTTTAGGATCTGTAAATTGTCATTTTAATCAATCTGTGTTGGATCTGTTAAAGCATCGGGGCCCGGATGATTTTGGGATTGAAGAAGTCGATGTAAATGGGAAAAAAGTGAGATTTGGTCAACGCAGGCTGTCAATCATTGACCTTTCACCTGCTGGTCACCAGCCGATGTTTACTGAATGTGGAAATTATATGATAATCCTTAATGGTGAAATTTATAATCATTTGGAATTACGAGAGAAATTGCCAAAAGGTATTAATTTCAAAGGTCATTCTGATACCGAAACCTTACTTTATTATTTAAAAGAATATGAAATAAATGCAATTAAAGATTTGAATGGTATTTTTGCTTTTGCATTACTCGATAGAACAAATAATAAACTATTCCTGGCCAGAGATCCATTTGGTGTTAAACCATTGTATTATTTTATAGGTGAAAACAATGATCTTGTTTTTTCCTCAGAAATAAGACCAATAAAAACTTTATGTAATAATTTGAGTTTCCATAAGGAGGCCCTTGCAAGCGTATTAAGATTGAGATTTAACCCAGCTTCTGATACACTCTATCAACAGATTAAGAAAATTCATCCTGGACATTTTCTTGAAATAGATTTGAATAACGACAAGATTTTATTGCAACATCATTCTTTTTATGGTGAAATTCCTAAAACAGTAAATTACCCCACCAATGAAGTTGTAAACATGTATGGACAGAAACTGGAAGAAGCAGTAAAACGTCAATTGCTTTCAGATGTCAAAGTGGGTATGTTGCTTAGCGGTGGTATAGACTCAGCTTTGGTAGCCGCCATTGCTCAAAAGCAGTATAGTGATAAACTAAAAGCTTTCACTATTGGATTTGAAGGAAACTTTTCCGAAGATGAGATCGAAGATGCTGCCGAAACAGCCGATATCCTTGGATTGGAACATAAATACAGAAAAATCTCTTTCACTGATTTCCTTGATATAATTAGGAAATGCACACAAATTGTTGAAGAACCTTTAGCAACTACTTCAATAATACCTATGTATTTCTTGTCCGAATTAGCTTCTAAGGAAGTAAAGGTAGTATTGACAGGGCAGGGTGCTGATGAAATACTAGGTGGTTACACACATTACAAATTGGAATTACTCCGAAATATGATTCCCGGGTTTTTAAGGAACAATCTTGCATCTATAACTAAATTTGCAGGAACGCGGAATGAAAATATCTTAAGGGGAGTGAATGCCATTGGTATTGATAACGAGATTAATCGATTTCTTGCAGTTTATGAAGTATTTACCGAAAAGGAGATCATAAAATTAATTTCGTGTAATGACCAGCTGAGTTATCAAAAAATTGAATACCTCTACAAAACATTGAAATGTGAAACCAAAAAGTATCCAGTTGAAAGAATGCTATCCTTGGATGCCCGTTTAAATTTATCAGACGATCTACTAAACTACACTGACAAAATAACAATGAACTTTTCTTTAGAGTGTCGGGTTCCAATGCTTGATCTTGAACTTGTGAAATTTATAGAATCTTTGCCATATCATTTGAAATTAAGCCTTTTAGAGGGTAAGCTCATTCATAAACGATATGCCCATAAAATTCTTCCAGATAAGATTATTAATCGCAAAAAGAAAGGATTCCTGTCTCCAACTAATAAATGGTTTAAGGATGAAGCAGATATTATTGAGGAGATACTTCTGACAAAAGGGACCAATTTCTCAAAAGTATTTAATCAGTCTTTTGTGGCAGAAATAATAAAATTACATCTTCAAGGTTTTAACAAAGAAAAACAAATATTTTTGCTTTTAAGCATTTACTTCTGGATGCAAGACTTTACAGAAAATCGTCCCTCACAGGTGACGGATCCAGGTTTGGATTTTTCATACTATGAATGAAAATTCTTCTCGTGCTGATGTTCACAGCATTTCAACTTAAACTTCCTCGTTTTTTTAATCTATATTTTTTATTGACTCTTCTGACATATTTAAAAGATTTAAATGTTAAAGATTTTATCAGTAGTAGGGGCCCGTCCAAATTTTATGAAGATAGCACCTTTAATCAGGGCAATTGAAAAACATAATCATGAAAATGTTATAAGGATACAACATGTTTTGGTTCACACGGGCCAGCATTATGATGTCCGGATGTCAGAAGCTTTTTTTAAGGCCCTCAATATACCAAATCCGGATATTAACCTTGAAATAGGATCAGGCAGCCATGCTGAGCAGATTGGATATACTATGGTGGCATTCGAGAAAGTACTTCTAGAACAAAAACCCGATTGGGTTATCGTTGTTGGTGACGTGAATGCGACGCTTTCATGTTCAGTGGTCGCTAAAAAACTAAATATTAAATTGTGCCATATTGAAGCAGGTTTGCGTTCGGGTGATATGACCATGCCAGAGGAGATAAACCGTCTGGTCACTGACCGACTTTCAGATCTTTTATTAACACCGGATACCCTTTCTTCAGATAACTTGAGAAAAGAAGGAACACCTGAAGAAAAAATCTATTTCGTAGGTAACATCATGATTGATACCCTGGAAGCTAACAGGGAAAAAGCGGGACATCTCCAACTTGAAACTATTATTAACGAAAATCTTGTTGCTGGGTGTACTAATCCAAAAAGATCCCTTGTTGATTATTCATATGCAATAATTACCTTGCATCGTCCTTCAAATGTAGATCCTGAAAAAGTTTTCATCCCTTTGATAGATTTTCTTTTAAACGAAGTTACTAAAGACCAGTTGCTCATTTGGCCAATTCACCCACGCGCAAAAAAACAGTTAATTAAGCTTAGATTGTGGAATAGCTTAATTACTAACCCCTCGTTTATTTTACTTGAACCTGTAGGATACCATGAGATGGTGCGCCTTAATATGGGTGCAAAAATGATGCTGACCGATTCAGGTGGTCTCCAGGAAGAATGTTGCGTCCTGGGTACCCCTTGCCTCACACTTCGCTTGAATACAGAACGACCGATTACCTTGCGCGAAAATGGCGGGACCAGTGTGTTAGTGGGTAATAACGTACAAAGGATCCGAAAAGAATATTTACACACCCTTACTCTAGACCGTCTTCCTTACAGACCGGACTTATGGGATGGGCACACAGCTGAACGTATTGTTGAAAAATTGATTGAAACGGATAAAAGATTAAATTCTAATTTATGAAGACAGATCTTTTAGGAATTCCAGTCGATTCTCTTACAATGGAGGAGACCATTGATAGGATTCATAAAGCAATTGAGAAGAATATTCAGATCAGGCAGGTTTCCATCAACGCAGGGAAGATTGTATTAATGAGAAAAAATAAGGAACTTTACAATAGTGTTTTATCTTGCGATATTATCAGTGCTGATGGTCAAAGCATTATATGGGCAAGCCATTTTCTCGGAAAACATTTGCCAGGTAGGGTTACTGGTTGTGATCTGATGCAGGAACTCGTAAAACTGGCATATGAAAATAAATATAAATGTTTTTTCTTTGGAGCTAAAGAAGTTGTTATAAAAAAGGTGGTTAATCTTTACAATCACTTGTATGGCCCGGATATAATAGCAGGATATCGAAACGGTTATTTTGACAAAATTGAAGAACCTTTGATTGCCAAACAAATTGTAGATAGTGGTGCACAGCTATTATTTGTTGCCTTAAGTTCCCCTTTGAAAGAAAATTTTCTAAGTGAACATGCAGGAATTCTGAAAAAAGTCAATTTCATTATGGGTGTTGGTGGTACTTTTGATATAATTGTGGGAGTTACCAAAAGAGCGCCAAAATGGATGCAAAACATGGGAATGGAGTGGTTTTGCCGTTTTCTGCAGGAACCCAGACGAATGTGGCGACGATATCTGGTAGGGAATTCTAAGTTCATCTACCTTGTAATTAAAGAGAAGTTTAAAAGAAACATTAATTGAACTAATAAATAGTATTATTATGAGAACGAATTTCTTTTTAATTGCCTCATCATGTTATCTGCCTTGACTATTAAATCTCAGAAAGAAATCTTAATTTGACCTTTTAATAAATCAAACAATGAAAATTTTATCAGTTGTTGGTGCCCGTCCGAATTTCATGAAGATAGCACCATTCATTCGGGCAATTGAAAAACATAATCATGAAAATGGAGGAGTGATACAACATATTCTGGTTCACACAGGCCAGCATTATGATGTAAGGATGTCAGAAGCTTTTTTTATAGCCCTCGGAATCCCGGATCCTGATATCAATCTTGAAATAGGATCGGGAGCCATGCTGAGCAGATAGGATATACTATGGTGGCATTTGAAAAGGTTCTTCTCGAGCATAAACCGGATTGGGTTGTAGTTGTAGGTGATGTTAATGCGACACTTGCATGTTCTGTGATTGCCAAAAGACTGAATATTAAATTGTGTCATATTGAAGCAGGTTTGCATTCGGGTGATATGACAATGCCAGAGGAGATAAACCGTATCGTTACTGACAGGCTTTCAGATCTTTTACTTACTCCGGATACTCTTTCTTCAGAGAACCTGATAAAAGAAGGGACAAATAAAGAAAAAATTTATTTCGTGGGTAACATTATGATTGATACTCTTGAAGCTAATAAGGAAGCAGCTGCAAAACTTACACTGAAAAAAATCATTAAAGAGAACCTTGTACATGGATGCAAATATCCTAAAATATACCCTACTGATAATGATTATGCTGTTATGACACTTCATCGTCCTTCAAATGTAGATTCCGAAGAAGTTTTTGTCCCTTTGATAAATTTTTTTTTAAACGAAGTTACTAATAATCTTTTGCTAATATGGACAATCCACCCACGAGCCAGGAAACAATTAATTAAGCTGGGATTATGGAATAGCGTAATTAATAACCCTTCGCTTATTTTACTTGAGCCTGTTAGTTATCATTAAATGATCCGACTAACTATGGGCGCTAAAATAATGTTGACAGATTCAGGTGGTCTTCAGGAAGAATGTTGTGTCCTGGCACTCCTTGTCTTACATTGCGCTGGAATACTGAATGGCGCGTAACTTTGCGTGACAATGGCGGCGCCAGTGTGTTGGTGGGAAACAACATAGACAGGATCAGAAAAGAATATTTTCACAGCCTTACTCTTAACCGTTTTCCTTCGAGACCGGAATTGTGGGATGGACATACAGCTGAGCGTATAGTCTAAAAATTGGTGGAAATGGATCAAAAAATAAAATATTAGTTTATGAAGACAGATATTTTAGGTATTTCGCTCGATTCTCTTACGAAGTAGGTGCCCATTGATCGGATTGATAAGGCAATTAAGGAGCATAAGCGGGTAAGGCAAGTTTCTATTAATGCAGGTAAAGTTGTATTAAAACAAAAAAACAAAGACCTATGCAATTGCGTTATCTCTTACAATATTATTTTTGCTGATGGTCAAAGCATTATATGGGCAAGCCATTTTCTCGGAAAAGATTTGCCATGTAGGGTTGCCGGTTGTGATCTGGTGTAGGAACTTACAAAACTTGCATATAAAAAAAAATATAAATGTTTTTTCTTTGGAGCTAATGAAGTTATTATAAAAAAGGTGGTTGATCTTTACAATCACCTATATGGTGATTATTCTGGCCAATATGTACAACTGATTCTGGAGTAAAGTGTACAATCCAAAAAGGGATTAATTTGTAACATAAATATAGCTCATTTTTTCT
>OCZT010002631.1_pt1 | contig 18460 bp, 17 predicted proteins | sample 1539031 | NCBI WGS metagenome assembly OCZT01 (sample SAMEA3539308, study PRJEB22396) | soil metagenome | biome: tundra; feature: field; material: soil | place: USA | collected 2010-05 | depth 0.15 m | reverse complement strand
GCATCCATCGAGATGACGGAAAGCACGATGCGCGCGAAGCCACGTTGACCACCGTGGTGAATGAAATGATCGACGCACAAGTGCTTCGTGTACTTCGTGCCGATGTCCGCACCAAGGTGGATGTCGATGCATTGGTCGACCTAGAGCGCCACGGTATTCTTCGTGCTGAGGATCAGGGTGGACAGCCTGACGAAAGCGTTCTGCTGTTCAATCATCACGTCCTTTTCGACTATGCTGTGGCACGGCTCATATTCGGCCGCGGAAGGGATGCTGCTCGACTGGTCATGCTCCTGCGCGCACGTCGCGAGCTTTCGTTGATGCTAAGTCCAAGTCTCACGCTGGCGCTATCGGATGCGTGGAATTTCGGTCAGGGCCGCAAACCGTTCTGGGATTTAGCGTTTGGCTTAGGGCAAGAGACCGGATTGCCCGGCGTGGCGCAACTCGCCGCTCCCATGGTCGCTGTTGAACAGACGAAGGACTTAGGCGACCTAGCGCCCATCTTTGATGCGCTCAATGGCCCGGACCCACGGAAGAGCGCCGCCGAACAGGTAGTACAAAGCATGATTGGCGCGCTTTTCGTTCGCAAGAACGCGGGGGTGCCCTTACTCGGACCGGATGCTGGCCCGTGGATGCAATTTGCCGAGCGGCTGGCTGCGATAGGTTCGGAGCGATTGATGTTGGCGGTGCGCGCACTAATTGCCACGGCGGCGGAAGCGCTATGACCGCCACACCGGACCAAATCATTGCTGTCGGAAAAGCTGCGAGGGATCTTTTGCGGTTCGCGTGGACGCAAACGCCTCGGTTTGAGCTGATGGCTATCAACGGTCTGATAGCCGTGGCAAAAACATTTGCCGCCGATCCCTCAGAGTCGGCTGCCTTACTAAGACAGGCGATCGAGCCTAATCACCTGAAGGACCATGGGTATAGGGAACTGAGATGGATAGCTCAGGAGATTAGAAGCATTGCGAAGAATGATCCTGACCTGGCTGTAGATATTTATCGCGCGGCCTACGGTTATGCGGAAGCTTCCAGCGACGCCACCAACATGGGCAATAGTGTGATTTTGCAGCTTCGCTCTAACAGGCGTCAAGACTATGAGGGCGCGTGGTATCAACTGTCGGAGGCCATCCCCGCCATACTGAATGACAATCTTGAGGCAGGTGTTCGCGCCGTTGTCCGGGGCCTGTATGGCTACGTAGCAAGAGAGCGTCGCCGCGACCCCTATCCCGGTGAGCCATCAACAGGGTCGTTTCATCTTGGTACCGCCACTGCGAGTTTCAGAGCCGATTTAAGCTCCTCCTGGTATCGTAGCGGGTATCAGCCGGTTCAAGACGGGCCGGTACTACTCAAGAAGTTCGATGCATTTCTGGATCGTCTCGTCAGCGATGGCGACCCGCAGAATAAGATTAGACGAATCCTGACAACCCTCTCACGGGAGCCGGACGTGGTTGCGGCCATCTGGGGCAGCCTGTTGGTGGCCGGCGCGCGGCATCCATCCATCTACGCACCAGAGCTGGTTTCCCTGGCGTGCGCCGAGCCGATCATGCTGAGTTCCGATACGCGGTATCAACTGGGAACCTTCATCGGCGCTGCCTACGCGCATCTCGCTGAACCTGAACGCGCCTCTATTGAACGCGCGATCCTATCGCTACCGAACGACCGATCGGGAGAAAGAAGTAAGGCCGCCCTTGCCGGTTGCATTCCGAAAGAGTTCCTCGCAACCGCCGAAATGCGCACATTCATCGAAACATTGGAGCAAGCGGGGACAACGCGGCCGAACACGCCGCCGGTTCAAATCACAAGCTCATTTCGCGCCTTTGATACGGATGCCTATTTGGCATCTGAAGGCGTATCGCTCGACGATCCGGAGAGCATAGCTCTGCGCGAGTTGATGCGGGGCGTCGAGCCGCTGGCCACGTCCGACCGCACGGCGAGCCTTTCCTTGACTTCAGTGAAACGGCAGGTCGGCATCCTCGATGAGCTTCGGAAAGCCTTACTCAATCGCTTTCATGGAAGAGTACCAGACACGCTGTTTGAACATGCCACCGGACAAATGGCGGAAGCAGCTGCTCGAATTGCGCGCGCGGAACCCAAGGTGCTGGCGGCGCCTTCCGTCAAAGGACCGTTGAAACGCATTCTGCTTTTCTGTGCGGCCAGCGAGAATCCGCAACATGACGCTGAACGCGAAAATAAATTTCACGAAAGTCTATCATGGGGAGGGCCCTCTGCCCGCACGGCGGCAGCCCACGGTTTGGTCGATTTTACGCGCGCGTCTAAGAAGCGTGATCCACAGGTCATGGCCGGCATCCGCAAACTCGCAAGAGATCGGGCTCCGGAAGTTCGACTTCAGATTGTTCAGAATCTTGCGATCCTCCGAATCCTCGATCCGAACTGGGTTTGGTCGGAAGTCGAATATGTGCTGGCGAAAGAGGTGACCCGAGGAGTAGTGGGCAGTGCTATCGGTGCTCTGGCCGGCATCACCTACCTGGACATTCCCCGCAGCATTCGCGCCGCAAAAGGTGTGATCCGCCGCTATCGTAACAAGAACATGGCGGGGATGGCAGCATGCCGATTATCCGCAGCAACTCATATCTTCGATATCCATATTTTCGGAACAAATGCCGAAGCAGATAAATTCGCAGCGACCCTTATAGGCGACGTGATCGGCAATGCGGATAGCATCCGGCAGCTTATCGCGCGATATTCTGACACTCTATTGACGGGGACCCTGGAAAACCCGCAAGCTGAAGACAATCGCCCCCGGCAGAACACCATGGTGTTTTACCGTTCCGTCACCGAGCGAGCCTTTTCCGAGATTGAAAAGCGCGCCGCTGCTCTCGACATGCGCCAATTCACCACTTGGCCCGAAGCGGACCAAGCCGCGGTTCGCGGCATGTTTGGTATACTGGATGAGGTGTCGCTCCGGCTTCATTTCGCTGCTGGCACCCATTACGACGGCTCTGTTCCCTCTGACGACGTCTCTCCGCAGCGCGCAAGATTGTATTGGGAAGCCAAACCCATTTTGGTTCGCCTCGCCAACGCGATTGTTGCTCCGATTGCACACCATCTTATTCAGGCGCTGGAGACATTTATTCCGCTCGATCCTCCAGGGATTTTCGCGCTCATCGCCCAAGCGGTGAAATCGGCCGAGCAAGGCGGATACAGCAACGAGTCCATGGCCGCTGATCTGATCGTACGAATTGTCCAGCGATACTTGGCAGACTATCGCGCCGTCTTTACTGATCGCGCTCGGCTCGACGATTTGATGGACTGCCTAGACGTCTTTGTGCGCGCCGGTTGGCCGGCGGCACAGGCCCTGACGTTCAAACTCGGCGAGATTTGGCGTTAATGTCAGAACATTTGTTATCAGCGATAGCTGGAGCGTCCAGACCATGAACGATGAATTCAGAGGACCTGTCCCGAAGGGAAGTCAGGCGCTCTGGCGGCGGAACAAAATTTGCGGAGTGAACGTAGCGATTCAGGGCATGCTAACCATAGCTGCTACGTCCAGGCTGGTTATTTCAGGGTTGAGCTATGCCAATTGATTCAGAACGAATGGAAGGCAATCCGCCAACTCCCGACGATGAAAATGCCGTCGCTGTGCTTGCCGATATCGAGAGAGCGGAGCGGGAGATCCTTGACCTGTATCGGCAGCACTGTGATGGCCCGATTGGTTATCAGCACTATTATCTCTTTGGGGTCGCGCGCCGGGCTTTGGCGCAGTCTACAGCTTTTCGTCAGATGATCGCCGACCGTAATTCACTCGTGGCTCAATCGATCATTCGCATGCAGCTCGATACTGTGCTCAGACTCTATGCCCTATTCTGGGTTGCGGACCCCGAGGATTTTGCGAAGAAGGTCTACCAAGGTGTGGAGATCAACAAAGCTCAAAGCGGCGGATGGTAAGGTTCTAACAGACCGATATCTGAAAGATCGTTTAGTTCCCCGCAATGACTGGATGCCAGCGGTTTACGCCGAAACGAGCGGTTATATCCATTTTTCAAATCGGCATATTAAGGCCGCGCTACGGCTGGTCGATAAGGCGACGGGCCGCGTTGAGCTTCTTATTGGGCCACAAGAAATTGGAAAATCGATCAGCTATTACGGTGAACTGCTGCGGGCCTTCCGCCATCTCAATATGATGATCCCCGTCGCTGCCGGCGATTGGCTCTCGCGCCTTAAACAAGCCGGTTCTACGGCGAGTATCGGCACCTTTGTCAGGGATTAGGTCATGCTCAAGGACGCTCAACATTTGCGCCTGCCCGACCCCTACTATTCCGGTGAAGCGGGCTTCATTGGCAGCACCCTTGAACAGCTGCATCAAGATATGAGTCGCCTCGAACTCCCGTCTTCGGTTCCTGAAGTCGTTAGGCGATGCCATGACGCTTTGCGGCACGCTTACGTATATTCGTTCTTCTCGTATGATCTCTTGACCCTGGCGGCGAGCCAGACGTTTCCCTGTCTTGAGCTCGCCCTGCGCCTTCGTATTGGCAGCCAATTTGAGGGGAGGTTGGATAGGAAAGGAAAGCCAACGCCGCCGGTCATGCTGCCCGAATTGCTTGAATGCGCCAGTAAGCAACGGCTGATTTCGGGAGACACCGGTTGGATCAATCCCCTTCGCAAAATGTTCGCCCATGGCAGCGATACAGTGCTGAACGCTCCGCTGTTTCTCGCCCCCTTCGAAGCCATAACGGCGATGATCGCGCAACTCTTTGATCCTGCCCTCGCATAACGGGTTGGTTTAGAGATTGTCAATTTTATCTATTAGTATTTGACTTTCAATGACTTTTTTAAACTAGCGATAGGTTTGAAACTGTGCTATATTGTCTAATATGGTTAGACCAAACATGAGACCCTTAAACCGACTGGAGCGTGAAGTCCCGGAAGGAGTCCTCGTCGATGCGGCGTGGCTTAAGAAACACGGCTATTCGCGACAGCTCCTCAGCCACTATGTGAGTGCTGGCTGGCTTACACAGCCAACTCGTGGAGTTTATTGCCGACCGCGCGGTTCACTGTCCTGGCAACAGGTCGTGATCTCACTTCAAGCCTTGCTGGATTATCCCCTGCTCGTCGGCGGCCGCACCGCGCTCGAATTGCAAGGCCACGCTCATTACCTCCCGCATGAGCAAAAGGAGGTCCATCTCTACGGGCCCAAGTCGCCCCCGAACTGGCTTCACAAGCTGCCGCTCAACACGCGCTTCGTCTATCACAACGACCGAAAACTGTTTCGCAGCGCGTTGCCCATGAAAGGGCTCACGCAGCTTGAGGGTGGAAAAAAACCGGATGCGGATATGCAAGACAGCTGGACGATCCAGAGTTGGGGGCAATGGAATTGGCCTCTCGCTGTATCGACGCCCGAGCGCGCCGCGCTCGAGCTTCTTGATGAATTGCCGAAACGCGAGAGTTTTCATCAAGCCCAGGTGTTGATACAGAGCCTGTTCAATCTCAGTCCGCGCCGTCTCCAAAAACTTCTCGCCGATTGCCGCAGCGTGAAAGTCAAAAGGCTGTTCTTCTTCTTCGCCGACCAGCATCATCACGCCTGGCTCAAGCGGCTCGACAAGAAAGCTATCGATTTCGGCAAGGGTAAACGTATGCTGGTGAAGGGCGGCACGCTCGACAAAACCTACCAGATCACGGTGCCGGAGGATCTCGATGGCGTACGCTGACATCTATCGCCGGCAAGTGACGCTTCTCATGCGTTTGCTGCCGTTCGTCGCCGAGGAGAAGTGTTTCGCCTTAAAAGGCGGTACCGCCATAAACCTCTTCGTCCGCGATTTGCCGCGACTGTCGGTGGATATCGATTTGACCTATCTTCCGATACAGTCGTATGCGGAGTCGCTCGCGGCGATTAACGCCACCATGGCCCGTATCGAAGCGCGTATCAAGGCGGGTATACCCGGCTCAACCACGGCCGTTGGCGGCAAAGAGGCTCACACCCACTTGCTGGTGCGTGCCGACGGCGTCACAAACGAGATCGAGGTCACCCCCGTCCTGCGCGGCTGTGTCTTTGAGTCCGAAATGAAAGCGGTGACCGAAACCGTCGAAGATACGTTCGGCTTCGCCGAAATGCAGGTCTTGTCGTTTGCCGATCTCTACGCTGGGAAGTTTGTAGCTGCGCTCGACCGCCAGAATCCCCGCGACTTCTTCGACACCCGGGAATTGCTCGCCAATGAGGGCATCGACGATTCCCTGCGGCGCTGCTTCCTTGTCTACCTCGTCAGCCATAAACGACCCATGCACGAAGTCTTGACCGCACGGCGCCGGGACATGACCGCGGACTATGAGCGCGGCTTCAAGGGCATGACCGAAGAGCCAGTCACTCTTGAAGAACTTAACGCAGCCCGCGAAACCTTCATTACGCAAATCGTCGGCAACATGCCGGACATTCACCGCAAGTTTCTAGTGTCTTTCGTGCGCGGCACGCCAGACTGGACCTCGATCGAATTGCCCGAGGCCGCCAATCTACCCGCCGTGAAATTCCGGCAGCTCAATCTCGATAAGCTCACGAAGGAAAAGCGCGCCGCCGAGATTGCCGCTCTTAAGAAGGTGCTCGCCGAATAGGCGTTGGCTTTCAGCTATGTCCGGTCTTAACCACAGTCTTTACAGCCAATGGCTCACGAACACCGTTTCACCGTATGCCTTGTAGCTGCCGATGCCTAGTAGATGCCGACTAATCCATTGGAAATACGATGGTTCTTGGCTGCAATCGATTCAGTCGCTATACATGAGGCGGCTGTTACACGCGCGAGGCGAACAGGTACCCTTCGCAGTACGAGGCCACAGAACGGGTCCAGTAAGTCCGCGACGAAGAGGTAATCTGTTACGATGCCCAACCAAAATCCCGAACAGATTGCCCGCGATCAGATTGATAAACGTCTGACCGAGGCCGGTTGGATTGTTCAGGATAAAAAAGCCATCGACTTCAGCGCAGGCATCGGTATCGCTGTTCGTGAGTACCAGACTGATATCGGTCCCGCTGATTACGCACTCTTCGTCGACAAAAAAGCCGTCGGTGTGATCGAAGCCAAGCCCAAGGATTGGGGACAGAAGATCACAACCGTCGAAGAGCAGTCTTCGGGCTATGCAGCTGCGAAGCTCAAGTGGGTTAATAATAAAGAGCCGCTCCCTTTCGTCTATGAGAGTACCGGCGTCATCACTCGGTTCACGGACGGACGCGATCCTAAACCCCGCTCCCGCGAAGTCTTCACTTTCCATCGGCCCGAAACCATGGCCGACTGGCTCTCCAAGCCTAAGTCGCTTCGCGCTCGCCTCCACGACATACCTGTGCTGAATCCAGCCGGGCTGCGCGACTGCCAGATCATGGCAATCCAGAACCTTGAGCAGTCGTTTCGTGGAGATCGGCCCCGCGCGCTAGTCCAAATGGCAACCGGCTCGGGAAAAACCTTCACGGCCATCACCTCGGTCTATCGACTCCTGAAGTATGCCGATGCCAAGCGCATTCTCTTCCTCGTAGATACGAAGAACCTCGGCGAACAGGCTGAGCAGGAGTTCATGTCCTACCTGCCGAATGACGACAACAGAAAGTTCACCGAGCTTTACAATGTCCAGCGCCTCAAATCCCCCTTCATCGCTGGGAGCAGTCAGGTTTGCATCAGCACGATTCAGCGTATGTATTCACTGCTCAAGGATGAGCCGCTGGACGAGTCCGCCGAGGAAACCAACCCTGCTGAGTTGATGGTAAGACCGAAACAACAGCTACCCGTCGTCTACAACAAGAAAATCCCGCCCGAGTTCTTCGACTTTATCATCATCGATGAATGTCACCGGTCTATCTACAATCTTTGGCGCCAGGTGATCGAATACTTCGACGCGTATCTCATTGGGCTCACAGCTACGCCAGATAATCGCACCTACGGCTTCTTCCGGAAGAACGTGGTCAGCGAGTACGGCCACGAGCGTGCCGTTGCCGACAACGTTAACGTCGGCAACGAAATCTACGTCATCGACACTCAAGTCACGAAGAAAGGCGGCAAACTCAAGGCCGATCAGCAGGTCGAAAGGCGTGAGCGCCTCACCCGTCACAAGCGGTGGGAACGCCAAGATGAAGAAGAGCAATACGCTGCTACCCAGCTCGACCGAGCCGTGGTCAATCCCGACCAGATTCGCACGGTCATCCGCACTTTTAGGGACAAACTCCCCGATATCTTTCCTGGACGAAATGAAGTTCCTAAGACGCTAGTGTTTGCCAAGACCGATAGCCACGCCGACGATATCATTCAAGTCATCCGCGAGGAATTTTCGGAAGGGAACGAGTTCTGCAAGAAGATCACATATCAGACGACCGAAGATCCCAAGTCCGTTCTCGCTCAGTTTCGCAACGGCTACAACCCCAGGATAGCCGTTACGGTGGACATGATTGCCACTGGCACGGACGTAAAGCCTCTCGAATGCCTCCTCTTCATGCGCGATGTGAAAAGCCGCAATTACTTCGAGCAAATGAAGGGGCGCGGCACGCGTACGCTGGATGCCGACGGCCTGAAGAAGGTCACTCCTTCCGCGACAACCGCCAAGACCCACTACGTCATTGTTGACGCCGTGGGCGTTACGAAATCGCTCAAGACCGCTAGCCAACCACTTATCACCAAGCCGAACGTCCCTCTGAGGGACCTCGCGACCGGCGTTATGATGGGCGCGCGCGATGAAGACACCGTTAGCTCCCTGGCTGGACGTCTCGCACGACTGAACAACGAGCTCGACGAGAAAGATCAAGCTCGCATAAAGGATGCAGCCGGTGGCGCCACTCTGGCAGAGATCGTGCGCGGATTGATCGATGCGATCGATGCTGATCGGATCGAAGAAACAGCCACGACAGCCAGCGGCGGCGCTGAGCCAACTGATGCGCAGCGCGATCAAGCCCGTGATAAACTCGTGGGGCAAGCTGCCAACGCCTTCACCGGCCCGCTAATCAATCTCCTCGACGGCATCCGCCGCGAGAAGGAGCAAACAATCGACCACGATAATCTCGACAAGCTGATCGAGGCGGGCTGGAGTGGTGATGCCAAAGAGAATGCCGTTGCGATGGCTAAGGACTTTGCGTCGTATCTGGAAGAGCATCGGAACCAGATCGAGGCACTCAGCATCTTCTACAGCCAGCCGGCGCGCAGATCGCAAGTTACTTACGCAATGATTAAAGCGCTATTGGACGCCCTTAAGACCGATCGGCCGAAGCTTGCACCGTTACGCGTCTGGCGCGCCTATGCGCTGCTGGACGAGTACAAAGGAGCGGACCCCGCGAATGAGCTGACGGCACTTGTGGCTCTCATTCGCCGTGTTTGTGGCATCGATGAGAGGCTCGCGCCCTTTGCTGACACTGTACGGCGCAACTTTCAAACTTGGATTCTGAAACGCCACAGCGGCTCAGGCGAGAAGTTCACGGGCGAGCAGCTCGAATGGCTGCATATGATCCGTGACCACATCACGACATCCATTCATCTCGACCGCGATGACCTCGATATGTCTCCGTTTAATGCGAGGGGCGGACTTGGAAAAATGCACCAGCTCTTCGGCGAACGCATGGATGACGTCGTCACCGAACTCAACGAGGCACTGGCAGCATGAGCGACCAAAAAAAACTGCCGGATAGCTGGATTCTAACCAAGGTTGGCGAAATATGCCTAGAACTTCAGTATGGCTACACCGCCTCCGCGACTAACGAACCCTGCGGACCGCGACTTCTCAGAATTACAGATATTCAGGACGGACAGGTCCAGTGGCCCTCTGTACCGTACTGTTCAATTGATCCAAGCCAGGTTGGAAAATACGTCTTGCATGAGGGCGATATTGTGTTCGCGCGGACAGGCGGAACCGTTGGCAAGAGCTTCATCATCAGCACCGTCCCTGAGAAGTCTGTCTTTGCATCGTATCTTATTCGGCTGACCGCTGATCCGAGCGTGAATCCGAAATACCTGTACTATTTCTTTCAGTCTCTATCCTACTGGGAACAAATTGGACTGAAAAAGGGTGGACTCCAAGGGAACGTCAATGCGACGACCTTGGCGTCACTAGAGCTACCCTTGTGCCCGGAATCTGAACAAAGCCGTATCGTCGCAAAGATTGAGGCGCTGTTCTCAGAACTCGACAAGGGCATAGAGAGCCTGACGACTGCACAGAAGCAACTGAGGGTCTTCCATCAAGCCATACTTAATCAAGCAGCGTTAGGCGCGCTATTGGTCGCGCGCGGCACCCTTCGAGAGCCCTTCGGAGATGAGAATCGATCAACTCTTTCAGATGTCGTATTACAACTTGGACAGGGCTGGAGTCCGAGATGCCTTAACCACCCGACGGCCGACGACCGCTCATGGGCCGTTATCACCACGACTGCCGTTCAGCATGGCTCGTTCCATGAATCCGAACATAAGCAGCTTCCTGACAACCTTGAGCCGCGACCCCACCTTTGTATTGTCCCAAACGATATTCTCGTGACCCGTGCTGGTCCGCGTAAACGTGTCGGCGTTGCGTGTCTCGTGAAACATTGTCGACCGCGATTGATGCTGTGCGACAAGGCCTACCGTCTCCGGGTAAACGAGGAGAAAGTGATCCCGTCTTACTTGGAAATGCTACTCAATTCGCCGAGCGTCCTTCAAGACGTCGAGGAGCTCAAGACCGGCATAAGCGACAGCGGCGTTAATCTGACTCAAGAAAGATTCCTAGCATTGACTGTTCTGATCCCAACCCTCGATCTTCAACGCCAGACTCTCGATGAGCTCGGCGCGATAACAACTCAGATAGATCACCTCACTGGTCAGATTGAAGGCGCACTCGCGCAGGCGGAGGTGTTGCGCCAAGGTATCCTAAAGCAGGCGTTCTCTGGACTCCTCGCGACGCAAGATCTGCATGACGAGCCAGCGTCAGTTTTACTCAAGCGTATCAGCGCCAAACGTACTGACGGAATCAATAAAACGCATAAGAACAAGAACGGCAAGAAGGAGGCCGCATGATCAGCGCACCCATCGTCTCGAAGGTCTGGAGCTTCTGTAACACGCTGCGCGATGACGGCGTTGGCTACGGCGACTATCTCGAACAGCTCACTTACCTCATTTTCCTGAAAATGGCGGACGAGTATTCCAAGCCACCCTACAAGCGCGATGTTGGCATCCCGGCCAAGTACAACTGGGCGAGCCTCAAAGCAAAGCGTGGAGCGGCACTGGAGGGCCATTACATTGAATTGCTGCGTGAGCTTGGTAAGCGTAAGGACGTGCTTGGACAAATTTTCACGAAGTCGCAGAACAAGATTCAAGACCCGGCCAAGCTCTACCGCCTCATCGACATGATCGATGAAGTGCAGTGGGTAAGTATGGAGGCGGACGTCAAGGGCGACATATACGAAGGATTGCTGGAGAAGAACGCCGAAGACACCAAGTCCGGGGCGGGGCAGTACTTCACGCCGCGCGCACTTATTAAGGCAATGGTCGAGTGTGTGCGGCCCGAACCAGGCAAGTCGATCGCAGACCCCGCTTGTGGGACGGGTGGCTTCTTCCTCGCCTGCTACGATTTTCTGACCAATGCCACCAACTACGAACTGGACAAGGCGCAGAAGGCCGCTCTCAAGTACAAGACCTTCCACGGCAACGAGATTGTTGCTGGTACACGCCGCCTCTCCTTGATGAACATGTTTTTGCACAACATTGGCGAGATCGATGGCGATGTCATGATTTCGCCGAACGATGCTTTGGTGGCCGCAAGCGGGCAGAGCTACGACTACGTATTAGCCAATCCGCCATTCGGTAAGAAGAGCTCGATGAGCTTTACCAACGAGGAAGGCGAAGAGGAAAAGGACGATCTTACCTATAAACGGCAGGATTTTTGGGCTACGACATCAAATAAGCAGCTCAACTTCGTGCAACACATCCGTACGATGCTGAAGACCACGGGACGTGCCGCCGTTGTCGTACCCGACAACGTTTTGTTCGAAGGTGGTGCTGGCGAGACCGTTCGACAGAATCTTCTCAAGACCACCGACCTGCACACCATCCTGCGCCTTCCGACCGGCATCTTTTACGCGAACGGCGTGAAGGCTAACGTAATTTTCTTCGACAACCACGAAGCCAATAAGAACCCTTGGACTAAGGATGTCTGGTACTACGATTACCGCACAAACATCCATCACACACTGAAGAAGAAGCCGCTGCGCTTTGAGAACCTCGCCGACTTCATCGATTGCTACAATCCGAAGAACCGGCACAAGCGCAAGGCGACCTGGAATGCGGACAAGAACCCCGAAGGACGCTGGCGCAAATTCTCCTATGATGAGCTGAAAGCCCGCGATAAGACGAGCTTGGATGTTTTCTGGCTTAAGGATAAAAGCCTCACCGACCTCGATAACTTACCGGAGCCGGACGACCTTGCCGAGGAGATCATCGAGAACCTCGAAGCGGGATTGAATAGCTTCCGCGAGGTTTTGGCGGGTCTGAACAAGGTCGCATAGCGGGCGGCATGCCCCTCACTGGCAGCGCATCATTTTCTTTCCCGACGGAAAGCCCCAGGTGATTCCAGGCGCTTCGTCCGGACATTGACGGCCGCTGTCCTTCACTTGACGGGGGGAGCTCCGAATAGCCAACGATCATCGTTTGCCTGGTCTGTCAGCGCCAAAGCGGAGATCGAAAGCTTCTCAAGCGCGCTGACACGCCCAAGGTGCCTTGCAATCGCTTCGCCGTAAACGACCAGGACAAGTTGACACTTCCACCCCTGTGGCAGACTGCTTGCGCTCCGCACGATCTGGCCGATCGCCTTGTATAATTTTTGTTCTGGCTGGCCTGATGATGCTCCCTCAACTTCAACTATCAGACATCTCATCGCGCTTCGATCATACGCCACGATATCCGGGTCGCCTTCGATATACGGAAGACCCTGTGTTTGGCACCAATGCTTTCGTTTTCCGACATTCGCGCCCAACTCCGCTAGTTCAGCGTGCACCAACGGAGCGTCGGTTTTCATTTCGATTTGGCGGCGGCGGGAGGCTTCGGAGATGCGTTCGCTGCCCGTGTTGCCCTCCTCAGACGGATCGATATCGACGCACACGCTCCAACCAGCTTCCGGTGGACAATAACGGCGTACGAACTCTAACTTTACGCGTGGCTGAAACATCGCGCTTTATTCCCGGTGAATGTCATCTAACGGGTCAAATCAACGAGTGGCTTGCAGGCAAGCCATGATGCCGCGATCAGCTCTACCGCGTTTTCCTGCCGCAGCTCAGGGACGCGGTCATAGCGAAACAAGACGCCCATCTGAATTTGGTAATTCGTCCCTCCTTTCTGAGCAAAAGACCCATACGCCGCCGAGAGCCACCGTGGTTGCACTTTCGGCGGTCCGCCGGACGCGACCGCCGTGCGCAGATCAAAATCGATCCTCGCATCAATGAAAGGCGTCGCCCTTTGCGACTTGTAGCGTCGCTGGACGCCCCTGAACCATGGCATCGCGCCCTCGTGGCGGCGCAAGAGTTGTTTCATGTTGGCGAGGACATCTTTCGTCAACGCGACAAATCCAGATTCACCCAGATTAATAAGGTTTCGCCGCATCGTGCTATTGACGGAATTCGGCACCGTCACAACTGCTTCAACCGCGTTTGCGACAATCCCGAGCGTCAGATGCGGATATTTGGTGAAGTTTTCATCTTCCGAAGCATTCGAAAGCGAGAGAAAGTCCCAAACGGCGTCGGCTTGCTTCCCTGTAATCGCCGGGCGGCCCGGCGCCTTTGGGTTCATTCCCAGAACCTTGCGCAGCTCGCGGTTCTCTCGCAGCTCACCTAAGGCAGGGCCAAGCACCCGCTTTCGCGAGGATCACGCCTCCTATATCGCGTCGTGGATCAAGGTGCTGAAAGACGACAAGCGGGCGATCTTTACCGCCGCATCCCATGCCCAGCGCGCGGCGGATTGTCGCGCGCGTGCAAAAAGCGATCCCGGATGCAAAAATCACCACATCAGGTTCGGAGGGAGCCGTTACACAATTCATCGTTCGGCAAGGCGGCGTCCAGACCAAGATCGAAGTCACGCCCGTGCTGCGTGGCTGCGTTTACGAGCCGCAAACGCGCGCGGTGTCAGACGCCGTCGAGTCCGCTTTCGGCTTCGCCGAAATGCCGGTCGTCTCCTTTGCCGATCTCTATGCCGGCAAGATCGTCGCCGCTCTTGATCGTCAGCATCCACGCGACTTATTTGACGTACGGGATTTGCTTGCCAACGAAGGGATCGACGATTACTTGCGCAAGGCATTCATCGTCTACCTGCTCAGCCACGATCGCCCGATGTCGAAAGTTCTCGCCCCGACCCGTAAGGACATCTCAGCTGAATTCCTTCGCGGCTTCGAGGGCATGACTGAGGAGCCGGTCTCGCGCGACGAATTGATTGCCGCCCGCGAGACTCTTATCGCTGAGATCGTGGGCCGGATGCCCGATTCCCATCGACGATTCCTTGTGTCCTTCGAGCGAGGCGAACCCGATTGGGCGCTTCTCGACGTTCCGGGAGCGGCAGAACTGCCCGCTGTCAAATGGCGACAGCTGAATCTCGACAAGCTGCCGGAAAAGAAACGCGCCGGACTTGTTGAAGCCCTTGAAAGAGCGCTCGCCGAGTAAGCCCGCTATTAAACGCCCTATACACGAGCGAGACAGCCAGTGTAGGTTTCGCTATTCGCAAAGGGGGCGGCATGAAAACACCAAAGCATTCCCTTCGTAAGATCGTTAATTTTCTCAACAATCCTGACGAGGATGGTGGGTTTTGGCTGCCGAATATTCAGCGCCCCTTTGTTTGGAGCGAAGAACAGACCTGCAGGCTTTTTGATTCCATCCTGCGTGAATATCCGATCAGCACCCTTTTGGTGTGGAAGACCAAGAGCGACATTCGTTGCCGGAAATTCATCGATAATTTTCGACCCGAGTACCGTGACTCCTTGTCAGATTTTTTTGTCCCGCAAGATACCAAACGAAAGTGCCTTGTCCTGGATGGCCAACAACGGTTGCAGAGTCTCTTTATTGGCCTGAAAGGTAGCTACGAGGGACGAGAGCTTTACCTGGACATCCTCAGCGGCGAGGTATCGGCGCCCGACGATATCAAATACAAGTTTGCCTTTCTCGATGCAAAGACCGCCCAATTTCCCTGGGTTAAGTTCAAGACTCTTGTTTTCTCGACAGAGGATATTCTCACGGCGGCCCAGCGCCTTATCGACAACGCCGGACGCAGCCTCACGGACGACGAGAAACGGCGGCTCAGTCGCCATGTGGCCATCGTCTTTAAGACATTTCAAAGCGATGACGGCATAAGCTATCAAGAACTCGACAGCACCGAAAATCCCGACCTTTACACAGAGGACGACGTCGTCGAGATATTCATTCGCGCAAACTCCGGGGGAACAAAACTCGGAAAGTCCGACCTGCTCTTTGCATTGCTTGCAGCAACCTGGGACGGCGCGAACGATGGAATGGAACAGCTCTTATTTGAACTTAACCGCCATGGGTTCGCTTTTACGCGCGACTTTGTACTCAAAACATGCCTTACGCTCCTCGGACACGGAGCGCGTTACGAAGTGCAGAAATTTCGAGTGCCCGGCGTTCGCGAGGAGATTGAGTCGAAATGGGACGAAATAGCTAAATCGATCGCTGATGTTCTCGACTTTGTCAGAGGTAAGACATTCATTAAGTGCGATAAGGCGCTCCCGTCCTACCTCGTTCTAATTCCGCTTATCTATGTGCGCTATCGTCATCCCAAATCTTGGGCGACGGCCGAGGGGCGCGACAGCTATCTTCTTCGATCCTCATTGACCGGTGCGTTCAGCGGAACGCCGGACCAATTGATCGATGATCTCGTAAAGGAAATCGAACGTGTTGGTGGGTTCAATCTCAATGAAATGTTCGGAGTGATACGATCGAAGAATCGTAGTTTGGAGCTCACTGAAGATCGCTTCTGGAATATGGGTTACGGGTCCGATCAAATCCACCTATTATTCAATATTTGGTACCGCGAATTCAATTATACGCCCGCCTACGAGAATAACCTTCCACAGATTGACCACATCTTTCCGCAGAGCCTATTGCGCCGGGTCAAGACGACAAATCCGAACACGGGCCGCATGAACTTGATGCGTTACCATGACGCCGAGAGAAACCAGCTCGCCAACTGTATGTTGCTTACGCAGGCGGAAAATGGTGCTGGAGGGCAAATCGGATACGCCGCCAGATCAATGGTTCGTTGGCCATCGGGCTGAAAGCGCATACTTGCATATGCACCTGATCCCCGAAGATCCTCAGCTTTGGAAGCTCGAAAGGTTTGACGATTTTATAACAGAGCGGAAAAAGCTAATTGCCGAGAGGTTCAAACCGCTGTTTGTGTCCGCCGAAGTTCGACAACAGGAAGCCTCGGGCATAACAAGTAGCGGCAGGATATCGTCCAAAAATCTTGCGAGCCTTATCAGTGCTGGAGTGTTGGAGGATGGAGCGCAGCTCTCACTAACTTACAAAGGGCAGAAGTTTACTGGCATAGCCAGACTTGCCGGAATCGAACTTCCCGAAGGTATGTTTTCGCCGAGCGATGCCGCAGTGCGATGCTATGCCCACGTTGGTAGCGACCGCCCGACCGAAAATGGTCGGAGGGTATGGAGAACTGAGAGCGGAGCAACGCTCAACAAGCTTTTTGAGGACATGACCGGAACAGTCACCTATGACGAGTTGTTTCCGCAGTAGCAGCAGATCGCCTATGCTTCCATTACGGTACGCGCCCTAGTTGGTCCGTTGATTGATCAGCAAGTCGCCGACGGTCTCCTTGCCGCTGATCAAAAAATGGGAGCGGCTGATCGGTGTAGGGGTGCGGCGGTTGTTCGTCCAGCGAATGAAGACGAAATGGGGGAGCTGCAATCACCGCGCGGATTCAATTCGATTGAATACTGACCTCGCCAGAAAGCCCATGGAATGCCTCGAATACATTGTCGTACACGAGATGGCTCACCTGATCGAACCGACGCACAACGCGCGCTTTATAGCGTTAATGGATCAGTTCATGCCCAAGTGGCAATCCTCCCGCGAGGTCCTAAACAGACTGCCGGTGCGGCACGAGAGCTGGGACTACTGAACCCGACGCACACCATGCATGCTCGCAGATGAGCGTCCGATCTGCGGCTGGAGCAAGTACAAGAAGCGACTGGGCGATGGCGTGCCGGAGTGGCGGCTCCATGATCTGCGTCGCACCTTCGGCACATCGCTGGCGGAAATGGAAGTGGAGCCGCACATTGTCGAGCGGTTGTTGAACCACTCGATGCGCGCCATCGGAAACCAAGCCGACAGCATCGTGAGCGCGGTTGCGGAGGTCTACAATCTGGCGAAATACATGCCGAAGATGCGGGACGCGATCGAGAATAAGTGGGAGCCGTTCTTACAAAACTTGACCCGCGCCGCTTAAGGCGCGGGTTTTCCTTCGGGAAACTATCGTGCAGTCGGTCTCTTGCGCCGGCTTATCGACTGGGCATGAGATTTAGTGGCACGACATTCGGTCGCTTTATAGCTGGCAACGGCGGGGTTGGATGCTGCCGTGGTCGCGGTGGCACGGAACTTCGGAGTTAATTCGGCGCTACCGCTTTTGAAGAAATGGTTGTCAGCTTCGCTCAAACTAATGATAGGGGGCCACTGGTGGCCAGGGGTATTGCCCCCGGTCAGCCCACGGCCAACGGCATCGGCAATGAGTTTTACTGGCGTTGAGGCCTGCCCGGCAATCGGCATGACCTTTTCAATGCTTCCGACAATGTCCGCGTCACGAAGGGCCTTCTCCGTGGATATGCCCTTTGACTTGAGGAGTTCCGCATCAGCAAGCCGCTCAGTGATGTCTTTCTCCGACAGTCCGCCCTTCTTTAACTGAGAGACCGTGCTGCGACTTTCCACCAGTTCGCGCCAAAATTCGTCCACTGCCTGCGCGTCGCCAGAGCCCGGCGCAGAGCTAAGCTTCTCATAGAGTGAAGGGCTTTGCTTAAGAGCCGTCACGAGGTCCCGATCAGCCCTGCTGTTGATTTGCTCGGTATGGACTTGCTCCTCGGCCTTCGCTCTTTTTTTCTGCTCTATCTTTAAGAACGCGGCCATTGCGATTAGCAGACAGAACACAAGGAGAATCATGATCTCAGCCATCGTCAGGCCAAGGACCAAGCCCTGACGATACGATGACGACTGCCGAGAGATTTGACCATCCATGATGAATCCGCGTCTCTATCTATCCGCCCTTGTATGTCGCATCAGACTTTCCCGTCTCTGTCGAAGCGTGGGGGAAGTGTTAGCAGCGGGGGAGCGTCAGTCGCAGTAGTCGAAGGATTCGAGACGCCTCGCGGCGCTTCAGATGCCTTGATTTCGGATACGAGCAACGTGATGGCACTCATAAGAGCCTGGGTTTGCTTTAAATTCGAGTCCACCGCGTTCGCTTGGACCACCTCGCTACGGACTTTTTCGAAATGGTCGACTTCCGACTTGATCACCGTGATT
>OCZT010002630.1_pt1 | contig 18463 bp, 11 predicted proteins | sample 1539031 | NCBI WGS metagenome assembly OCZT01 (sample SAMEA3539308, study PRJEB22396) | soil metagenome | biome: tundra; feature: field; material: soil | place: USA | collected 2010-05 | depth 0.15 m | reverse complement strand
AGCGTCAGGATCTGCGAGACGAACAATCCGCCGATGATGGTGATGCCGAGCGGCCGGCGCAGCTCGGTGCCGGGGCCGGTGGCAATCACCAGCGGTATGCCCGCGAACAGCGCCGCCATCGTCGTCATCAGAATCGGCCGGAACCGGACGCTGCACGCCTCGAAAATGGCGTCCGCCGACGACAGTCCGCGCTGGCGCTCCGCGTCCAGCGCGAAATCCACGATCATGATGCCGTTCTTCTTGACGATACCGATCAGCAGGATGATTCCGACAAAGGCGATGATGGTCAGCGGCGTGTTGGTAATCTGCAGGGCCAGCAGCGCGCCGAGCCCGGCCGACGGCAAGGTCGAAATGATGGTCAGGGGATGGGCGAGGCTTTCATAGAGCACGCCCAGCACGATATACATCGCCACCAGCGCGCCGAGGATCAGCAGTGGCATATGCCCGCTGGTCTTGCTGAAATCGCCGGCGTTGCCGTCGAAGCTGCCGCGGATACCCTCGGGCATATGCAATTCCTCCACCGCGCGCTGGATATTCGTGGTGGCGACCTGCAGCGGCACGTCCGGCAGGAGATTGAACGACACCGTGGTCGATGGAATCGACTGCGAATGAAAGACGGCAAGCGGCGACAGGCCGCGCTGGTAACGAACCAAGGTCGATAGCGGCACCTGTGCGCCGCTCGCGCCGGCGACGAAGATATGTTCGAGATTGGAGGGATCGCTCTGGAATTTCGGATCGATCTCCAGCACCACCATGTACTGGTTGCGCTGGGTGTAGACGATCGAGATCTGCCGCTGGGAGAACGCGTTGTTCAGCGCGTTGTCGATGTCCTGCACGCGCACGCCCAGGCTCGAAGCCCTTTGCCGGTCGATCGACAGCGTCAGTTGCAGGCCCCCGGGATCGCGGTCGCTGGAAACGTCGGTGATGCCTTCGACCGTCTCCATCCGTTTGCCGACGATCGGCGCCCATTTCTGCAACAGATCGAGATCGGTGCTCGACAGCGTGTACTGATAATCGGAATCGCTGGGCCGTCCGCCGGCGCGCACGTCCTGCGCCGCGAACATGAACAGCCGGATTCCCGCGACATTATAGAGATTCTTGCGCAGCCGATCGATCACCAGTGCCGTGGTCAATCCGCCCCGCTCGGCTGATGGTTTGAGGCTGATGAACATCACGCCGCGATTGGAGCCTCCGCCGAAGGGACCGCCGGCTCCGCTGAGGATCGACCCGACTCCCGCGACCGCCGGATCGGCCATCACAATGTCCGCGAGCTGCTGCTGAAGCCCGAGCATCGACTGGAACGAGATATCGGCGGATGCCCGCGTCGCGCCGATCACGAAACCAGAGTCATCGACCGGGAAATATCCCTTCGGGGTTTTGATATAGAGCGTCACCGTCAATGCGATGGTCGCGAAGAACACGACCAACGTCACAAACGGAAAGCCCAGCACCACGCGCAGCGTGCGCGCGTAGAACGCCACCATCCGCGACAATGTACCTTCGACGACGCGGTCCAACCGGGTCGCGTTGTGAGAAGTCGCTGACTTGATGTAATGCGCGCAGATCATCGGCGTGATCGTCAGCGACACCACGGTGGAAACCACGATGGCAAACGTCAGGGTCAGCGAAAATTCCCGCAACAGCCGGCCGACGATCCCGTCCATGAAAATCAGCGGCGTGAAGGCGGCGATCAGCGACAGGCTGATCGACAACACCGTGAAGCCGATTTGCCTGGCGCCTTCGAGCGCCGCCTGAAACGGCCGCATGCCATGCTCGAGGTTGCGGTACATGTTCTCGATCATGACGATGGCGTCGTCGACCACGAAGCCGACCGAGATCGCCAGCGCCATCAGCGACAGGTTGTCGATCGAGAACCCGGCGAGCCACATCCCGGCGCAGGTGCCGGCCAAAGCCAGCGGCACGGAGACACCCGCCGCAATGGTCGGCGTGATCCGGCGCAGAAATGCGAATACCACGAGCATTACGAGGAAGGCCGTCGCCAGCAGCGTCAACTGCATGTCCCGGACGCTGGCGCGGATGGTTCCGGTGCGATCGACCAGGGTGGAAATCTCGACGCCGCCGGGGATCCACTGCCTTAGTTCGGGGATCAGCGCCCGCACGCGATCGACGGTATCGATGACGTTGGCGTCGCCCTGCTTGGTAATTTGAATGAGGACGGCCGGCTGCTTGTTGAACCAGGCGATCGACCGGCTGCTGCGGACGGAATCCTGGACCTCGGCCACGTCAGAGAGCCGGACGAAGTTGCCGTTCGAGCTCTTGATCACGATGTCGCGGAATTCGGCCGCGGTCCGCATTTGCTTGTTGGTCGACAAGGTTTCGCTCTGGCGGCCGCCATTGAAGATACCGACCGGGCCCAACGGGTTGGCGTTGATGATCGCGAGCCTGACATCGTCGGTCGCGATCCCGGCGTTCGAGAGAGCGACCGGATTGAGCGCGATGCGGACCGCGGGCTGGTCGGCGCCGCTGACGGTGACTTCGCCGACACCCGGAACCTGCGAGATGCGCTGCGCGATCACCGTATCCGCGATGTCGTACATCGCGCTTGAGGAAATCGTCTTCGACGTCAGCGCCAGCACGAATACCGGGGCCGCAGCGGTATTGGCTTTCTTGAATCGAGGCAATGTCGGCAGGTCGCTCGGCAGATCGGCGAGCGAGGCGTTGATCGCGGCTTGAACATCCCGCGCCGCGCGATCGATGTTGCGGCCGATCGCGAACTGCAGCTGAATGCTGGTGGAACCCAGCGAGCTTATCGACGTGATCTGGTCGATGCCTGCGATTTCGCCGAGCCTGCGTTCCAGCGGCGCGGCGACGGTCGCTGCCATCACGGAAGGGTCGGCGCCCGGGCGCGTCGCGGAAACCCGGATCGCCGGAAAGTCGACATTGGGAACCGCAGCGACGGGGAGAAATTCGTAGGCAACCACGCCGACCAGAAACAGCCCGATCGCCAGCAGCGTGGTGCCGACCGGCCGGCGGATGAAGGGCTCCGAGATCGATGCCATTACTGCATCCCCTCGGTGGCTCCCGCGACCGGCGGTAACGGCAGCTCAGGTCCCACCGGCGGCACCGCCTTCTCGATCCGGCGATTCACCCGGTCGAGCGCGAGGTAGATCACCGGCGTCGTGTAGAGCGTCAGCAGCTGGCTGAGCAGCAGCCCGCCGATGATCGAAATGCCCAGCGGGAAACGCAGCTCGGCGCCGGTGCCGCTCTCCACCGCCAGTGGCAGCGCACCGAACAAGGCGGCCAACGTCGTCATCATGATCGGCCGAAAACGCAGCAGGCAGGCCTGCACGATCGCGTCGCTTGCGGACATGCCCTGGTGCCGCTCCGCCTCCAGCGCGAAGTCGATCATCATGATCGCGTTCTTCTTGACGATACCCATCAGCAGGATGATGCCGATCAGGCCGATCACCGACAGATCCTGTCCGAACAGCATCAGCGCCAGAATGGCGCCGACGCCCGCCGACGGCAGCGTCGAGAGAATGGTGATCGGATGAATGTAGCTTTCGTAGAGCACGCCGAGCACGATGTAGATGGTGACGAGCGCCGCGACAATGAGCCATGGCTGCCCCGCCAGCGATTTCGAGAACTCGGCCGCATCGCCGGCAAACAGGCCGACGATGCTGCCGGGCATGCCGATGCGCGTTTCGATTGATTTGACGGCATCGACGGCGTCGCCGAGCGCAGCTCCGGGCGCGAGATTGAAGCTGAGCGACACGGATGGGAATTGCGCCTGGTGCGAAATCGCCAGCGGGGCTGTGGTGCGCGTCAGGGTCGCCACCGCCGACAGCGGCACCTGCGCGCCGAGCGCGCCGGGCAGATAGAGCTTTGAAAGGATCGACGGATCGCGCTGATAGACCGGCATGGCTTCCAGCACCACCCGATACTGGTTGGCCTGGCCGTAAATGGTCGAAATCTGCCGCTGCGCGAAGGCGTCGTTCAGGGTGTCGTTGACGCCCTGGATGCTGACGCCGAGCTGGCCGGCGCGCTGGCGATTGACATCGAGCGACGCGCGCAACCCGCCGTCCTGGGCTTCCGAGGAGACGTCGCGGAACAGGGGGTCGCGGCGCAGTTCGGCAACCAGATTGTTGGCCCACAGCCCCACCAGCGCCGAGTCGGTGCCGGTCAGCGTGTACTGATATTGCGAGCGGCTGGACTGGGTTGAGATCTGCACGTCCTGTACCGGCTGAAAATAGATCGTCATGCCCGGGATCGACGCCGTCAGCTGCTTCAGGCGCGCGACCACGGCGGAAACGTCGTCGCGACGTTCCCCGCGCGGTTTCAGCGTCATCACCAGACGGCCGACATTGGTCGTCGGGTTGACCGACCCCGCGCCGATCACGGAGACGACGCCGACCACATCCGGGTCGGCCTTGATCGCGTCCGCAGCCTTGGTCTGCCGGCTCTGCATTTCCGCAAAGGAAACGTCGGCACCGGCCTGGGTCACCGCGGTGATCGATGCCGTGTCCTGCAAAGGCAGGAAGCCTTTCGGCGCCACGACATACAGGATCAGCGTCGCGGCAAGCGTCGCCAGGGTGACCATCATCGTCGCGCGCTGACGCTCGAGCACCCACAACAGCGTGCGATGATAGAAATCGACCATGCGGTCGATGCCGCGGCTGACCGCGGCAAGCCCGGGGACCGCGAATTCCTCGCCGGCGTGCTTGAGGAGCCGCGAGCACATCATCGGCGTCAGCGTCAGCGATACGATCGCCGACGTCACGACTGCGATCGTCAATGTCAGCGCGAATTCGCGGAACATGCGTCCGACCAGTCCCGACATGAACAACAGCGGGATGAAAACCGCGATCAATGACACCGTCAGCGAAATCACCGTAAAGCCGATTTCGCTGGCGCCCCTGAGCGACGCCTCCATCGCGGTTTCGCCGTTCTCCATGTGGCGGACGATGTTCTCGATCATCACGATCGCGTCGTCGATCACGAACCCGGTGCCGATCGTCAACGCCATCAGCGACAGATTATCGAGGCTGAACCCCGAGAAATACATGACGCCGAAGCTGGTGATCAGCGACAGCGGCAGCGCCACGCCGGCGATCAGCGTCGCGCGCAGGGAACGAAGGAACAGCAGCACCACGAGGGTGACCAGCACCACGCTCAGAACCAGCGTGAACTGCACGTCATGCACGGATGCGCGAATGGTGACCGTGCGGTCGCTGACCACGGTCAGGTTCACGCCGGCCGGGATCGCGCGCTGCACTTTTGGAATTTCTGCGCGGATTTGCTGGACGACTTCGATCACGTTGGCGCCGGGCTGCCGCTGGATATCGATGACGACGGCCGGCGTGCCCTGGTACCAGCCGCCGGTACGGTCGTTCTCCAGCCCATCGACGATGACAGCGACATCGCCGATGGTGACCGGCGCGCCGTTGCGGTAGGCGATGATGATGGGCCTGTAGGCATCGGCCGCCGCGATCTGATCATTGGCGGCAATGGTGTAGGCCTGTTGCGCGCCGTCGAGCGATCCCTTGGGTCCGGAAACGTTGGCGCCCGCGATCGCGCTGCGCAAATCCTCCATCGCGATGCCGTAGGCGGCTAACCGCGCCAGATCGGCCTGGACCCGCACCGCCGGCTTGAGACCGCCCAGCACCGAGACGCGCCCCACCCCGGAAATCTGGCTGAGGCGTTGCGCGAGAATGGTGTCGGCGAGATCGCTCATGGTGCGCAGCGAAATCGTCTCCGACGTCAGCGCCAGCGTCAGAACCGGCGCATCCGCGGGATTCACCTTGGCGTAGGTCGGCGGATACGGCAGGTTTTTCGGCAGCACTCCCGCGGCGGCGTTGATCGCAGCCTGCACATCCTGGGTAGCGCCGTCGATGTCGCGGTTGAGATCGAACTGCAGGGAAATCTGGCTGACGCCGAACGAACTGGTCGACGTCATCGACGACAACGCCGGAATCTGCCCGAGCTGACGCTCGAGCGGTGCCGTTATCAGCGAGGCGATCACGTCGGGGCTGGCACCCGGCAATTGCGTCGTCACCTGCACCGTCGGGAAATCGACCTGCGGCAGCGCCGATACCGGCAGCGCCCAGTAGCCAAGCGCTCCGCCGATCAGCAGCGCGATCCCCAATAGCGAGGTCGCAATCGGCCGGCGGATGAATGGTTCAGAGACGCTCATGGCTGCGTGCTCATGGCTGCGAAGTTATTCAAGCGGATAATTCCGGGGTCATGGCTGCGATTTCGCTCCGCCGCCCGACGGCTCGCTCCCTTGCGCGGGCCCGGTTTGACCCTTTTGATCGCCCTCGCCCTTCTTGCCGCGGCGCTCGCCTTGTCCGTTCTTGCCCTGGGCGTCCTTGCCCTGTGCGCCCTTGCCGCCCTTCTTGCGAGGCGCGAGATCGGCCGTCGGCGTCTGCTCTTCCTTGCCGACGATGACCTTGGCGCCGTCGGACAGGTTGGCAAAACCGGTCGTCACCACGCGGTCGGAGGGCGACAAGCCGCTCGCGATCACCGCATCGGTTTCGTTCTGCTGCGTCACCACGACCGGTTTGGCCGTTACGATATCGCCATCGCCGATGACATAGCTGAACGTCCCCGCCGGACCGCGCTGGACCGCCGAGGTCGGTACCACCAACGCCTGCGAGAGGGTGTCGACCTTGAGCCGCACATTGACGAATTGCCCGGGCCATAGCTGGAAACTGGCGTTGGGAAATTCGGCCTTGAGCTTGAGCGTTCCGGTGGTCGGATCGACCTGATTATCGATGCCTTTCAGCGTGCCGCTGTCGACAACCGTAATCCCGTCATTGCCGAAGACATCGACGGTCAGCGCCCCCTTGGCGGAGGCGGCATTGACCCGCACGATCTGCTGCTGCGGAAGACTGAACTGCACCGCGATCGGCTGCAGCTGGGTGATGATGACGAGACCGGTTACATCAGAGGCGTGGATGATGTTGCCCTGATCGACCTGACGCAGGCCGGCCCGGCCCGACAGTGGCGCAATGATCTTGGTATAGCCGAGCATGGCCTGCGTGTTGTCGATCGCCGCCTGATCGGAATTCACCAGCGCTTCCTGCTGGGCGACCACGGCGCGTTGCGTATCGGCCTGCTGCTTGGAGCCGGCGTTGGAGGCGGCCAATTGCTGATAGCGCATCAGATCGAGACGCGTATTTGCCAGCTGCGCTTCATCCTGCGCCTTCTTGGCGACGGCCTGATCGAACTGCGCCTTGTAAATCACGGGATCGATCTCGCCGAGAACATCGCCCTTCTTGACGTCCTGTCCTTCGGTGAAATTGACCGCGATCAGTTTGCCGTCGACCTGGGAGCGCACGATCACGTTGTTCAGCGCGCGAACCGCGCCGACGCCATCGAGATATACCGGCACGTCCTGGATGCGCGGCGTCGCCGCCAGCACGGGCACGGGCAGATCGGGACGCGCCCGGTTCGCCGCCTGCTTCTGCTGCAGCGACGTCCAGGCGAGGTAGCCGAGGCCGCCGAGGATCAGCAAGGCAATCGTGATTGAAACGGTTCGGCGGCGCGCGCGCGAAGCGACGCGGGCAACGCGCTCGCCGGCCGCGTCAGCGGCCTTTTTCAATTCCGGCTTAAAGAGCATCGACCGGCCTCTCCATCCTCGGCTCCCAGCCGCCCCCCAGCGCCTGGTACAGGCTGACGATCGCGAGCAGCCGGGCAAGCTGCGCTTGCGCCAGCGCATCTTCCGCCTGAAACAGCGTCAATTGCGTATTTAGCACAGTTACGATGTCCGCAGTCCCGGCGCGGAGCTGCTGCTCGGACAATTGAAAGGCCCGCCGCGAGGCTGCCACCACCTCTCGCTGCAGCCGCAGCTTCACGGTGGTTTGCTTGATCGAAACCAGCGCGTTGTCGACATCGGCAAACGCCGAGACCACCGTCTTGCGGTAGGTCTGCAGCAATTCATCCTGCCTGGCCCTGGTAAATTCAAAATTGCCGAGAATCTTTCCGCCGTCGAAGATCGGCTGCGTCAGGCTGCCGACAACGTTGAAGAACGCGGCGTGGGGCTGGAACAGCGACACCAGCGCCGAGCTTTGGTAGCCGCCCTGCCCGGTCAACTGGATGCTTGGAAAAAACTGCGCCCGGGCGCTGCCGACATTGGCGGTGGCGGAAGCGAGGTCCGCTTCCTGACGCCTGATATCCGGGCGCTGCGTCAGCAGTTCCGACGGCAAGCCCGGCGTGACACGCGGTGAGGAAATCTGATTCATCGAACCGCCGGTGACATGCACGCTCTCCGGCGGCCGCGACACCAGCGTCGCCAGCGCGTTGATGTTCTGCGCCAGGGATTGACGCAGCGGCGGAACGGCGGCGCGTTGATTGGCGAGAACGGCTTCCTGTTGCGCAACGTCGAGGTCATTTCCCGTGCCGGCTTTCAGCCGTTGCTTGATGGCTTCGAGGATGCGCGTCGCGCTGGCGATATTGCGCTCGGCCACACGAATCCGGTCCTGGGCGGCAAGCACCTGAAAATAGGCATCGGCGACGCTGGTGAGGGTGGTAAGCGCCACCACATCGCGATCGAAACGGTTGGCGACGGCGGTTTCCTCCGCCGCCTGCGTGGCATCGCGGTTCTTGCCCCAGAAATCGAGTTCATAGCTGGCGCTGAGCGAGGCCGAATAGTTGACTGTCTCTCGCCCGCCATTGGTCAGTCCGCTGGCGCTCGAGCCGGATGTCCGGGAATAGGTCTCCTGACCTGTGCCGCCGAGGTTCGGCAGCAGCGCCGCGCCCGCCATTCGCGCCTGCGCGTCGGCCTGGATGAAGCGTGCGGTGGCCGCGGCGATGTCCAGATTGACCTTCTGGGCTTCCTCCATCAATTCAGTCAATTCCGGCGAGCGGAATCCGCGCCACCAGTCCAGCGTCGGCGGCGCGTCCGGGTCGGTCAATCGCGCGGCTTTGTATCCATCCGGAATGTCGAGGGCCGGATCGGGCAGGTCCCTGGTCAGAATGCAGCCCGCCGAACTGGCGACAATGCAAAGCGCCGCAAGCCACCGCGCCGCACGATCCAGGCAAGGGATGGCAGCAGGCAGGCCGTCGACGGCAACACCCGGGAACCTCGGTCTCACGACAGCCCTCCGCCGGGCAAAATGCCCGGCTTCTGACGCTGCCAGAACCGCCGGACCGATTCGCGGATGACGTTTGTGGGGACTGCCTGCGAGACGTTCACCGGGGTGATGCTTCCTCTGGAACCTGATTCCGATACTAGCCGGGGGATCACGGCGCGGACAGTCCTGTTCCGCCCTCTGTCCCCGCGTTGTCGTTGAATTGAGGGCGCTGACCGGCGTCTGGAACCGGAGAGTTTTCCGTGTTCCATCGGGCTTTTCACAGATTGACGCGATCCGGCGGGGCAGCAGTCTTACCAAGATTTCATGTTGCTGCAGGCTAATCCGCGATTCGAGGTCTCAGCTTCCAGCCGCCACCGGCCCCCGCTGAAACTTCGGGAGCAGCGCACCGTATCTCGCCCGTCAACGGATGGGGGCTGGAATGCGTGTCGCGGTTATCGGAACGGGAATTGCCGGCAACGCCGCAGCCTGGACCTTGTCGAAACGTTATCCGGTAACGGTCCACGATCGCGATATCAGGCCCGGCGGGCACAGCCACACCGTCACCATCGACTACGATGGAACACAGCTTGCGGTCGATATTGGCTTTATCGTCGTCCTCGATACCACCTTGGCGACCGGCAAACGCCGCGATTATACTGGTCCGGCGTTGCCCGCCCACGCAGGAGCGCTCTGGTCCAGTGAAGGTCGAAACCAGCTCGACCGCTCACGCGGAGCTTGGACACAGAGCGGCGTCAGTTGATGGATCTGCCATGCCGAACTTGATCCCGGTAACCCCGGACAATGTTGAGACGGTGCTTTCAGACCTGCCCCGTGTCGCTCGGTTGGCGCTTGGCTTCGGCTCAAGGCTGCGGCGCGGCACGCTTGTCGTGACCCTTCCCGACGGCCGCAGGATCAGGTTAGGCGGCATGGAGCCGGGCCCGTCGGCGGCCATGACACTTTACAATTACGGCTTTGCGTCGCGGCTGCTGAATGGCGGCGACATCGGAATCGCCGAAGCCTATCTGCACGGCGAGTGGGACACCCCGGACCTGACGCAGTTTCTCTATCTCTTCTGCGTCAATCACGACCTCATTCAGGCGATGCTCGGCGACAAGCCGCTGATGCGCTTTGCCCAGATCGTCCGGCACTGGTTCAACCGCAATACCAGGCGGCAGGCTCGCCGCAATATCTATGCGCATTACGATATCGGCAACGCGTTTTATTCGGCGTGGCTCGATCCGAGCATGACCTACTCCTCGGCGTTGTTTGAGGATCACACCCCGGATCTGACAGCCGCGCAAAACAACAAGTACCGCAGGCTCGCCGAAGCCATCGATCTGCAGCCTGGCCAGAAATTGCTGGAGATCGGATGCGGATGGGGCGGCTTTGCGGAATACGCCGCCAAGACCTATCGCGCAAAGGTGGTCGGCCTCACCATCAGCAAGGAGCAGCACGACTTTGCGCAGCGGCGGATTCAGGACGCCGGCCTCGGCGATCAGGTCGAGATCCGGCTCAAGGACTATCGCGACGAGCGCGACCGGTACGATCGGATCGCCTCGATCGAGATGATCGAGGCGGTCGGCGAGCAGTTCTGGCCCAGATATTTTTCGCAGTTGCGCGACCGGCTGTTGCCCGGCGGCCTCGCCGGCATTCAGGCCATTACCATTCAGGACAGCCTGTTCCAGACCTACCGCCGCGAAGTCGATTTCATCCAGCGTTACGTTTTTCCCGGCGGAATGCTGCCCTCGCCGCAAGTGTTGAAATCGCTGGGCGAGCGGTTCGGCGTTCCCGTCATTCGCGAACGCATTTTCGGGCAAGATTATGCCAAGACGCTCGCGACCTGGCGAAATAATTTCCGCGCGGCCTGGCCGAACCTGATGCCGCTCGGCTTCGACGATCGGTTCCGGCGACTATGGGAATATTACCTCGCTTATTGCGAGGCCGGATTCCTGTCGGGAAATATCGACGTGCGCCAGGTGGTGTTCGCGAAGTCGAAATAGCTCGGGCCGCGCGAATCGGGTGCGAAACCGGCTTCCACTTTGGCCGATCGCGCTAGCGCATGATCCGCCAAAGTGTGAGCGGTTTGGCGACAGGATCATGCGCTCTCAAATAATTAGAGCGCGATCGGACGCAAAACCGACTTCCACTTTTGCTGATCGCGCTCTAGGGTCGTTGCCAGATTTGGCAACAGACCGGCAAGATTTCCCGCATATGAACATCAACAACGACGTCGTCGAAGCGATTGGCCGCACGCCCCTCATCAAGCTGAAACGTGCCTCCGAAGAAACCGGTTGCAACATTCTCGGCAAGGCCGAGTTCATGAATCCCGGCCAGTCGGTGAAGGATCGCGCGGCGCTGTTCATCATTCGCGATGCGATCAAGCGCGGCACGCTGCGGCCCGGCGGCGCGGTGGTCGAAGGCACCGCCGGCAATACCGGCATCGGGCTGGCGCTGGTCGCCAATGCGCTTGGTTTCCGCACCGTGATCGTGATTCCGAACACGCAGAGTCAGGAAAAGAAGGACATGCTGCGGCTATGCGGCGCCGAACTGATCGAAGTGCCCGCGGTGCCCTACGCCAATCCGAACAACTACGTGAAACTGTCGGGGCGTCTTGCGGAGCAGCTTGCGAAAACCGAGGCCAATGGCGCGATCTGGGCCAACCAGTTCGACAATGTCGCCAACCGCCAGGCGCATGTCGAGACCACGGCGCCGGAAATCTGGGAACAGACCGGCGGCAAGGTCGACGGCTTCGTGGCGTCGGTCGGCTCAGGCGGCACGCTGGCCGGGGTCTCGATCGGCCTGAAGAAGCTCAATCCGAAAATTCGCATCGTGCTCGCCGATCCCATGGGCTCGGCGCTCTACAATTACTACAAGAACGGCGTTCTCAAGTCGGAGGGATCATCGATTACCGAAGGCATCGGTCAGGGCCGTGTCACCGCCAATCTCGAAGGCGCTGCCATCGACGACGCCTACCAGATAAGCGATGAGGAAGCGGTCCCGATCATCTTCGACCTGCTCGAACATGAGGGGCTTTGTCTCGGCGGCTCGACCGGCATCAACGTTGCCGGCGCCATTCGTCTGGCGCGGGCGCTTGGACCGGGCCACACCATCGTGACCGTGCTGTGCGATTACGGGACGCGCTACCAGTCCAAACTGTTCAACCCGGATTTCATGCGCTCCAAGAACCTGCCGGTGCCGGCATGGCTCGAGCGGCGCAGCACGATCAGCGTGCCGTTTGAGAAGGTGTGACGTCTCTCCGTCGTCCCGGCGAACGCCCATACGCCATGTCATATCGATTGAGCGATGGAGGTAGAGACCTCCCCTAACAATTAAGGCCGGTGGTTATGGCTCCGGCGTTCGCCGGGACGACGTGGGGAGAGGTACTCACCGCAAAATCTGACTGAGGAACAGCTTGGTCCGCGCGTGCTGCGGATTGGCGAAGAAATTCGCCGGCGTGTTCGCCTCGATGATCTGGCCGGCGTCCATGAAGACGATGCGATCGGCCACTTCCCTGGCAAATCCCATTTCATGGGTGACGACGAGCATGGTCATGCCCTCATTGGCGAGGTCAACCATGGTGTCGAGCACTTCCTTGACCATTTCGGGATCCAGCGCCGAGGTCGGCTCGTCGAACAGCATGACCTTCGGGCTCATGGTCAGCGCGCGCGCGATCGCCACGCGCTGTTGCTGACCGCCCGACATCTGGCCCGGAAATTTATTCGCCTGATGGGGAATCTTCACGCGCTCCAGATATTTCATCGCCGCCGCTTCGGCATCCTTCTTCGGGATATTGCGCACCCAGATCGGCGCCAGCGTGCAGTTCTCCAGTACGGTCAGGTGCGGAAACAGATTGAAGCTCTGGAACACCATGCCTACTTCGCGCCGGACTTCATCGACGCGGCGCAAATTCGGCCCGAGTCCAATGCCGTCGACGACAATCTGGCCTTCCTGAAATTCCTCGAGCGCATTGATGCAGCGGATCAGCGTCGATTTGCCGGAGCCCGAAGGACCGCAGATCACGATGCGTTCGCTTTTGCCGACATCGAGATTGATGTCACGCAGCACATGAAAATCGCCGTACCACTTGTTGAGGCCGTTGATGTTGACAATCGAGTTCGCGGTCATGGTCATTTTACTCAACTACGCCGGTGTGCGTTCAGCCTGTTCTCGACGAACAGTGAATAGCGCGACATTCCAAAACAGAAGATGAAATAGACCAGTCCGGTGAAGGCAAACCCGGTAAACAACGTCGTCGGGGTCGCCCAGACCGGATCGGAGAACGAAGCCCGCAACTGGCCGAGCAAATCGAATATCGACACGATCGAGACCAGCGAGGTGTCCTTGAACAATGCGATGAAGCTGTTGACGAGGCCGGGAATGACGTGGCGCAAGGCCTGCGGCATCACGATCAGCGCTGTCGTCTTCCACCAGGACAGGCCCAGCGCGCTCGCAGCCTCGCCCTGCCCGCGCGGGATCGCCTGCAGGCCGCCTCTGATGACCTCGGCGTTGTAGGCGCCGGCAAACAGCGCAATGCCGATCAGGACGCGCAGCAGCCCGTCTATTGTGAAGCCCGCCGGAACGAACAGCGGCAGCATGTAGGTTGCGAAAAACAGCACGGTGATCAGCGGAACGCCGCGCCAGAATTCGATGAACAAAACCGAGAAAATCCGGATCAACGGTATCGTCGAGCGGCGGCCCAACGCCAATGCGATGCCGACCGGCATCGACGTGACGATGCCGGTCACCGACACCACCAGCGTCACCAGAATGCCGCCCCACAGCCTTGTATCGACGACGGACAATCCGCCGCGGTCGAGCCCCATCGCCGATATCACGACGCCGATGCCGGCAAAAGTCGCAAGGCTGACGAAGAGCGAGCGCCATCCGGTGCGAATGCCGCCGCTCAAGACGAACAGCAGGAGGGAAACGATGGCGGCGGTAGCGGCGAAGTCGGCCCATACCGGGCGGCCGGATGCCTGAATTTGCTCGCGAAGCCAGGTCAGCGGCCAGATCAGAACGGAAACGGCGGTGCCGAGCAGGACGACAAATTTCCCCAGCAACGTTAGCAGCGGTCCAATGACCGCGGTCGCCTCGCCCGCGCTTGCCAAGACGCGGCCGGCATCGCCGATGCTGTCGGCCATTCCTGACAACAGCCCCGCCGTCCAGCTAACGCCGAAGCCACTTAATCCGCCGCCGTGCAGCAGGAAAAACGCGACGACGGGAAATGCAACGAAGAACAGGCCGGCGCTGAGGCCCTTGGCCGGCAGCCGCGGAATCAAAAGCGGCAGCAGCAACAACGCAGCCAGGATGAAAGTCAGATTGACCCGCCATCGCTCGGGCTCCGGATAAAACCCGTAGACGAATTGACTGAATTTCGCCTGCACGTAGGGCCAGCACGCGCCGACCGTGCGCCCCGCATTCTCGGCAAGACATGCATTGCGGTCGGCGCCACGCCAGACTGCATCGATCAGCAGGAATTTCACCGCCGGGATGACGGTGAACCACAGCAACAGTACGCTCACGATGGTGAGCAGGATGTTGGTCGGCGAATTGAACAGGCGCGTGCGCAGGAAACCGACAAAGCCGGTGGTCTTGACCGGCGCGGTGCGCTCGGGAACGAGGTCCTGCCGGACAAAGGACGCAGCCGCTGTCTCGCTCATGCGCCGAGGCTCCGGCCGATCCGCCATCCGTAGAAACTCATGGCCGCACTGGTCACCAGCGAAATCAGCAGATAGACGCCCATCGTGATGGCGATGATCTCAATCGCCTGTCCGGTCTGGCTGAGAGTCGTTCCGGCAAAAACCGAGAACAGGTCGGGATATCCGATCGCCACCGCCAATGATGAGTTCTTGGTGAGATTGAGATACTGGTTGGTGAGCGGCGGCAGAATGACGCGCATCGCCTGCGGCACCACGATCAGCCGCAATGTCGAACCGCGCTGTAGCCCGAGCGAGGCGCCTGCTTCCATCTGCCCCTTGTGAACCGACTGAATACCGGCGCGCACGATCTCGGCGATGAATGCCGCGGTATAGATCGACAGCGCCAGCGTCAGCGCCACGAATTCCGGAATGAGACGCGAGCCTCCGGAAAAATTGAACCCCTTGAGTTCGGGAATTTCAAACGTGACGGGCGCGCCGAACACCAGCGAAGTCACCAGCGGCAGCCCGACCAGCAAGCCGACCACGTAGGGCCAGACGGTGATCAGCCTGCCGCTTTCGAACAGCTGTCGGCGCGCATAACGTCCCAACAGCAACGAGGCAGCGATCGCGATCAGGACGGCGAACGCGAAAGGCTCCAGGCCGGCATTGGCGATCGGCGTCGGAATCACGAAACCGCGGTTGGAGAGAAAGAAGCTGCCGAACAGCGAGACGCTTTGCCGCGGGTTGGGCAGCGCGGCGAGCACGGCGAGATACCAGAACAGGATCTGGAACAGCAGCGGCAGATTGCGTATCAGTTCGACATAGGCGCCGGAGATTCGCGACAGCAGCCAGTTCGGCGACAGCCGGCCCAGCGCGACGATAAATCCGATCACGGTCGCGAAGAAGATGCCGATGATCGCGACCACCAGCGTGTTGATCAAGCCGACGAAAAACACGCGGGTATAGGTGTCGGATCCGGAATATGGAATCAGGTTTTGGCTGACGTCAAACCCCGCCGTATTCTTAAGAAACCCGAAGCCGGAGGTGATCCGCTGCGACTGCAGATTGGCGCGGGCATTGGCCACGATCTCATAGCCGATCCAGGCCAGCGCGGCGACGAACAGAATCTGAAGGACAAATCCGCCCCACCCCGCGCGGCCGCCGAGCGCGCGCCGCAATCGGGCGGCAAACTGCGACGGTGGTGGTCGGGGCTCGACGGTCATCGCCGCGGTCGCTCGCCGCGATCAGCGGATCGGCGGCGCGTACTGAATTCCGCCCTTGTTCCAGAGCTGATTGAGCCCGCGGGCAATCCCGAGCTTTGAGCCGGCGCCAACGTTGCGATCGAAAGATTCGCCGTAATTGCCGACCGCCTTGATGATCCGCGACACCCAATCCTTGGTGACGCCGAGCTGTTCGCCGAGATTGCCGTCGGTACCGAATGCTCGCTTGAGCTCCGGCTTGTCCGATTTCGCCATGTCATCGACGTTCTTTTGGGTGACGCCGAGTTCTTCGGCGTCAAGCATCGCAAACAGCGTCCACTTCACGAGATCGAACCATTGATCGTCGCCGTGACGGACCATCGGGCCGAGCGGCTCTTTCGAGATCACCTCGGGAAGCACGGCGTGATCGGCCGGATTTGAGAGCTTCAGGCGTTCGGCATAGAGCTGCGACACGTCGGAGGTGAAGACGTCGCAGCGTCCGGACTCATAGGCCTTGACGGTTTCGTCTGCGGTGCCGAACGCGATCACCTCATACTTCATATTGTTGCCTTTGAAGTAGTCGGCGAGATTCTGCTCCGTCGTCGTGCCGGTCTGCACGCAAACCGATGCGCTGTTCAGCTCCAGCGCGGAATTGACCTTGAGGGATTTCTTCACCAGGAAGCCTTGACCGTCATAATAGGTCACCCCGGTAAAATTGGCGCCGAGCGAGGTGTCGCGGGAGAGAGTCCAGGTTGTATTGCGCGAGAGTACGTCGATTTCGCCGGACTGCAGTGCCGTGAAGCGATCCTTGGCTGACAACGGCACGAACTTGACCTTGGTCGGATCGTTGAAGATAGCGGCGGCAACCGCGCGACAGACGTCGACGTCGAGCCCGGTCCAGTTGCCCTTGTCGTCGGGCGACGAAAAGCCCGGCAAGCCCTGGCTGACGCCGCAGGATAACATGCCGCGGTCCTTGACCGTCTTGAGCGTTTGCGCAGTGGCGGCCTGGGTCGAAAAACCGGCGGCGAGAGCAAGGGTAAAAACCAGAGATACGCGTTTCATGGCAAAGCCTTTCAAGGGTCGTGCGGGAACGTTTGCTTCTCACCGCGTGCGCCGATAGGCCAACCCTTGCGATCCACCGCTGCAAGCGACGACCTGACAGGCAATTTAACGCACCGTCCGGTCAAGCGATGGATCGAAGGTCGCGGCAAACCCCTCAACATGCGGCGACTGAATAGCTGCCGAGCATCACAGAACGACTGGCGAGCCGGGTCAAGGGGTTGACGGCCGTCTTCTGTGTCCTGTTATTAACAAACCCGGCCCGAACCCGCCGCCCGGCGGGTCTTCACAGGGGCGTCGCGGCTGCGGCAAAGGGTGATTTGGTGACGGCGCACGCATGAGCTCTTCAAGGAATGACTTAGGATCGAAGCCGCGAAAGGTCGAAACCACGCTGGTGACGGCGGGACGCGACACCAAGGCGCAGAAGGGATTCGTCAATCCCCCGGTGGTCCATGGTTCGACCGTGCTTTATCCGACCGCGGAGGATCTGCACGCCCATCGCGGCGAGTTCCAGTATGGCCGCCGAGGAACCCCGACCACCAAGGCGCTGCAGAAAGCGCTGTTGGCGCTCGAAGGCCCGCAATGCGCCGGCGTCGGTCTTGCACCCTCCGGTCTGTCGGCGATCAGCACCACCCTGCTCGCGGTGCTGAAAGCCGGCGATCACCTGCTGGTTTGCGACAACGCCTACCGGCCGTCCCGCAATTTCTGCAACGGCATGCTGGCCCGCTACGGTGTCGAGACTACTTATTTCGATCCCCTGATCGGGGCCGGCGTCGCCGCATTGTTCAAACCGAACACCAGGGCGGTACTGGTCGAAGCGCCCGGCTCGCAATCTTTCGAAATGCCCGACATTCCAGCGATCGCTGCCGTCGCGCATGCGCGCGACGCGCTGGTGATCGACGACAACACCTGGGCGACCCCGCTGTTTCACCGCTCGCTGGATCAAGGCGTCGATATCAGCATGCAGGCCGCGACCAAATATATCGGCGGGCATTCCGACATCATGTTCGGCACGATTTCTGCCAACGCCAGGGCCTGGCCGCTGATATCAGAGGCTATCCATCTGCTCGGCGTTTGCGCCGGGCCGGATGACGTGTTCCTTGCGATACGCGGTTTGCGCACGCTGGCGGTGCGGCTTGCGCAGCATCATCGGTCCGGGCTGGAGATGGCGCGATGGCTCGCGACGCGGCCCGAGGTTGTCAGGGTGTTGCACCCTGCTCTTGAAAGCGATCCGGGCCATGCGATCTGGAAACGGGATTTTACCGGCGCGTCCGGTCTTTTCAGTATCGTTCTAAGGCCAGCGCCGCCAAAAGCCGTCGATGCATTGCTCGACGCCGTAGAATTATTCGGCATGGGTTATTCCTGGGGCGGCTTCGAGAGCCTTGTCATTCCATTCGATTGCGCAGGCTATCGCACCGCCACCAAATGGGCGCCGGGCGGATCAACCCTGCGGCTGCACATCGGACTGGAGAATGTCGAGGATCTCAAAGCCGATCTCGAGCGCGGGTTTGAGGCCTTCAACGCCGCATAG
>OCZT010002629.1_pt1 | contig 18467 bp, 10 predicted proteins | sample 1539031 | NCBI WGS metagenome assembly OCZT01 (sample SAMEA3539308, study PRJEB22396) | soil metagenome | biome: tundra; feature: field; material: soil | place: USA | collected 2010-05 | depth 0.15 m | reverse complement strand
ATGCTCCACGAGCAGGAGCGCGACCGCCAGCTCGCCGAGCTGGACGCTGAGTCGACCGCCTACGTCGTCTGCCAGTCCCTCGGGCTCGACACGAGCGACTACTCGCTGGGGTACGTCGCGGCCTGGGCTGGTGGTGGCGACCAGGCCCTCGCCGAAATCAAGACTTCCGGCGAGGGCATCCAGAAGAGAGCAGCGGCTATCCTGCGGGCCTTTGAGCCCGCAGGACTGGAGTTGGCGGCGTAGGCCGTGGCGCACCACCAGACACTTCGTAGACTTTCATCACCTCGTCGCCGTAGTGGTTGATGACCTTCACGGCAAACCTCCCTGTCTGCGGGATGTCGAACGGGCGGCTGACCGTCTGGTAGAGGCTGGCCCAGGCCTCCTCATCAATGTCGGCCTTGAGAGCGGCTCTCAGTGACTTGTACGGATCGCCGGCGCCGGTGAAGTAGGCGTGCCGAACGAAAAAGCTGCTGCCGTCGTACGCGGTGTCGATGAACCAGCAGGCGATGTCGGCCGTCGTGTGGGAGCGTACCTGGCCTGTCGTTGGGTCGTAAACGTCCAAGCCACGGATTTCGGCCACGACCTGCCCAGCCTCGCGCCGGACGTCGATGTCCGGCTCACCGAAAACTGTAAACAGGTTGCCAGTTCCGGTTTTCTTTAGTAAATCGCCGCCCATCGAGAGGTCAGGGTTCATATTGGCCTTCAGGATCGTTAGGTTGCCGAGTTGTTTGAATTCGTTGGCGATATATGCGTCGAAGGCAAATCCGCAAACGATGAGAATGTCAAAGAATCCTGCGGCTTCCTTAGCGGCGTCGCGGACTAGATCCGCGTCGACGGTACCGTATTGTGGACCAATGGTGATGGCCGCTCGACGCGGTGTGCCATCTTCGGAGTATTCGCCAACTGCGTGGATATGTTTGCCAGGCCATGGCTCGAGACGGTCGAAGCTGAGTCGCTCGTTGCGGACCGTGTTCTGGACGCCGGCCACGCGGAGGTTGCTGATGATCCCGGATGTGAAAGCTGTGGACTCATCGGCCGACGGAGTCGGCGTGGGCTCGTCCCCAGCGGACGATTTCGGCACGCCGACGTTCGGGGACAGTGACTCCACGGTGAACGGTCCGCTCACCCGCACGCTCGCCTCGTCCACTTCGGGCTGGTCATAGAGGATCTCTCGGTCTGCATACCGCGAAACGGCTTCCTTGACCTGTTGTCGAGTCATACCCTCGCGTATGTCGGGGTTGTTCGCTATCGACTTTAGCGTGACGTGTGGAACCGTCTTGTACACGAAGCCACAGCGTATGTCCCTACCGTCGTGATCTGCGAGCCGATAGTTGCGGTGGTGCGCTGCGATGAGCCGCTGGCGCGCCAGCGCGAGGGCGACCCGGCTTGTATCCATGGTTATCCATCGGCGCCCCCATTGTTCGGCAACGTAAGCCGTCGTACCGCTCCCGCACGTTGGGTCCAAAACGAGGTCACCGGGATCAGTCGTCATCAACAGGCATCGCTGAACCATTTTCACGTTTGTCTGCACAACGTAGACCTTGTCCGACATAAAGCTACTTACGACGTCAGTCCAAACGTTGGTCAGTCTTAGCGCGGGAAAGTCATCGAGGTATCGGACAAAACCGACCCGGCTGCTTGTCGCTTCAACTCGGCCGGCTGCTAGTAACTTTTGCATACCGCGTTCGCCCGTCTTCCAGACGCCTGCACCCGGGGTGAACGTCCGGCCATCCATCTCAATCGGGTATCGCGTTTTGTCAACGCCGCTTGCAGACGTGAGATTATCCAATGCATATAGTCTGGCACCCGTATGAAGGTCTCCGGACTTCTCGCTGCTAGTGGCCGCGCGGCGCTGGCCGTCTACATCCTCCACTCGGTTGTAAGCCGACGGCACGAAGGAGCCGAAGCCTTTGGGCAGAAGAAGCTCACGATATTTGATGGTGTCACGATGCCTCGCGTACCACAGCAAATAGTCAGTAACGCTTGACAGGACTTCAGTCGATCCGCTCGGGCTCCCCGCTCCACTAGTCTTCTGACATGCAACCTGATTAACGAAATTGTCGGCTCCGAAGATCTCGTCCAGGAGACTCCTAACGAGATGAACGTTCTCGTCCCCCATCTGCACAAAGATTGAACCGCTGTTCGTAAGCAATTCTCGTGCTACGACGAGCCTGTCGCGCAGGTACGCGAGATACGAGTGAACACCCACCTCCCAGGTATCCCGGAAGGCGCGAACCTGTTCAGGTTGACGGGTTGCCGCCGTGGCGGCGCCATCTTGCACGCTTTTCTCGCGAGTAGAAACCTGCCAGTTGGACCCAAACTTGATGCCATATGGCGGATCCATGTAGATACACTGAACCTGACCTTTAAGGCCCTCGCGCTCAGCTAGCGACGTCATCACCTCGAGGGAATCTCCGAGGATCATCCTGTTGGACCAGTGCTGCTCGTGCTGGTAGAAGTCGACGAGATCGTCGAAGTCGATCCCGTTGAAGTCGCTGAACAGGTCAGCCTGCGCTGGCGCTTCGGCCCGCTTCTGCTTGCGCAGATCCTCGATGATGGCCTTGGGGTGAATCTTTTCCTGGATGTAGATCGGCGGAGCCATTACCTCGAGAGGCCGGCTGTCCTGCTCATCCTTGCCGCGCCACACCAGCTGCGGATCGCCCGCAGGGTCGCGCGGGTACAGCAACTCGGATGGCCTCGGGTACGTCACATTCCTGGGCGCCCGATCTTCGTCCTTCATGAAGGTCTCGAGTTCGGCTGTGGGGATGTTCGTCCGCTGATCATCCGCGTGGACAAACGTCTCGACCGGCGTCGCGGCTCCGGCTGTCTTCTTCGTTCTAGCCATATGGGCCTCCTAGCTTCTCGAGGTGCGCCAAAAGCGCGTAGTCGAACCCGCCGGCCGCGGAAGTCTTATCAAACTCGACGTGTTCCCAGTGCCCAAGCTGGCCCCAATTGTTGACGGCGGGGATCCAGAACGTGTGCATCGTCTCGTCCTTCTCCCTCTTGCCCGCCCAGTCCTGACCCGTGATCTCGATCACGAGATGGATCTCCTGGCCGTCGGCCAGCGCGATCTTCGCGATGAAGTCTGGCATGTACTGCCGCTTCGTTCCCTGGAACACGTAGGGAATACGCAACCCCAGACCATCCGCCCCAAGGTGCTCGTTCTTGACCCACCCGACCACATGAGGGTTAGCGTCGAGTGCGTCGACCATCTGCGCTTCCCAGCCCCCCTTGGGCGGAAGTGCAGCGTAGTCCACGTGGCTGCGCTTGGTGTGGACCACGGTCCGCGCCGTCGTGAACTCGGTTCCCTCTGTGCTGCCCATCTCGGGTCCGTCGGCGAAATCGGGGACGATCGCCTTGCTGACGGCGCCCTGCCGCACGAATGAGTCGCGGATCTTCTGTGCCGCCTCCGACATGTGCGCGCTAAGGAGCAGCATCTGTGGGATGGCACCCGGTTCGATCTCCAGCCGCTCCGACATCCAGCGCTGGCTGAGGCTAAGCAGTTGGGGGAACAACCAAACTGGCGCGCCTTCCTGCTCCCAGACGTGGCTCGCCATCACCTTCTGCGCCAGGTGGAACGCCACTGTCTGTTCCCGTACCTCGTGCCAATTGTTCTCGTGAATATCGCCCTGACCCACGATCGGGTCGACCTCCACCTTAGTAGGAACCGCGGGCAGCTTCATCCACGACCGCTCGTCGTACTTCAATTCGAGCCGTTCCACTGGGATATGGTACCGGTATCCGCGCACTCGTGGATACGTGATCGCGTACTGCCGTCGATCGTCGAGAGCGCGGACGAGGTGGGTGACCGTCGGCGGTTCCACAGCCGCCTGGACCTTGCCGGTGGGGATAAATTGGAACGGAACCCCGTACACGTCTGCGTACTGCGGCTCGAGCAGCCCGTCCTCCTTGACCACGTAGTTCGTCCGTCTCAGACCGCGGCCAATGACCTGCTCGCACAGCAACTGGGAGCGGAACGCCCGTACGCCGAGGATATGGGTCACCGTATTCGCGTCCCACCCCTCGGAGAGCATCGCTACGGAGACGACGCATCTGATTCGCTCGCCTAGCCTTCCGGGCTTGCCGACCGTATTCAGCGCCTCGCGAAGGAGTTCCGCGTCGCTCACCTCCTCGTTCTGGTTTCCGGTTCGCCGCTGGTACTGACTCTTGAACTCGGCGATCTCGTCGGCCGCCAGCTTGCGGAACTCGTCCGTCAGACCCTCGCCCGACTCCAGCGCAGCGCTATCGATGAGCAGCGTCCGCGGTTGGCCGAGCAGCTTGCCCTTCTCGACGTTGCTGAGGAGCGGAAGTGCTCCGTCGCGAAACACGTCGGCGCCACCAGGCTGTGACTGCTTCCAGCCGGCGATCCAGTCGTAGACAAGCTTCGACACGTTCGTGTTGCTACAGACAACGATGAACGTTGGATCGGTCGGCATGCCGGCCGCTTGCCACAGGTCCAGGGTCCGGCCGTAGCTCCCGTACAGTAGATTGAGCGCCTGTTCGAGGTTCTTGGGGATCGTGAGATCCTCGCGTGCCTCTGACTTCGCGAGCTTTCCTTTTGGCAGGTCGCCCTTCACCGCGTCCCAGAGTTTGAGGAAGACCGGGGCAGCATCGTTGATGCTGTCATCCGCTGTTGGCACCCGCGGCACCTTGACAATCCCCGATTCGATAGCGTCGATCAATGCGAAGTCCGACACCACCCATGGGAAGAGCTTTCCCTCGCCATATCCTGAGCCAGTAAGGAAGAAGGGCGTAGCCGAGAGGTCGTAGATCGCCCTGACCCCAATCGACTTCTGGAGCGCCGTGAGGCCGGAGAACCATGTCTGGGCCGCAATCCGTTCGCGTTTGACCTCGTCCTTGTCGTCCCCTTTGAGTCCGGCCTCTTCCGCCTCCGCGGCGCCTTGGTTCGCGTTGTAGCAATGATGCGCCTCGTCGTTGATGACGATGAGCCCACCCCTGCCCCGCCGCCGACCTACCAACAGCCCCAAGCTCCGGCAGACGCGCCGCACCATTTCCTCCTCACTCTCCCGATCATCAGTTCCGAGGATCTGCTTCGCCAGCTTCGAGGCGCCCATCCGCGATCGCGGCATGAATTGGTGGTAGTTGACGATCTCGACGTTGGCCTGCAGGAGGTCTCGCATCATCTCTCGCGGAACGAGGTCCATCGTCTCGTAGTAGCTGTCCGGATACTCCGGTCGCAATACCTGAAGCCGGTCGCGCACGGTGATTCCTGGAGTGATCAGTAGGAAGTTCGTGCAAAACCTCTCATCGCCGGGCCGTGCCGCGCGGTTGAGCGTCTGCCAGGCGATCAGGTTCGCCATGACGAACGTCTTGCCTCCACCGGTGGCGATCTTCAGTGCCGTGCGCGGCAGACCCTCGTTGTATTCGAGGTTAGCGTTGTCCAGCAATTCGGCGACGGAGAGGTCGGTCGGTCGCTGATGTCTCCGTCGCAAGTTTGTGCTCGCCACCTCGGCGAGCCAGATCGCTGTCTCGATAGCCTCGATCTGGGCGAAGAACAACCGCTGATTCGGCTCGCGATCGGCGCGCTGCCAATACTCGAGCAGTCGGGCTGTGGTCGTCGTCACTCCCGAATAGCCGCTGCGGCGCCAGACTTCCACCTCGAGGCGAATTGAGTTGATCAGCTGGTTGAGTTCGCGCTTCAGCTGGATCTCCAGTTGAAGTTGCTCCGGCACGGTCTTGGTCTTGGGAGGCGCGACGGGAATGAAGAACTCGCTCTTCCGTCGCCCGGCGACCTTCTCGGTTGTTATCCCAGCTTTGTTGAACGCAAAGTGCCACTGCGGTTCGACATACGGCGAGTTGATGACGGGGTTGGCGATGACAGCCTCAGGCATCAGCCCTGCTCCTGCAGATGGCCCGGAAGTCGCACACCCCGCACGCAGCGTGACTCCACTCATTGAGCCGCGGCAGCTCATTCGTCCGGAGCGCATTCGCGGCCGCTCGGACCTCGCCCAGCGTTCGCTCCTCGAGCGCAGTGCTCACCTCCTCGCGCTTGACGCTCCCCTCCTCGAGCGCGTGGATCTCGATGAGGTCGGCGGAGCGTCCGGTGAGTTCGCGGTAGCCCACCGTATAGATATGAAGTTGGATCATGCTCACGTCTTCAGCTTGCGAGCGCTCGTTTGACTTGAAGTCGACGATGGCTGTCTCGTTGGTGTCGAGATGGCGGATCAGGTCGACGCGGCCGTTGACGACGACCCCTCCGCCGAGGTCGAGCTCGATCGGCTGCTCCGCATACTCAAGTCGGCTCAAGTTGGGCCGATTCTGCTCGAGATACTGGGTGACGGTCTTGATGCCTGCCCTGAGCAGCTGATCTCGCAGTGCGGGGTAGGCGAACGGGACGTGGAGGTGACGTTCCACCAAAGCCGGCACTGCCGATATGTCAGGGATACGCCCCTCAAGGGAATCCTTGTGGATCTCGGCCAGCGCATCGTGGAGGGACTTGCCATAGCCCAGCGGCTCGTCGAGTGGTGCGTTGAAACCGTACAGGAACCGCAGCTTGAACTGATACGGACACACGCGGAAGTACTTGAACTGGCTAAAGGTGAGAGCAACATTGACCACGCTTGTCTTTGGCGTGGGCGTCAGCCGCGCCGGCAGTAGATGCTCTGGATCTCGTGTGAGGATGATCTGCGGGCGCGACAATTCTGCGACGAACTCGGACGGTCTCGTGTAGCGATTGCCCTTGCCAGCGATTGGCCCGTACGAGCAGTACAGGTACTTCTGGGAGCGCGTCAGGGCCACGTAGAACACCCGACGCTCATCAGCCACCCCGCCACGGTATCGATCGGCCCCCGCGACTGCGGCCTTCGGCAGGACGTTCCACACTGTTCGGCCGCCCACGCCAGCGGCCGGGAAGCGATTGCGCAGCAGAGCTGGGACGAAGACCACCGGCCACTCCAGGCCCTTTGATTGATGGACAGTCATGACCTGAACTGCAACCGGGGTGGCCAACGCGTTGTCCTGCGCCCCTTCAGGGTAGTAGCTCGGGGCGTTGTGGACGAGGAAGCCATGGAAGGTCCGGTGCTTTTCTGCCGGCTGGCTGTGGAAGTGGATGTGCTCAAAGTCGGAGATGACCTGGCTGAACTTCCCGAGGTTGTAGTAGATGATCTCGCCGCCCCGGCTCGGAATGCGCTCCTCGCGCAGGTTCAGTCGCTCGAGGAAGTCGAGGAAGGTCCGCTGGAGAGTGTACACAGCTCGCTTGCCCATCAGCGGCCATTCACGTCGCTCGCGAACAAGAGCGAGCGCTGCGTCCCAGTCGGCCGTGCTGTACCCGATGTCGGCCGCTTTCCACGCGCCCGCGAACTCTGCCTCGGCAACCTCTTTGACCACGTATCCGAACAGGGCGACGCAGGCAGCGATCTCTGGTCTGTCGAATAGGTTGTTGAACCCGACCACGACGGCAGGGATCTTGGCCGCCTGGAGCGCCTCGAGGATCGGCCCAGCATTTGATCGGACTGACCTGAGTAGGATGGCGAAGTCGGAGTACGCAAGTCCTCGAGGTCTTGCCTGTGGCTCATCCTTGAACGGAGCGCCGTATAGGCGCTGAATCCTTGCGACGATCGCGTCCGCCTCACTTTCGGGGGTCTCGAAGCTCTCGCAAAGAATGTCCCCGCGTGTGAACGTCTGGTGGCTGGCGCTGCGCATGTCCTTCGCAAGCCGCTCGGGATCGTTGTTGGCGATCACCGCCGTGGCGACGTCGACGATCCCGCTCGAGCTGCGAAAGTTCTCGGCAATCTCGCGTTTCGTGACATTCGAGTACCGGCTCTCGAATTCGAGGATGTTGCTAACGTCCGCGCCGCGGAAACCATAGAGCGCCTGATCATCGTCTCCGACGACGCAGATGCGTGCGCCGAGACCGTATAACTCACGGATGAGCCGCTCTTGCAATGGGTTGACGTCCTGATACTCGTCGACCACGAGGTACTGCACTCGCTCTGCAAGCTCTGATCGCAGCACCTGATCCTGGGTGACGCATGCAACAGCCTTCGCCATGATCGCGGTGTAGTCGAGGTAATGCTTGTCTGCGAGAAGCTGCTCGTACATCTCAAGCGCGTCGAGCAGGGGCCGACCGTCGAGCTTGATCGGATCGACCGTGCCCTCACGCAGGATGTCCATCGCCTGAAGGAAGTAACCCGAGTCGATGTACCGACGCAGCCCAAGCGACGAGAGTCCGGACTTCACCGAGTTGCGATCGACCAGCAGCTTGGTCTGCACCTCCGTCAGCACCTGGTACTTGAAGTACTCGGGCACCCGACGTTGCAGCAGATCGAGGCAGTAGCCGTGAATCGTGCCGACATACATCTCCGCAAGCCCAGGGATGTTGCCCAGCCGGGCCCGGATCCGCTTCGCGATCCGGTCTTTGAGTGCCGCTGCCGCCCGGTCGGTGAAAGTGAACGCCACGAAGTGGCGGGGCCGTACCCCCTCCTCCCACCGATGCTCCAGGATGTAGGCAAGGCGCTCGGCAATGACCTGGGTCTTGCCCGAGCCGGCGCAGGCGATGATCTGGAGATTGCCGTCGAGAGTTTCGATCGCCGCGATCTGCGCTGGGGTGTAGACCAGTGCTGGCTGCACTGTGAGGGTCTCCGGCTGGCTGGGCCCGTCGTCCACAGTCCGGATAGCCCCATCAATCATTCGGAAAACCCCTGAATTTCGTCCCCCGAAGACTCAGGCGACCGGCTGGCACAGCGCGGGCGAACCTCTCCGGGACATCCCCCTGGCTCGTCGCATCCACTACAGCCTGACGGCATAGCAGTCTTGAATGAACGCCCCATTCCCGCCTTGCACGATCTTCCACTCCGGGTCCATCTCCGCAGGGTACCGTCGTGGATCACCGACCGGGGAACCGGCACGGGCAGACGGCAAGATGCCCTAAGCGCCCAACTCGGACCGCAGCTGTGTACGAAGCGCTCAGACGCCCAGCCACCCGTCAAAAGAGGCAAGTAGGGAGGAGCTGATCTCCCCCTCAGGCCGCACCCTCCCACGAATTGGCCCATCCCGCCTCCTCCCGTACCCTCCCACCTCCTGATCACCCGGCTCCGTACCTTCCGCCCCGCCAGCCGCCCTAACCTCTCGTATCCGGCGACCCGGATCTCCCGGGCCGGCCGGATACTACTCAGCAGCCACCGGCTCACTCGCCGCCAGACTCATCTGAGATGGGGGTGAGGCTAACCGAGCCAGCCGCCGCCAGACTCGCAATTGCCGACCGGCCCGGGGCCCGGGCGCCGCCAGCTGGGGCGGCCGGGCCGACCCCGACCTCCCTGCCGGGGGGACATCCCTTAGGTGGCCCAGGGAAAGGAGATGGGGGAGGACCGGAGCCTTCTCTTCGCCATGGAACTCTTTTGCTCGGCCGCCAACCAGGAGAGCAGCAAGCAGGAGTACCGGGGCGTGCTGCGGAGTCTTGGGCGCCACCTGGAGCCGGCGGGGATCTCCCGCTGCTCGGAGCTCTCCTGGCCCCAGCTCTTCTCCTACCAGGCCTCGCTCTCCTACCTGGCCCCCAGCACCCGCCACCACCGCCTCCTCCTGATCCGCCAGTTCCTGCGCTTTCTGGAGGGGTGCGGCTGGGCCGAGCCGGGGCTGGAGCGGGCGATCCGGCTCCAGCCGCTGCCCCCCCACCATCCGCGACCGGCCCTGGCTCTCCCGGACCAGCTCCGGCTGATCCGGGCCGCGCCCAACTCCCGGATGAGGCTCCTGGTCCTGCTGCTGCTGGCGACCGGGGCCCGGCCCGGGGAGCTGCTCGCCTGCGACCTCGTCTCCCTGCAGGATGGCCAGCTCCAGCTCCGGGGTAAGACCGGGGAGCGCTGGGTGCCGCTGCCCCCCACGCTGCGAGAGGCACTGGCGGGGGAGATCCAATCGCGGCTGGAGCGGCTCGGGGAGGGGCCCCAGTCCCCGCTCTTCCGGTCTCGGCAGGGACGGCTCAGCCGGCGGCGGCTGCGCGAGCTCCTCGACGACTGCTGCCAGCGGGCGGGTGTGCCGCGGGTCTCCCCGCACCAGCTCCGCCACGCCGCCTGCGCCAGGTGGCTCCGGGCCGGGGTGCCGCTGCTGCTGGTCTCCCAGGCGCTGGGGCACGCCCGCCCCTCAACCACCCTGGACCACTACGCGTCCTTGATCTCGCAAGACCTGGAGCAGGGCCTCTCGCTGGACCCCCTAGAGGCGGCGCTGTCCCAGCCGCCCGCGGCGGCGGGGATCCCGGTCCGGCTGCCCCAGCAGCCCGCACTAAGGTTGGGATCCCCGGCCGATGAGTGAGGCCCGCCCCCAGGCTGTCCGGGGGCGGGCTTCTTAGTTGCCGCGGCGGGTTAGCTCCGCGGACTCAGGTGCAGGAGGACGACCTCGTCGGTCCCGGCGCCGGCCGCGCTGTTAGTGCCCGAGGGCTGCCCGGTCTCGTAGGGATTTTGCTTGGTCGGCCAGCCGACGAAGTTCTTGGAGTCGTACTCGAACCATTCCGAAGCCGTGGTGACCGGGATGACCGGCAGGTTGGCGGCCACGTACTTCTCGATCGGAATCAGGTCGGTGGTCTGCTGGGCCACGGTCGCCGCACCGGCCAGCTTGGCCAGATCGGCGTTGAGGGCGGGGTTGTTGAGCCGCTCATAGTCGCCGGTGGCGGCCGACCCGGAGGCGAGCGCGCTGTTGAGCCAGTTGTCGTACAGGTTGTACGGCGTCAGGCCGTTGTTCGACCAGTGCTCGGCTAACGAGAAGCTGCCGTCGGCCATATCGGCGTTCCAGGCGCTCACGCTGAGGCCTTGGAAGGTGGCGTTAATCCCGGCCGCCTTCAGCTCCCCAGCGGCGATGGAGCCGACCTCGGCGTAGTCGGTGTACGCCGACGGGCTGATCAGAGTGATCGCGACGGATTGGCCGCCCTTCTCGAAGTAACCGTCGCTGCCGATGGTGAACCCGGCGTTCTGCAGGGCGGTCTTGGCGGCGGATGCGCTGCCGGTGGCTGAGACGGTCATCGAGGCGACCGGCTTGCTCCAGGCGGCGAAGGTCGGCAGGGTGATGCCGGTGGCGTTGAGGACCGGGTTCTCGAGTCCGGCCTCGCCCTCGGAGGCGAGCAGCGAGCGGTTCAGGGCCAGGCTGATCGCCTGACGGACGGCCAGCTGGTTGGTCGGCCACACATTAAGGTTCGGCATGAAGGCGTTGGTGCTGCCCGGCGCCTCCCAGAAGTGGTGGTACTTGGGCGACTTGTTGACGAAGTCCTTCTGCAGCCCCGGGATGAAGTTCCCGGTCCAGTCGATCTGCCCCGAGAACAGCGCCGCCGACGCGGCCGTGTTGGAGGTGTAGACCGGGAAGTAGACGTTCTGGACCTTGACCTTGGACTCCTGCCAGTACTGGGGATTCTTGGTCAGGGTGAAGCCCTGAGGCGTGAAAGTCTTCAGGACGTAGGGTCCGGTGCCGACCGGCTTGGCATCGGTGAAGGTGGTCGGGTTGCCGGCTTTGCCCCAGACCGCCTTGGGGAGGATCGGTACGCCGGCGATCTCGCCCAGATTCGCGTACTGGGCGATCGGGAAGGTCAGCGTGACCTTGCTACCGGAGGTGCTTACCGACGAGATGGCCAAACCGCCGAGGTTGATCGCCGCGTGGGTCTTCACCAGGTTGTAGGTGAAGGCGACGTCCGCCGCGGTCATCGCTTTGCCGTTGTTCCACTTCACGCCCGGGCGGATCGCGAAGGTGATCGTCTTGCCGCCGCCCGACCAGCTGTAGGAAGTCGCCAGCCAGGGGTAGTACTTCGGCGGCGCGGCGAGGTCGAATTGGAGCAGCGGCTCGTAGATCAACCCGGTGGCGCCCATGCCCTGGGGAGCGGCCGTGGAGACGAAGGGGTTGAAGTCCTGAGTGATGGTGCTCTCCGGCGAGCTCTCCATGACCAAGGTGGTGGCCCCGACCGTCTTCGCCGAGCTGGTCAGCGCGTTCGACGCGAACGCGCTGATCCCGACCGCGAGCATGCCGACCGCGGCCAGGCTCACGATGCCTCCGTGGCTCAGCTTTCTTGTCATCACCTGTCTCCTCCTTTCGTTGCGGCGTCAGTAAATCCAGGGTCGTAAATCGTTTCGAGCCAGTCCCGCTGACGCTTCATATCCGGCTCATGTCGTGGTCAGCTCCGTTCACCTACGGTTCGTTTACTGAAGAGCTCTGGGGCGGCGACCTCGAGTCGCCAGCAGGCAGCGGCCCGCACCGACGAGACCCGCTGCGGCGGCGGGACGTCCTGGTGGCAGCGGTCCTCGGCCAGGGGGCATCTCGTGCTGAACGGGCAGCCGCTCGTTGACGGGCCGGCGCTCTCGGGGTCGCGTCGGACCCGGGTCGCGCCGACGTGCAGCGCGCTACCCAGGTTGTCGGGATCCGGCGCGGAGGCGACCAGCAGCTGGGTGTAGGGATGCGCCGGCTGTTGGGTCAGCTCCTCGGCGGGGCCCCGCTCGACGATCTGCCCGGCATACATGACCAGCACCTCGTCGGCGAAGTAGCGTGCCGAGGCGATGTCATGGGTGATGTACAGGAGCGCGAGCTGGAAGCCCCGGCGCAGGTCGTCGAGCAGGCTCAGCATCTCGAGCCGGATGGAGACGTCCAGCATCGAGACCGGCTCGTCAGCCAGGAGCACTCTCGGGCGAGCGGCGAGGGCCCTGGCGAAGGCGACGCGCTGACGCTGACCGCCGGAGAGCTCGTGGGGATACTTCTCGAGGAAGGGCTCCGCCGGCGTGAGGCGCACCTGCTCCATCAGGGCGGCCACCTCCTGATCCACCTCAGCCTGAGATCTCTTGTTCTGATGCAGTCGCACCGGCCGCTCGAGGTGGTAGCGCACGGTGTGCACCGGGTTCAGCGAAGCGAACGGATCCTGGAAGACGAGCTGGACTTCGCTCTTGTGCCGTCGGAAGGCTCGGCGGTTCGAGAGGTCGACCGGATTGCCGTCGAGGCGGATCGAGCCCGACGTGGGGTGCGCCTGTCCGGCGAGCAGCCGGGCGACCGTCGTCTTGCCGGAGCCGCTCTCGCCGACCAGGGCGACGACGGCCCCCCGATAAAGATTGAACGAGACGTCGCGCACCGCATGGAGGGTCTGCCTTCGCGAGATCCGGAAGTCCTTGTCGAGCGAGATTGCCTCCATCGCGAGCGGCCCGCGCTGGGCGGCGACCGAGGTGACGTCCTGGTCGAGTGGTCGGTCCACGGTGCCCACGGACGTCACGATCTCGTCCCTTCGCCGTTCGGCTCGCTCTCGGCAGGTGCCGACGCCCCGGGCCGGAGGCCGTCTCGGGCCGCCTGCCGGGAGCCGATCGGCTGGGGAGGGACGGGAACAGTTGCGCCGGCGAAGGCCCCATCGTCTCCCGCGGCCGTCGGATCCGACGAGGACGTGCCGGTGCCCCCTTTCCCGGGCCCCACCCGGATCGGCGTCTCGGGAAGCACGAAGGGGCAGGCCGAGACGTGGTCGGGATCCCGGGACGAGGCGACCGGCACCAGGCTCATGTCGATACCGGTGCACGCCTCGGTGCCATAGGGACAGCGCGGGAGGAAGGGGCAGCCCGGGGGCGGGCTGTGCAGGTCAGGGGGCAATCCCGGGATCCCCGCCAACTCGCGGCGGGGACCGTGGAGCGAGGGGAACGAATTGAGCAGGCCCTTGGTGTACGGGTGCGCCGCCCCGTGGTGGATCTCGCTCGCGGTGGCGATCTCCACCAGCTGCCCGGCGTACATCACCGCGATCCGGTCGGCGAGCTCCAGGAGCAGGGAGACATCGTGGGTGATGAACAGGATGGAGAAACCGAGACGCTCTTTCAGCTCCACGATCTGGCCCAGAATGTCGCGCTGGACCACGACGTCCAGGGCGGTCGTCGGCTCGTCCATGATGACGACCTCGGGATCGGTGGCCAGAGCCATGGCGATCATCACCCGCTGGCGCATGCCGCCGGAGAGCTCGTGGGGATAGCTGCGCAGTCGGGCCCGCGGGATCCCGACGAGGTCGAGCAGCGAGCCGACCTTTTCCTGCGCTTCGCCTTTGGAGATCCGCAGGTGGGCCTGGATGACGTCGAGCATCTGGTCCCGGACGTTGAGCACCGGGTTCAGCGCGTTCATCGCGCTCTGGAAGACGATGGCGATCTCCCGCCAGCGGAGCCGCCGCAGCTCCTCGCGACCTAGCTGGAGGATCTCGGCCGGCTCGCTCAGGCGCCGACCCTGATAGCGCACGCTGCCGCCCGTGATCATCGCCGGCGCCCGCAGCAGGCGGCAGGCGCCGTAGGCGAGCGTGGACTTACCCGATCCGCTCTCGCCGGCGAGACCGACGACCTCGCCGGCGTGCAGCTCGAGGTTCACCCGGCTCACCGCCTGCACGTCGCCGCCGGGGGTGCGGTAGACGACCGACAGATCGTGGATCGAGAGCACCGGCTCTGCGCTCGCGGTCATGGCCGATCGCCGCCTTTCGGGAGCTCACTCGGCCGGCGCCCGGGCCGCGTCCAGGGTCGTCTCCCATTCGAGGTCGGGCTCCGGTGGTGCTCTGCGAGCAATCCGCTGCGGGAGAACGCGTGCAGGAGGCCGCCGAGCAGGCTGCGCCGCGCGGAGGCGGTCGAGAATACCGGGGTCGGGTCGGTCGGCTGCAGCCAGTGCCCGGCGATCCGGCTGGCACTGCTGGCATCTCGCAGTCGCGGATTGCCGAGCTCGTCGATTCCGGTGTTCAACAGCACCAGGGCCGTGCCCATGAGCGCCACGGCGAGCCCAGGGGGCACGAACCACCACCAGGCGCCGAGTTGCAGGGCTTGCTGGCTCTGCGCCCAGTAGAGCATCGTGCCGAGGCTCCAGCTGGAGAGGTCGGCGAGACCGATGAAGGCGAGGGCGACTGAGGCCCCGATCGCGTAGAGCACGGTGTTCACGAAGTTCGCCGCGATCAGGCTCACTTCGTTGGGGACGATCTCGAAGACGAGAATCCGCCAGGTGCTCTCACCGGTCTCGCGGGCGGCGGCAATGAAGTCGCGATTTCGGATCGCCAGGGTCTGAGCGCGGATCACCCTTGCTCCCCACGGCCAGCCGAGCAGGCTGAGCACGAGGATGGTGGCGGTCTGGCCCGTTTGCGGGAGGTAGCCGAGCAGGAGGATGAGCAGGGGCAGCGCCGGGATCACCAGGAATACGTTGGAGAGGAGCGACAGAACCTCGTCCCACAGGCCCCCGAGGAAGGCCGCCGACACCCCGACGATGACCGACAGCGTCGTCGCCACCGCCCCGACGATGAGCGCCAGCTCGAGGGTCAGGCGGATCCCCATGAAAAGCTGGGACAGCACGTCCTGGCCGCTCAGGGTCGTGCCCAGCAGGTGGGCTGCGTCGGGCGGATGCAACGAGAGACTGGCCGAGGCGTTCTGATAGGAGGGGTCGTAGGGGCCGACCATCGGACCGACGATGGCGGTGAGGGCGAAGAGGCCGAGAAGGACCACACCGACCTTGGCCTTGGTCGGCAGTCGCTTCCAGAAGCCGAGGCGCTTATGCGCCCCCGCCAGGGCGGACGGGTCGGCGCTGATGATCGGCAGGGTGACTGCCATCAGGCTGCCTCTCCGGCGCGAACGCGAGGATCGGCCAGCATGACGACGAGGTCGACGAGCAGGTTAGCGAGCAGGACGGTGAAGGTGATCACGAGGAAGACCGCCTGCATCAGCGGGTAGTCGTTCGAGGTGACCGCATTGAGCAGCAGCAGGCCGATGCCCGGATAGGAGAAGACGATCTCCATGATGATGGCTCCGGACACCACGAAACCCAGCGCGAGGCCGAATCCCTGCAGTTGGGGGAGCAGCGCGTTGCGCGCCGCGTAGGTGAAGATGACCCGGCGGCTCCGAAGCCCCTTCGCCTGCGCGGCGAGCACGTAGTCCTCTCCGATCGTGGTGATCATCACATTGCGCATCTGCAGCATCCAGCCGGCCACCGAGGTGACGACGATGGTGAAGGCCGGGAGCAGGGAGTGGTAGACGGCACTGCTGATGAAGGCCCAGTCCCATCCCGGTACCAGGCCCCCGGCGTACCCCTGACCCAGGGGGAAGAGGTGGATGTTGACGGCCACCAGCTCGAGCAGGATCAGCGCGAGGAAGAAGTAAGGCATCGCCTGGAGAAACATGAGTCCGGGCAGCACCCGGTCGAGCCAGCCCCCGTGCCGCCAGCCGGCGAGGATGCCGAGCCCGGTGCCCAAGAAGAAGGCGATCACGGTCGCCGTGCCCACCAGGGAGAGGGTCCAGGGGATGGTCTCGCCGAGCAGCGTCGACACCTTGGCCGGGTACTCGATCACGTCGGTGCCGAAGTTGAGGTGGGCGACGTCGACGAGATAGGACACGTACTGGTGCCAGAGTGAGCCGGGATGGCCGACGCCCAGCATCGCCTCGAGCGCCTTGTAGGCCGAGGGCTGCAGGTTGGGGAACTTCGACATGATGTCCTCGACGGCGCTGCCTGGCATCGCGCGCGGGATGAAGAAGTTGACGGTCAAGGCGACCCAGGCCGCGACGGCATAGAAGCCGAGGCGTCGGGCGACGAAGGCCATCAGGTGCCTGCCTCTGGCAGCACGCGGCCGTCCCCCGCTCCGACGCTGGCCGGCACCGTGGCCGTTACCTTTCCGCTCTGGGCCGACCGGCCGGGGTTCGTGCACCCACAGCTTTCTCGCACGACCAGTTCGGTCGGCAGCAGCTCGACCCGGGAGGGCAGCGAGGGATCTGCGATCCGCTCGAGCAGGCGGGAGCAAGCCCGCTCCCCGAGAAGGCGCATAGGCTGGTGCACCGTCGTCAGCGAAGGCGCGATCACGATTCCGGGGTAGATGTCGTCGAAACCGACCACGGCGACGTCGCCGGGCACCCGCAGGCCGCCGGCTATGAGCTCACGCATGGCCCCGATCGCCATCTGGTCGTTGCCGCAGACGACGGCGTCGGGCAGCTCGCTACGCGGCCCGGCGAGGATCTCCTGGGCGGCCAGCTGGCCGCTGATCGCAGAGAAGCGGCCCTCGAACGACCCCGCCAGCGTCGCGCCGGGGTGCTCGGCGAGCACCTCCTCGAAGGCGCTGCGCCGCGCCCGGGCGTCCGGAGCGTCAGCCGGGCCGGCCACATAGAACAGCCGGGTCATGGCGTGGTGCTCGACGAGGTGGCCGACGAGCGCCTTCGTGCCGGCCCGGTTGTCCGCGTCAACGACGTCGACGTCCGGCTCGTCGGGTGAGCCGGCGATCAGTCCGATCGGCAGGCGGGCCGCCAGCCGGGCCAGCTGCTGCGAGCTGACGATGCCCTCGGCGATGAGCAGCCCGTCGACCTTGCCCGACAGCGACTGCAGCCGCTGGTACGCCGAGTCCCCAGCCTGGACAAACAAGATCAGCAGGGACCAGGCGATCTCGCTCAACGACGCCTCGACGCCACGCAGCACCTCCTCGACGAAGAGCAGGCTGGTCTGCTCGACGTCCGATTCGGGGCTGCGGCTCTCGAGGGATACGAGGCCGATCACCTCCTTGCGCCGTCGGGACAGACTCTGCGCCGCGCCGTCAGGGACATAGCCGAGCGCCTCGATTACCTCGAGCACTCGCTGGCGGGTCGATGGCCGGACCCGGTCGTGGCCGTGCACGACCCGCGACACCGTGGCCGTGGAGACGCCGGCTTCCCGCGCCACGTCGTAGAGGGTGGACGTGGACGCGAGCCCCAACCTGGTGAGCGGACCTTGGCCCATTTGAGTCTCCCAGTACCCGGCGGATCCCGGCCGTCGAAGCCTCTTGAGCTCCACCCTGACGACCGTGTCTAACCGCTTACACGTAACCGCTTACACTAAGGCACGCGGAGGGAGGCGTCAAGGGGCCTCCAGGACAACTTGGAGGGCCGACGATCACCGATTCAGCCGACACCGCGACCGGACGGCGCTTCCCTGACGACTTCTTGTGGGGGGTCGCCTCGGCCGCCTACCAGGTGGAGGGCGCGGCGCGCGAGGGCGGGCGCGGGCCGTCGATCTGGGACACCTTCAGTCACACGCCGGGGAAGGTTCGCCGGGGCGATACCGGTGACATCGCGTGCGACGCGTACCACCGTCTTGACTCGGACCTCGATCTGCTGAGCGAGCTCGGCGTAGGCGCCTACCGCTTCTCGGTCGCCTGGCCCCGGATCCAGCCGACCGGCACCGGCCCGGTGAACGAGGAGGGTCTCGACTACTATCGACGGCTCGTTGCCGGCCTGCGTGACCGCGAGATCGAGCCCGTGGTCACGCTCTACCACTGGGACCTCCCGCAGCCGCTCGAGGACGCGGGAGGCTGGCCGCTGCGGGAGACGGCCGAGCGTTTCGCCGAGTACGCGGCGATCGTCGCGCGAGCCCTCGGCGATGGGGTAGCGCGCTGGATCACCATCAATGAGCCGTATGTCGTCGCCAATCACGGCTACCGGCTCGGAGTCCACGCGCCAGGGCGGGCAGACGCCGCTGCGGCGGCGGCGGCGACGCACCACCTCCTGCTCGGGCACGGCCTCGCCCTCGGCGCGCTGCGCGCCGAGCTGCCC
>OCZT010002628.1_pt1 | contig 18467 bp, 18 predicted proteins | sample 1539031 | NCBI WGS metagenome assembly OCZT01 (sample SAMEA3539308, study PRJEB22396) | soil metagenome | biome: tundra; feature: field; material: soil | place: USA | collected 2010-05 | depth 0.15 m | reverse complement strand
GTCCACTTCCTCAGGTCGAAGAACTGGAAGGTGAACGCGGCGCGCTCCGTAAACGCGTGCTCGATCAGCGATCCTGGCGCTAACGTCACGCCCGGCCGGAGCGCTGCCTCGGCGATGCGCCCTTCCATCGCCAGACGCAACGGCTCACCAAGGGCGACGGCGTCGGTGAGGTCGAAGGTGAGTTGGAAGAGCGATGCGTCCGTCTTGGCGCGTTCGTGGAGGAGTTCGATCCCGGTCTTCCCGGATGCCTTGCTCAGGAGGTCGTTTACGGCGTCGTTGGCGCGGTCCGTCAGCTTGTTTACGACCCCGTTTCCTGCTGCCTTCAGTTTGTCCTTGAGCGCCTGCGCTGCACTACCGTCGATCCCGGCGAACGTGTGGTCGACGGCGGCGTCGAGCGCTTGCTCCGTCTTGGCCTGCAAGCCCACGCTTACGCCCGCGTCGAGCGTGATGCCGGCTGTCACTTTCGATGAGAGCGTATCCTTGTCCATCTTGAGAATCGTGAGGCTCACGCTGTTCGCGTCGGGTGCTTGGCGGAAGACGAACCGGAAGGCATCCTCGCGGTCGTACTGCATTGCGAAACTGGCACCGGCGGTGAAGGTCGGCTTCGCCTTAAGCGCAACGCTTGCGATTCCGTTCTCGAAGCTGCGCCCAATCTCCCCGACGCTACGCCCGCCCAGGAGCGACCCGGTGAACCCGTAATTGATGCCGAATCCCAGCCCGAGCCTTCCCAGGAACTGATAATCGAGCAGATCGTCAGGCCCGAGTGCGCGCACCCCATCGGCGCGGAACGGTAACGTGAACCCCTCGAGCGCTTCCCTCAGTGCGTCGAAGACCTTGCGGTCCGCCGGGAAGCACCGGTGATTCGCAATCGTGAACGTGTCGTCCTGTGACAGGTTTGCCTTGACCCCGAACTGGCCCGCGCTGAACGCGACACCCCCGCCAACCGCCATGCTCACTTGGAACGCGATGCTCACGTACACGTGACCATCCGGCACTGTAACAGCAAACGCGTTCTCGTCACCGTCGAGGTACGTGATCAACGATCCAGTCTTGGTGAACGTGACGCACCCATTCAGTTCCGGCCGGAAGGATAACGTGACATTCGCGCCACCAGGAGCCCACTTCGCCTCTTGATCTGTCGAGAAGCCAGCACGGAACGACCCTGCCGGGATATCGGCGAGTCTCGCATCCGGAATCCCTGCAACTGCCTGCAGGCTTTCCTTGAAGTGCAAGACCGTATTTAGCCCCGGCTGCAAGCACTTCGCCAAATCACCCTCAGGTCCAAGGTCAACGCCAACTTCACCAGCCTTAAACCCGATACTCACGTCGGCACCTCCAAGTTTCCTGGTGTATCCTATCCCACATCCGGCCTATACGACGGTACATGGCGGTGCGAAATCCGCAAGCCCCTCTTGCTTCGTCGCCATCCAACGCAACTGGTACACCACTCGTGGGTCCGTCTTCCCGCCGCTCGCGAGATTTGGGAGGACTTCGAACAGGCCGTGCGCGACCACGTCCTTGTAGTAATCGATATCCGGCTCGACAAGGACGCAGTGCGCGACTGTCCCGTCTGGCTTGGTCAGGTCCTGGCGGTCGCCCTCGTGAAACGTGAGCTGCACGTTACTTACGTCAAAGCGGACTTCCTTCCAACTCCGTGTCGCCGCACCCGCAAAACCGGGAATGGCGGGGTGCCAGTGTGCCGCGTCTGGTTCTTCCGCGAACGTGTGCAGTGCCGCAAGCTTCTCAATCCGTTCCGCGAGTCCTGCCTCAACCCACGCCCAGAACCGATCATGCTGTAGGTGGTCCCACCGGACCTGCCAGAAGTAATCAAGCGGGCTTTTCTGATCGTCGAGGGGAATGTCCCTGATCGCAGTGCCAATCGTTAGCACCGCGCCCACCCCCATTTGGTCTTGTTCATACGTGCTGGCGTACCGGTCCTGGGCGTTTGTCGTGCCGTTCGCGATGAGTTGGAAGAGGCGCTGGTCCCCCTGCCACGACGCGAGGGGCTGGAAGTGAAATCCCCCGTTCTCTGGGAGGACCATGATGGCCGCGTTCACGAGCCGTCCCCGCTGCACGCGGACCGGATACACAGCACCGTCGTTATACCCCTTGGCGTGCGCGAAGAGCGTGTACAGGTCGTCATTGTTCCCGTGCCACGGCAAGCCCGCGAGATGAAAGCTGGAGCGTTCGTCCCAAGGGCTGGCGATGGCCCGCTTGCGCCCATCGAGCACGCGGACGAGGATGCTGCGGTTTTCAGGCAGCGGTTGCCGGGTACCGTCGACGATGCTGAGCATAATGCTCCCGGTTTCTTGAGCTGGACCTGGTGTCATTTGTCGATAACCTCCACAAACACGCTTCTTGCGCCGCACAAGCCCCATGCCGCGCTGGGTTCAATTCTAGACTGTATTGCGATAGAAAACTAGTTTCCAATCCTGAAGTCTCGGTTCATGATTGATCTCTGGAACGAGAGGAAGGAGCGGAACTCGCTTTATGCAGATTGATTTCCATCTACATCGAGGATCTGGCACCCTGGTCCGCACTCGTGTTCAGGAAACATCTCCGCGAAGCTCACCAAGAGGTACTCGTTGGCGTCAAGTATGGTCTGGCAGGTTCGTCCGCCGTCGAGTTCCCGGCCCCAGTGGCGCGCCACCCACGTCCCCTCTAGTCCGGGCGTCATGTGTGAGTAGATCGGGCCGTCCTCGGTATCGTGCACGAAGCTCATGGGGACCAGCGAAACGCGTAGCGCGCCGATACCCCTGTCGCACGCGGCGACATCCTGCCGACATGCCTCGCACGTCAAGAGGTGTTCTTTGACGCGGCCACGAACTGGCTCCGCCAAACGCCCAAGCGCATAGAGTTCAAGCACGCCGGATTCGATATGCGAACCCATACGAGCGTCATTGTAACTCGATAGGGCCTCAATTCTGGCGTGTTTCCTGCTCCGATCATTCCACGCCTCGACGCCCTTCGCCAGAGCATTCAAGTGCTCTGGATTCGCCATCTTGCCAGCGACCTTAGCGCCAGGTGCGACCGCCAGGATCCATTATCCGAGGGCAGGCTGCGCCCTAACCCGACTACTGCGCTGGTAGCGCATTCACGACGTGTTCCAGCCGGTTCTGCTCGGCAGCCGTGACCGCGCCGAAAAAATCGAGCCCAGTTAGCTTCTCTACCTGGTCTACGCTGGACGTGTAGTCTGCAATCGTGCCGGCTGGCTTGTCGATGTTCGGCAGCACGAAGCCGAACATTTCCTTGTCGCCGTTCGGCTGGACGCACAGGACGACCTTGTAGGTGTGGGTGGGCACGGCTACTTTGTCCGGCCCAATTGTCTTCATGGGCGTCTTCCCGACGAACACCGGACCGCTGAAAACCCATACCGTGCCGCGGGTCGAGGCGAGCGCGTGCACACCCGCCTCCAGTTGCGCCCACAAGCCGCCGTTCACGCCGTGTTTCTGCGGCACGGAGTTCGTCAAAACGAACGTGGCCCTCATCGCCTCAATGCTCCGCGTAAAATCGTTTGCGGGGGCCATATGGCCTTTGTCGTAGCCGCTAGCGACAGCGCTCCCGGTAGCCATTGCCGGGATTGGAGCTAGAGGGCTTTGAAACTGCACCCCCCTCCCGGGGAAAACGGGGGAGAAAAAACAAAGGCAAAAATGGGCACTTGGAATATGCCGTGATAAAAAACTGCAGATCGAAGTCGCTCTCGATGATCGCGGCGCGCATCACGTCCACGTCCGCGCTTGCCTCTTCAGCGCGTTCGGCGCAGGGTGCGCACGGCGAGAGACAGTACTGCTCCAGGTCCTAATCGGTGATGTGGCGTATACTCTTGACTGTGAGGTAAGTATGCGTCTACGCAAACCTCCGATCTTCGCCGCTGGACTCGGTTTGGCCTTCTTCACTACAGCGTTCAGCCAGAGCACGCTAGATGCAGTCAAATCCGCCGAACGTCGGGAAAACCTGAAGACCTGCCTCTCGGGCTTATACCCGAACCTCTGCAACCATGAGCTCCTCGACAGCGCGGAACGCGCCCACACCGCCGCCGACGAACGTCAGTCAATTGGGCCAGCGAGGAGCACCGAAGCGCCCGTGAAAGCAAGCGCCACGATTACGAGTACACCGACACTAGCCGATATTGAAATTGACGGAAAATACGCTGGCAGTACAAAATTGAGCATCAAATTTACCCCTGGCACGCACGCGGTCACAATTAAGCGAAACGGATACGAGCCTTGGAGCCGAACTATCGAGGTGACCGAGGGCAGCGAATTGACAATCAACGCCGACCTCCAACCCACCAAAAAGGAACCGGCGCAAGACACCACATCCAGCAAGAAATAGACTTTTCGACTCCCAAGGATTCGGTGTTGCCTGGCTGACCCACCCAGCCTCGTGGACGAAACGATATGACCGCGCGACCGTCCGCCGCGCAGCCTACTGGTTTACAGACCGTTGTGACCTCTTCGTCACGCGACCGGGTCGAGGAATCCGTTGATCCCAACTGCAGGACGGCGCGCCAATTCAGAGTCGGCGCAGCAAGTCTTGCGCCGAGCTATACTCCCAGTGAGGATGGGAACGTTCTCTCGGTTTCGGGTTGCCTCGATCTATCTCGCGTTCGGGGCGAGTCTGCTCTTTGGCCAGGCCAACGGCAAGCTCCAAATCCATTTCATCGACGTGGGGCAGGGGGATGGCGCGTTGATGATTTCTTTTCGCGGTGAAACCGTGCTCTTCGACGATGGGGTTTCAGGCATCTGTGAAAAACCGGTGGCCTACCTCCAACGACTCGGCGTTACCAAGATTGACTACCACATCGCGAGCCACTACCACGCCGACCATATCGGCTGTATCAGCGAGATTCTCGCTCTCTTCCCCCTGCAGAAGGATGCCCTTGACAGAGGGGGGCAATATTCAACTGCCGTTTATACAAACTACCTTAAGGCTATTGGCGCACACCGGAAGACCGCCGAGCCGGGTACCCAAATTCTGCTCGACGCCACTTCGAAGACGCCTGTGCTGATCGATTTTGTGGCATCCAACGGCAACGGTGCGAATACAACAAATGAAAACGACCTGAGCCTGGTCGCCGTGGTCCATTTCGGGAAGTTCGATGCGGAGTTTGGCGGGGACCTGAGCGGATACAGGACGGGCAGCTACGAGGACATCGAGACAGGCGTGGCCCCGAAGGTGGGTCAGATCGAGCTCTACAAGGTTCATCACCACTGCAGCCAATACAGCACCAACGACGCCTGGTTGGCCGTCACTAAGCCGATTGTCGGGATTGTTTCTGTCGGCGATGGTAACGGGTATGGTCACCCGACTGAGAAGTGTTTGGAACGACTGCACAGCGCGGGTGTGAAGACCTACTGGACGGAACGGGGGGCTGGTGCGACCCCCGAGCCTGGGCATGACTTTATCGCTGGAAGTATCGTTGTCGAGGTCGATGCAGCAGGTGAGAGCTTCGCTGTTTCTCGGAGTGGGGCCACAGTTGACAGGTATTCCGTATGGTGAGCCCCCTTGCGAGAGGGCGGTGCTGATGGAAACGTTCGTCGAACGCTCACAGACCGCAACAGCCCGGTCTGCAGCGCGCGGCGGTGGGACGGGTATTCAATGGCGAGGTTTGAGAATCCCGAGATGAAACATCGAAAGGGGACGGAACCAGCAAATCCAAGGGGGCGGTTCGAGCAAACACGTTTCGTCGTATCCGAAGTTGGTAGACATCAACCGCGCTAGCTGCTATCCATTGAGCTCGTAGTGCGGTCGCTCGGTTTTGTTGCGTCCGCCGACTGAGGATGGCTTTATCCAACAGACTTGCCCGCGCACTAGAAGCCGCAGTGCTAATTGGTGCACTAGCGACTATTCCACTGACAGTGCTGGGGGAGGAAAATTCCGTAGCGCCATGGGTGCAAACTGCCGACTGGACGATCTGGGCAATTTTTCTGATCGAATACGTCGTCATGGTGGGCTTTAGCCCAGAGCGCATCGCCTATGTAAAGCGAAGCCCTCTGAACCTTCTGGTGGTGGTTTTATCCTATCCAGCCCTACCCGTAATTTTTGGTTTGGTTCGGCTCGCCCGCTTGGCGCGATTCCTGCGGCTGCTAAGGCTGATGACTGTCACCGTGCGCGCGATTGAAGCACTGCGTATAATATTCTGGCGTCGCGGCGTGGCGTTCGTAGCAGGTATCAGCGTCCTCATTATCTTCGCTGGCGGCACGTGCCTGACACTGTTGGAACCTCAGACGGTCAGAGGTGGCGTTGGGGATGGCGTCTGGTGGGCGATTGTGACGGCTGCCACTGTTGGTTACGGCGATATTGCACCAACCACCCTGGCTGGGCGTTTGATAGCCGTGGCGCTGATGCTGACCGGCGTGGGGTTGATCTCGACTCTCGCGGCTTCGATAACTGCGTATTTCTTGGGCACGGGAGAGAATGCTGGCATGGTAGAACTGAATGAGCGAATGGCGCGGGTGGAAGGGCTGTTAAATGCCCTCCTTTCTAGTCAGACGCCTGTTCCCAGGGAGGCCACGCGGGAAGCCCTCCCAATGGCTCTCGACGCTGTTCCTGAACATAACGCAGTACCGGACAGGCGCGGCGATATGTTGCCATAACCGGGCCGAATGTGGTTTTCCCGGCCTATCAAGACGGTTCTTGTGAGCAGGCGGTTGAACCGCCCCTGCGGCTCAACTCGGTACGTCCTATTTCTTCTGTTTGGCAATGATCAGATCTTTGATTTTGTTATAAACAGATTGGGGCACTATCTTCTTCTGCACGAGTTCGTTCTTGGCCCTATAGGGACGTCCGTTAATGATCTTCGCCGAGTAGGCATCGCCAATACCCGGAATGGCCTTGAGCTGGTCGGCGGTAGCGGTGTTGATGTCGATGAGAGCGGCGGCTTTTTGCGTTGCCGCCCTTTGCGCGACGGCCGCGCCTGCCTTGACGTCAGGCGGCCCCTTCTTGGTCTGCGCGGTGCAGGTGACTGTCAACGCCAGGGCGACAACGAGTGCGATCAGAATCTGTTTCATAATGTCTTCCATCCTTTCCTCACGTGGTATTTGATTTTCAAAACTTCACCATCCTAAATACTAGCGCGCAACCTCATTGATGGGGGAGGTGTTTCGCGCTCATATAACGGGCCCCTGGAGGGCCTTGACGTTCCTGGTGTGTTGCTGCTCTGCTGATTCGAAGAACCCAGCGCAACCGGTGCGCTGCACGCAATCACTGCACACTGGCAGAAAGGTGTTCTTCCAGTCGCTGATGGACTGCCTAGCATACGGCCAGAGTGATCGTGGGAGCACGCAGTATTGGAGGTTGTAGATGCTCACGCTCATCCCGCGAATGCTAAGGAATTCGACTGCGTCCACAAGCGCTCCCTGATACTCGCCTGGATCGGCCCAGAGCTTGTCGTGATGATACCGCGCATACCCAGTGGGCTCCATGCCCATTAGTGCGACGTGAACCGCAAACGGGAGGTTGTGGTACACGAAATCCGCCCAGTTCAGCAGCCGAGGAATCGTAAGCTTGCTCAGGACCATTCTGATTTCGACAGGGAAGTTCCAGCGTGCGAGGTGATGGAGACCGGTGATAGTCTCGTCGAATGCCCCGCGCGACTGCACGATGTAATCGTGGATCGTTGCGGAGTCGCTGTATAGCGGGACGCCAACGACCAGGGAGGGATGCCGGACGCCTGCAAATCGCGTGGTGTAATCAAGCTGCGCAAATTGTCGCGCGTTCGTGAGGAGATGGATGCACGTGCATTCGAGGCTGTCCTTGAGGTGTCCAATGAGTTTGATCAGCTCATCCTCCAGAAGTGTTGGCTCGCCGCCCGTGATCACAAGGTTGGGCGTGTCCGTTGGAATAAGATCAATGAGTTCGTGGTTAATCCTGAGGAGTTCCCTGGTGTCTTCGCGATCCCGTGACGGCTGGCTGCACATCAGGCAATTGCTGTTGCACCGCCCCGTTACGAATAGCACATTATGCGCTGAGCCACAAAAGAACAGCGTCCGAACCATGCCGCGATTGTGCATCGCGACGATGTCGCCATTATGGAGGTGGTCCGTTTCGCGGACGCCGCATATGGTTGGAATTCCTGTTGTGTTCAGGACGCTCTCGTGGTTCGCAGTGATAATCCCGCGATATCCGTCGAGGTCCGTCAGAACCCTGGCGACGATAATGTTCTTTGAACGATCAGCAGTGGGGCAGCGAGTAATGCGTCCAACTACGCAATCGTCGATGTTGCTCGCGATGCCGGTCGTAGTCAATCGCATACTGCGCTCGCCTCGCCATACGCGCCTCGTATCCACCCGAAGAAAATCCGCATGAGATCAGGGTCAGCGTGCTGGATCAGTCGAAACAGGTGTGTGATGATCCCGTGATGCTTCTTGCAGAACGTGCTGGTGGGCCTGTGGCCATACGCGTCGGCCTGCGTGGCGTGGTTCCGCACCGGGTCGCTCCCGCAATACATTTGGTAGGCACAGTCTGCGCATCCGGGGAGTGCTTCGTTGCACGATGCGTTCATAAGGTACTCAAACGCGGGACTCCGAGTGATTGTTGAGGGGTTGTCCTGATGGACGTTTCCGAGCCGGAAGGTATTGTCGCCCATTTCCGCGAGCATCCGGCCCTCGTCGCTCGCGTACACGTCACCGTTGTAGTGGTACGCGAGCACCATAGTAGCGCTTCCGGTGGGCGATTGGAGGTCCACGTACCCCGTGGGATAGGGCGTAAGGATCTTCGTCAGAATGATCGTCGCAAACACCTCCGCCATGGAAGTGCCAGCTCTGTTTAGCGTGATGATGTGGTCGAGCGCAGCCTTGTAGAAGTCCAAGAACTCCGCAGTCGTGTAGTTGTTCTTGGTCGCAAGGCCGTATGGGTTGATACCCCGCAAGAAAATGCTGCTGAATCCCTGGCGCACATACTCGTCAACGATCTCCCGAGCGAAGGGCAGTGCGGTCCGGGTGGTGGTCATCAGCGCGCTCACGTTCGAATGGCCGACGTATTCCCTGGCGCGCCTGATATTCGCGACGGTGACCTGGTAGCTGTTTTGTCCGTGTCGCGGACGATTCTGATTGTGCAGGGCTTCTGGGCCGTCGAGGCTCGTGCTGATCTTGACTTTGTGGTCCCGAAGAAACCCGAGGATTTCAGCGTTGGTGTTCGCAAGGTTGGTGGCAAGAACGAACGTGATGTCTTTGTTGTGTTGTAAAGCAAGTTCCTCTGCTGTGTTGACTGCACACTGGAGAATGTCGAACGCTAGAAGTGGCTCACCGCCTTGGAATTCGATCGTCACGTGTTTACTGGGAGACGACATGATCCACTCAATGCAGCGGCGGGCCGTCGCGGCGGTCATGTCGTATCCGCACTGGTTGACCGGTTGCCTGCTGACTTGGCAATACGTGCAGGCATTCTCGCACCGCTGAGTTAGGACCATGATATGCAATACGGGACCGTTGTCCAAGAAACTCTTTTTGGTCCGGAGTTTCGTGGCGAGCACGTCCAGCAAAGCGTCGGTCTCGTTATCATACACGAAGTGCTTGGCTTTCAGGCTCAGATAGAGGTCGGTGTCGGTTGGGAGGCGGTGATGTACGAGGTCCGCGACCGTACCACTTGTAACTATGAGGTACTCTCCAGCCTCGTTCACTAGGAGTTCGCCGGGGTCGAAGCGGGTGAAACGAAAGGGAAGGAGGTGATAACGTCGGGGAGCCCCGCCGAAGGTCTCCCTGGTATAAAAGAAAGGCGTCATTGCAGGATCTCTTGCGCTGCAAGGGCGAGAATGTAGTTCAGCATCTCCCGGTCGAGCGTGTCGTCGGGGGCCGTGACGGTAAGCACGGAGTGGTCAGCGTGGTGGTCAGCGGTCGCGTTACAAAGGTGCGCGAACGCCGCGATGCCCGCTTCAATACTGCCCGTGGTGTAGATCTTGTGGGTGAGTTCATACCGTCTCACGCCGCGTCTCCTCGTGTGGTAGGGCTACTTGGTAGCGGACCGTCCAATGCTGCGCTGACTGCCTTGGCGACTAGAAGCTCGCGGATCTTTCCGCTCTCTTCCTGGACCAGCCGTCGCAGTTCGTACTCCAGGAGGCCATTCTGGAACTCACCGCTGATCGACGAAATGTCATCGTTGGCATCTTTGGGTGTAAAGCGGACGTCGAGGAACCCCGGACACGGTCGCGTAACGAAGAGATAGCATCGGTCCGTGAACCAGTAGGCTGCGCGGAGCACCGTGGCGCGGTCGTATATCGTTTCGTCAACATGGAGCACGAGACTGATTGGGTCAGGCTGCAAAGCGGGGTCCTTGGGGGAAATGGACTATTTCTTGCTGGGAGTTGTGGTCTTCGCCGGAGTCCCTTTGGCGGGTTGCAGGTCGGCGTTGATCGTCAGTTCGCTACCCTCGGTCACCTCGACAGTCCGGCTCCAAGGCTCGAACCCGTTTCTCTTGACGGTGATAGCGTGGGTGCCGGGGGCGAGTTTGATGCTCGATTTTGTACTGCCGGCGTATTTTCCGTCGATTTCAATGTCGGCCAGTGTCGGTGTACTCGTAATCGTAACGCTTGCTTTCACTGGAGCTTCGGTGCTCTTCGCTGAAGTAGCTTTCGGCGGCGGACTCGTGGACGAGCTGGTTGTCGGCGCTGATTTGGGCGGTGGTGCCGAACCGACGCCGGATGCGTGGCTGGCGTGGCTGGCGTGGCTGGCGTGGCTCGCGTGCGCTGCCAACAGTCCGAACGGGGTGGGTGTTGCGAGTACTAAGGGTGCAGGTTGTGCTGTGGGTTTTGCGACCGCGACCATGGTCGATGACGGCGCGACCGTAGCAGTCGCGTGTGATGGCGCGAACAGGCCAAGAGACGCTAGCGTGGCCCCGCAGAGAACAACCACTTTCCCTGTGATCGTCCCGCGCTGGGGCGCAAGAAGCCGCGCATCCCGCGTGATTTTCGGCACATTAGCCATTGCCGCTACAGTACTCCTATTTATTGCAAAAGACAAGGGAATCTCTTATACCAATATCATGGGGTTTCAACTGGCGAAAAGCCGACGAGTTCCGTTAGCTTCAGCGATGCCGGGGATGCGGAACGCAGTTGCCGTTTCGAATTTCGCCCGCGTAAACAATCGAGACACCAAGCGCTTGGGCGATCCTTGGGCGGGTCCATTGGCTGAGCCGTGGCTGAATGTTGGTCAGATAGAAGTCGTTGGTGAGCCAGGCAGGTTGCTCTGCCGGATTCCATGTTTGAAGCGCTTCATTCTGCCGTTGGCTGCTCGCGCGCCGTTCCTGGACCAGTTCCTCGCCCGCCATTGGCGACGAACTGGGGGGAAACTGGGGGGACTCTGGCGGCTAAGGACGGGTAAATTCAGGTAAGGATGGGTAATTCCCGATTCCAGCCGGGGCCGGGCACACCTCGGTCAAGTCGCGTGTTCAGTAGGGGATACGTTGAAAATAAAGGGGTTAGTTTGGCTCCTCAGGTAGGACTCGAACCTACAACCCTTCGGTTAACAGCCGAAGGGTTGATAGCCGCCTCGCGTTGCAAACACAAGTACTTAGACGCGCGAAAAGTGAATATTCGCGGAATTTGGGGGGACTTTGGGGGTACTCCCTACTGCTGTTCCTTCAGCACCTCCGCCACGCGAGCCGGCAGCATCTCGCCACTCACCGGCTTGTTCAGCACTGCGATAGGAGAAGAGCCTTGTCCGCCACACGCAGAAGGCCAACACCTCACTTGCGGCCCGACTTCAGAAGCTTTGCCGAGCCACTGGGGGCGGGAGCGAGCCTTTTCTGGATGCGAAGCTCGCCGTAACCCGGCGCTCCACCAATCACTCTGTTGGACTTGACCGACGTTCCCTTCGGCAATGTGACGCCTAGGCGGCGGCTCGGAGTGTAGGGTAATCCATAGCGCTTTTGGGCCGTGCTGCCGTTGAGAGGGCGTCCAGGACCCTGGGAAGCCGTGAAATGCGTTCGTGGCGGGAATCCCTTCCGCTCAAACTCGCGGGCTTGAGATCTCGTAGTGTATTTGTACACAGGGCGCTTCGTTTGCAGGCGGATTGTCCGCGAGGCGTTGTCGCGAACCAAATCGCGACCCATAGGACTCGTGGCCTTGCGCGCGGGAGCGCGCGGCGGTGCAGCCTTTCTCCCCGAAGAAACACCGCCGGCCAATGAAAACCCGGCAAACAGGGTGAGCATAATCATGAGGCGTAACTGCATTGTGAATCCTCCCTTTTTGAAACTGACCATCTCTGTCTGGCTACCGTTGCAGGTGCGGCCAGGTGCCGCCGCCATCCAGGTTCCCCTTGAGGTAACGATCAGGCTTGGTTTTGGCGAGATCGTCACTTTTGGCCCTCCGTTGAGGAAACCGTCGTCAACTGCTGACCGTTGTCGGCCAGCAGTTGGACTAGTTTCGGATTGGCGGGAAACTCCCGCAACGAAGGCGCGAAGCGCTCGGCACAAGCCTTGGCTCCCATGCGCTCGAAGGCCGCCAGCCAAAACGCCTCGACGCCATCCTCGAACTCGCGGGGCGAGTTCCGGTGAATCCGCGCCCCGGCAATCCAGACTTCCACGCCAGTCAGATCGGCGAGCCGCTTTTCTGCCTTGAGCTGATCGAGCAGATGGGCAATGCGCTTCGCTGTCAGCTTCTCGCGGGGAAACCGAATCCGGCCGCGCTGATCTTCCCAACCGTCGGAGAGCAGGACCAGTTGCCGGTGATGGGCGTCGCGGCCGGCGGCGGAGCGAAAGGCGCGCGCAGCCAATTCTAACGAATCGATAATCGCCGTGTCCGCGGTCAGTTCTTGATCGAAGATGGTTGCCTTGACCTGGGCCAACGCGGCCTGCGCCTGGTTGGTGAGATCCCTCTCGGTGTAGCCACGGTATGTCACCGGGTTGAAGCGATTGGGATTGTACGGGTCGAGTTTCATAGAGATCGGCTCCTGCGTCGACAGCGGGTTTTCGGTCACCGGATACACCTGGAGCGTGTCGCCGCCGTTGAGCGAAGACATGATCTTCATGAGATCGTCCATCTGTTGATCTTGGAAATCCTTCATCGTCTCCGATTGATCGATGAGCGCTACTATGAAACGCGGATCGCTCGGGGCCTGCCGGTGAAGCTGGCAGGCCTCCATGAGCGCCGTCATGAGCAACGCGGTAAAGTGGCGGCGGTTCATGCGGTTATCCTCCTTATGTCGTCGGCGCTATTTCTGCGCATGTTGATTCGGTTCCAGGCATCTTCAAGCGCTTGGGGCTGGATCAGGTTCAGGGGCTTGGTGTACGCCTTGGGCAGCTTGCCATCTTCCAGGTCGATGCGGGCAGCGCGATTTGCCCGGAGGTAAATCGCACGCAGCTCTCCAACCCGGTCGCGCATCTGTTGGTCGCGGTGAATGTAGACGTGGTCTGCATTGCATTCGGCGTCCCAGGCCCTTTGCAGGGCATTCCCCGTAGCAATCGCCTTCAACTTTGTCTTGCGCTCCGCTCTTCTTCCCGCCCTGACAGCCCCGGTCTTCTTGTTGAAATCATTCTGCGTCTGCTCGTGCAACCAATGTCCTATGACCACCGCCAGCGCGAAGATGAGCACTTGTAGGCACAGATAGAAGAGGAACAGAAACGTCGGGTCGAGCATGGCGAAGGCCTGGGAGGCCATCTGGGTGATGGTGTCTTTCCTCATCCAGGACAACGCGAAAATAAAGCTCAGCGAGACGGCCGCGAGGAAGCGGGCGGTCCAGTGAGCCGCCGGATTGTCGCTCCGGAACAGCGCGCCGATAATGTGCGCAACCGCCATCAAGATCACCGTGAAGACTAGCGCCATCATCTGGGTAACGTTCTCGTTCTCGCCGAGTTGACTGAAGGCGGCCAGATTCAGCGGGTAGTCCGCGGTGACGGTAAGTACGATGAACAGCAGCGTCCAGATCACCGGCCACACTCCGGAGTAGGTCGGGTTTTTGCGGTGGAATCCGAAGTACACCTTCCGGGAATGCTCCAGGTCGCTTTGCCGTTGACCCGTTTCCTGGACAGCGTCGCCGTGCGATTTTTGATCCGCGCCGTGAACCTCGAAGAACGTCTTCCGCGCGGATCGAAGGGCCGACAGCTTGCGGCCGTGGTCCTCGGCCAGTTGTGAGATTTCCTGGTTCCCAAATCTCTCCAACTGCTGCAGGCGCTCCGGCAGCTCATCGGTTTCGGGGTGCGGAATACAGCGCTTGCCGTCGAACCGACCGGCTTCGCGGTGTTTGGAAGGGCGATTCCTCCAGCGGCGGAACATCCGGGCAAGAAATGAAAACATGCGTTGCTCCTTTCCTTTTCGTCGGGACTCCATTGGTTTGGGCCGCCGTTCGCGGCGGCCCTCTTATCGCTATCCGGCGTCTACGAAGCGCGGGGCGCTTCCGGCCGGCTTCACCCTACTAAGCGCAGGTCGGCGAAAAGGGGTATCAGCACATTTACAATTAATTTTGGGGACTGCCGCAGCACTCCCGCCCAATACTCGAAAGAGAAATGTAATCAGCAGTCGCCGTGGCGTGGCTGAGCGCCGGGCCCTGGGATATAATCAGCCTTCAGTAGGGAGCGTATGTCTGAGTCCGCGGGTGACGTGACCACGCTGTTGGCCAAAGTTCGCGAGGGCGACCAGGAAGCAGCCAATCGGTTGATTCCTCTAATCTACGCCGAACTGCGGCGTATGGCCCGTGCCAAAATGCGACGCGAACGGCCCGGCCATACTCTCCAGGCCACCGCTCTGGTTCACGAGGCCTATCTGCGCATGACCGGCGGGCAGCATGCCGAGTGGCAAAATCGCGCGCACTTCTTCGCTCTCGCCGCGGACACCATGCGGCAGATTCTCCTGGATCATGCCCGTGGCCGCCAGGCGGCCAAACGCGGCGGCCCCTATAATCGAAGAGTGGACATTGACGCGGAAGTCCGGATCGCCCCGGAAGAGCTCGGGTTATGGCTACACCGTGCCGAATCCATTGGCCTAGACGTTATTGCCCTGGATGAAGCACTGGAACGTTTAAAGGAACTGGAACCGCGTCAGGCCCGCCTGGTCGAACTGCGGTTCTATGCCGGACTGAGTGTGGAGGAGGCCGCGGAAGTTATGGGGTTGGCCCAGATCACACTCAAGCGGGAGTGGAGGTCCGCCAAAGCTTGGCTGCACCGAGAGATGGCGGCTGCGAACTCGGAATGACGCCGGAGCGATGGCGGCAGATAAGATCCATCTTCGACGACATGGTGGAATGCGATCCGGCCGAACGGGATGGACTCCTTTGCGAACGCTGCGGCAACGATGGAGAACTTCAGCGCGAAGTGGAATCCCTGCTTGCCTCGGACCGCGGAGCCGGGCCGTTTCTCGATAGTCCCATCCTGTTATCACCCTTCGCCGTCCGCCGTCGGCAAATCGACGATTTGTGCCGCTCGGCGCGGGAGTGCTCGCCGGCGGCTCGCGCGGCGCTACTGGGGAAACTCGATCCGGAGCTTCGCCAGGAAGTGGAATCGTTGCTCCAGCAGAATGGTTTGCTCGGGCCGAAGGATGGCGCGGCGATCGCGGAATTGCTGGAGAATTCGACGGGCACGGTACTGGCCATAGGCACGCGGCTTGGCCAATACGTGATCGAAAGACTCCTCGTCGCTGGGGGCATGGGGAGAGTCTATCAGGCGTTCGATGCCGGGCTTGACCGCAAGGTGGCGATCAAAGTTCCGTTTGAACGATTCAGCGACCGGTTCGAGCGCGAATCCCACGCGATTGGCCGCCTTAAGCATCCGCATATCTGCACCGTCTACGGAGCTTGGCCCAACTACCTCGTGATGGAGTTGCTAGAGGGTGAAACGCTGGCATCGCGCCTTCGGCGGGAGCGATTGCCGCTCGAACAGGCCCTCAGCTTCGGTGCGGAGGTCGCCGATGCGCTGGCCTATGCCCATGGACGCGGTATCATCCACCGCGACATCAAGCCGAGCAACATCATGATCACCCCTGATGGTGTCAAGGTACTGGATTTTGGACTGGCTAAGATGGCGTCCTCAGGGGGCGAGCCGCTAACAGGGAGCAGCACCGGCATGGGGGGGACGCCAGGCTACATGGCGCCGGAACAGCAGGAGGGCGCTCCGTGCGACGCGAGGACTGATATATATGCGCTAGGGCTGGTACTGCATGAGATGTTGACGGGGGAGCGTGCATCTGGACCTGCCAGCCAGGCGAGTCCCATCGCCCCGCGGGCGCTCGACCGTGTAGTAAGAAAATGTCTGGCGCAAAATCCAGGGGGGCGTTGGCAAACGGCAGCCGAACTTCGTGACGAACTGAAGGGCAGTCGCACGCGCCTCACTCGGAGGCGTTGGATGACGGCGGGATTCACACTATCAGTAGGGGCCGGCGTGGCGGCTGGCGGCTGGGTCGCCTGGCGGATGTTGCCGTCCGCTCTGTTTCCGTCGAAACGAACGTACGTATTCCGGGGACACGTCCACAACGAGCGAGGTGATCCCGTCGCGGAGGCCGCGATCTCAGCCAACGGCGCGTCGGCGATCTCGAAGCCGGATGGCACTTTCGCTCTCACCCTTGCATCCAACCCGGGGCGAACAATTACGTTGGCCATATCCCGACCAGGCTATCACCCGCGACATATCGACAACGCCGATTTCCAGGTGCCAGACTTCGGAATAATACTGGAGCGTGATCGGTGAGATGGCCTGTAGCGCTTCTATTGCTGGCCCTTACGCTCCCCGCGCAACAGCCCTCGGAGCACACCCTCAAGATCAAGGTTACAGGCACTTCCAACCAGCCGATCATCGGCGCTAAGGCCGTTATCGCGCAAACCGGCCAGGAAGAGGTAAGCAAGGCGGGCGGGTTCCTGCAATTTCGTTTGCCACCCCCGTTTGAGCCCGGGTCCGAAGTGACAATCAGCGTCACTTACAAGGACCTGGTCATGCGCATACCGCTTAACGGCAGCATCACGATACCAGCCAACCCAAACGTCGTCGTGCCCGTTCAGTTAGGTCCCGAGGGAGACACTGCACTGGTGGCGAACTCCATCCGGCAGATTCTGACGGCAGGCAGCCGCCAGCGGGACGCAATCCTAGCCGCTGGCGGCAAATACTCGCCCGAGCCTAAGCTTACCGGCTCAATCCAACAATGGGCTTCCGCCTACGGTTACGGTGTGGAGCAGGTCCAGACCGAAGTGCGCCGCTGGGCTCAAGAAACGGTGCGCAGGCGGACAGATTCCAGTCTGGTCGACCAGCCACTGACCCCCGATGCCATCAGGGAATCCGAGGAGACGGCGGACCTCTTCAGGGAATCGGCCGCCAATGCGCTCCAACGACTGGAGGAAGTACGGAAACAGCGACGCACAACGGACCAGGAAGAACGGAAGCAATTGCGCGCCTATCTCGATGGCGTCATCGGGCAGGTCGGCGCGCTGCAGGGCACGCTTCGTTATCGGGCTGCTAGCCAGGCGCTGGATGAAGCTCTCCGGCAAGTAGACAAGGGACGGTATCGGACTTGGTGGATTGAGGTGTTGACGCGGAGGGCGAATCTGCTGGCAGACGAGGCGAAATCCGGGATCGCTAACAATAGCCGCGAGATCTCCGCAGCGGCGATCCGGGATTACCGTCAACTCTTACAAGAACTAACCGGGGCTTCCGACCGGCTGGGTTGGGCCAATACCCAAACCAACTTGGGTCTCGCACTGCAAAGTCAAGGCGAACGGAGCAGTGGTGCCGAAGTGACGGCATTACTTTCGGAAGCGGTCGAAGCGCACCGCGCAGCCTTGCTGGTCTATACCAGGGAGGATCTGCCACGGGATTGGGCTCGAGTCCAAGGCAACTTGGGTCTCGCATTGCAGAGTCAAGGCGCGGAGAGCATAGGTACGGAGGCGATGGCACTGCTGGCGCAGGCAGTGGACGCACACCGCGCCGCCCTGCAGGCTTATGCCAAAGCCGATCTGCTGAGGGATTGGGCCCGAGTCCAAATCGACTTGGGTTGGGCGCTATTAAGTCAAGGTGAGCGGAGCAGCGGTGCGGAAGCGATGGCATTGCTGGCGCAGGCGGTCGAGGCTTTCCGCATAGCCCTGCAGGTCTTCACTAGAGCCGACCTGCCGCGGGATTGGTCCAGGGCCCAAAACGGTTTGGGTGCCGTGTTAGAGGAACAGGGCCAGCGGAATACCGGTGCGGAAGCGATGGCATTGCTGGCGCAGGCGGTCGAGGCTTTCCGCGCCGCCTTGCAGGTCCGTACCAAGGTCGACCAGCCGGAGCGTTGGGCCGCAACTCAAGCCAATCTGGGTCTCGCACTGCAGAGGCAGGGCGAACGGAGCCATGGCACGGAAGCTACGACATTACTGGCGCAGGCGGTCGAGGCTTTCCGCGCCGCCTTGCAGGTCCGTACCAAGGCCGACCTGCCGTTGGACTGGGCCTGGACGCAAAGCAACATGGGTGTGGTGCTGCGGATCCAAGGCGAGCGAAGCAGTGGTGCGGAAGCGACGAAATTACTGGCGCAAGCGGTCGAAGCTTTCCGCGCCGCCTTGCAGGTCCGTACCAAGGCCGAC
>OCZT010002627.1_pt1 | contig 18468 bp, 14 predicted proteins | sample 1539031 | NCBI WGS metagenome assembly OCZT01 (sample SAMEA3539308, study PRJEB22396) | soil metagenome | biome: tundra; feature: field; material: soil | place: USA | collected 2010-05 | depth 0.15 m | reverse complement strand
TTAGTGACGGAACGTCCCCCTCCCCGTGAAGACCATCGCCATGCCGTGCTCGTCCGCCGCGGCGATCACCTCGGGATCCTTCACCGATCCGCCGGGCTGCACGATGGCTCGCACTCCGGCCTCGGCCGCCTGATCCACGCCGTCGCGGAACGGGAAGAACGCGTCGGAGCCCAGCACCGTTCCCTTCGTGTCGTGCCCGGCGGCGCGCGCCTTGTGCACGGCGACGAACGCCGCGTCCACGCGCGACATCTGGCCGGCGCCGATGCCGACCGTCGCGCCATCGCGCGTGAGCACGATCGCGTTCGACTTGACGCTCGCCACGGTGCGCCAGGCGAAGAGCAGGTCGGAGCGCTCCTCCTTCGTCGGCGGCCGGCGCGAGACCACCTCCCAATTGGTCTCATCGAGCGGCGCCGCCGCGAGGTCCTGCACGAGCAGCCCGCCGCGCACGCGCTTGTAATCGAGCGCGCCGGCTCGCGATCGCGCGTCGCCTTCGAGCACACGGAGGTTCTTCTTCTCGCCGAGCACGACGAGCGCCTCCTCGCTGAACGCGGGCGCGACGACGCACTCGACGAACAGCGCCGCCACCGCGCGCGCCGCCTCCGCGTCGACGGGAACCGTGAACGCGATCACGGAGCCGAACGCGCTCATCGGGTCGCAGGCGAGCGCCTTGCGATACGCCACCGCCGCCGTGCTCCCCGTCGCGACCCCGCACGGCGTCGTGTGCTTCACGATCGCGCAACAGGTCTCGCCGGCGAACTGGCCCGTCGCGAGCAGCGCGCCCTCGAGATCGAGCAGGTTGTTGAAGGAGAGTTCCTTGCCGCCGACTTGCTTGAGCGCCGACAGTCCCGCGCCCGGTTCCTCCACGTAGAACGCCGCCAGCTGTCCCGGATTCTCGCCATACCGCAGCGACTGCTTGCGCTCGAACGCGAGCACCATCCGCTGGGGGAACAGGTCATGGCGCTGGGCCGCGAACCAGGCGCCGATCTCGGCGTCGTAGGCGGCGGTGTGCGCGAACACCTTGGCGGCGAGTTCGCGCCGCAACGTCACGGCGTTCGCGTTGGCGCGAAGGGCCTCGATCACTCGCGAATAATCTGCGGGATCCACCACGACCGTGACCGACGCGAAGTTCTTCGCTGCGGAGCGGATCATCGACGGCCCGCCGATGTCGATCTGCTCGATCACGTCCTCCGGCGTGACGCCAGCCGTCCGTGCGGTGCGCCGGAACGGGTACAGATTCACGCAAACGAGGTCGATCGGCTGGATGCCGTGCTCGGCGATGGCGGCCATGTGTTCCGGAAGGTCGCGGCGCGCGAGCAGGCCGCCGTGGACCGCCGGGTGCAGCGTCTTCACGCGACCGTCGAGCATCTCGGGGAATTGCGTGACGGCGCTCACGTCGGTGCAGGGGAGCCCCGCGTCGCGCAGCGCGCGCGCGGTGCCGCCGGTGGACACGAGCTCCCATCCGAGCTCGTGGAGCGACTTGGCGAAGTCGGTGAGGCCGGACTTGTCCGATACGGAGAGGAGGGCGCGAGGCACGTGTTCTCTGGTCAGTTGGAGGTGGCGAGGGCGAGCGCGAGCGCCTGCAGCGTGCGCGGATACAGTCGGTGTTCGGCGCCGAGCACCCGCGCCGCGAGCGATTCGGGCGTGTCGCCCGGCTCGACCGGCACGCGTTCCTGCGCGACGATCGCGCCGCGGTCGTAGGCGTCGTCCACCTGGTGCACTGTGGCGCCGCTCTCGCGCTGGCCGGCGGCGATCACGGCTTCGTGGACGCGGCGGCCGTACATGCCGGGGCCGCCGAATCCCGGCAGGAGCGCGGGATGGATGTTGACGATGCGGCCGCTCCAGCGCTCCGTCACCTCGTGCGGCACGAGCTTGAGGTAGCCGGCGAGCGCGATCAGTTCCACGCGATGCGCGTCCAGCAACCGCGCGAGCGCGCGCCCGTCCGCCGGGTCCGCGATGACGGTGGCGGCAATGCGCCTCGCGCGCGCTCTCGCCAGCGCACCCGCGTCCGCCCGGTTGCTCGCGACGAGCACGACTTCGGCCGCGCGCGCCGCGCCGAGTGCGTCCAGATGGTCGATGATCGCCTGCAGGTTGCTTCCTGCGCCCGAGGCGAGAACGGCCAGCCGCACGGGTGGAGTCGGTGCCGTCATCCGGGGAGCGCCATGTGCACGACGTCCGTCAGCGTCTGCGCCACCTCGGCCTCCCGCCGCGCACGATCGATCTCGTCGGCGGGCGTCTCGTCGCTGGGCACGAGTACGCCGCGCGCGCCATAGTGCAGCGCGGGCTCCACGTCGCTCCACCGGTTGCCGACGAACCACGACGATGCGGCGTCGATCGCGTGCTCGTGGATCGCGCGCTCGAAGAGGCCGAGCCGGGGCTTGCGACAGTCGCACGGCCCGGTGTAATCGGGGTGGTGCGGGCAGTGATAGTGCGCGTCTATGTACCCGCCGCGTTCGGCGAACAGGTCGTCGACCCTGGCGCGCACCCGTTCGTAGTCGACCTCGGTGAGCAGCCCGCGCGCGATTCCCGACTGGTTCGTGACGACGATCACCGGCCGCAGCGCGTAGTTCATGCGGCGCACCGCGTTCGCGGCGTATGGAATGAGTTCGACGTCGTTCGGATTCTTGATGTAGCCGGTGTTTCTGATGAGCGTGCCGTCGCGATCGATGAACAGCGCCGGGCGGATCGCGCGGAGGCTCGGCCGGGCGTGCTCGCCGCTCAGCACGCGCCCGATGCGGGCGCGGTCACGATTCGCGTCGGCCCGGAACGTGTCGCTCACGAGAGCGCCGTCGCGACGATGGAGACGAGTGCGTCGTCCAGCTCCGGGGTGACGGCGCGCAAGTCGAGCAGCACTTTCCCCTCTGCGATGCGCCCGACGACCGGCACCGTCCCTCCGCGCAACGCCGCTTCCAGCTTCTCCGGGGACTCGACCTCGAGCGAAATCGCGGCCGACGGAATCCGCGCGCCCGGGAAAGCGCCGCCTCCGACGGTGGCGTCGGTCCGGGCGACGCGGGCGACACGCGGGGGCACGTCCTGCAACAGGAGCGCCGCCACGAGACGGGCCGCCCGCTCCTCGAGCGCCGTCGCCGGTGTCGTGAGCATCATGAGTGCGGGGATCGCCGTGACGGCGCGCGCCGGATCGCGATAGAGCCGGAGCGTCGCGTCGAGCGCGGCCAGCGTGAGCTTGTCCACGCGCAGCGCACGGGCGAGCGGATTGCGGCGCATGGCGTCGATGAGTTCCGCGTTGCCGACGATGATCCCGGCCTGCGGGCCGCCGAGCAGCTTGTCGCCGCTCATCATCACCAGCGAGGCGCCAGCCTTGACCGTATCGCGAGCAGTCGGCTCGCCGGTGAGGCCCCACGGCGAGAGATCGAGCAGGAGGCCGCTCCCGAAATCGTACAGCAATGGAACGCCCGCCTCGGCGGCGATCGGCGCGAGCTCGCGCAGCGGCACCGAGGCGACGAATCCCTCGAGCGTGAAATTGCTCCGGTGCACCGACACGATCGCGCCGGTGCGCTCCGACCGCGCGCGCCGATAGTCGTCCGCGTGCGTGCGGTTCGTGGTGCCGACCTCCACCAGCCGTGCGCCACTCCTCGCCATGATCTCGGGCACGCGAAAGCTGCCCCCGATCTCGACGAGTTCGCCGCGCGAGATGACGGCGTCGCGCCCGTCGCAGAACGTGTTGAGCGCGAGGACGAGCGCGGCCGCGCAGTTGTTCACCACCAGCGCGTCCTCGGCGCCGGTGAGTTCCGTGAGCAGCGCGGTGCAGTGCGCGTGGCGCGACCCGCGGCCGCCGGTGGCGACGTCGTACTCGAGCGTCGAGTACCCCTGCGCGACCGCGCGGATGGCGTCGAGCGCCGCGCCGGCAAGCGGTGCGCGGCCAAGGTTGGTGTGCAGCACGACCCCGGTCGCGTTGATCACGCGGCGCAGCGTGGAACGTTGCCGTTGCTCGAGCGCGGTTTCGATCGCGCGCACCCACGCGGCGTCGTCGCCAGGCACGAGGATGGCCGTGCGACGCGCCTGATCGACCACCGAGCGCACGGCGTCGGCGACGAGGTCGTGCGGCGCGGTCGCCAGCAGGCATCGAACTCCCTCGAGTTCGAGCAGTGAGCCGACGGCCGGAAGCGCGCGACGCAGGTCGGCCGTCACGGCTTCTTGGTCTTCAACGCGGTGGAGTCCACCGGAGCGGGCTTCGCGGCCTTTCGTGCCGTCGAATCCGTGGCGGGCGGCTTCGCGGTCTTGGCCGCCGTGGAGTCTTTCGCGGGCGGCTTCGCAGCCTTGGCCGCGGTGGAGTCCTTCGGGGCAGGCTTCCGGAGCACGACCTGCTTGACGCGTGCCGGACGATGCGTGTGCCCGGTGAGTCCCATGGCGTCACGCACGGAGAGCGTCGCGAACACGTCGTACTGGAGCGGCCGGGCGAGCTCGAGGATGAACTCCGAGACCGGCGCCGCGCGAGAAGGCTTCGGCCGGAGGATCTTCGGTGTCGTGTCGCGCAGCGCCTTCACCGAGGCGATCTGCGCCTGCGCGATGGAATCTTGCCGCGCCGCGCGCGCGAGCGAATCCTTGCGCTGGACCTCCCTGCGCCCCGCCACCGAGGTGTCGGCGCGCATCGTCGAGTCCGCCACGAACGTCTTTCGTTGCTGGGTCACCGTGTCGAATCGCGCGGCGGACGACACGCGGAGCACCTCGATCAGCACGGAGTCGATCTTCGTGCTGTCCTTCATCTTGAGGGAGAACTGCGACGCCTCGAGCGGAGCGCCCGGCCGCAGCGGCCGGTCGAACTTCACGCGTAGCGTCACGGAGTCCACCGGTGTGACGTCGAGCAGGCTCGGCCCGAGGGTGTCGTGCGCGAACATGTAGAACTCGCGACTCGCCGTGTCGGCGAGCGTCACGGTGGCGGAATCCCACTGCTCGCGCGGGTCGAGGACGCGGTTGGAATTCGCGTCGTCGTAGACGCGCACGTGCAGCGTCCCCGCCGGCAATGTCGTCATCACGAAACGGCCGGCCGTATCCGCGACGGCGATGAATTTGAGTGTCGTGTCGTTCCCGATCATCGCCTCGACGCGCGCGCCGCCCTTCGCCTGTTGCGCCACCCAGTCGAACGCGACACCGCGCACCTCGCCGTGAGGAATCACGCTGCCGGTGGAGAACACGGTCTGTACCGGCTTCTTCGTCGCGTTGCCGCTCAGGTCCTGCAGCCCCGAGAGAATCGTGACCGTGTAGGCGAGATCCGGCCGCCAGACCTTGCGGCTCCTGATCGTGATCGAACTCCGGTGCCAGTCCACGCTGACGGGCCCGTCGGTGGGTGAAACGACCACGCCCTGGTCGAGTCCACCGCCGGCGCGTACTCGCTCGTTCACCACCTCGTCGAAGCGGAACGTCACCACCTGCCGCGGCCCGACGTGCAACGATCCCGACTCCGGCGTCACCTTGAGCAGCACCGGAGGCGTCTTATCCGCCGGACCGCCGGGCGGCGTCCCCTGCGAGGCGCAGCCGGCCGACAGCGCCAGGGCCACAAGACCGAGCCGCATGTTCCTCGGGCTGGTCAAGCGCCGAGCTCGTTGAATTTCGCCTGCAGCTGTCCCACCCGTGCGCTCCATTCGACCTCTTTCGCGTGCTCGGCTTCGACGACTTCACGGGGAGCCTTGCTCTTGAACTTCTCGTTGGCGAGCCTTCCGCGCAGCGAGGCGAGCTGCTTCTCCAGGCCGCCGAGCTCGTTCCGGATCTTCGCGCGCTCCTTCTCAAGATCCACGACGCCCGCGAGTGGAAGCACCAGCTCGAGCCCCTTCTGGAGCACCGCGTGCGCGGCAGCGCCTGCCGGAGCCACGCCGTCGGCGATCTCGCATCGCGCCATGCGCGAGAACAGGGCGCGTTCCTCGCGAACGAATGCCGCGAGCGCGTCCGGCCCGACGAGGTGCGCGGTCACGATCTGCGCCGGCGGGATGGCGTAGTCGCTGCGGAGCTGGCGGATGGCTTGGATGGCTTGCTGAAGGACCGCGAATGCAGGAATCGCCGCGCTTCCCTCGACCGCAGGCTTCCCGGCATCGGCGGGCGTGGCATCCCGCCGGCCGGACGGGCCCGACGGCCAGGCCGACGTGGCCAGAAACGAACCCTCGACGTGACCGGGAAGGCGCCGCCAGAGCGATTCCGTGATGAACGGCATCACCGGATGGAGCAGGCGCAGTGCTTGATCGAACGTGTGCACGAGTATCGAGCGCGCAAGTTCGCGGTCGGGGCCGGGCTGCATCAGGCGGCCCTTGCAGGCCTCGACGTACCAGTCGGCGAGCTCGTTCCACACGAAGCGGCGTGCGGCCTCGGCGTATTCGTCGAGGCGCAGTCCGGTCTGGCGTTCGGCCGGCGTCCAGACGCCGTTCACCGGACGCGCTGGCCCGAGCGCCGCGTCGCAGTGCTCCACGGCGTCGGCGAGCCGGTCGATGATCCATCGGTCGGCGCTGCGGAAGGCGGCCGGATCGAGCCCGGTGAACGGCGCCACCTGATCCGTGCCGACCTGCATCAGCAGGAATCGTCCGATGTTCCACAGCTTGGTCGCGAAGTTCCTGCCCGGCGCGAACGACTTCTCGAGATCGCCCGGATCGAGCATCACGTCCACGCCGAGTCCCATGCCGTGCATCAGCGTGTACCGGAGCGCATCCGCGCCGAATCGTTCGACCACGGCGAGTGGATCGATACCATTACCGAGCGACTTGGACATCTTGCGATGCTCCATGTCGCGCACCGTGCCGTGCAGGTACACCGAATGGAATGGTGCGGCACCCATGCAGTAGAAGCCGCCCATGATCATGCGCGAGACCCACAGGAACAGGATCTCGGGAGCGGTGACGAGCACGTCGGTGGGATAGAACGCCTCGAGATCCGGCGTCCGCTCCGGCCATCCCAGCGTGGAGAACGGCCAGAGCCATGACGAGAACCAGGTGTCGAGTACATCGGGATCCTGTGTGAGGGTTGCCATGCCACACCCCTCACACCTCACCGGGTCCTCGCGATACGCGCGCTCGAATCCGCACGCCGAACAGCGCCACACGGGAATGCGATGTCCCCACCAGATCTGCCGCGAAATGTTCCAGTCGCGGATGTTCTCCATCCAGTTCACGTACGCCGCTTCGTGACGTTCGGGAAGGATGCGAACACGGCCGTCTCGCACGGCCTCGAGCGCGGGCTTCGCCAGCGGCGCCATCTTCACGAACCACTGGTCGGAAAGTCGCGGCTCCACGACGGTGTCACAGCGATAGCAGTGACGCACGGCGTGCTGGTGCGGCGTGCGCTTCACGAGCGCGCCGCGCGCGGTCAGCCGCTTGACGATCGCTTCACGGGCGGCGAGACGGTCGAGTCCCGCGATGCCGTCCGGCGTGCGCGTGACGGCGTCCGCGGGGTCGTTCTGCAGGTGGCCGTCAGCCGTCAGAATCACGGGTTGCGCGAGCTTGTGCCGCCTGCCGACTTCGAAATCGTTCTCGTCGTGAGCCGGCGTGATCTTGAGCGCGCCGGTGCCGAACTCGCGATCCACGTACTCGTCGGCAATGACGGGGATGCGGATGTCGTTCAGCGGATGGCGAAGTTCGCGGCCGATGAACGACGTGTAGCGTTCGTCTCCGGGATGCACGGCGACGGCGACGTCGCCCGGGAGTGTTTCGGGGCGGGTCGTCGCGATGTCGATGAACCGCGACGCGTCGTCCGCGAGCGGATAGCGCACGGTGTACAGGGAGCCCGCCTCGTCCTCGAACTCGGCTTCCTCATCCGAAAGCGACGTGAGGCAACGCGGGCACCAATGGATCACGCGGTGGCCGCGATAGATCAGGCCGTCGTCGTAGAGGCGCACGAACACTTCGCGCACCGCGCGCGAGAGTTCGGGACTGAACGTGTAGGCGGTGCGGGTCCAGTCGGCGCTCGAGCCGATGACGCGGAGTTGCTGGAGGATGGCTCCGCGAGTTTCCTCGGCGAAGGTGCGCACGCGTGCGACGAACCGCTCGCGGCCCAGGTCGTCGCGCGACGTTCCCTCGGCCGCCAGCTGCTTCTCGACGACGTTCTGCGTGGCGATCCCCGCATGATCGGTGCCGGGAACCCAGAGCGCGTCGTCGCCGGCCATGCGGCGCCAGCGCACGAGGACGTCCTGCACGGTGTTGTTGAGGCCATGGCCGACGTGGAGGATTGCCGTCACGTTCGGCGGCGGCATCACGAGCACATACGGCGCGTGGGAGCCGCCGCTGCGCGCGGACTGCGCGGCCTCCGCGCGAAACACGCCGGCCGCCTCCCATTGCTGGTAGAGGGCATGCTCGGTTCCACCCGCGTCGTATTGCGCGGGGAGGTCGGACTGCGGGTCGGGGGCGGTCATCGCTGATGGAAAGTTAGCCCCGCAGTCGGTGCGCAGGCTACATCCCATGAACAAAACGTTCCGCCACCGCCAGCGGTCAGGTGACAGCGTCGCAGTGCCGTGGTTAACTTGCACCTTCCCCCGCCCCCACGGAGCCGACCCAGATGCTGACACCGAATTCCGCCGACCACGCCGAGCGCCCCGGCATGCGCCAAGCCGTGATCTGGTCGGTCTTCGCGGCAATGCTCGTGCTCGGGATCGTCCTCTGGTTCCGCTTCGCGCATCGCATCGTTCCGATGCTCGACGTATTCACCGACCGATGATCGACCAGGCCGCCGGCCACGCCGGCACGATCACGCTCGTCCTGCCGGACGGCGCGACCCGCACCGTGCCGTTCGGCACGCCCGCGCACGACGTAGTGGGTTCCATCGGCAAGCGCCTCCTGCGCGACAGCATCGCGGTCGCCGTCGACGGCGAGGTGCAGGATCTGTCCACACCGCTCCGCCGCGACGGGAAGTTCGTCGTCATCACGGAAAAGGATCCGCGCGCACTCGACGTGCTGCGCCACTCGGGCGCGCACATCCTCGCGACGGCGGTCCGTCGCGTGCGCCCCGACGCGAAGATCGGATTCGGGCCCGCCATCGAAGACGGTTTCTACTACGACTTCGAGGTCGCGCAGCCGTTCACGCCGGAGGATCTCGCGTCGTTCGAGGAGGAGATGCGGAAGGTCGCCGCGGAGAAGCTCCCCTTCGTCCGCGAGGAGGTGTCGCAGGACGAGGCGAAGCGCCGCTTCGCCGATGATCCGCTCAAGCTCGAACGGCTCGCCGACTTCGAGGGTTCGGACGAGATCATTTCGACCTACACCGACGGCCCGTTCACCGACCTCTGCAAGGGGCCGCACGTCCCGGACACCTCGTATCTCAAGCACTTCAAGCTGCTGCACGCCGCCGGTGCCTATTGGCGCGGCGACGAGCGCCGCCAGATGCTGCAACGCATCTACGCCACCGCCTGGTTCAAGCAGGAAGACCTCGACGCCTACCTGCACCGGATCGAGGAGTCCAAGCGCCGGGACCACCGCGTGCTCGGCAAGGCGCTCGACTTGTTCATGTTCCACCCGTACGCGCCCGGCGCGGCGTTCTGGACCGAGCGCGGCACCACGCTGATGAACACCATCAACGAGTACGTGCGCGAGCTGCAGCGTGACGACTACCGCGAGATCATGACGCCGCTGCTGTACAACAAGGCGCTGTGGGAGATCTCGGGGCACTGGGGCGTGTACCGCGAGAACATGTTCCTCGTGCACGACAAGGAAACCGGCGAGAACGATTTCGCGCTCAAGCCGATGAACTGCCCGTCGCACCACCTGCTGTTTGCGTCGAAGAAACATTCGTATCGCGAGCTGCCGCTCCGCTACAGCACCTTCGACGTGCTGCACCGAAACGAGGTGAGCGGCGCGCTCTCGGGCCTCACGCGCGTGCGCCAGTTCCGCCAGGACGACTGCCACGTGTACCTGATGGAGAGCCAGATCGCCGACGAGGTGAAGCGGCTCACGCAGTTCATCCTCGGGTACTACGCGACGTTCGGCTTGACCGCGACGCTCGGGTTTGCGACGCGTCCGGCGGAGCGCGTGGGCACGGACGAAATGTGGGACGCGGCCGAGCGGGGCCTCCGCGATGCGCTCGAATCCACCGGCCTGCCGTACAAGTTGAAGGAGGGTGACGGCGCGTTCTATGGGCCGAAGATCGACTTCGACGTCACCGATTCGATCGGCCGCCACTGGCAACTCGGCACCATACAACTCGACTACTCGCAGCCCGAACGGTTCGACCTGAGCTACACCGGCGAGGACAACCACGCGCATCGCCCGGTGCTTATCCACCGCGCGGTGAGCGGCTCGCTCGAGCGGTTCGTCGCCATCTTGATCGAGCATTTCGCGGGCGCGTTCCCAGTCTGGCTTTCGCCGGAACAGGTGCGCGTGCTGCCCATCGCCGATGATCTCGCGCCGCACGCGGCAGCGGTCACGGCCGCACTGCGCGCCGCGGGCATTCGAGCGCATCTCGACGACCGTTCCGAAACACTCAACTATCGCATTCGAGAGGCTGAAACCATGAAGGTGCCGTACATGGCGGTGATCGGGAAGCGCGAAGCGGAGGCGAACACGCTCGCCGTCCGCGAACGCGGCGCAGGGAAGAAGCAGGAGGTCGTCGCGCTCGACGCGTTCATTGCCCGGGTGACGGGTGAAATCCGCACGCGCGCGCTCGGCGCGGCGGAGCAGGCGGGAGGTGCCGCATGACGCGTCCAGTCCCCGTCATCGTCTCCGGCGCGCGCACGCCGATCGGCCGATTCCTCGGCGGGCTCGCTCCACTCGCCGCGCCCGCCCTCGGCGCAGCGGCCATCCGCGCCGCGATCGAACGCGCGAAGATCGACGCGTCGGAGATCGACGAAGTGATCATGGGCAACGTCGTGCAGGCGGGCGTGGGGCAGGCGCCCGCGCGACAGGCGATGATCAAGGCCGGCGTGCCGCCCACCGTGCCCGCGTACACCATCAACAAGGTGTGCGGCTCGGGACTGCAGGCGGTGATGCTCGCCGCGCAGGCCATCAAGGCCGGCGACGCGCAGCTGCTCGTGGCCGGCGGCATGGAGTCGATGTCGAACGCGCCGTTCCTCCTGTATGGCATCCGCGGCGGGGTGAAGTTCGGCGACCAGCCGCTCGTCGACGGCCTCATCCGCGACGGTCTCTGGGATTCGTTCGGCCAGGTCCATATGGGCGGTTATGCGGAATACACGGCGAAGAAGGCCGGCATCACGCGTGCGCGGCAGGACGAGTTTTCGTACCAGTCGCACATGAAGGCCGTCGCGGCGATCGAGGGCGGCAAGTTCGAGAAGGAAATCGTGAAGGTCGAGATTCCCGGCAAGAAGGGGCCGACGGTCATCGCGACGGACGAGAGTCCGCGGAAGGACACCACGCTCGAAGCGCTCGCGAAGCTGCGTCCCGCGTTCCCCAAGGACGCGCCAAAGGACATGAAGCCCGAGGAACTGACCGTGACGGCCGGCAACGCGCCCGGTCTCTCCGATGGCGGGGCCGCACTGGTGGTAGCGAGCGAGGAATACGCAAAGGCGCACGGGATCCCAGTGCTCGCCCGCATCACCGGCTACGCGAGCGGCGGCACCGAGCCGCGCGACCTGTTCTTCGCCCCGATTCTCGCCGTGCAGAACCTCATGAAGCTCACCGGCGCGAAGATCGGCGACTACGATCTCATCGAGGCCAACGAGGCGTTCGCCGCGCAGGCGCTCGCCGACGGCGACGGGCTCGGCTGGGACTGGGGCCGAGTGAACGTGAACGGCGGCGCGATCGCGCTCGGCCATCCGATCGGTTCGAGCGGGGCGCGAGTGCTCGTCACGCTGCTGCATGCGATGTACGATCGCGGGGCGCGGACCGGGCTGGCGACGCTATGTCTGGGCGGGGGGAATGCGGTGGCGCTTAGTGTCGAGCGCGCGTGATGAACCGTGGTTGTCAGCTCACGGCTGTCGGATCAGAGTCGTGAGTTGGTAGCTGTCCGTTGTTGGTGGTGAGACAACGACGACGGGACGGATGGGAATCTTCCTGAGAAGTGAAGGACGTGTGCGCGCCTGGTGGCGCGTGGCGTTCTTTGTGCTCGCGATCGCCGCGGCCGGGATGGTCACGTCGAGCGTCGTATACGGCGTGGCCGCCCTCACGCCGGTCGTCGGACTGGCACGGCAGTACGGCGTGCCGCTCGCGGATTTCGGCGAGGTGCTCGCCCTGCTCATCGCTTCATATGCGGCGCTGCGGGTGGTCGACGGCGCCCGCGATCGAATCTGGGCTCGGGTCGGGCTCGATCTTCGGGGACTGCGCCTCCGTCCGATGCTCGTCGGCCTCTGCGCCGGGTCATTGGCGATTCTCGTCCCGTGCGCCGTGCTCATCGCGGCGGGACGCCTCGGCTTCGAGCGGCAACCCGCCGAGATCGAGTCGTGGTGGTCGGCGTCGCGAAGCGCGCTGCTCATCCTGACGCCGGCGGCGTTCGCGGAGGAACTCGCGATCCGCGGCTACCTCCTGACCACGCTCATCGACGGTGTCGGAGTGCCGTTTGCCGTCGCGATCACGAGCGTGCTGTTCGCGGTGCTGCACCTGCTGAACCCCGATCCGACGTTCCTCTCGACCGGCATGGTCGCGCTGGCCGGCGTGTTCCTGGCCACGATCCGGCTGACGACGGGCAGCCTGTGGGCGGCATCGATCGCGCACCTCGCGTGGAACCTGGTGCAGGCCGTCGTATTGCACGCGCCGGTGAGCGGCCTCCCGCTCCCCACGCCCGGTTATCGCCTGGTGGATCACGGGCCGGCGTGGCTCACCGGCGGCACTTGGGGGCCTGAGGGCGGAGTGGCCGCGGCGGCGGGGATGCTGGTCGCCGCCCTTGTGATTGTCAGGTACTTCCCGAGGGCGCGAGGTTCACCGGAGGCCCAGCAGTCGGATCAACGCGAGGTCCAGACCGCGACGACTGCACAGACCTGACCCGGTTTCCCATTGGCCTTCATCTGCCCCACGTTGTTTCGCCACTGGATCGGCGCGAAAGCCACGTCCGGGTACGCCTCGATGGCCAGCACGTCTCGAGCAGGAGCCACGTGATCGAGTTCCTCCAGCCCCCCGGGGAAGAACTCGCCATTCACATACACGTTGATCGCCCTGCACCCACCACGGGCGTAGATCCACGTGGGACTCACGTACCTGAATCCCCGCGCCGCGCGCAGCACGTCCGAGGCATGAAGCGCTCCCTGGAGCCACGAGTTTCCCGGCAGGAACACCGTGCCGAACGAGGAACGCTGGCGGCGGAGCACTTCTTCGAGAATCCGGGTGTTGCGGCTGGGCGCTCCGATGACTGTGACCGCGTCGAGCGGCTGCGCTCGGTTGCCCATCGTGATTGTCGCCGCGCCGATCCCGCTTTCCGTGACGTCGAGCCAGACCGACCGGGGCTCGAGTCCGATCGCACGCACCTCCACGACCCAAGTGCCTTGGGGCAGGTCCGGCAGGAAAAACGCACCGTTCTGCACGGGCACGTCTCGCGCCAGCGCCGGCATCACGGCGCGCCCCGACGTCACCGGTTTCGCATTCTCGTGCACCACGCGCCCTCGGAGGCCAGCGGCTCCGTTCACTACTGACGAATCGGCCAGCCGCACGTCCTGCCGTGCCGCTCCCGTGACCGGCACCACGACCGGTCCTGCGATGGCAATATGGCCGGCAGCCGCCACGCGGAAGGTGAGAGGCGCGTCGACCGGCAGCCCGCACAGGCGATAGCTCCCGTCCGCTCCAACCAACGCGAGCGCGCGCTGCGTCACCACACGGAAGTTGCCCGGGTCGAGCGCGATCGCGCGCCACTCGGCGCTGACGGTCGCGCCGACGAGTGCCCTGCCGTCCGTCGCGTTGCGGACGAAGCCCACCAGCAAGCCCGCGCCGGACTTCGTGGAATCCGCGTTGCACTGCGGCGCGAGATCCTGCGCCGCCATCGGCGCGGCCACGGACAGGGCAAGGACCAATGCCCAATGACGCTGCGGTCGGTTCAACGCGAAGTCCAGACCAAGATGACGGCGCAAACCTGATCAGTGGTTCCCTTGGAAGTGAAGTTCCGCCCTAAGTTGCCTCGCCATTGTGGCGGCGCGAACGCCACGTCCGGGTACGCTTCGATGGCGAGCACGTCGCGAACGGGAGCTGCTTGGTCGAGATCCTCCAGGCCGCCGGGCAGGATGGCGCCGTTCACATACACGTTGATCGCGGTGCACGGTCCTCCAAATTTGTCCGCACGGCCGTAGACCCGCGTGGGACTCTCGTATCTGAATCCGCGCGCCGCGCGCAACACGTCCGCGGTATGAAGTGCCCCTTGGAGCCACGGGCTCCCCGGCAGGAACACAGTGCCAAGTGATGAACGCTGGCGCTGGAGCACGTCCTCGAGAATCCGGCTGTTTCGGCTGGGCGCTCCGAGGACCGTGACGGCATCGAGCTGCTGGGTCTGGTTGCTCATCGTGATCGTCGTCGCGGCGGTCCCGCGCTCGGTAGCCTCGAACCATATCGACCGTGGCTCGAGCCCGATGGCCCGCGCTTCCACCACCCAGGTGCCGAGGGGCAACTCCGTCAGGAGAAACGTGCCATTCTGCACGGGCACGTCGCGGACGAGCGCGGCAATCACCGCGCGCGCTGAAGTCACCGCTTTCCCATTCTCGTGCACGACGCGTCCCCGGAGGCTCGCCGGCCCGCGCCCGACCGACGAATCGGCCAGCCGGACATCCTGCCGGGCCACGCCCGCGACCGGCACCACGATCGGCCCCACGAGGGCGCGATGGCCGGGCGCGGTCACGCGGAGGGTGAGCGGCGCGTCGACCGGCAGCGCACACACGCGATAGGTCCCGTCCAGCCCCACCGTCGCGGCGGCGCGCTGCGGCACGACGCGAAAGTTGCCCGGGTCGAGCGCGATGGCGCGCCATTCGGCCGTGACCGTCGCGCCGGGGAGCGCCGTGTTGTCCTCGGCGTTGCGCACAAAGCCGGCGAGCAAGCCACCACGAGACTTGGTGGAATCGCCGCCGCAGCGCAGCGCGCGTACCACGGCGCCTGACGGAACGCCAAGATCGATCGTGACGTTCGTGTCGGCCGCCAGCGCGAACGTCCGGAGCGGGGCATCGAGCCCGAACGCGGTCAGCGCGTCGTGGTAGAAGCCGATCACGAATTTCCCCGTAGGCAAGCCGGCGATGCGGAAGTGCCCAGTGGAGTCCGTCGCGGCACTGTAAAGCGGGCCGCTCGACTCGCGCCGCGCGATTTGTACTACGGCGCCGGCAAGCGGTGCTTGCGCCACCGAGTCGAAGACTACGCCGTGGACAGCGTGTCGCAGCGGCGCGGAATCCTGCGCCGCCAGCGGCGCGGCGAGGAACAGTACCAGTTCCAACGGAGGCCAACGCGTCATCGGGCAGGCTCTCAAAGGCGAACGGCGTGCGTGCGCGGCAAACGATTGAATATCGCGCTGCGCGCGTCACTTGCAATGACATCCGCGGTTAGATTCAGGCATGGCATCGCGCTCGATAGCGTCCCGGCGCCTAACGATCGGTGCCGAACTTTCGGTCTTGTTTCAATCGTGGAGACTTGACGCATGAGTGACGTAATAGCGGTGATCGGTGCGGGACAGATGGGCAACGGCATCGCGCACGTGTGCGCGAGCGCCGGCCTCGCGGTGACGATGATTGACGTGTCCGAAGCGGCCATCGCCAAGGGGCGCGCCACGATCGAGAAGAACTTCGAGCGACAGATCAAGAAGGGCGCGATCGACGCCGCCACGCGCGATGCCGCGCTCGCGCGCCTCTCGACGAGCGGCGACTTGGGCGCCGTGAAGGGCGCGACCTTCGCCATCGAGGCCGCGACGGAGAACGCGGAGCTCAAGTTCAAGATCTTCGCCGAACTCGACCGCCTGGCCGACTCCGACGCGATCCTCGCCTCGAACACGAGCTCGATTTCGATCACCGAGATCGCCGCGCGCACCAAGCGCCCGGCTCAGGTCATCGGGATGCACTTCATGAATCCCGTGCCCGTGATGCAGCTCGTGGAGATCATCCGCGGACTCGCCACGAGCGACGCCACGCTGGCCCGAACCGTCGCGCTGTCGACCGCGCTCGGGAAGACGCCGGTCGAGGCGCAGGACTACCCGGGATTCATCGCCAACCGCATCCTGATGCCGATGATCAACGAGGCAGTGTACTGCGTCATGGAGGGCGTCGGCACGCCCGAAGCCGTGGACACCGTGATGAAGCTCGGAATGAACCACCCGATGGGACCGCTCGCGCTTGCAGACCTCATCGGCCTCGACACCTGCCTCGCGATCCTCGACGTCCTGCATGAGGGGCTCGGCGACCCGAAATACCGGGCCTGTCCGCTGCTGAGGAAGTACGTCGCGGCGGGATGGCTGGGTCGCAAGAACGGGAGGGGATTCTTCGCTTACGCGTAGACGGCAGACGGCAGACAGCGGACGGCAGAACGACCAACCCCCGCCGTCCACTCCCTGCCGTCCGCCGTCTGCCGTCTGCCGTCTCACATGACCCTTCGTTCGCTCACTCCACTCAGTCCAGATCAAGCCGAGATTCAGCGGCTTGCGCGCGACTTTGCGCAGAACGAGATCGCGCCGCACGCCGCGGCGTGGGATCGCGACGCCCATTTCGAGCCGAATCTCGTCAGGCAGATGGGTGAACTCGGATTCCTCGGCATGCTCGTGCCCGAGGAGCACGGCGGTCTCGGACTCGACAACCTCTCGTACCTGATCGCGCTCGAGGAAATAGCGGCCGCCGACGCATCGGCGGCCGTGCTCATGTCGGTGCACAACTCGCTGCCGACGCAGATGATCCTCAAGTACGGAAGCGCGGACCAGCGGCGCCGTTTCCTCGAGCCGATGGCGCGCGGGGAGCTGCTCGGCGCGTTCGCGCTGTCCGAATCGGACGCCGGATCCGACGCGGCATCGTTGCGCGCGCAGGCCGTGCGCGACGGCGATTCGTGGATTCTCGACGGCACGAAATCGTGGGTCACCAGCGGCAGCCATGCCGGGGCGATCCTCACCATGGCGCGCACCGACACGCCCGGGATGCGCCGCGGCGCCCGCGGCATCTCGACCTTCATCGTCACTCCGGACCTGCCGGGCTTCGGGATCGGCAGGAAGGAGGACAAGATGGGGCTGCGCGCCTCGCCGACCGTGCAGCTCGTCTTCGATCGCATGCGGGTCCCGGCCGACCGCCTGGTCGGCGAGGAGGGGCAGGGATTCGTGTACGCGATGCAGTCGCTCGAACACGGCCGGCTGGGCATCGCCGCGCAGTCCGTCGGGATCGCCCGGCACGCCCTGACGCTGAGCGTCGCGTACGCCAGCGAACGCCGCCAGTTCGGCCACTTCATCAAGGAATTCGAGGGCGTGCAGTTCAAGCTCGCCGACATGGCGACCCGCGTGCACGCGGCGCGATCGCTGCTCCACGCGGCCGCCTCCGCGAAGGACCGCGGGGAGGCGGTTGGCGCGCATACGTCGATGGCCAAGCTCGTCGCGAGCGAGGCTGCCATGTGGGTCACCACCCAGGCCGTCCAAATCTTCGGTGGCAACGGCTTCGTGAAGGATTATCCGGTCGAACGCCTGTTCCGCGACGCGAAAGTCACCGAGATTTATGAAGGCACATCCGAAATCCAACGCATCGTCATCGGGAGAGCCCTGACGCAGTCATGAAACTCTTTGAGACCATGCAGTCGCTCGGCCACGAACAGGTCGTCTGCTGCTACGACAAGTCGACCGGCTATCGCGGCGTCATCGCAATCCACGACACCACGCTGGGGCCCGCGCTGGGCGGGACCCGCTTCTGGAACTACGCATCAGACGACGAGGCCATCACCGACGCGCTCCGGCTGTCGCGCGGGATGACCTACAAGAACGCGGTCGCCGGCCTGAACCTCGGCGGCGGAAAGTCCGTCATCATCGGCGACAACCGCACGGTCAGCCGCGAGATGATCTTCCGCGCGCACGGCCGCTTCGTGGAATCGCTCGGCGGCCGCTACGTGACGGCCGAGGACGTCGGCACCGGCACGGCCGACATGGATTACGTGCACATGGAGACGGAGTACGTGGCCGGGCTCTCGAACCGCTCCGGCGACCCGTCACCTGTGACGGCGCGCGGGGTCTTCCGCTCGATCGAAGCCAGCGCGAAGTGGCGGTGGGGCTCGGCGTCGCTTGCGGGCAAAACCATTCTGGTTCAGGGTCTCGGGCACGTCGGCAGCTACCTCGCCAGGGAACTCACGGTCGCGGGCGCGAAGCTCATAGTCGCGGACATCCAGCCAGATGCGGTGGCGAGCGCGGTGAAGGAGTTCGGGGCGAAGGCCGTGTCCGACACGGAGATCTACTCGCAGCAGGCCGACATCTACGCGCCCTGTGCGCTCGGCGCGACGCTCAACGACGACACCATCCCGAAATTGAAAGTCGAGATCGTTTGCGGCGCGGCGAACAACCAGCTGCTCGAGCCGAAGAAGCACGGCGAGGCGCTGGAGAAGCGGAACATCCTTTACGCGCCGGATTTCGTCGCGAACGCGGGCGGCGTCATCAACGTGTACAGCGAGCTCGCGGGCTGGACGCACG